>JAABUU010001294.1_pt1 | contig 43689 bp, 35 predicted proteins | sample 5559301 | NCBI WGS metagenome assembly JAABUU01 (sample SAMN10711884, study PRJNA513360) | rock metagenome | isolation source: Antarctica rocks | place: Antarctica: Victoria Land, Richard Nunatak white | reverse complement strand
GATGATCGGGTAGACTTGGACATGACGGGAACCTCCTGTGAACGATTGGCTTGAGCACCATCGCCCTTAGGATACGTTCCCGTTCTTCATTCCTCCACCCGTCGCCCACCTATCTGAACCGACACAGAGGGGTAGGCTGTGGAAATCTTGTAGTACGCGGACAAATGCGAGCGGCCGCCCTTGTGGCCGCCGCTCGACGGATCATGTGGGGAGTAATCCCGGTCCTGCACGCGATGCCGACGATGCCTCTTGCAGGCAATCCTCCGCGTCCGTCGCGCCGAGCGCGTTCTCCCGTGATGATGTCATACTACAGTCAGATGATGGAAAGAACATCCGTACATTTACCTATTGTGATGACGCGGTTGTCAGAATGACGCGGCGCACGGATGCGAGTGGAACCAGGCTCCCGACTGATGAACCCTGACAACGTGATTGGACCATAGCCGGGGCGCAGGCTGAATCTGCCCAGCGGGCGCCCGGCTACCGATGATTGCTTACAAAGCCGAAAGCGTCTCCGTCTGTATGTCGCTGACATAATAATCCGCGCCATTCTGCTCGACGAAGCGGACGGCGCTGACGAGCATTTCATCGGCGTGGCGGGCGGCGGTGCTGGTACAGGTGATGCCGATGACGGCGATCCCCCACGTATCCTGCGCCTCGACTTCCGCCGCCGAGACATTGAAGCGGTTCTGCAACCGCGCCAGAAGCGATTTCACAACACTCCGCTTTTCCTTCAGGGAGTGCGCGGCGGGCAGTTCAAGCGTGATCCTGGCAATACCGACGATCATGAGACCTTGGCATGGGTGGTACGCGCGGGCAATTCGAGCGCGCGGCGTTGCGCCCAGCGGAGGGCATCAGCAATCGCCACATCGAGGAGACCGTACGCGGCGCTGTCAATCGTTGGGAGATTGAGACGCGCCAGTGCCGCGAAATTGGCCTCGGTCATCAGCGTAATGTTTATGACCTCGATGCCGAGGAAGTCGCGTTCGCCGCGTATCAACTTTTCATCGTCCCAATACCACCATGTAATGTCATTCGCAGTGTAGCCGGGCACATTAATATCATCTCCGATGGACGAACCACGATTTTCCGGGAGAAGCGTTATTCCCACGATATTGCGATCGAGGTATAGATCGGCATCTATGGCCATAACCGCAACCCTCCTTTATTCCGCGTCGCGGGCGAGAGGTGAAAGCAACGAAGATAGAACCCACCTGTGACCACACGACGCTCGATTATAGCATCCACGTATGGAACGCTGCCGCTGGACAATAGATGCCGTTGGCGCAGTATGCCTGCGTCTGCGAGAAAGAGGACGCAGTTTGGGCGCTTCTGACTGACATAGATACCGTTCGATGTGGACAATACTGCCTGTATAGCAGCAAGCACATCTGGAAAGATCGCATGCTGACCGAGAACATAATTCTATGCGCGTTCCGGCAACCAGATATTCTGCTGCGGCCATTGCAATCGCGCCGCGATATGCGGCGCAACGTCCCCGACCGCAAATAAGCGCTTCTGTGTCTCTTCGACGAATACTATTGTCCCGACTGGCTGTGCGACGAGCGTGCGCAGTTCGTCTTCGAACTGGACAGTTGGCACCCGTCGGCTACTGCATGACGAGCAGTTCGCGCGGCGCGTCGTTCAGTTTCTCGCCGCCTGTTTCGGTGCAAACGACGCTATCCTCGATACGGACGCCGAACTGGCCGGGGATATAGATGCCCGGCTCGTCGGAGAAGACCATGCCAACCCGCAGCGGTAGCGTATTCCCCGCGACCATGTACGGCTCCTCATGCACATCGAGACCGAGGCCGTGGCCGACGCGATGGATGAAATAGTCGCCGTAGCCCGCGTCAGTGATCACGTTGCGCGCCGCCCGGTCAATCTCCTGGCAGGCGACACCGGGCCGCACCGCTGCGAAAGCCGCCTCGTTCGCCCGGAGAACGACCGCGTAGACGTTTCGGTATTCGTCGGATGGCTCGCCAATATGGACGGTGCGCGTGATGTCCGAGACGTAGTGGGTGTATCGCCCGCCGAAGTCGAAGACGACAGCGTCGCCCGCGCCGATCACGCGGTCGGCGGTGCTGTAGTGCGGGCTGGCGCTGTTCGGGCCGGAGGCGCAGATGCAAAAGGCGACGGATTCCATGCCGTGATCGCGCATCAGGCCCATCAGCCGCTCGCCCGCCTGCCGCTCGGTCAACCCGGTGATCGTCGTCTTCGTAAAGGCTATCCACGCTTCGTCGGTGCGGTGTGACGCCTCGCGGATCAGCGCGACTTCCGCCGCGTCTTTGCACATCCGCAATTCGCGCATGATGCTGCCCGCGATCGTCCATGTCACTTCCGGCAGATGCTGTTGCATCTTAATGAGGAAACTCGCCCACAACTCGTCACCGGATGCGACGGAGCGGGCGCCCGTTTCCCAAATGATGTCTGCCGCGATGCTCGTCGGCTCGGCGGTCTCCTCCCACGCGACAGGTGCAAACGGTACCCCCGCCGGGGCAAGACGTGGCGCTTCCAACTGCGGCACGACGATCTTCGGCTCGCCCTCTTTCGGGACGATCATCAGCGTCAGCCGCTCGCTATTGTGCGATGGATAGCCCGCGAGGTAGAGCAGGTCCGATCCGACCCCAATCGCCAGTGCATCCACGCCCTGCCGTGCCATCTCCGCCTGCGCCCGCCGCACTCGGTCGTGATAATCCGCTCGCTGCTCGTCTGCCATTGGGGTCCTCCTCGAAAAGTAGGCAGTAGGCAGTAGGCAGTAGTCGGTAATCAAAAGTCAGTGGATTCGATCCCATTCTGACCACTGATTACTGACTACTGTCCCCCATACCGCCATGCCACATAATGCTGACCGACGTTGCCCATCTCAACCTTGAATGGGTCCGGGTTGCTCGGCGTGTACGTGAGGACGCGCCGCTCGAAGGCTTGCACGAGCACGGTTTTCGTCACACCGCCGACGGTCGCGGTCGTCCAATATGCCTCGGTAATCGGCAGGCCGACGACGAAGAAGGTCGGATCGAAGAGCGGGCCATTGACGGTTTGCCCGTTCTGGATCGTGACGCCGGTGCTGTTCAAGTATTGCCAGAAAACGGAGGCGACGGCGTGATTCGTCTCCTTGATGAACGCCGCAGTCGTCACGCCCGTGGCGTCGCCACTCGTCACTATGCTCACCGAGCCGTTCGGTTGCAGTTGCTCCGTGATCGGGCTACCGACGGCGCGCGGCGCGGCGGAGCGCACACCGTTCAGCGTCGCATACGTAATCGCACCCGGCGCGCCAGCATCACCCGCGACCGCGACGGCTGCGGGCGCGCGGGTTTCGCGGGCCGCATCGCCCGTCTGGATCTGCCCGGTGACCAACTCATTGACGAGCAGGCCGCTCGTAATCTGCGCGGTTTGTGGGTTGTTCAATTCCAGGCGACCCTTGTCGAAATACCAGACCTGGCGCTGACCACCTGGCGCATCGGCATAGGCTTCGACGCGATTGCTGTTCACCTGCGGGCCCCAGATAAAGCCACGCTTCACCGCGCCGGAAAGCACCGGGCCGTCGTAGCGATTGTAGGTCGAGGTATAGGGCGGCGGGCCTGATTGCTGCGTTGTCGTCGTGCCTTGCACCGCTTTGATGGCTTTCGCGGCATCCACGAGGCCCGCGCCGGATTGTGGGTCGGGGCCTGGCGTGCCGATGTCGCGCGCAGTGTTTTTGAGGGCGGTCAGCGCCTCTTCTTGCCGGAGGCCGGGTTTCACACTTTGCATCAGCGCGATGATCCCCGTGACGATCGGTGCGGAAAACGAGGTGCCGGAGGTCACGTACAAGTCAGCGCTCTTTTCCGGCAGGTACGCGGCGATGTTAACGCCGGGCGCCGCGACATCCACCTTGTTCACGACCGACGTGAAGTCGGCCGGGTTATTGTTCTCATCGGACGCACCGACCGTGATGACGTTCTGGTCATCGGCGGGATAGTCGCGCTCCGTCGGCTCGTTGCCCGCCGCTGCGACGACGGTGACGTTCCTCGATCGCGCATAGCCGATCTCGCGTGCCACCGACTGCGAGAAGTCCGGCCCGCCGAGGCTGAGATTAATGACGGTCGCGCCATGATCGACTGCCCAATGGATGCCATTGGCAACCGCGCTGCTGTTGCCATCACCGACGCTGTTGATGACTTTAATGGGGAGAATTTTTACGCCCCATGCCACGCCCGCTTCGCCAACGCCGTCATTCCCGCGCCCGGCCGCGAGGGTGCTGACGATCGTCCCATGCTGTGACGCTGAATCGTCCGGCGTGCTGGTGGTGTTATCCACGAAGTTGAAGCCGGGCAGCAGCCGCCCTGTGAGATCGGGATGGCCGGCATAGACGCCGGCGTCAACGATGCCGATGACGACATTCGGCGCGCCGGTGGTAATGTCCCACGCGGATTCGAGGTTGACGCTCCGTGTCCAGTACTCGCGGGAGTAATATGGATCATTCGGAACCTGCATCATGTGTATGCGATAATTCGGCTCGACCGACGCAACGCGCGGATCGGCGAGCAGCCGGGCGTATGTCTCCCGCTCTTCCGTCGGGCTTGTGCGCTCCTCATAACTGGTCGCCGCTGCGAGGTGGACGAGGGTATCGGCCGCACTCAAATGCACCATTGGCGCGGTCGTGGTTGTGAGCGCGACAAGCAGAGAACCCGGCAGATGGTCGCGCGTGAAGGGATCGAGCGCTTCGATCATCTGCGACGCCGGTGGAGGCGTTGTGGCGAGCGCGCCAAGCGGAAAGAGGAAACCGAACACGAGCACGAGCGCGATGAACGCCGTCACCCGAAGGCGAACACGAACCACTCTCAGTATCCTTTCGTCGGAAAACGCGGCCGCACTGGAACAGTGAATCTCCACCTGTGAAGGAGCCTACCAGACACCTGTTCACTTGACAATATTTTCACGCGGTACAACCGGGCTTCTGTGGCCGCGCAAGGACCTAACCCCCGGCCTCTTCCGTCCCTCGGCGTGGGAAGGGGCCGGGGGTTAGGTCCTTTCTGGTATACTCTCCCATCATGGATACGATCCGCGCTCTCTACGGGCGTCCCGCTGCGATAGCCGACCATCCGCCCGACGAAAACGCGATTGATGCGGGTATCGGCGCGCTCCTCATTGACCACAAACAAACCATCGCCACCGCCGAGTCCTGCACCGGCGGCCTCGTCGCGGTCCGCATTACCGGGATCAGTGGCAGCAGCGCGTACTTCCTCGGTGGGATCGTCTCCTACTCCAATGACGCGAAACATCGCCTGCTCGGCGTGCCTGATCTGATGCTCGAACGGTACGGCGCGGTGAGCGTGGATGTCGCGCTCATGATGGCGCGCGGGGTTCGCCGCAAGATCGGGACGGACATCGGCATCGCCACGACCGGGATCGCCGGGCCGACCGGCGCGACGCCAACAAAGCCGGTCGGTCTCGTCTACATCGCGCTTGCCGCCGATGGGGTGGAGCGCTGTCGGCGGTATGTCTGGAGCGGCGACCGACTTTCCAATGTCACGGCATCCGCTGAGGCGGCGCTCCGCCTCATTCGCGCTTATCTTGAGGAACTCCATTGAGCAACCAACCGATGTACCAGAAGACGACGCTCGCGAACGGTGTGCGGGTCGTCACGAGCAGCATGGAGCATGTGCGCTCCGCGACATTGCATGTCAATTATCGTGTTGGTTCGCGCGATGAGACCAATGCGCACGCCGGCATCGCGCATTTCGTCGAGCATATGGTCTTCAAGGGGACGGCCCGCCGCCCGCAATCAAGCGCGATCACCGAGGAGATCGAGGACCTTGGCGGCAATATAGACGCCGGCACGAGCCGCGAGACGACCTCCTATTCCGTTCGTGTGCCGTACGACGCGCTCCAGGTCGGTTTCGATGTGTTGGCCGATATGCTGCGCGGCTCGCTCTTCCGCGAGGAGGATGTCGAGAAGGAGCGCGAGGTCATCACGGAGGAGATCCGCGGCATCAACGACATCCCGGATGAGGTCGTTGGCGAGTTGATTGACACGCTTGTCTGGGACGGCGCGGCCGTCGGTCGCCCCATTGCCGGATCTGAGGAGACAGTCGCACGGCTGACCCGCGACGACCTGACCGCGTTTCTCGCGACGCGGTACGCGCCGGAACGGTTGGTGATCTCGGCGGCGGGGAAAGTCGCGCATGATGCGGTTGTCGCGCTGGCGGAAGCCACCTTCGGCGATCTCGCGAAGAGCGCCGGACGGCCCGAAGCCCCGTTCGTCGCTCCAACGCAGACGAAGCCGCGCGTCGCGCTCGTCGGCCGGGAGATCGAGCAGGCGAACCTAAGCCTCGCAGTGCAGGCGATTTCCTACTCGGACCCGCGCAAGTACGCGCAGTATCTCTTGCACATCATTCTCGGCGGCACGATGAGCAGCCGACTCTTTTTGCGTATCCGCGAAGACCTCGGCCTCGCCTACAACGTCGGCACGTACTTCCCGACGCTCGTGGATGTCGGTTGGGGGACGATCTACGCGGGTGTGGACCCCGATCGCGCCGAGCAGACCGTCACGGCGATCCTCGATGAACTCGTTCGCTTGCGGACGGAGCCGGTGACGCAGACGGAATTCGAGCGGGCACGCCGCTACGTGACCGGTAGCCTGCTGATGGGATTGGAAGGCAGTGCGCCAGTCGCGTCGTGGATCGGCATGCGCGAGTTGCTGCTCGGGGACATCCTGACGCCGGAGGATGTCGTCGCGCATTACAACGCTGTGACAATCGAAGACGTGCAGGCGCTCGCCTGTGACCTCTTCCTGCCCGAACGCCTCAACCTGGCCATCGTCGGCCCCTACGAGGACGACAGTCGCTTCCGTCAGCTTATTGGCGCGTAGAGCAGGGGAGTGATGAAGTGGCGAGGATGCATACGCCCTCACGCAGAGTCCGGCGTTCCTTGACAATTTCACGATGCAGCCCGATGATACGCGATATGCGATTATGATGAAAGGTGATTACAGGAGGCGCAAACAAAGCAACATCGCATGATACGCTGTTCGGCATACGGATGGGACGTGGATACCCGTCCATTCGTGTTGAGTGATCTTTCCATCGGTCGAGCGGGAGAAGTGCGTTCGACCTGTTTATCGGGGCGGATAATGGCCCGCGCCGAATCGTAAAGGAGTAGTCTTCGTGGAACCCGGGATGTGGAAGAAACAATTGAGTCGCCGCGCGATGATCGGTGGGATCGCGGGAAGCGCGGCCGCTGCTATTCTCGCCGCGTGCGGCGGTAGCAAGGCGACTGATACGCCAGTCAGCAAGCCGACAACCGCCGCTACGACGGCAGGCAGCACGACCAGCCCGACGACGGCGCCCAGTGCGGCAGTGGCAACACGCCCGGCCAGTAGCGCCGTCGCTGTCAGTACGGCGCCAGCGGCCGCCAGCAGCGCACCCGCCGGAACAACCGCCGCCGCCTCGACGACGGCCGGAACGACGAGCGCGGCAGTCTATTCGCCCCAGGGCACAAAGTCGCCAAACTTCGCCTCCACGCAGATGTTACGTCTCGCATTGAGTGGTGATCCCAAGACGCTCGATCCCGCCGTTGGCCAATACAGCACGGATATCGCATTGGTCCATCTCCTGTACGACGCATTCTTCGCGTTCGACGAGAAGGGCAACTTGATTCCGCGAGCGGCAGCCGAAATCCCAACGCAACAGAATGGCGGTATTTCCGCCGACGGCAAGACCTACACGGTCAAACTCAAGCCTGGTCAGAAGTTCTCCGATGGCTCACCCGTCACGGCGAAGGACTACGTCTACGCGGCGAAGCGTTTCCTCGATCCCGCAACCGCGTCGAACTACGCGTCCTTCGCGTCCGACATTGCGGGGTACGCCGCTCTCTACCCAGAAAAAGGTCCCACGCCGACGCCGCAGGACACCAAAGGGCTCGTGGATAAAATCGGCGTTTCAATGAAAGACGACAACACGGTCGTTTTCCAACTCGCAAGCCCGCAGCCGGTCTTCACGCAGATACTCTCTTTGTGGGGCTTCTGCCCCTTGAAGCAGAGCGTGATTGAGAAGGGCGGCGCGGACTGGTGGAAGGATCCGAAGAACCACGTCACGAATGGCGCCTGGGTGCTCGATTCGTTTACCAGCAACCAGAATCTCGTCTTCAAGCCGAACATGAACTACACGGGTGAAAAGCCCTATCTAACGCAGGCCGATTTCAAGATCATCAAGGATTCGGCGCAGGTCTGGAACGCCTATCAGAACAACGAACTCGACCTCATCGGTGTACCGACCGCCAACCGGCAGCAGGTCTTGAGCGATCCAACGTACAAGGATCAGATCATCCGCGGAGCGAATCTGGCGACCTTCGCCCTCTCGTTCAATAACACGCGTGCGCCGTTCGACAAGCCCGAGGTCCGCAAAGCCTTCACCACCGCGATTGATCGCGATGCGTTCGTCCGGGATGTCTTGAAGGGCGTTGGCAAGCCGACACAAACGTGGATCGCGCCGGGCGAGCCGGGCTATAACGAGAGCATCGGCGCGCAATACAAGTTCGATGCGGTGAAGGCGAAGAAGTTCCTCAGCGACGCGGGCATTGACCCAAAGAGCCTCAGCGTCAAAGTAACGTTCGTCAACGCGGGTGATGGCCCGACGATCGCGCAGTTCTTCCAGGCGCAACTCCGCCAGAACCTCGGCGTGGACATCCAGCTCGATCCGCAGGAATCGAAGGTCTACAAGCAACTGGTTTCCGACAAGAAGGACTTCCAGTTGACGACTGGCGGTTGGGGCGCGGACTATCCGGACCCGCAGGACTGGCTGCCGGACCTCTTTGGGACGAGCGGCGGTAACAACAACTACAAATACTCGAATCCGAAGGTGGACGCGCTCTTCAAGCAGGCGGCGGTCGAACAAGATAATAAGAAGCGACTCGATCTCTACGATCAGGCGCAGAAGATTATCATTGACGACGATTGCGCCGTTGGTCCTCTGTACAACTCGGAAACCTTCGCGGTTCACAAGACGACCCTCACCGGTATCGTCAAGAACCCGATGGACGCAGCGTATCTCGGCGATCAATTCGCCTTCCGTGGCTTCCAGTTCATCAAGAAATAGCATCGGCAAGGACACGGGGTGGCTTCCTGACCACCCCTCACCGTTTAGCAATGCACATGGCGGAATACGGTGGAGCAGGAGTCTGCCCCATAGCAGGCAGACTCCTGCTCCACTACTATCATTTGAGGAGCGCATGTGTACCGGTATGTGGTTCGCCGTATCCTCCAGATGATCCCCACGCTGCTCGGCGTCGCAGTGATTACGTTTGTCGTTATGAAGGCAACGCCGGGTGGCCCGTTTGATGACGCGGCGCTCGGCAAACGTGTCTCACCGGAAGTCGTCGCACGACTCAATGCGAAATATGGCTTCAATGACCCGTTGCCCGTCCAGTTCGTGCGGTATGTGGGGCATGCGATTCGCGGCGATTTCGGCGTCTCAGTATCCCTCCAGCAGGGCACGTCTGTCGCAACGATCATCAAGCAGGGATTCGGCAAGACCGTGACGCTCGGTCTCTTCTCCCTCGTCGTCATCCTTGTCCTGGCGATCCCGCTTGGCATGATCGCCGCCCTGCGACAGAACCGGCTTGCGGACTATGTCTCGCTGTTCTTCGCTACGGCGGGCGCGAGTGTGCCGAATTTCGTCCTCGCGATTATTCTTGTCATCCTCTTCTCTGTGCGCCTCCACTGGATACCGACGCAAGGCTGGGGGACGCCGAAACAAGCGATCCTGCCCGTCATCACGCTCGCATTCACGCCGATGGCCTTTCTCACACGGATCACTCGCTCTTCGATGCTCGACGCTATTAACCAGGAATACGTGCAGACCGCGCGGGCGAAGGGACTCCCAGAGCGGGCAGTTATTTTCCGCCACATCTTGCGGAACGCGCTCATTCCCGTCGCGACGATCGCCGGCCCGCTTACCGCCGGGTTGCTGGTTGGCTCGTTCATCATCGAAAATGTCTTTAGCATTCCGGGTATCGGTCGCCTGTATGTCGAGGCGATCCAACAGCGCGATTATCCGATCATTATGGCGACGACCCTTCTCTATTCCGTGATCCTCGTGCTCGCCAATCTCACCGTGGATCTCCTCTATGGCCTCATTGACCCGCGCGTTCGTTACAGTTAGGGAGCGGCTGAATCGTGGCAATCAAGAGACGTGACCCGCGCATCGAACCTGACGGCGTCGCAGTCGGCGCGATCGTGGCGGCAGGAGGAGCGACGCCGGTCCCAGCGCTCGCACAGCCAGGACGAAACCGCAGCCTTTGGAGTGATGCATGGCGGCGTCTGCGGAAGAATAAACTGGCGGTCGCGGGGCTGGTCGTGATCGGACTGCTCGCGCTGATCGCGATCTTCGCGTCGGTCCTCGCACCATATAATTACCGTGACGTCGTTCATAGCGGCCTCACGAACGCCGGTCCCGGTAAGGCGGGGCTGCTCGGCGCAGACAACCTCGGCAGGGATATTCTTTCGCGCCTGCTCTATGGCGCGCGCATCTCACTCTCCGTCGGGCTGGTCGTCCAATTCGTCGTTGTCTTCATCGGCGTGCCCCTTGGCGCGATCGCGGGGTTTTTTGGTGGCTGGGTGGATACACTGATCAGCCGGTTCATTGACATCATGTATGCCTTTCCATCCTTGTTGCTGATTGTTCTGCTCTCCGCCGCACTCCGTGAAAGCCCGATCAAGCACTTTCTCGGTGGTCTCTTTATTATCTTTATCGCCATCGGACTCTCCTCGTGGGTCGGAGACGCACGGCTGATGCGCGGGCAAATTATTAGCCTGAAAAGTCGGGAATACGTCGAGGCGGCCCGCGCGATGGGCGCGACATCGGGGCGCATTGTCTGGAAACATCTCATCCCGAACGCGCTCGGCCCGATTCTCGTCTCCGTGACGTTCGGCATCCCCGGCGCGATCTTCGCCGAAGCCGCGCTCTCGTATCTCGGCATTGGCGTCATTCCGCCGACGCCCTCATGGGGCGCGATGATCAACGAAGGGTATCCAGCGATCTCCTACTCGCCGACCCAGGTGCTCTTCCCCGGCCTCGCCATCGCGATCACGATGCTCTCCTTCACTTTCCTCGGCGACGGCCTGCGCGACGCCCTCGATCCGCGAGGCAAGCGAGGGACATAACAATGAGCAATGAATGACGCAGACTTCCCTGCCTCGTTGCTCATTGCTCATTGCTGCGTTTATGCTGGTCGCAATGCGCTGCTTTCCGCTCGCGCCTGCTGCTCCTCGTGCGCCCGGCGGACGCGGCGTGGCCAATAGATGAGGAAAATCGTCATCGCCGCCGCATAGGCGAGTACATACAAAAGATGGACCGGCCGGTAGCCGAAATGGACGATGATCACCCCGCCGACCCATGACGAGAAGGCCAGCCCGCCGTTCCAGGCCGCCGAGCGCATCCCGAACAGCGAGACCCGGTTGCGCGGATCGATGACGTTCCCAATTGTGCTGGATTCGATGGGCCACGAGAGGCTCGTACCGATCGTGCGGACCGCATAGAGCGCGCCTGCGAACGGCAGGCCGGAGAATCCCAGGCCGACGACGAGCGCCATCGGCACCGAGATCGAACGGAGAACCGCGACCGCAGGTAATGGCGGCAGACGGCGCGCGATCAGCGGCGCGCCGAGCGAAGCCACGCCGCCAACCAGCGAACTGATCGAGAAGAGTGTCCCGACTGCCCCCGGTGACGCGCCGAGCGACGAGAGGTAGACGTTGTAGAAGGGAATCAGCATCCCTGTGCCGAGCGCCATGAACCCGCCGACGAGCGCGAATGCGGTATTGTCCCGGCGGCACTGCTTTCGCTCCACATGGCTGAACGGCGTCCGCGCCCCCCGATTCGGCGCATCCGGCTGCTCCCGCGCCGTGCGGAGGATGGTCAGTGGCACGATGCTGCACAAGGTCAAGGCGATGCTGACCGCCATCGTGATGCGGAAGTTCCGGATCGAATCGCCACCGAGCAGCGCAGGCAGCGCGCCACCCATGAACGCGCCCGCCGCCGTCGAGAGTGCAATCGCGGAGAAGACGAACGCCTGCGCCTGCGTGCGCCGCTCCGGCGGGATGAGGGTGAAGACATAGGGCGTGGATGGTACCATCATCGCGGCATTCGCGAAACCGAGGGCAAAGGCGACCCCAAGCAGGGCGAGCGGCACGGTCGTCATTACCTGCAACGCCCCGACAATCGTGAAGAGATAGACCCCGCTCATCAGGATCGCCCGCGCGCCGATCCGCCTGCTCAATGGCCCGACGATCAGCGCGCCCGCCGCCCACGTCAGGGTCGAGAGCGCGTTGAACAGGCCGATGAAGTCCTCGCGCAGCCCGAGTTTGCGCAGATAAAGGTTGAAGAGGAGTGTGAAGACGCCGAGGCCGAAGTTGCTGAGGAACTGATAGCAGACATAGATGCCCATGACACGATTCACCTGCCGCCTTGTCGGCGCTACGGTACGTGTCGCGACCATGCGATGACTTACCCCCTCCCCCTCCCGACATGGGAAAGGGGAATGCTCTTTTGACGCTTATTTCCTGACTCCCTTCCCTGAAGGGAAAGGAGCCGGGAGATTTGGTTGCCATTCTACCCAGCACCGGCGTGCGCTGTCGCATGCGACAGATGATAGCAGACCGGGGTCATTCGCCGCCGGGCGCATGTTCCGGCGTATCTGATTGTGCAGACGTAGACAAAGGGCGCCGCGCCGTTGTGACGGGTGAACGCGTGCGAAATAGACGTAATTTGCATTAGGTGCGTGTGCGTGTTACCGTACGCAGCATTGCATGGTGCGTTCGCGGATCCTGGTTTGGGAAAAACCGGGGTGAACGCACCAGTCGACAGTTGGGGAGCGCTGCCACATAATCGTTTTCGGTGTGGTGGTGCGCGTTGGGGAGGTCGGGATGCGGATTGTCCGCATAAGGCGCGAATCAAGACACAGCATCGTTCGCCTGGTGCTTATGACCCTCGCAGCCGTCGCCAGCGGCGTTCCTTCTCTCTTGGCACACTCTGTTGCGGCAGCGCCCGCGTATCCATCGAGTGCATCGTCCACCGTCGTGGCCGAGAGCGCGTCGAGCGTAACCTTCCGCGTCTATGCCACCCGTGAGGGTCTCGTTGGCGGAAGGACCTCATCAGGGCACATCATCACCCCGAACGACCATTTCGTCGCCCTCCCCTCCACGAAGGCCCTCAACAAGAGCGTCAAAATCACGTACAAAGGTAGGAGTGCGACCGCACCCGTACTCGATATTGGGCCGTGGAATAACGACGACGACTACTGGAATCCGAGCGATGTCCGTACCTATAAGGGCATCCCACGCGGCGTTCCGCAAGCCAAAGCGGCATACGACAGTGGTAACAATGGTGGCAAGAGCGGCTTGGGCCTGCACGTTACCGCGCCAAACGGTATTGACATCGGCGACGGGACGTACGCGGACCTTGGGTTAGGGAATTCCGATTACGTTGACGTTACCTTTCTCTGGCTCGTGGATGACGGATCAGTCAGCAGCGCCGCACCGCCGCCCGCCCCCGCACCGGCGCCGAAGACGGTCAGCGCGCCGAAGGGGAGCATTGATCTCAGCGATGCTCCCGTCCTCGGCGTTTCCTCTGCACCGCCGCTCGACCGTGCGACCGACCTCAGGCGCGGCTATACCTTCGTTGCGCAGACAGGCCACAACGTTCCCGACGTGATCGCCAAATACTGGAACGCTAAGGGCGGTGTCCCAGCCCTCGGCTATCCGCTCTCCGAGGTGTTTGTGCGCAAGGCGGACGATGGGCAACATATTTATCAATACTTCGAGCGCGTGCTCGTCGAGTACCTGCCGGACAGCAACAGCGTCGCCCTCGCACCGCTCGGTTCATGGTTTGCGGACCTGAACGGCCCGTATGACAAGGTGGCCGCTTTCGACAATACCCCGAAAAGCCGGTACGTCGCCGCGACCGGGCACGGCATCGCGGGCGGTATCTTCCAGTGGTACGCCGCGAACGGTGACAGTGATGTCTTCGGCGCCCCGATTGCCGAAGAAGGTCCATACACGACTGCTGATGGTCGCAAAGTCACCGCGCAACTCTTCGAGCACGCCCGCATCGAGATGGACGCAAACGGCGCCGTCACCCTCGGTCGCCTCGGCGCCGAATGGCTCTCTCAAAGAGGATGGATCTAAGCACGTACATCGAAGCGCCTGTGTGCAGAGCGTATCAGCCAGGCGCCAGCCGCTTGAGCATAATCTGAATCATCACAAATTGGCGCCATCCCTTCGCTGCTCCCTAGCAGATGCTCGTCGCCCTTGCTCCATAGACATGGAGGTGAATGCGGCGCACGCATCGCGCACTGGTGCGATAACTCTGGCAGTGCCAAATCTCCATCTCTGTACGGCATGACCCACGAGTCTACCCGTTGCAGGAATGGTGCTGACCGTGATGGAAGGCGATATACTGCGACAGAACGGTCACTGAGCGGGAGCGAAAGCCGGAAGCATGACGATGCATCGCACCGAAGACGCGCCGACTCACGAGCGGATTACCGTCGGCCAGGTCGCGCTTCATGTCGCGCGGTGGCCATCGGACGGGCCGCCGCTGCTGCTCTTACCCGCGATGACGCAGACGTGGGATGCGTGGTTGCCGGTCATCCCCGCGCTCGTGAAACACTTCTCTGTCGTTGCGGTTGATCTGCGCGGCCACGGCGCATCAGATCATCCCAGCACGGGATACAACCTCTCCGATTACGCATCGGATATCATTTCCCTGACGGAGCGCCTCGGTTGGCGGCGGCTAAACGTCATCGGTCACTCGCTCGGCGGCTCCGTCGCGCGGATCGCGGAGGGGCAATACCCAGGCTGGGCGCGCCGGATCGTCATCGAGGACACACCGCCGCGTCTCGATCAAGCCGATTCCCGCGTTGTGCTGTTGGCAAAGGGGTATCTGAAGATGCTCGCCATGCCGATAGCGGCGGTCGAGGCGCACTTCCGGCGCGTCAATCGCGGCTGGAGCGAGGCACGGATTCGTGAGGCAGCCGAGGGGTCGCGGCAGACGGCGCCGGGCGTCCTCGATGCCTACCTCGCACAGGAGGAGTCCATTACGCTCGACGCATCGGTCGCGGCGCTGCGCTGCCCGGTCTTGCTCGTCTACGGCGACACCGCCTCCGGCGGCTTCGTCTCGGATGCCGACGCCGCCCTCTACCTCGATACGCTGCCGGACGGCCGCGCCATCCAAATCGCGGGCGCGGGCCACAGTCTTCACGCCCGCAAACCGGAAATCTTCGTGCAGGCCGTGGTCCCATTCCTGCTCGAAAGAGGGAGTGAGAATTGAACCGCGAAGACGCGAAGAAGGGAGAGAGAAACCCCTTATGATTCTTCATTATCTCCTCTCGTGTTTCTTCGCGTCCTTCGCGTCTTCGCGGTTCAACTATTTGTCGTGTCGGTAGAGGAGACTGAATGAACACGCAGGCACGGATTGCGGATTGGGTGGAGCGGCGGACGTGGGCGGTCGTGGGGGCGAGTGATAACCGGGCGAAATTTGGCAACCGCATGTATCGGGTGCTACGCGAGCGCGGGTACACGGTTTACCCGGTGAACCCGACACTCGCGACGGTGGAGGGCGACCCGGCATACCCCGATATCGCGTCGCTGCCGGAGGGTGTAGAGGTGCTGGACATCGTCATCCCGCCGCGGCGTGTGCCGCCGGTGCTCGATCAGGCAAAGGCGGCGGGGATCATGCGCATCTGGCTGCAACCCGGCGCGGAATCGCCGGAGGTCATCGCGCACGCGGCGGCCCTCGGCCTCGACGTGATTGCCGGTGGCCCGTGCGCGATGGTCGAGGCACGTTCCTGGTCCCGTGCGGCATCCGATACTGCGGCACTATGATCCGAAGCGATGCACCCACCGACGCCGCGCGGCACACGCTGCACGGTGATCGCGTCGTTCTCCGCCCAACCGTGGACACGGATTATCGGCACGGTTATCGGTGGGAACTCGATGCGGAAGTCCAGTATTGGGCACAGGGAGAGTACGCGCCGCCGAACCTGACCTTTGCGCAGTACAAAGCGCACTATGCCCCGCCAGTCGGCAAGCCAGGTGAGGCGGATCATTTCACGATTGTCGCACGGCCGGAGACGGTGATCGGCTTCATCGGCTACTTCAACGCGGACCGGCGCGTCGGCAAGGTCGAAGTTGGTATCGGTATCGGTGAGAAAGCCTACTGGGGCAAAGGATACGGGCGCGAAGCGATGCGTCTCCTGCTCGCGTACCTGTTCACCGAGGGCAGTTTCCAGCGGGTCGAACTCGATACGTGGAGCGGCAATACGCGCGCGATCCGCTCGTATATGGCGTGCGGCTTCCAGATCGAGGGGCGCTTGCGCCGCGCCGAACGCGTCGAGGGCACGTATTACGAGACGATCATCATGGGTCTGCTGCGTGAGGAATGGCAGGCGAGGCAATAACGGGCAGAGAGATGGTTGCAAACACATGTCGCCGGTTTTGCGCTCTGTTATCTCGTCGCTGAACGGACCTCCCGTCCGCGCGCCGCGTCGCATGGTACGATAGCGCATCGGCGGGTCGCCGAGGGTCGGCACGATTGAGCGGGACAGATGGCATTAGTGAGATCAGAACCGGACCTTTCCATCGTCATTGTGAGCCGCAACACGCGGGAGTTGCTGCGCGCCTGCCTGCACTCAATCGGTGAACATGGCGACGGGTACACGGTCGAGACAATCGTCGTGGAGAGCGATTCCCAGGATGGCACGGCCGCGATGGTGCGTGCGACATTCCCGGCGGTCATCCTGCTCGAACCGGGGGAGAACACCGGATTCGCGCGGGGGAACAACCTCGGCATCAAGCGGTCATGCGGCGGGGCTGTCCTGCTCTTGAATCCCGACACGGAACTGACCGCCGGTTCGCTCGCCGCCCTTCATCGCGCGCTCTTTGCCGATCCGACGGTCGGGGTCGTCGGCCCGCTCCTGCGCTATCCCGATGGGACGATTCAGCCGTCGCGTCGCCGCTTTCCGACGCTCGCGACCGCACTCGTCGAAAGCACAGTCATGCAGGAATGGTGGCCCGATCATCCCGCCCTCGCGCGCTATTATCGCGCCGACATGCCGGATGATGTCGCGCAAGATGTGGACTGGCTCGTTGGCGCCTGCCTGCTCGTGCGGCGGGAAGTCTTCGCGGCAGTCGGGCTGCTCGATGAGCGGCTCTTCCTGTATGCGGAGGAGCCGGAGTGGTGCTGGCGCGTGCGGCGGGCGGGATGGCGCGTCCGCTTCGTGCCGGAGGCGGAGGTGCGGCATCACGAAGGGACGAGTACCGGCCAGAATGTCACCGCGCGGCAGCGGGCGTTCGCTGTCAGTAAGACGCATCTGATAGGGGAACTCTACGGCCCGGTCGTTGGATTGGTGACGCGCGGCGCACTTGTCGGCGATCAGATCGTGCGGCTCATCCGTGAGGCGGCGAAATGGTCGCTCGGCCATAAACGCGATCTGCGTGCCGCGCGCGTGCTGGCGGCGTGGACGACACTCCGCGCGCTGCTTCTCCCGCCCAGTCGAGGACGGTGAGCGTGGCGACCCGTGTCCTCCTCGTCTCCGCCGAGTATCCGCCGATGCCGGGCGGCGTCGGCGATTACACCGCGCTACTCGCTGCTCATCTCGCGTCGGCGGGGGCGACGATTGTCGTGCTGACAACCGGGAACGGCGCAGTGCGGCACGATGGCGATGTAACGGTGTATGAGAGCGTGCCGTCCTGGGGATGGAGCAATGTGGACGCCGTACACGAAGTGATGCGCTCCTTTCGGCCGAACATTGTACATCTCCAATACCAAACAGGCATGTATGGCATGCATCCAGCCACCAATTTTCTGCCGGAACGGCTCGCGTGGCATATCCCGATTTTGCACATCCTGCCGATAGATCTGGATGGGGACTTTCGTTTTGTGACGACGTTCCACGATCTGCGTCATCCCTATCTCTTCCCGAAAGCCGGGCCACTACGCCCGTGGGTAACGCGGCATCTGGCATGCGCCAGCAATATCGCCATCGGGACGAATGGAACGGATGTCGCGCTGTTGCGGAAGTGGCGCGCGAACGGCGTGCTGATCCGGATTGGCAGCAACATTCCCACGGCCTCCATACGGGATGCGCGGGCGATCCACGCGCGGTACGGGATTCCCGTCGCCGCGCCGTTGCTAACGACCTTCGGGTTATTGAACCAGTCGAAGGGGATCGAGACGGTGATTGACGCGCTCGCAGCGCTCCGGCGGGAGGGAATGAATGCCCATCTCCTGCTCATCGGTGCGGGGGCAGGTATGAACGATCCGACGAACCATGCGACGGAGGCCGACGTTGATCGGCAATGCGCGGCGGGGGGCCTGACGGCGTTCGTCCATCGCACCGGCCCGCTGCCCACTGCCGAAGTCGCGGCGACGTTGGCGGCGAGCGATGTATGTGTCTTGCCTTATCGCGATGGCGCGTCACCACGGCGGGGGAGCCTGCTGGCGGCGCTTGCCCAGGGCATTCCCGTTGTGACGACGACGCCCGCGCCCGCTGTCTATGATGGGTTGCCCGCCTTTCGGGATGGCGAGGTCGCGTGCTGTGTCCCAGCGGCCAATGCACGAGCAATCGCGGAGGCCGTGCAAGCAATTCTCCGGGACGATCTCCTTGCGGCCCGTCTCCGTGCCGGTGCGGCGGCGTACGCGAAGCGCTTCACCTGGCCCGCAATCGCCACGCAGACGCTCGCGCTGTACGATACGCTCGGCGTCATGGCAACCGAGACAATCACGGGTCCGGCTGTTGCGTCAGGAATGGAACGCTGATGGCAGTCGTCGAGCAACACATATCAGCAGACGCGGCATCGCCGCCACGCGCGCGCGCCGGGTCGGAACGCTGGCGCGGTGAGGCGATCCCGCTCATTGCGCTCGCATTGCTCACGCTACTCGGCGGCCTGATGCGTCGCTATCATCTCGGCCAGCAAGGGCTTTGGTTCGACGAAGCGGACCTCGTGATGCGCGCCCGGCAGCCGCTCCCCGCGTTGCTGCGGAACTTCGTCAATCCGGGCGAGAATGGACCGCTCTATACCCTCGGCATGGCGGCGTGGATCAAGGTTCTCGGCACATCGGAAGTTGCCGTCCGGCTGCCCTCGGCCATCGCCGGGACCCTTGCCATCCCTGCCCTCTATGGCCTCGGTCGCGCGCTCCGCGGGCCGCGCCTCGGCGTCATTGCCGCCGCACTACTCACAATCTCGCCCTATGCGCATTGGTACGCGCAGGATGCCAAGATGTATAGCCTGCTCGTCCTTCTCACGATTGTGGCAACGTGGATCCTCCTCGTGGCAATCCGGCGCGGCGGCGCGGCGTGGATCGCCTACGGCATCCTTGCGGCGGTAACGTTGGGCATCCATGCCACGTTTCTCCTCGTGCTCGCCGCGCACGCGGTAATCGCCGTCGCTCTCTGGCGCACGGGATACGGCGTGCGACCGGCACGGCGGCAAGTGCGCTGGCTGGCGATTCTGATCGGCGCCGCCGCACTGCCGCTCCTGATCTGGGGCGCGATCTTCGCTGTCCAAAATGGTCCGACATGGCAGGTGAAGGCGACGCCGTGGACAATCCTGCAACGGATGCTCATCGAGTTCAGCGTCACGAACCGGGCCGCGAATAGCATCCACGCATGGGGAAGTTGGCTGTATCTCACGCTGATCGCGCTCGGTGTTGGGTTGACGTGGTGGGCGGGAAACGGAGCGGGTTCAGAGGAGGGGACCTTCCGTCCGCGACGTGCGCTGTTCGTCGTTGGGGCAATCACGGGAGTGCCGGGATTGCTCTTTATGCTGCTCTCCATACCGCGCGCGGTATTTGAGCCTCGCTATCTGACCGTCGCGCTGCCGGGCTTCCTGCTTCTCGCCGCGCTCGGACTGGATGGATTGCTGCATTGGAAGCCGACCTGGCTCCTTGCCGTCGCGGGTGGTGTTGCCGTGCTGATCGTCGCGTGGATGCCGTTGCGGGACGTGAATTTCTCAACGACGCCACAGAAAGAGGATTGGCGCGAGGCATACCGCCATCTCGCGGAGCACGCGCGCGCCGGTGATGGTGTCGTGGTCTATCCGGGCTACCTCCGTTCCACCTATGAGTACTACGCGATGCAGTTCCCGGTGCTGCGCGCCCTCCCGGTCGTCACGCCGCCCTCGCTCGCGCTGGGGACGAACATCACGGATCGTGCGCTCAACGCCTTCTTCAAGGAGAAGACGCACGGCTGGGAGCGGGCATGGCTCGTCGAATCGCCGGAACGCGCGCCGACGCAGGACCCGGACGGGCGGATTCTCGGCTTCTATACAAACGGCATCGCGAACCTGCAATTTCCGCAGACCCTTTTCTCGGAGCAGCAATACAACGGCGTCCTGCTCGATTGCTTCGCGTATGACGGGCCGTTCGAGGCCGACCAATCCCGGCCCGATGTGACGACCGATCTCCAAATGGGAAACACCGGCATCGGGCTGTTAGGCGCGTCGCTCGAAACGCTCAATGGAAAGAAGGAGATCGCGCGCGGGGCGTTCGCGCCGCTCCTGCTCCGCTGGATCACGCCGAATCACGCGATCCCGGACGACTACACGGTGCTCGTCCGGCTCGTTGACGCGACGGGCCACGACGTAAACACGTATGACATCCCGCCGCTCGACGGCCACTGGCCGACGAGTACATGGCAACCGAAAGACGACCCCTACGATCCGCACGACCTCCACATCCCGCCCGACCTCGCGCCGGGCCAGTACCACATCCTCGTCGGCATGGCGCCCGTCAATGACCCCACGCACCCGCTGCCAATCTTCAATCGCGACGGCGCACGCGTAGATACGAATGGGCTGGTCACCGTCCTGCCGATTACCATCACCTGACGAGGGAGCATAGGCTTCAGCCTGCGCCCCTGTTTCTCCTCATCGCGACGCAGGCTGAAGCCTATGCTCCCTCGTTATACCCGTTGCTCCTGCACCCATCGGGCGAGGAAATCTGCCATTGCGTCGAGGTAGACACGGCCATGGGCGGCGGTGGCGGGGCGCGCGTCGCCGAGGATGCCGTTCTCCGTCAGTGCGGGCATTCCTTTCGTGAAGATAATCTCGCTCACCGTCTGGTTGAACGGCCCGACATAGCCTGCCGCCGCATGATCCATCCGCACCAGATCGGGACGGAGGAGCAAGTCCAGAGAAGTCTCGCTCTCACCCGCGTGCGCGCCGGAGATTTCGGGAGAGATGGTGAATTGCGCCGACACCCCACTCAAGACGCCAACGAAGCCGACGAGATCGCCGAACGCAACCGCTTTCGCGCCGTTGAGATCGTCATTCAGGCCACGCATTGCCTCGGTGAGCGGCGCGAAGTTGCCGCCGTGCGAGGGGATAAAGGCGATCGTGCGGAAGCCGTGGTGCGCGAGCGCATGCGCCACGTCGCGCACTACGGCGATGAACGTCTCGGTGCGCAGCGTTACGGTGCCGGCAAAGGCCATGTGATGCTCAGAGCAGCCGATGCTGATTGTCGGTCCTTGCAGCGCCTTCGGCAGCCGCTCGACGATAGCGCGGACGAGATGCGTGCCGATCAGCGTGTCCGTCATCTCCGGTAGGTGTGGGCCATGCTGCTCGATAGACCCGGCGGCGACGAGAATCGTGTCATACCCCTGGGCGATGGCATCGCGGACTTCAGGCCATGTCAGTTCCGTCGTATCGAGGCTGCGTGGTGGCATGATCGTTCTCCTTCGCAATTGGCGGATTATCCGTGTCGTCTTTCGTAGTATGCGGGCCGCACTGGACGTGAGCAAGCTAGCATTTCGTTGTCTCCTGATCTCTTGTGCCTTTATGAACGGATGCCGGACTGACAAAAGGCTTGCGACACGGCGGAGACCATGAGACAATACGTACGAAGCGAACGTACACTCGAATTGCGCTGGACTAGCGATTCGGTGGTCTGGTACGTATTGTCGGGGGTCGCATGGTGTTCGCAACCAGATCGCGCCGCGCCGCACGGGCGCAACCCACCTGGACAGTCGTCCCGTTCGACGCATCTGGCGCGGGGGTCGGCGAGATTCCGCCGACCGTGGCGATCGAAACGCCGCATGACAGCGAAACATTGCTCGTCCTCTGTGCGGAGGCTGAGCGACCCGATCCAGAGGCGACGCGGCGCTGCCTGCTCGCGCTCGACGCATTCCGCGCCGGGTACGATGCAGCAGGCCCACGCATGCTCACGAACGCGCTGATCGCGGGTATGGAGGAAGCGAACGGCGCACTCTCCAATGAGCGGGCAGCGCGCGGAATGCACCAGCCGGTCAGTATCGGTCTGACGGCCCTTGTCGCACGGGGCGCGGACGCCTATATCATCCAGGCCGGGCCGGGCCAGGCGCTGATTGTCGGCGCGGAGGGGATGACCGCGCTGCCGCCGCTGCATGGCCACACCGACTCCGCACCGCTCGGTAGCCTCCCGACGATTGAGCCTGACCTCTTTCATGTAGATGCGGGCGAGGGGTTGTTCGCTGCGCTCTGCGTCTCCGCGCTCGGTCGCGTGTTATCGCGCGAGGACGACGGGCCGCTGCTCATGTGCGACGCGACGCATGCAGCAGAATACCTCGTCTCACTCGGGGCGCGCTATCGCTTGCCGCAAGCGTACGGCGTCCTCTGTTCGACGATGGGCGGTAACGGGCTTTCAGCCGCAGCGAATGCGGAAAGCATGACTGCATGGCCAGCGGGACTCCCGCTTCCTGTGGAACCGGCGCCGCAATTCCGCTCTGTACCTGCGCCCGCACCCGTCCCGTCGGGCGATGAAGGTGAGCAGCGTTGGGATTACCTCGGCGAACGGGAACCATCTGCCCGATCCAGTCGCCTGCGTGGTTGGCATCGAGACGGCGCGCCACCGCACACCGCGCCCTGGAATGATCCGTACCGCGCCCGCCGAACGGGGCGTCTGCCGCAATTGCCGCCGCGCCTCTGGGTTCTCGCCGGAGGGTTTCTGCTCGCGCTCGTGCTTGCCGCGCTGATCGGGATCGTGCATGCGCTGGCATCGCACCGTGCGAACACCGCGACGATGCACGAACTGGACGGCATCGCGACGGCGCGGATGCAAGCGGTCGCGCTCCCCGATCCACAGGCGCAATACGACGCCCTGACGGCAGTGAGTCGGCAGTTGGAGGCGGTAGCGACCGAAGGACGGCAAACGAGGCGCGTTGCCCAGGAACGGCAGTCCGTGACGCAGGCACTCGATACGGCGATGGGGGTCACGCGGGTCACACCGCGCCCGGTCGCCGCACTGCCCCATTTCGACGGTGGGCCGGGCAATCATCGCCTCATTCTCGCAGGCGATGACGGCATGCTCTACCTCTTCGACCGCGACAAGAATGATTGGGGTGTCTATGCGGTCAACGCGGTAACGCAGAAGGCTGATCGTCTGTTTACCACTGGCAATGTGGCGAACAAAGTACCGGCGGGTGATCTGCGCGGGCTGCTCTGGTTTGGTGGGCCGGCAACGATGGACCGCACGCGCCTCTTCGCACGCACGGCAAACGGCGCGTGGGGCGAACTGACAATCCCCGCAGTCGGTGACAAGCGCCCGACGGCGATCGTCGCACTTAATGACGGGCTGTATCTGCTCGACAGTGCGGCGGGTGTGATCGTGCGCGTCCCGTTCGCCGATGGGAACGGTGTGAAGCCGTGGACGACCGATGCGGCAACCGTCGAACTGAAAACGGCGGTGGACATGGCGAGCGACGGACAGACCATCTGGGTATTGCTCGGCGATGGCCGGGTACGCGGCTTCATCGGCGGCGCGCCCGCCCAATTGATCGCCACCCCCGCCGTCCCGCCCATCATGGAGCCGACTGCAATTGTTGCGCCCGTAAGCAGCCCGTACCTCTACATCGCGGAGGGCGCGCAGGGACGGATTCTGCGTATTCGCAAAGCAGATGGCCGAATCGTGCAAGTGCTCCGCGCGGCTGATGGCGCACCGCCAATCACGCGGATACAGAGTGTGACGGTAGATGAGGGCAAAGGAATGCTCTCCTACGTTACCGCCGACGGTATTGGTAGCGTACCGTTGCCGTCCGTTCGCAGCGGATAACCGGCTTGACATAAGGGATGTGGTATGCTCGGTATAAGGAGAAGCGTGGAGAAAGTGATACCATCCATTTCTCTTGGATCGCGAAAGGAAGATGCGTGGCGCAAGATCGCGTAAATGACCCCGGCCACCTATCGCTCATTCCGGGCGATACGCCCGCGCCAGTCGCACCATCGCCCGCGCCCTCCACGCCGCCGGTGCCCGCCCCTTTCGCGCATCAGGCCGAAGCGGACTTCGCGGAACTGCTCAACTTCTACCGCATCCCGTGGCTCTACGAACCGACCTCATTCGCGATCGAGTGGGATGGCGATGCCGTCACGGAGATGTTCACGCCAGACTTTTACCTGCCTGATCAGGACCTCCATGTCGAGTTGACGACGATGAAGCAGAGCCTGGTGACAAAAAAGAACCGCAAAGTGCGGTTGCTGCGCGAATTGTACCCCGAACTGCACATCAAACTCCTCTACCGCCGCGATTACCAGCAACTCGTCGCGCAGTACGGCTACGGCGCGCTGGAAATCATCGAACTGCGGCCGGAGGACATTGATCGCATCCTCGTCAGCCCCGCCGAATTGCACGAGCGGGTCGTCGCGCTCGGCGAGCAGATTTCGCGCGATTATGCGGAGCGAACCGTCGTGCTTATCGGTGTCCTGAAAGGCGTCACCTTTTTCCTGGCGGACCTTGCGCGTGCGATCACGCGACCACTGGCGATTGATTATCTGGCGGTCGCGGGGTACGGGACACCGGCGAAGGGTCGCTCGCGGCAGCCGGGCGCGGTGCGGATCATCAAGGACCTCGATGAGGAGATCGCGGGCCAGCATGTGATCCTTGTCGAAGATGTCGTCAATACCGGGTTGTCGCTCGCCTATATCCTCAAACACCTGAAGGCGAAGAAACCCGCAAGCATCGCGGTCGTCACGCTGCTGGATAAGGCAGACAAGCGGTTGGTGGATGTGCCACTTGATTACGTCGGCTTCCCGTGCCCGAATGAATTCGTGATCGGCTATGGGCTTGATTACCGCGAGCGATACCGCAACTTGTCGTTCTTGTGCGTGCTGAAGCCGGAGGCGTACGCGCAGACCGCGCCGCTCAGTCCGCGCGAGGATGTAGTAATGAGCGAAACGGCGCGCAAATAGTAAGAGCCCCAACGGGTCTTGGCTGAGGCTTCTATCATCGCTGGCTCCTGCGCCGCCTGCCATCTCGTCCGGGACTTGCGTCTGCCGAAACGACATGCGGTTTGAGATGATCCATGGAGCATGTTGCGCTGCGGGAGCCCGCTTGCCTGCACCATTTCCGCCAGTGACTCAGTGAACCGTCCGTAACTCCTTGGAACTCTTACTATATGTACGTTACACCCTGTACGGTCACTTGTCAAGGGGGTTTGCACGCAATTTCCGCAGAAAACGTAGATTGTCTATTGCCACCAGTGGTGATCGGTTCGTGAAGACGAAAAAGGCCGCCGATAAGGCGGCCCATTGGTAGCAGGGAGGAAATTAGCCGAGGCGGCGGGCAGTGTAATACTTCGACCCGTAATAGCCGCCGTTAATGTTGCTGACGACGACGCCCGTGCCCTCATTTTCGGCGTGGACGAACCGGCCACTACCGATGTAGATACCCACGTGCGAAAGCCCGGCGGTGTACGTATTCGCGAAGAAAACGAGGTCGCCCGGCTGGAGGTTCTCCTTGGCGACGTATTGCCCGGACGATGCCTGCTGCCCGATCGAGTGCGAGATGCTCTGCCCGGCAACCTTCTGCGCGATGTACATGACGAAGCCGGAGCAATCGAAACCACTCGGCGATGCGCCCGCCCAAACATATGGATAGCCGACGTACTTCATCGCTTCCGCGACGATCTTCGCGCCGAGCGAGGTCGTCGTGGCTGGGGCGGATTGCGGCGCAGATGCCGCGCTGCTGACGGACTGATCCGTCTTGCTGGCCGAGGGCGGCGCGGGCAGCGGCGTCTTCTTCGTCGCAGCGTCGCTGGTCTTCGTCAGGTACGGGCCGACGACGAAACCCTTCGTGCCATCGAAGGAGACGGGCACCCAACTGTTGCCCTTCGTGTCGGTCCTTGTTTTGCCAGTGACCGTCACGACTGTGCCTTCTTCGAGGATCGTCAGGACATCGGCGCTATAGCCGGCATCATCCCGCATGCGGACGCCCGCGTTGTCCGTGCTCGTTACTTTGACGTTGTCACCGCCTGTGACATCCGGCACTTTCATCACGGTGACATCGGTCGTCTTCGTCGTTGTATCACGCGGCGGCACGACCGGGGCTGGGCCATCGGTCGGGACGAGGAAGGTGCCCATCAGATAGCCATGCTTGCCGGCGTGATTGACGTGGTACCAGGGCGTCCCATCCTGACTGAGTTTGGGACCGTCCACGATTAGGACAATCGCGCCTTCCGGCACCATGCCGACGACGTTCGCATTCGTATCAGTGTTATCGCGCAGGCGAACGCCACCACCATCAGTAAAGGTGACGGCGGCGTAGTTCGACAGTTTGCGCGCGCTGACGAAATCGGCATTAACCCAGCCGCTCTGCCCGGCATACTGCACCTGATACCAGGTGACGCCGTCCGCGTCCTTCGGACCGTTTGTGACGAGGGCAATTGCGCCTTCGGGGATTGTGGCAAGAATATTGCTAGTTTTGGATGAATCGGAACGGAGCCGTACTCCGTCACCTCCCGTATTCGTGATCGTACAGGTTTGACCGCCGGGGAAAATCAAGGTTGCACCGGCAGGTGAGGTGAAGAGATATGATGTCAGCACGCTGGTGGAAACGATAGTGGCGCGACGTAGAAAGCCGCGGCGTGTGAGCCGATTCGTCAAACTAGGACCCCTCCCCAAACAGGCGGCGCGTGGCGATGCCCCGTCCCATTTCTCCTCTGGCCATATAGGCCGCACGAACGATACGCCAAGTCGTTGGCTTCCGGCTCTCCCCAGGGCCGATGAAGCAAACCCCCATTACAACGAAACAGTAACCGTACGCGTAGCCCGGGGAACAGCCAGGAAGAGAGAGGTCCCCGGTTCTGTTTGCCACCCTACACCCCGGTTTTGGATGTGTCAACCCCTATTGCACTCCTTGAAAATCCCGCGAACACACGGCCTTTTTGCCTGGAGCCAGACGGAAATCGCCATCTTCAGGATGAGGAGACCGGCCTCATGAGGCGTTTCCCCACAAAGGTTTCCGCCTCGTCCTGCGTCTCCACATCGCCATCGAGCCGCGCATTCCGCAACCCGTCGCGGATGTCGCGATACACCGGCCCCGGCAGCACGCCACGTTCCTTGAGATAGTTCCCAAATGAGCGATCCCATTGCCTATCTTGCCGCTGAATGTATCGGAGCCGTTCGTACAATGCTGCGGCGTGCGGGGCAGCCGGATCATTGTCAAGCAATGTGAGTACGTCATGTTCACTCAATTTTTCGAGCAATGGTCGAATCGTCGATAGGCGCGACGACTGCGCGATACGCGCTCGTTCTCGCCACACGCGGATCAGCATACGCATCGGTTGCTGCATCGCTCCAACTGCCAGGTCTGTCAGGAGTTGTGCGACAGTTGCGTCGTCCTGTCGGCAGACGAAGAAGGCCCAGACCGGCCAGGCCACCGGGGCAACGCGGTGCATGCGCGTCGCGACCCACGTATCCCAAATAAGCACTGGCGAGGTCGCGCGCAGCAATCCGAATGTATTGAATGCATCAAAGCATCCGACCGGATTGCGCTCGCGGATACCGAGGACCAACTCGTGCCGCTTCCGGTCGGGTGAGATCGTGGTCAGCGCGCCGTCGGCGACTGCCGCGTGCAGCAGCGATGCCGTGTGTGGTTCAATCGTGAAGTCGAAGCGCGCGGCATAGCGAGCCGCGCGGTAGAGGCGTGTCGGATCGTCGCGGAAACTGGTATCGTGCAGGACGCGAATAATGGCCGCCCGGAGGTCTGCCAAGCCGCCGGTTGGGTCGAGCAGGCGTCCAAAACCGTGCGGCGTGATCGGGAGCGCCATCGCGTTGACGGTGATATCGCGGCGGTGCAGGTCTTCGCCGATGCGTGCGGGGAATGCGACGACCGGCAGTGCGCCGGGCTGCGGGTAGGTCTCCGTGCGCGCCGTCGCGAAGTCGACGCTTGCGTCGCTGGCGCCATCGGAAACGCGGACGGTTGCGGTACCGAAATCGGTTGTTTTCGCGACGTTCGCGTTCCCCATCGTTGCGAATCGCTGCGCGACACGGCGGGCATCGGCAGTCGTGACAATGTCAATGTCGTGCAGGCGCGCATCACCGCGCAACAAATCGCGGACCGGGCCACCGACGAGAAACGCCTCGCCGCCCTCTTGCTCGGCGCTGGCTGCGGCGCGTAGCAACACGCTGCGCTGGGCTGCGCTGAGCGCCTCCCAAAGGTCGGATGGATCAGGACTATCCGGGCGTGCTCCGGTCATTGCTGGCGTCTCCTTCATCCTTCATAGGCGCATGGTATCATTTCCAGCATGAATGCTGGCAGCCCCACGCGCATTGCCGCCCCATCCCGTACGAGAGAAAGTCGCGCCCCGGCGGAGACGGCGCACCTCGGCGCGTGCGTCGGGCGGGCGGTGCGGCCGGGCGACACGCTACTCCTGCGTGGCGATCTCGGCGCGGGCAAGACGCAGTTCGCGCGCGGCGTGGCGGCGGGTCTCGGCATCGTCGGCCCAATCCCGTCGCCGACCTTTACCCTCGTCAATGAATACGCGGGGCGGAATGCGGCGGGTGAGACGGTATCGCTGGCGCATATTGATCTCTATCGTCTCGGTGAGGGCGGCGACCTCGACTCAGTCGGTCTCGATGAGTATTTCGGTGGCGGGTGGGCAGTCGTCATCGAGTGGCCGGAGCGCGCCGTAGACAGCGGGTTCGTGCCGGAGTCCTATCTGGACATCGCGATTGCCGACGCGGGAGACGAGGCACGGACATTCATCTTCACCGGCTACGGCAGTGGCGCGTATCTGCTCGATGCACTGAAGCGGGCGACATAAATGAGTATGAGCGCGGGAGTGCTTCTCGCCCTCGATACATCGTCGGAGACGATCGGCTTCGCCATCGCGGAGCGCGACGTGCTGCTTGCCGAAGCGATCTGGCGCGGGCAGCGGCAGGGGACGGCGACGCTGCTGGCGGAAGCGATGCGCGCACTAGAACGATTGGGGCGTACGCAGGACGATCTCCGCGCCGTTGCCGTCGCGACCGGGCCGGGATCGTTCAGCGGCTTGCGTGTCGGCATGGGCATCGCGAAGGGGCTGGCGTTGGGTTTGCGTATTCCCATCGTCGGCTGCTCGACACTGGCCGTTACCGCCGAGCCGTTCCGCGACGCGCGGCGACCGGTCTGCGCGATGATTGCAGCGGGCCGGAGCCGCTTCGCCTACGCGATCTACGAAGAACGGGATGGCAGTATGCAGGAGACGCTGCCCGCGATGCACGGCACTGGAGCGGCAATCGGCGTGGCTCTGGCGGCATATCCCGACGCAATCGTCTGCGGCGATCTGGATGGCGCGGCGGTGGCGGCGATCTGCGCCGCCGTGCCGGGTGTGACGACTCCACCGGCGGGTATCCGCATCCGCCGACCGGGGGCATTGGCAGCATTGGCATGGCGTCGCATACTTACCGGGGAGTCCGACGACCTCGTCGCGCTCGAACCGATGTATTTGCATACGTCGGCGCCGACGAGCGCGCCATGCGCCACGAAAGGATAAGTGGCAGTGCCTTACGTGATTGAACCGATGACGATCGAGGACCTGTCCGAGGTTCATGCGGTCGAGGTGCAGTCCGTGCCGACGCCGTGGCCGATCAGCGCATACCGGCGCGAACTGGGTAATCCACAGGGGAATTATTACCTCGTCTGCCGCTGGCGTCCGCCGGAGGGGGCGGTGGACGAGCGCGCCGAGGAGCGGCAGACGCGCCCGCTCTTTCCGCTCTTTCACCGCCATCAGGAGCACATCGGCCCGCCGATGCACACGCCGATCTGCGGCTTCGCGGGGATGTGGATGCAGGCGGATGAAGCGCATGTGACGATCATCGGCGTCGCGCCCGCGCATCGGGGCCGGGGCGTCGGCGAATACATCTTCACGGCGCTGATCGCCGAAGCGATCCGCCGCAATGCGACGTGGATTACGCTGGAAGTGCGCGTCTCGAATCTGCGCGCGCAGAGCCTCTACGCGAAATATGGCTTCAGCGTGCAAGGGACGCGCCGCCGGTACTACAGCGACGATGGTGAAGACGCGTACGTGATGGCCTCGCCACCGGCGAACACCGCTGCCTATCACGCCCAGTACATCGCGCTGCGGCAGGCCAATGATGCCCGGATCGCTACATTCTACGACTCGCTTGCGGGCGCGGCGGACCCGCGCTCCTATTCGGACGGGCTGGCGCATGGACATCCTCGCGATTGAGTCATCGTGCGACGAGACGGCGGCGGCGGTGATCAGCGGTGGCCGGTTCGTCCGCAGTAGCATCATTGCCTCGCAGAACGATCTCCACGCGCGCTACGGCGGGGTCGTGCCCGAACTCGCCTCGCGCCGCCATGTGACGGAAATCGTGCCCGTCGTGCGCGCGGCGCTCGATGAAGCGGGCTGCACCTTCGATGACCTCGACGCCCTCGCGGTGACGATGGGGCCGGGGTTGGCGGGATCACTGCTCGTCGGCGTCAATGTCGCGAAGAGCCTCGCCTGCGCGCGGGCGTTGCCCTTGATCGGCGTCAATCACCTTGAAGGACACCTCTACGCGAACTGGCTCGTGCCGCCGGGGCAGGCGGACGCGCCGGAACCGCAGTTCCCTGCTATCGGGCTGATCGTTTCTGGCGGCCACACCGCGCTCGTGCTGATGACCGGGCACGGCGCGTACCGGCTGCTCGGCAGCACGCTCGACGACGCGGCGGGCGAGGCGTTTGACAAAGGGGCGCGGCTGCTCGGTCTCGGCTATCCGGGGGGGCCGGCGATTTCCCGCACGGCGGCGATGGGCGATCCGGCGCACTTCCCGTTTGCCCATGCCCGCACCGACAATCCGTCGGATTTCTCCTTTAGCGGCATCAAGACCGCGCTGCTGCGCGCCGTTGCACCCTACCGTCTGCCGGATGAACCGGTGGCGGAGCGGAGCGTGGCGACCCCATTCGTCACGCACCGTCCGATTCGCCTGAAGGAAGAGACGCCCGTCGCGGACCTCGCCGCCGGGTACGAGGACGCAATTGTCGCCATGCTCGTCGCGCCCGTCGCCCGCGCGGCCCGCGAGTATCGCGCGGCCTCCGTCCTGCTCGCCGGGGGCGTCGCGGCGAACCGGCTGCTGCGGGAGCGGCTCGCGGCAGCCGTTGATGTACCGCTCTTCTGTCCGCCGCCGATCTACTGCACGGACAACGCCGCGATGATCGGCGCCGCCGCTGAACGCCGCATGCAGGCGGACGATTTCGCGGGTTGGGACCTCGATGTCCAGCCGTCGCTTCGCTTGGTATAGTGAGTAGGGGGGACGGCGAAGTGACGCACCATCCACAAAAATAACGGTCAGGAGGGCCGATGGACGCGGCAATTCATGCACCGAGAAACCGTACGCCCCTCCTCGCACTGCTCGCCGCAAATGGGGTGTCCATCGCTGGTAGCCAATTCACGACTCTCTCCGTGCCGTGGTTCGTGCTCCAGACGACGGGTAGCGCGACCAAGACGGGGATCACCGGCTTCGTCACCGCACTCTCTTTCATCGCCGCGTTCTTCGGTGGCAGCCTCGTTGATCGGCTCGGTTTCAAACGTGTGAGCGTTGCGGCCGACCTTTCGAGCGGCATCGCCGTCGCCTGCGTGCCTCTGCTCTACCACACCGTTGGGTTGTCCTTCTGGCAGTTGCTCCTATTCGTTTTCATCCGCGCCTTCTGTAACACGCCGGGGGGTACGGCACGACTAGGGCTGCTCCCTGACCTCATCGTCCTCTCCGGGATCGGCACGGAACGGGCGAATGGCGTCTATCAGTCAATCCAATACGCCGCCCAACTCGCGAGTACCGCGCTCGTGGGCGTTCTGATCGCCCTTATCGGTGCGAGCAATATGCTCTGGCTCGACGGTGTCTCGTTCCTCTTCTCTGCCACTATCGTCGCCTTCGCGGTCCCGACCCTGCGCTATGTCATACCCGTTCCGATTTCTCTCCGGCGAGGGAATTATCGCGCGGAACTCATGGAGGGGGTACGTTGGCTGATGCACGACCGCGTACTATCGGCCACGACGTTCACCGCGACGCTCGTCAACCTCGTCGGCACCGCATTGATTGCAGTTGTCCTCCCTGTGTTCGCGAAGACGGTCTATGGTACATCGCTCGCATTCGGCCTGCTCTTCACGGGATTCAGCGTCGGCACTCTGGGCGGCTCGCTTCTCTATACCACACTCGGAAAACGGGTTCCGCGCCGCGTGACCTTTGTTGTCGGCGTGATGATGCTCGGCGCGCCGCTCTTGCTGCTCGTCGCGCAGCCAACCGTCATTGTGTCGGCGGTCGCCCTCGCCATTGTTGGCTTCTTCAACGGCCCCCTGAACGCGGTGTTTGCGGTCATCGAGCAGGAGCGGATTCCCGCCGCGATGCGCGGAAGGGTGATTGGCGCCATCATCGCGCTCGCCAACGTAGCAGCGCCGCTTGGCGCCTTACTCGGTGGCTACGTCGTCGGTGGTTTCGGAGTACGTCTCACCCTACTCGGTAGCGCGATTGCGCTCATCATTGTTGGCGTGTGGGCGGTGTCGAACCGTGCGTTGCGCGGGATGGACGCACAATCGGTGTAGTCAAGTACGGACATGTCGCACCCGCAGACGCGACATTTTTTCCACACTCGCGCGATCACTTTATCCGCTTAGTATGCTGACAGCATCGTTTTTCCTTGATTGTGATGCCTCTGGGGTGTAGTGTCATGGTAGTTTTGTCCGCAACGATGTCAGGAGGCAGCACAATGCGCGTTCTCATACTCGGCGGCACCCGCTTCATCGGCCCCGCCGTGGTGGCGCGCCTGCACCACGCGGGCCATACGATCACCCTCTTTCATCGCGGTCGCACGCACGCGGACGACGTACCTGATCTCTCTCACTTGCACGGGGACCGGGGGCAACTCGCGGACTTCCGCGATGCCTTCTCCCATCTTGCCCCTGACGTTGTGCTCGATATGGCTCCTGCCACCGAGGACGATGCACGGACGGTGATGGATACCTCCCGGGGGCTGACAGGGCGCGTGGTCGCTATCAGCAGTTGCGACGTATACCGAGCGTTCGGCCTGCTGACTGGTAAAGAAAGCGGCCTGCCCGATCCCGTGCCGCTCACTGAGGACGCACCGCTGCGACAAAACCTGTACCCCCATCGTGGCGCCACCGTTCGCACATCCGATGACGAGCGGCGATGGAAGGAAGAGTACGATAAGATTCTCGTGGAACGGACGGTGATGGGCGACCCGCAACTCCCCGGCACGATCTTGCGGCTCCCGCTCGTCTACGGGCCGCGCGACAACCAGCACCGTCTCCACCCTTACCTCAGTCGCATGGATAGGGGAGAATCGAGCATCGCACTTGATACACGCTTGGCTGAGTGGCGTGTATCGCGCGGGTACGTAGAGAACGTCGCGGTGGCAATCGCGCTGTCAATCACCGACGACCGGGCACAGGGCCGCATCTACAACGTGGCGGAGCCGGATGCCCTCAGCGAGATTGAGTGGGTGGAGGCAATTGCCGATGCAGCGGGGTGGAGCGGGGAGGTCATTGCCGTGCAACCAGAACAACTGCCGGAGCAACAGCGGGTGACAATGAACGTGGCGCAAGACCTCGTCATTGACTCGACCCGCATTCGGGAGGAACTGGATTATCGGGAAGTGGTGGCGCGTCGTGATGCCCTGCAGGAAACCGTCACATGGGAGCGAGCGTATCCACCCGCGTAGGTATGTCACGTCTATTGTTCGCCATAAGCGTAGTATGGGTTTTGATTACTGCCCGCTGTCTGCTGCCTGCTGCCCGCTCGGATACGCGATCATCATCATGTGCTCGATGTTCGCCATGTGGAAGGGCGTGCTCATCGGCGCGAAGCCGAACGATTCGTAGAGGCCCTTTGCGTAGGTCTGCGCGCTCAGGGTGACGATGGGCAAAGCGAGATCACGCGCGGCATCCATCAGATGCTGCATGACGAGGGTGGCGACGCCCATGCGGCGGAAGCGTGGCAGGACGCTGACCCAGGCAATCTGACCTTCCGGGCCGCTCCGGGCGCGGACAATGTGCAGCCGTCCGGTGCCCGCCGGTATCCCATCCACGAGGCCGAGGGCATGGATGGCGGTCGCGTCATCTCGGTCGCCCTTTTCCGCGCCCTGCACGCCCTGTTCGTCCGCGAAGACCGCCGCGCGGATCGCATAGCAGGCGGCGTGATCGGCCTGAGAGTCGGCACGGCGGACGGTGAGGTCAGCCATCCGCACCGGAACTCGTTGGGATCGCGGTCAGCACCGGCGCGGGCCGAAGCGGCTGCCCTTTCTGATTGGCGGCCATCGCATCGTCGGTGATCGTCGCCCACTCGATGACGTCATCGGCGGCGAGGACGCGCCGGAGCGCGACAGCGGCAACATCGAGCATCGTGTCGTCCGGTGTGCGCGTCGTCAGTTTCTGGAGCGCCATGCTCGGTGCGAGGAGAATGCGCATCCAACGATGGTGATAATACTGCGCGCCGAGCCGGAGGAATTCGTAGGCAATCCCGGCAATCAGCGGTACGAGCACGATGCGGCTCAGGATACGCAACAGGAATGGCGGGCGACCGAGCAGCGCGAAGATGAGAATCGAGAAGAGGACGACGACGAGCAGGAAGCCGGTGCCGCAGCGCGGATGCTCGATCGGCATTGGCCGGATATGCTCGGCATCGAGCGGCAGGCCGCGCTCGTAGGCATGGATCGTCTTATGCTCCGCGCCGTGATAGCGGAAGACGCGCTTTACGTCGGGGATCAGTCCAATCAAACCGAGATAGAGGACGAGAATGCCGAGGCGGATGCCCCCCTCGACGATGTTCGAGACGAAGGATGAGGCGATGTAGCGGTCCGCGAAGTGGATCGCGAGTAAGGGCACGACGAAGAAGAGGCCAATACCGAAGAGGAGCGAGAAGGCAACGGTGATCCAGAGCGCGGGGCCGCTCAGTTCGGTCGGCTCCTCCGGCTTGCCATCTTTACCGCGCTTCTTCTCCAGATTGGGCAGGATGGCGGGCATCACATCGGGCGCGACGGTGAGGGCGGGCGCATCCTCTTCGTCTTGCAAGCCGACATTGGCGGAGAAAACGAGCGCGCGCGTGCCGAGCAGCAGTGCGTCCCACAACAGGACGATACCGCGCAGAAAAGGCCACTTCATCACGCGCGATCGGTAGACCCACGCGGTGAGCGGCTCCTGATAATAGATGATGCTACCATCGGGTGCGCGCACGGCCACGGCCATCTCGCGCCGCCCGCGCATCATCACCCCCTCCATCACCGCTTGCCCGCCGTAGTGAAACGTCCCCATGCATCCTCCGCCGTACTGACCGATTCATCGGTGCATGATACCACGGAGGGCAAGAGCGGATTTTCGTCCTTGACGTGCGTGAGGCGTGCCCATACTCTGTACGTACGACGAAGGAGCGCAGACCATGGAACACCCGCCGTCCCGAGAAACCGATCGGCCTCCCCGCCGCATAGACGACGGTACGCTGCCGGTATCGTCATCGTGCCGGGAAGAGACGCAGCCGTGTCCGCGTTGCGACCATGCGATGCCCGCATTGAAGGGCGGTTCCGCCTCGATTTGCCCGAATTGCGGATTCAAAGATTCGTGCTGCTACTGAGAGAAAACCTAACCCCGGCCCCTTCCGTCCCTCGGCGTAGGAAGGGGAGCGAACCTCCGAGGCGCCGAGGCGTTTGGGGAATACCACGGCATTGCGAAGAGTCACCCCTTCCCACGCCGAGGAACGGAAGGGGCCGGGGGGTAGGTCCTTTCAGGAGCGCCGCCACTCACAACTTATACCCCGATTGCTTGCGCTTCTCCCTTATCCAGCCTGCGTCCCGTTCGCGGCGTCCGCGATGGTTGCCTCGCTGTTCGCGGGTTGGTCGTTCCCCTTCGGTAGCGGCTGCCACGAGCGGCGCAGCAGGAGCACGGTCGGTTCGTCCGTCTCGGTGACGAAGGCAACGCGCTGCCCGAGTTTCGATTCAAGCGCCGCGCGGCTGGTGGCAAGCAGGTTGCGCGAGGATGCCGCAAGAACGACGCGCCCCGATCCGACCGCGACGAATCGTTCCCCGCTTTCGCCTGCCGGTAGCGGCCACGAGAAGGGGCTGGCGGCGCGCGGCAGCACTTCTTTGCCCTCGTATACGGTGAAGTCGTCGTCCGCAGTGAGAAGCGCGACCGCGTCGTCCGGGTCTTCGACGGTGTAGACGGCATGCACCCACTGCGGCTTCTCGGCCTCCTCCAGATGCTTCTCGATCTCCGCACCGCGCCGAATCAGGGCCGGAAAGGCGTTGCGCAGCGCGGCTGTCTCCGGGTTCTCGCCCACCGCGTCGCGGACAGCGGCGATCAACTCCTCCGCGCCCGGCGGCGGCACGGCGATGCCCGCAACGGAGACGCGTGCCATGCCGTCGAGCGTGTAGACGAACGTCCAGATTGCCCATCCCGGCCCGAATTCGTCCTTGAACTCCAGCTCCGGCGAGAGAAAGACATTGTGCGTCTGCCCCGTCAGCAGATCGCGCGCAACGAGCCGCTCACCGGCAGTGTATTCGGTCACTTCCAGGAGCGCGGGCAGGCTCTCGGCGTACGCGGCGGCGGCGCGGCGACCGGCGGGGCCGATGCGGTCCGCCCGGTCTTGCGCGAAAAGCGTCGCCGGTGTCCGGTCGTGATAGCGCTCCATCGCATAGGCGCGCAGGAACCAGTCCACGAAGCGCGAAACAGTCAGTTGATCTTTCGATGTGAACAATGCCTGCATCGAGCCGGGCCAGGCGTCGCCGTCGGTGAACCGCTCCCATGCGCCGGGGAGGACGTCATTAAACCGTGGCGCGAGCAGGAAAACCGCCATATCTTCGCTGACCGTCTTCTCGATCTCCCACGGGACGGTCGCCGCTTCCTGTGGATGGAGCACCGGGCAGGGGCAGAATTTCACCTTCCGACCGCTGCCGTTGGGACACGGCATGTTCCGCCCGGCGCGGCGACATGCCGTCGCCATCTCCGGTGTGAATTCCAACGTCGTCACATCCACCGTTTCCGTCGCCAAGCCATTCCTCCTACCCATCAACCCGCCGCCATCGCACGCGGCCTGTAAGAATAGGATGGGCGGTGGGGGCTGTCAAATGTGGTTGGAATGTAGTGGGGCGAAAAAACCTAACCCCCACCCCCTTCCGTTCCTCGGCGTGGGAAGGGGCTGGGGGTTAGGTTCCCCTTACATCAGCCCCTTGTACGCGCCGCCGTCAATCTGTGTACTCGTGCCGGTGAGCCACTGCGCGCGCGCGGAGGCGAGATAGACGACGAGGCTGCCGAGGTCGTCCGGCTGGCCGATGCGGCCCATCGGTACGGACTTGCCGCCGCGCTCCAGTACCTCATCAATGCTGATGCCCTCGCGCTCCGCCTGCGTGCGGCTCGTCTGGCGCACCCGGTCGGTGAGAATCGTGCCGGGCAGGACATTGTTAAAGGTAATACCGTCCTTACCGAACTGCTGCGAGAGGGTCTTTGTCAGACCGACCACGGCGGCGCGGATGCTATTCGAGATAATCAGGTTCTCGATTGGCTGCTTGACGGAGAGCGAGACGATGTTGACGACGCGCCCGCCACCCCGCTGCTGCATGATCGGCACGGCGAGGCGGATCAGCCGCACCGCGCTCATGAAATTCTGCTGGAATCCGGCCTCCCACTGCGCGTCCGTGAAATCCATGAAGAAGCCCGGTGGCGGGCCACCGGCGTTGTTGACGAGGATGTCCAGCCCGCCGAACTCGCGCTGCGCGGTCTCGATCAGGCGGTTGCAGTCGGCTTCCTGGGACAGATCGGCGGCAATCGCGACGACCTTCGATCCCGTCTTCTGCCGAATCTCCTCCGCAGTCTGGTTCAGCGTTTCCTCGCCGCGCGCGCAGATGACGACGTGCGCACCCTCCGCTGCCAGCCCCATCGCCGACGACTTGCCCAGCCCCTTGCTCGCCGCGCAGACGACGGCGACCTTGTCCTTCAAACCCATGTCCATGTGTCGCTCCCTTCGGTCGCTTCAGCAATGAGCAACGAGCAATGAGGAACCGAATCCACTCATTGCTGCTCGCTGAAGCCATATTGCCGCACTTTGTCTATCCGGTGCTGCGCGACGATGCGCCGGACGGTGCCGGTTTTCGAGCGCATAACGAGCGATTCGGTCGTCGCGTAGCCGTTGCTGTAGTGGACGCCGCGCACGAGTTCGCCGTCCGTGATCCCCGTGCAGGCGAAAAAGGTGTTGTCGCCCTTCGCCAGATCGTTGAGATCGAGGACGGAATCGAGATCGAGCCCTTTCGCTTTCGCCTTCGCGGCGTCGTCGGTGTCGGGCCGGGGCCACGGCTTCGCCTGCAATGCCCCACCGAGACACTTGAGCGCGCACGCCGTAATCACGCACTCCGGCGCGCCGCCCGTGCCAAGATAGAGGTCCACGCCCGTCCCGGGGAGACAGGTCATGATGCACCCCGCGACATCACCGTCCGATATGAACTTGATTCGCGCGCCCGTCGCGCGGATCTCCTTGATTAACTCGGCATGGCGTGGGCGGTCGAGGACGCAGACGGTCAGTTCGGAGACGTTCATCCCCTTCGCCTTCGCGACATTCTGGAGATTCGTCAGGACGGGCGCGCTGATGTCCACGACGCCCGCCGCGTCCGGGCCGGTGGCGATCTTGTTCATGTAAAAGAGGCCGTGCGAGTCGTAGAGCGTCCCTTGCTCGGACATGCCGATGACGGCGACGGCGTTCGGCATCCCCTTGCTCGTCAGCGTCGTGCCGTCAATCGGGTCCACGGCGATCTCGACTTTTGGCGTGCCGGGGGCCTGCGTGCCGACGCGCTCGCCGATGAAGAGCATCGGCGCTTCATCCTTCTCGCCCTCGCCGATCACAACGACGCCATCCATCGCCACGGAATCAATTGCCGCGCGCATCGCATCCACCGCCGCGCCGTCCGCGCCAATCTTGTCACCCTTGCCCACCCAGCGCGACGCGGCGAGCGCCGCCGCTTCCGTCACGCGGACCAGTTCCATCGCGAGGTTCCGATCCACATTCATGTGTTGCTGCGCCATCCGCCCCCTCCTGTCCGCACCGGGAAGACCCTGCGTCCCGCAGGACGACTGAGAGCGAAAGTGTAGCATGAAGCCGGGGGAGTAGCGCAGAGGATGCAGAGAGCGCAGAGACCACAGAGAGGAGAAAAGAAATTCCTTCTCTCTCTTCCTCTGTGGTCCCTGCGTCCTCTGCGCTACGGTTCTTGTCCCCGTTACTTCTTCCGCGTCACCTGCGCGCCGATTTTCGCCATCATCGCGGCAGACTCGCGGCGGGCATCGCGGAGCGCGGCGACGGTGGGATTTTCGGCGCGAACGGCGCGCAGGACGACCTCCTCGGCGGCGATGAAGGCATCACCGATGTCCGCCATCTCCGCCGCGACATCGTGCGGGATCGTCGTCACGCCGTTGCGGTCGGCGTGGAGGAGATCATCCGGGTAAATCGTCATGCCGCCGACATGAACGGGCACATGCACCTGCGGCGTGTGGTTGTAGCCGTGTGCGCTGATCGTGCCGTTCGTCCAGACGGGGAAGTTGATCGCCTCGACCTGATCGAGGTCGCGCCCGGTGCCGCTCGTAATCAGTCCGACCGCGCCGAACCCTTTATAGACCGAGCACATCACTTCGCCGAAGGTGGCGGCGGCGCAGGGGCTATCCACATCGTGAAAGACGACGATGGGCGGGCCGGAGAGTTCCCCGAACCGCTCCACCTGCGCGTCGAGACCGGAATAGGAATCCCCGGAGCGCGGCGGTGCGGCAGAGCGGAAGGTCGCGGTCGCCGCATAGCCGACAATCGGCCCCATATGCGCGAACGCCGCCACGATCCGCCCGTCCATATATCCCGTATGACGCGGTCGCACCTCGAACAATTCCACGAGATTGCAGATCGTCGGTGTGTCGAACGTGCGCAACTTCTCCAGTACCGCCGGTGACAATACAGCCATGCCATTCCCTCCCCGTTGACAAACCAAATGAACCGCAGAGACGCAGAGAACGCAGAGGAAGATAAAGAGGGAGCGGTGATGCACAGGCCCACCGCTATGACCCACTCTCCTGCTCTCGTCCTTTATATCTCTTTGTATCCTCTGTGTCCTCTGCGGTTATCCCCGGTTTGTCCCCGCCCCCGGCGTTGCGAGCCAAGCGGCAGCGCGGGCGGGAAGGTCTGCGGAACGGCCCTTCTCGACGGTGCAGCCGGGGAGCGAGTTGAGGAAAGTGCGGCCATATCGCTTGGTCAGGACGCGCGAATCGAGGACGGCGCAGACGCCCCGGTCGGTGCTGGAGCGGATCAGCCGCCCGAACCCCTGCCGGAACTGCAAGACCGCCTGCGGTACGGCGAACTCCGCGAACGACTCCGCGAAGCCCTCGGAGCGCGCTTGGAAGACGGGATCGCTCGGCACCTTAAACGGCAACTTCGTGATGACGAGCACCGAGAGCGCGTCGCCGACGACATCCACGCCCTCCCAGAACGACGACGTGCCGAAGAGCACCATTTCCTGCCGCTGCTTGAATCGCTCGATCAGTTGGCGTGGCCCGCCGTCCAGCCGCTGACCGAGGACGACGATGCCTGCCGCTTCCAGCACCGGCTTGACGGCGCGATAGGTCGCCTGGAGCGCGCTGTACGAAGTGAAAAGCACGAGCGCCCGCCCGCGCGTCGCCTCGCAGAGGCCAATAATCGCGTCCTGCAAGCCCTTCTGGTAGCCGGGGCGGTTCGGCTCCGGCATGTCCTCGACGGTGTAAAGGAGTGTGGAGCGGCGATAATCGAAGGGCGAATCTACAGCCACCTCGGTCGCCGTATCCCGCTCGATGCCGAGGCGAGAACTGAGGTAGTCGAACTTGCCCTCGGTCGTCATCGTCGCACTCGTCATCACGACGGTACGGCGCGGTCCGAAGAGGTCCGCCTGCAAGGTCGCACCGACGTGGAGCGGCGCGGCCTTAACGCTGACCGACCGGGAGGTCTCCGCCGATGGCATCCCCGGCATCAGCGCGGGATTGCCGTCCGGTTGCGATTGCTGCCCGCCACGCGGCGCGTCAACCTCCGTCCAGTAGACCATGTCCGGGTCCGGTTCGGCGAGGGCGGCCGCCGCGCCGACGCGGAGATCAGTGCAGATGCGCAGGGCGCGGGTGAGCAACAGCAGCGTGTCATCCTGCTCCTGCATCGTGTCGTCGGGGAGGCGGTAGACCTGCTCGAAGATCGTCATCAGCGCCTGCTGGATCGTCCCAAGTGGGAAGGAGAGGTTGTCCCAGGCGATCTCCACTTCCGTCCATCCCGTATCGTTGCGGACATTCTGCGTGATACGCAGGCGGGTGTCCGTCTCATTCTGCGGGCGGTGGGCGAGGAAGGCGGCGAGGCGGTCGAAGAGCGCGAGCGTCAACGTCCGCGCCTCATCAATGCGCGGCAGCAAGTCGGCGCAGAGGCGAGCGACATCTTCCTCTACGTCCTTCGGCGTCTTGCCGGTGCGGACGCGGATCGGCAAGTCGGTGAGCAAGCCGCGCGGCCCCTCAGCGTGCGGCTCGGCGAGCAGATTGAAGAAGTTGAGCAATGTCACGCGCTCGAAGGCATAGCCGAGTTGGTTCGTCGCCTCGTCTTCGAGATGGTGCGCCTCATCCACGATCAGATGCTCGTACGGTGGCAGGACGCCGCTATTCGTCGTCATGTCGGAGAGGAGCAGCGCGTGGTTGACGATCACGACGTGCGCGTTCTCCGCCGCACGCCGCGCCCGCTGGACGAAGCACTGCCCGCGCTTCTGGAAGACGCACGAGGAGGGGCAACTGTCCGGCCCGGCGTTGACGCGGTTCCACGCCTGGATGATGCCGAGCCGCCGCTCGTCGTCCGTGAAGCGGATTTCGCCGACATCGCCAGAGTCCGTCGTCTGGAGCCAGAGGAGGAGCCGGAGCATCAACCGCGCCTCGGCGGGTGAGAGGGCAGGGTTGCTGCGCAGTTTGAACCAGCGGTAGAGGCAGAGGTAATTCGACCGCCCCTTGACAACCGTCGCGCGGAAGTCGGCGGGCAGCCCGGCGCCATTCGCGGCGGGCGAGCCGCCAATCGCCGCCAGCACATCCTGCAAGTCCGGGATGTCCTTCTTCGCCAGTTGATCCTGCAAGGCAATCGTCGCGGTGCTGACGACCACCGTTTCGCCGTGCTCGACTGCGTGCGCGACGGCCGGGACGAGATACGCGACGGACTTGCCGGTGCCGGTGCCCGCCTCGACGAGCAGCGTCTCCTCCTTGTTGAAGGCATCGGCGACGGCGCTCAACATATCCATCTGCTGCGGGCGGTGCTCGTAGTGCGGAAATGCTTCGGCGAAGGGGCCGTTGGGCCGGAAGGTATCGAGGATGGCGGCGGTGTCGAGCGGGCGCTGGCTGCCGGTGTCGCGGAGGGGTTCGGGGCGCGGGCGCGGCATGAGGTACATGAGGTCAACGCCGCCCTCCTTCTCCGCCTGCCCGCCGCCCGCCTGGGCGCGCAGTTGCTGGAGGATGCTCGCTCCCGCGCCACCAAACGTCTCTTGCTGCTTGTCGCGCTGCGCCTGTCGGAAGAGTCGTGTGAAGGGGGATTGCCCCATGTCCGCGAGGCGGCCCAGTTCGCCCAGCGTTTCAGTGTCGCACTCCGCGATGCGGTCGAGGAGGGCGCGAAAGACAGCGGCGGTCAATTCGCAGTCACCGAGCGCACGGTGCTCCTGCGATGTGCCGACCTGCAACCGTTCCGCGATCCGCGTCAGGCTATAAACCGGCAGATCGGGCAAGAGGAGCGTCGCCAGTTCGTAGGTATCGTACGTCGGATTATCGAGCATTAGCCCCTGCGCCGCGAGCAGTTTCAGGTCAATCTCGACCGACTGCCCGACGATTGGGTACCGCTGGACGAACTGCCGCAGTTGCGGGGCAACACTCGCGAAGGGCGGCGCGGCCTGGAGCATCGCATTCGTGATGCCGGTTAGTTGCGCGGTACTGAGCGGTACAGGCCGGACAGGCCGGACAAACGACGACCACTGCTCCAGAATCCGCTCGCTCGTGAAGGTGACTGCCGCGACCTCGATGATCTCGTTGTTGCGTTCGTTCGCGGTCGCCTCGACATCCACAGCGACGTAGATTGGCGTGGTCGGCGCGGCGGGGAGCATGGCGGGGCGGTTCGGGATGCCGCCGGGGCGCGGTCGGCTCGGCGGTGGCAAGGGTGACACAGGCAGTTCTCCCGACGGTTTCCGCGACGGGCGCGGCGTAGTTTGCGGTTTGATGTTCGGCGGACAAGCGTCCCGTTCCGGCAGACCGAACAAGGCAATGATTGTACCAGAAGATTGACCTGATCCCCGGCCCCTTCCGTCCCGCGGCAGGGCTTATTCATTCTCGGCGGAGAGACAAACAGGATTCCTTCGGTAGGATAGGGGTGCTCAAACCCCTCTATCCGAAGGAGGAATCCTGTGTCGCACATCGTACCATCCCTTGCTG
>JAABUU010001293.1_pt1 | contig 43755 bp, 53 predicted proteins | sample 5559301 | NCBI WGS metagenome assembly JAABUU01 (sample SAMN10711884, study PRJNA513360) | rock metagenome | isolation source: Antarctica rocks | place: Antarctica: Victoria Land, Richard Nunatak white | reverse complement strand
CGGGGGGGGGGGAGCCGGGCTGCGGGTCCGGGGGCGAGCAGCGTGCGGGGCCTCAGGTGGTTGGCGAGCGTGGGGCCGGCGCCGGTGGCGGCGTGGGCGACGGCGATGGGGTGGGCGATGCCGACGGCGTGGCCGCACGCGGCGCGGCTGCAATCGATGGGGTGGGTTGAGCGGTGCGCGATGACGCAGGGGGAGGGGTCGCTGCTGTATGCGACCCGGGCGGGGGTGGAGATGTCCGGGGTGGTGGCGGTGCCGCTGGCGGGGGTGCCGGCGCCGGCGACGTGGGGGCATTGGGTGGCGTGCGCGTGGACGGCGGCGTGGCTGTCGGCCAGGGGCAGGGAGCTGGTGGGGGCGCGGGAGCTGCTGCTGGATGAGTTCTGGCGGGGGGAGGTGAGCTGGTCTGAGCGCGGCGGGGTGCGTCGGCGGGGGCATCGTCCGGATCTGGCGGCGGGCCTCTCGCCCGATGGTCCGTTGTTGCCGATCGAGGTGGAGTTGGCGAGCAAGTCGATGGTGCGCTTGCGGGCGATCCTGGGGCTGCACGCGGCGTGGATCGCGGCGGGCAAGACCGCGGCGGTGATCTATGTCTGCGGCAGCGAGCGGGTCGCGGCGCGGGTGCGAGAGCAGGCGGCGCAGGTGGGGTTGGGGGTCGAGCGCCGGACGTTGCGGGTGGAGCTGCTGGAGACGGTGCGCGCGCAGGCGCTGGCCGCGCGGGAGGCGGCCTAAGGCCTTTGACCACAAAGTAACGAAGCCAGCGTTACATGCGATAGGGTGGGGGTGTGCTCACACCGCCCTGGGTGCTGATCGTTCTTGTCGCGAGTGCGGCGCTCGGTGGCGTTGGGGTGCTGGGGGCGTGGCTGCTGCGCCGGCGCAGCGCCCTGTCGGTGCGCAACCTGTATCTGCCGGCGGGACTGGCGGTGTTCCTGCTGGTCGCCGCAGCGGCCGCGGGTTGGTGGAGCGTGGCGCTGGCGCTGATGCCGGTCGCGTCGCCGTGGCTGGCGGGGGCGGCCGTGGGCCGGCGCTGGCGCCTGATGGATCTCGGGGCGGGGGAGGAGCTCCGCGCGTACGAGCTCGCCCGCCGGTGGATCTGGCAGCCGGCCGTGAAGCTCCCGGCGGGAGAGCGGCGCTACCTGCGCTCCCAGGGCGAACTGGTCCACGAGCGTGAGTGGCCGGAGGGGGTCGAGTACGTGTCGATGAGCGCCGCCGGTAAGAAGGGGCCGCGGTTGCCGCTCGGCGCCGGGCAGCACGTGATCCTGTTCGGCGCGACCGGCGCCGGCAAGACGACCACGGCGCGGAGGCTGATCGCCGCACGGACGCTGGCGCAGCGCAGCGCGCTGCTGGTACTCGATCAGAAGGGCGATGAGGAGGACGTGAGAGAGATGCGCCGCCTGGCGGCGGCGGCGGGGGTGGCGTTCGTGCTGTTTGACCCCCGGGATCCGGACACGGATCGCTGGCAGCCGTTGTGGGGAGCGCCAGCCGACGTCGCCGCCCGGGCGGTGGAGTCGATCGAGCAGTCAGAGCCCTACTACGCCGGTGTGCTGCGCCAGCATCTGAACCTGATCGTCGAGGTGCTGCACGCCGCCGACCGCTGGCCACCCTCGTTTCCGTTCCTGGTCGACGCCGCCCGTCAGAACCGGTATGAGACGATCGCCAACCTCGCCGCCGGCCTGGACGAGCGGCATCGGGCGCTCAAGCGGCGGGTGGAGGAGCACGCGGAATGGGTCAGCTCCCCGGCCGGACGCAAGGACCTCGCCGGCGGGCTGGTGCGGCTGGAGCTGGTGATGGGCGCCGCCTGGCGGGGTGTCCTCACCCCTCGCCCGAGCCCCGATGGGGACACCGTCGCGGTGGGGCTAGTGGAGGCGATCAAGGCTGGGGCGATCGTGATGTGGCGCACCTACGCCGACGACATGCCCGACGAAGCCGCGGCGATCACCGTCCTGGCCCTTGCGGATCTGCACGCCGCCGCCGGCCAGGCCGGCTCCCCGTGGACGCTGATGCTCGACGAGTTCGGGGCGGTGATAAAGATGGCCGCCCAGCGCGGGGTGGCGATTCTGCAGCGCGGCCGCTCGCACCACGGCCAGGTGGTGGTGATCACCCAGAGCGTCGCCGACGTCGAGGCGCTGAGCGGCCAACCGGGGCTGCTGGCCAGCCTGACCGACAACTTCACCGGCGTCGTGGCGCACCGCCAGACCTCGCCCGAGAGCCGCGACTGGCTGGCCAAGCTGATGGGCACCCGGGCGCTGTGGCAGCACACCAACCAGACCGCGGGCCACGGCGCCCAGCACTCCGGGGGCGGGAGCGCCCGCCGAGTCCGCGAGTTCCGGATCGGCTCGGACGTGTTCAGCTCCCTGGGTCGCGGGGAGGCGGTCATCTACACGCCGCTGGGCGGCGACCCGTCTCGGACCCAGGTGCTGCCGGTCGGCCTGGCCGACCGGCATCCCAGCCGTATCGACCCGGTCGGGGAGCGCCACGAGTGCGAGGTGCCCGTCCATGCCGAGGAGACCCTCCCCGACCCCGGACCCGCCTCAGCCAATGGTGGGGCACGCACGCCGCCGGCGGGGGGCGAGATCGACCCCAACAGCGTCTGAGAGACGGCTCGCCGCCTGCGTTGCGACGATCGCCGGCTGCGGGGTCAGAGGTGGTGTAGGCGGCGTTGAGCCGCTGCACCAGTTCGGCGTCGCCCTCAAAGCAGCGGGCAGCTCGGCGGCGAGCGTCCGGGCATTCTCGGGAACCGGAGCTGTCGTCATCAGCAGCCCGCGGCGATGTTCAGCGCGGCGCAGAGCTCGGCGAGCCTGACCGGCCCGATACGGGTGATGCGCTCGGTCAGCAGCGCCTTGTGCACCGGGCCGACGTTATCCAGTGTGAGCACGCACTCCCGCGGCATTCCGTCCTCGGGCCCCAGGCGGACCTCGGTAGGGATGCCACGCACTCGTGTGCTCGCCGGCGCGACGAGCAGCGTATGCAGCACCGGGATCGCGGCCTGCCGCGTAAGGATGCAGGCCGGGTGCCTTCCCGCCTCGGGATGCTCCATCCACCACACCTCGCCGCGGTTCACCGGTCGTCTTCCCGTTGGGCGGCAACGAGCTGGCGGCGCAACACGGCGGTGAGGCGTCGCGCGCCAGGAGCGTCGAGGTAGAGCGCGGCGTGCTCCAGCGGCCCGAGTTCGCTGTCGAGCTCCTCGGCGAACGCGCGCAGCCGGAACCGGTAGGGCAAGGCGACGTGCTCGGCGCGGCCGGGTGGCTCATAGCCCTCGCCGAGCCCAAGATCAACGACATCCAGCCGCGCGCGGTCATAGGCCTCGCCCATCTCCGTGGTATGCACGAGCGCGCGCAGCGGCTCGCCGGCCTCCAACGGATTCGGTCCCGAAGCCTCGGCCAGTCCGGTCTTCGGGCTGACGGAGAGCTCGTGCACGCCCGGGCGGTCAAGCGCAGCGCGCAGACCCGACGGCAGCTCTGACTCGTCGGCCCAGTCCAACAGCGCCTCGAAGTCGAGCACGGCGGCCGCAGCGGCCGCGGTGAGCTCACGCAGCTCGTCGCGGTCACTCAGACGCGCGAGGGCCTCGGGGCGATCCAGTACGGTGCCGAGCCGCCCAGCGGTGTGCTCCAGACGCTGGCGGAGCTCCTGCGCCTGTACGTAAGGGTCGCTGCTCACTACTCGGCCTTCCGCTGCGCTGGCTCCCAGGGCTCCACGTTGGCCAGCATCGTGCGGGTCCCCAGCTCGGCGTAGGCGAGCTCCTCGGCGGTCTGCGGCTCCCGGGTGTACCCCTCGACGATCAGGCGGTCTATCTTGGCCTCGCGGTCGACGGCCAGATAGGCGCTGAGCGCCTCGCGGATCAGTTCTGAGCGGTTGCGTCCCTCACGCGCTACACGGGCATCAAGCTGGCCAAGCAGCTCGTCGCTGAGTTGCACAAGCGTCTGCGTTCGAGCCATCGCCATATGATGGCATATGACGCGGATGCAATGGCGCTTCTCCTCACTCGCTCGCCTGCCAGAGGCCCTCGTAGGCATAGCCCGGCGTGCTCGACAGCCGCTATCGCGTCGCCGTACGCCACACGCGCCGGGCATTGAGCGCTAGGCCGCCAGCGCTGCGAACCCCTGCTGATGGCCGGGTGCGGGGCCGGTACCCCTCCCAAAGGGTGGCAGCCCTGGCGGGCTGCGCTGGGGGAGGGGATCACCGGCCCCGCACCCGGCGGGGCCTCCTGACCCAAAAGGAGGGCCTGATGGCCACCACCCACGTTTCCGCTGGCGTGCAGATGATCGCGCTGCAGGAGATCCGCACGAGGTTGCGACAGCAACCGTGCGTTTGGCAACGCTTAGTATTAGTCGCGGTTGAGCGGGTCGGGATGTCTCTCGCCAAAGACGCCCATCAACGTGTGCCGCAGTTGCAGCTGTCCGGCCGCAGGCGCCGCGGCGAGGTCGAAGCGGGGAAGATGGCCAGCAGTGGGGAAATTCGTGGCCGCCAGTGGGGAGAGACCGCTTGCCATTGACAGCTCGACGCTCGGGGCCTACGCTTCCCGCTATAATCGATGGAGGAGGCCACCTTGATTGAGCGCACAAGTCGTGGACGGCGGCGAGTGGTTGGCCTCGCTCTACTCGCCTGTGGCGCGGTGCTGGCTGTAGCCGCCACGCCGGCGTCGGCATATTCGACCTTCGGCGGCTGGGATTGGAGCTACGCGCTCGAATACGGCGGCTCGGTCAACATCCGCACGCCCGATCCCGCCAGCGAGACGATCGCTTCTAACGAAATATCACTAGCCCGTCTGGTGACTCAGGGGCCCGGGTCGGACCCAGGGCTCGTGCAAGCCGGCCTATATCGCAGCGGCACCAACGCTCAGCTCGATACGTGCGGCTCAGAAGTCAACCAGTACGAGTTCTACTACGAGTGGCGCCGTCCGAGCGGTAATTACATCTGTGGGCTTACGGGAAGCGGCAACGCTGAGACTGCGACCCCGGGGGCGGATAATGGCGTTAGCGTGCAAGGCTACTCGGACGGTAGCTGGTCGGCCTACGTAACCAGCGGAATTGATGGCGGAGGTCCGTATCTCGACCCTGTGTCGCTTGGCTTCGCGACGGGGATCGTGTCGATCGGCGACGAGCTCAACAACGGTGACCCGAACAATCCCGCCAACGGGTCCACGGTATCGACGCTGTATGGCCGGGGGGCGGATGAGATCGGGAACGGGGGACCTGGCTGGTACGTGTATTTCCACGCGATGGACCCGGCCACGTTCGGATCGCCGGGGTTCATCAGCAACCCGTTGAGGACCTCCCGCACCAGTCCGACCTCGTTGCTGTGGTCGCAGCAGAACGTGCCGACCCCGCTGACGATCTCCCACAGGCCCTAACCGGAAGGGAGCAGTGCAGATGTTGCCGAAGCTCAAGTTGCTTGCCCTGCTCGCCACGGCGGGCGTTCTCGCCGGCGCGGGCGTAATCATCGATGCGGCCGCCGGCCCTCCGCCGCGCGCGAGCGCGGCGGAGCAGAGTGCCGCCGCCGCTCCCGTGAGGCAAGCGATCCCTGGTGCGGACGCGACGCTGACTGCGGGCAGCCGGGGTGGTGGATACAAGCTGAAGATCACCGCACCGCCGGGCGCTCTGGCACTCGCTGGTACTGACGATCGTGCCTTGGCGGCGCCCGCCCCGGCAGTTGACGCGGATGCTCTTGCTGCCGCGCAACTCGGGTGGAGGGCTCAGCTCGCGGCGGCGGTCGCTGCCGAGCGCGACCCAGCTGTAACCGGATTCACCGTCACGCCAGCAGCCATAACGACCACCAGCCCAGACCAGCGGCCGTACTTCACGGCGCGGTTGCGCTCTAAGCCAGGAGCGCCCCTCCATCAGCGCTACGCCAAGCTCGGATCAGTTAGTCGAGACGAGGCCGAAGCTCAGCTGGCGAGCAACATCTCAGTTCTCCGATCGGCTCTTCCCGCAGGCACGATCGAGCGCATACGGATCGTTCCGGTGGTCATCGATGGAGCCGGTGGGCTGTTTGGCCTCGAGGTGGACATCAAAGTCACGGACATGACTCGCCTGTCGGCGCACCTAGGCGATGTCATCGACGGGCTCGCCACCGGTCTCGCCGGCAACCCGGCCGCCGTCGTCGAGGGACTCGCCATCAACGTCATCGACGACCAAGGCCGGCGTGCTGGTTGGTGGCGTGCCGACCGTGCCGGTATCGGGATGGGAATACCTGGTCCGGTGCTCGCCCAAGGCGGCATCGGCGGAGTCGACCGGCTCTTTCCGAATTTGACCGGCGGACCGTCTCCGATCAGGTCGATCGCTGGTAAATGACAGCTCGCAGGAGCAAGGCATCGAGAACTAGGGCAGCAGGGTTCTAGCTGATGATCGTCATGAGTGAGGAAGGTGAATGACGCGGCGCCGACCGACCGAAATCACTTCCCTGGTCGGGATTGTGTTAACACTCGCGATCGCCGTCGTATCGAACGCTGTAGGGTCCGGCCGCGGCGGCGCTGCCGTCCGCCCAGACGCAGCGATCGGCCCGGTCCACCTTGGCGAGCCGCGGGCGGGTGTCGAGCAGCGACTCGGCCGCGGCCAGCCGATCCAAGGCCAGCCGCGCAGCGGGTCCGCCGGCTACCGCTCAGGCACTATCACGCTGCAGGTCTCCTACGGCAGAAACGGGCGTGTTGAGGGGATCGAAACGAACTCCTCCAAAGCAACCCTCTACGGACGCCCGCTGTCCGAAAGTTATCGCGCGTTCCGCGACCGCCTCGACAGCAAGCACGGTTGGACGCATTTCCGATGCCAAGAGTTCAGAATCTTCACGCACCACATCCGCCAGTCGACGACGGCCATCAGCTGGTATGGGAACAAACTCAGCGTCGTCGACGTCAGCACCACCGCGCCACCCAAGCGGTGCTCACTTGGCTCTCCAGCCCGTCCCCCAGGACCAGAGTCCATCCACGGATAGTTTCCGACGGATAGTTTCCGAGCGCCGGAGCGGTCGACGAGCGCGCGCCGGGCATTGAGCGCTAGGCCGCGGGCGCTGAGAACCCCTGCTGGTGGCCGGGTGCGGGGCCGGTACCCCTCCCAAAGGGTGGCAGCCCTGGCGGGCTGCGCTGGGGGAGGGGATCACCGGCCCCGCACCCGGCGGGGCCTCCTGACCCAAGAGGAGGGCCTGATGGCCACCACCTACGTTTCCGCTGGCGTGCAGATGATCGCGCTGCAGGAGATCCGCACCGACCGCAACGTCCGCCAGCAGCTCGCAGCTGAGGAGCTCGAGGCGCTCGCGCAGTCGATCAGGCTGCTGGGGCAGCTCACGCCGGTCAGCGTCCGTCCCGCCGAGGAGGGCGGCTATGTCCTGATCGCGGGACATAAGCGATGCGCCGCGCTCGCGTCCCTGGGCGAGACCCAGGTCCGTGCGGAGATCCGCGCCGACGATAGCCAGGACGAGTCAGAGCGGGCCGCGGAGAACATCGTCCGCTCGTCCCTGAACCCCTACGAGGAGGCTCTCGCGGTCAGGGCGATGCTCGACCGTGGCCTCACCGTGGATGGTGCCGCTCAGGCGCTCGGCTGGCCGAAAGCCAGGGTCAGCGCCCGGGTGAAGCTGCTCGAGCTGCCGGAGCTGGCGCAGCAGATGATCGGCGACGGCCGCCTGACGCTGGCCAGCGTCGAGTCGCTGCGCGCGATCGACGCCGTCTCATCGGCGCTCCTTGACGCCCTGATCGCGTATCTGGCGGACGGGAACGAGTGGGCGGCCGGGCGTTTGGTGCGCGAACCGGGATGGGTGCTCGACAGCGCGCTGCGCAGCAACAACAGCAAAGTGTTCGCCGCGCACCTGGGGCGCATCGAGGGCCACGATTTCGCGGCGCTGCGGCTGGGCAAGCAGGCCGAGGCCGCGTATGAACGCGTGATCGAGCTGACCCGGGCGCTGGACCGCTACGCCTACCACGCCGAGGTGCGCTTCGATGACAGCGAGATCGACCAGGCGCGCGCCGCGGGCGTCGTGATCGAGTTCGACCGCTCGGCGCCGATCATCGTGGACCGCTCGCTGTATCGCGAGCTGGTCAAGGCGGCGATCAGCCGCAGCGTCTCAGAGCTGGAGGCCAAGCTCGCCGCGCGAGAGCAGGAGCGCAAGGCCGCCCGCCAGACCCAGAACGGCGCCGGCGCGCCGGCGGACCCGGCTGCGGAGGCCGACCGCGAGCACCGCGGCCGGCTGCGGGAGCTCTCAGACCAAGCGCACGGCGTCAACCTCGACGTCGGCGCCGGGCTGCTCACCGGCCTCTCAGCGGTCGATCCCGCCGACGTCACGGTGGCCCGGTTCTTTGTCTACAGCCTGCTGGGCTCAGACTACGAGGAGTCGCCCTACACCCAGCAGGGCGAGCGCGTCGTCCGGCTCGCGGTCTCCGGGATCCGGCTCGTGATCGACGAGTTCCGGGCCGACGTGACCAAGACCCGCAAGGACGGGTCCAAAGGCGCGCTGCGGATCGACTACGGCGATGCCCGGGAACCCGAGGCGGCGGTGCGGTGGCTGTGGAAGTACCTCGACGGCGCCAAGACCGCTGGCGAGATCTACGGCCGGGGGTTGGTGGTCATCGCCGCCGAGCAGTACGCCTCGCGGCTGGTGGTCCCCCAGAGCCAGCGGACGCACCCGACACACTGGGCATCGCACAAGGACCTGGCCGCCAAGGCGCTGGCCAAGCTCGCGGCACCGCACCTCCCGGCGTCGCTGCGCCAGCTCGAGGCAGCCGTCAAGCGCGCCCACGAGGAGCACGAGCGCGCCGGCCAGCGCTCCCGGGCGGCAGCACGGCGATCCAGTCCCAGCAAGGCGGCCGAGGAGCAGCCCGGCGACGGAGCGTCCGAGGACACCGCCGACATCGAGGAGGTCGCCGAAGTCGAGGCATAGACCGACCGCAGGCCGGGCGGCCGGTGTCCGCCCGGCTTCGCACGGCGAGTCGGGGTGGCAAGCAGCCGCGGCGTAAACCACTGGCCGTCGCCGCGGGGTCGACCCCTCCCAGGATGGCAGCCCTGCGGGCTGCCAGGGGATCGGGGATCGGCCCCGCACCCGGCGGTGCCCAGAACCCCCGGAGGTCACAGAAATGGCAAAGCACAGGCGAGCACTCACCGATCAGGAGCGCGAGCAACGCCAGGCTCAGCAGCGTGAGCTGGTCCGCGCGTCAATCGAGCAGCTGCGGTCATCAGACGGCTGGCGCTCCTATCTCAAGGCCCGGGCGCGATTTCGGTCCTACAGCCCGCGTAACGTCCTCATGATTCTTGCCCAGCACGAGACTGCCGAGCGCGTCGCTGGCTTTCGCGCCTGGCTCGAGCTCGGGTACTGCGTGACACGTGGGAGCACGGCGATCAAGATCTGGGCGCCATGCCCGCCGACCAAGAAGCAGTTGCAGGCGTGGCGTGACGCCGGCGCCGATCCTGACGCCAAGCCGCGTACTCATTGGCGGCTGGCCAGCGTGTTTGCTCAGGATCAGGTCGCCGAGCTCCCACCGCCTGCGCAGCCCGCGCCGCTGGCAGTGCCGATCGCTGAGATCCGCGGCGATAGCCATGAGGACTGCATCGCCGGCCTCGCTGTTCTGGCCGGCGAGATCGGCTACACGGTCACGTTTACCGACACCGGGCGCGCTGACGGCGTGTGCAGCGCCGCCAACAAGCAGATCCGCGTCGCCGAGCGCTTGGAGGCCAACGGGCGCCTGGCCGCATTGATCCATGAGCTGGCTCACGCGCTCGTTGCCGAGGACGAAGCGGCACCTAAGCTCGACTACGCGCAAGGTGAGCTGGTCGCAGAATCGGTCGCATTCGCGTGCTGTCAGACCGTTGGTCTAGACACCGCCGCCAACAGCATTCCGTACCTGGCCAGCTGGGCTGAGAACGCGAGTCTGGAGGTCCTGGAGCAGACCGCTGCGCTGACCAGCCGTCTCGCAGAACGGATCGAGGCCCGGCTACTCGCCGATGCCGCGGCGTCGCATCCAGTCGATCAGGAGCTCGTCGACGCGCCTGAGCCCGTGGCGGCCTGAGAGCTCGATCAGGGCCTCGGCGCCGGCACGGGCGCCGGGGCCCGGCAGCGCCGCCAACGCGGCTAGCGCGAGCTGCGCGTCGACGAGGGACAGCCGATGCTCCAAGGTGAGCCGTCCGCCCCAGCGCGCGGCCGTCCGTGAGAACGTGTGCGGCTCGCGCTCCAGGAGCGCGAGCAGGATCGCCAGCGCGTCCTCTAGCCCGACGGTGGGCAGCTCGGCGGCGACCGCCCGGATCTGCGTTGCGCTGGCGCGCGGGTTCTCCAGCGCCCGCTTGAGCCGAGTCACCGCGCTCCCGTCTGACGTCATACGAACAGATGTTCCCATGGAGCGGGCGACAGGCGAAGCGGTCTTGAGCGCCGGGCGCTGAGTCCCCTGGGCAGGGTGGCAGCCCTGGCGGGCTGCGGTGAGCCAGGGAACCTCAGCCCCAGGCAGCCCGCCGCGGGGCGTAACTGATCGGAGATCTGCGATGACCAGCAGCCACCACCCCCAGCTACGCCTTCTGCTCGCCGAGGAGGACGTCACCACGCGAGCGTTCCTCGCCGAGAACCTGACCGCCGACGGCTACGCCGTCGACGTCGCCGGCGACCGCAACGAAACCCTGTCGCGGTTGCGGGTGATCGCGCCCGATCTGATCGTGGTTGACGTCAACGGCAAGACGCTCGGGCTGATCGACACTCTGCGCAACGGCGATGACTCGCTGCTGGCCGCCACCGCCGACACCCCGGTGATCGTGCTCACCTCCCAGCCCGAGGAGCTTCACCGCGTCCGCCTGCTCGATCGCGGCGGCGATGACGTGATCCTCAAGCCGTTCTCCTATCCGGAGCTGCGGGCCCGGATCACCGCGGTGCTGCGCCGTACCGCGCCCCGCCAACCCCACCCGGTGCTCAGCGCCGGCAGCCTGCGCATCGACGTGCGCAGTCGGGCGGTCACCGTCGCCGGCCGGGCGGTCGAGCTCTCGGCGCTGGAGTATCAGCTGCTCTGCGTCCTGGCGGCCGAGCCCACGCGCGTGTTCACCCGCCAGGAGCTGATGGCCACCATCTGGGGCTACAGCAGCCTGCGGGGACGCACGCTGGACAGCCACGCCAGCCGCCTGCGCCGGAAGCTGGCCACCGACACCGACAAGCTCATCATCAACGTGTGGGGCGTCGGCTACCGCCTCACCGACCGGGGACTGACAAAGGTTGGCTCTGAAGCAACGGTTAGCACCTAGGCGGAGGGGGCCGGGCAACCCCTTGCACCCTGGCCATGCCGGCACGCCGGTCAAGCGATTGGAGGCCCGCTCGGCCAGGGCCTCGCGTACGGCGGGAGTGATTACCAATCGCTTGACAGATCGCGCCGTGGTGCATGGCCGGGATCGGGGCATGCCCGCCCCCCACCACCAGGAGCCCACCATGGCCCAGGCAACCCCCCGGCAGCTGTCCTACCTCAAGTCGCTGGCCAACCGCGCCGGCCAGACGTTCACCTACCCAAAAACCGCGGCGCAGGCCAGCGCTGAGATCAACCGTCTCAAGAACACGCGGCCCAGCAGCCGCACCGAGCGTCGCGTCGAACATAAGTTGATCGCCGATCAGATCCAGGCCGGCCCGCTGGACGCCGCCCGGGTCCGGGAGCACGAGATCTCCGGGCGCGGCAGCAACTGTCGGTGGTCGCATTAGCTGCGAGTCGTGTCGATCGGTCCTAGCGAGAAGCCTGGCAGCGATTGAGGCGGCGGAAGGCGCGGGTGGTTGCGGAATTGTTCGCAAGGAGCGGGTTGATCGCTCGCGCCCTCTGGTTGACTCGCATTGGTTGCGATCTACTCGCGGGTGATGCAGAGCTTGTTGAGCCCGCATGGGGTCTACAGCGCCGGGGATGTTGATGGTGCCTTGGCGCGGGTGTTCGGGGCCGGGGTGCGCCCGTTGCACGTCGAGGCGGCGTTGTTTGACGCGATGCTCGTCGGGTGGCGCCGCCAGCAAGCCGCGCGGTATCTGAAGGCCAAGACGATCCGCGCGAACGAGGGCGGTGTGCGCCGGTTTGCCGAGCACGTCGGGTGCTGGCCGTGGGAGTGGCGCGCGTCGCATGTCGATGAGTACTTCGAGGATCTCCTGGCCCGGCCGGAGCGATTGTCGCGGTCGACGTTGCGGGCCTATCAGTGGCGGCTGAAGGGCTTCTCGGAGTACGCGTGTGATCGCCGGTATCCGTGGTCGGTGATCTGCGAGCGTGAGTTTGGCCGTGGCCCCGGGCAGCTGTTTGACGAGCGCAATCTCGTCGCTCACCTGGACGAGTTCGAGGGTGACCCGCGTCGTCGGCCGTTGACCGTCGACGAGCTCGAGGCGTTCTTCGCCGCCGGTGAGAGACGGATCCAGAGCTGCCGCGCGCGGGGGCGCAAGGGCCTGTTGCAGGCGTGGCGCGACGATGCGCTGTTCAAGACGAAGTTCGCGTGGGGGCTGCGTCGCGCCGAGGTCGCGTCGCTTGATGTCGTTGACTTCCGCGCGCACGCGAAGCTGTCGCAGTTCGGCGGGTTCGGGCAGGTGCACGTGCGGTGGGGCAAATCCAAGCGGGGCGGCGGACCGCAGCGCCGGACGGTGCTGACGGTGTTTGACTGGGCGGTCGATGTGGTTGAGCAGTACTTGGCCGAGATCCGGCCGTGCTTTGGCTGCCCGGATCATCCTGCGGTTTTCGTGACCGAGCGCGGCACCCGGATCTCGCCGGCCTACATCAATGAGCGTTTTGCTGAGATTCGTGCGGAGGCAGGCTTGGATGAGATGCTGACCCCGCATTGCCTGCGCCATAGCTATGTGACGCATCTGAGCGAGCTGGGGTGGTCGGCGAAGTTCGTCCAAGACCAGGTCGGGCACAGCCATGCCGCGACGACGGCGGTCTACATGTCGGTCAGCGATGACTTCAAGGACCGCCTGATCCAGGCGGCGATCGACGAACAGCTGCTCGGGCTTCGGAGACGGTGATGGCGGTCGACTACGAGTGGCGCCTACGGGTCCTGATGGCCGAGAACGGCATGTTCAAAGCGATCGATCTCGCGCCGCGCCTGGCTGAGCACGGCATCCGGCTCTCAGACTCCCAGGTGTGGCGGCTGGTCACCGGCCGCCCGGAACGGCTCAACCTGCGGCTGCTGATGGTCCTGTGCGCCATCTTGGGCTGTGAGCCCGGAGAGCTCGTGCGTCGCACCGAGGTCTCGGCGCGCGCTGTCAAAGAGCCGGCCAGCAGCCAGCCCGTCCCAAAGGCTCTCAAGCCCAAGCAGGCAAAGCTCCGGCGGCCATGACCGCTGTGGGCACGTGCGGGGTGTGCGGCCAGCGGGCACGGCTCGCGCGTCGCGCGACCGAGGACTCCCCGGCGGTCGGTCGCTGCTGTTATCGCCCTCCGGTCGCGGTCTGCAGCCGCTGCGGGTCATCGCGGCCGTGCTATCACGCGCTCGGACCAGAACCGGTCTGCTTGACGTGCACCAAGACGCGGCGCCCGAAGCGATGCACGGACTGCGGGCAGCTGGCGCCGGCGGCGCGTCGCGTGCTCGAGGGCGTCGTCTGCCAGCCGTGTGACCGGCGTCGCGGCGGCACGACCGGTCAGTGCCGGTGCGGGCAGATCGCGCCGCTGGTCAGAAGCCAATGCGTCGCGTGTCGACTACGCGAGCGCGTGAGCGAGCTCGCCGCCAGCGCCGACCCGGACGCGGCGCGGAGCATGGCGCCGTTTCTCACCGCGCTGGCGGCGACACCGAACGCGGCGTCGATGATCCGCTGGACATACACGCCGGGATTTGACGTCTGCCGTCGGCTGCTCGCCGGCGAACTTCCGGTCTCCCATGCCGGCCTTGACCAGGCCGCCGCGGACGCGCCGCGGGCTGTGGCATTCCTGCGCGCCAGGCTCATCAACAGCGATGTGCTCCCTGACCGCGATCCGCAGGCCGCGAGCTTCGCGGTCTGGCAGCAGCAGGCGACGCTGCGAGTGCCGTCGGGCGCAGATCGCGCGCAGGTGCGCGCCTTCGCGACCTGGCAGGTCAGCACCCAGCTCGCCGGTCGGGCTCGCGGCGGGGAGATTGCCTATAGCTCACAGAAGTACGCGCGATCGCTTGTCACCGAGGCGGTCAAGCTCACGTGTTGGATGCACCATCAGCAGCTCGGGCTCATCGACCTGCAACAGGACCTCGTTGATGAGTGGGTGCTCGGGGGCGGCTCCCAGCGCCGTCGCGTCCGACTGTTCCTGAGCTGGCTGGTCCGCGCTGGAGTGATCGGGCCGCTTGATGTCGCGTGGGACCAGCATCCCGCGACGCGGGCGGCGCTTGATGACCGTGAACGTCTCGAGCTGCTCGCGTGTCTGCTCTACGACGACCAGTTGGCCGCGACCGACCGGCTCGGGGGATGCCTGCTGCTGCTCTACGCCCAACCCCTGACACGGATCGTCGCCCTCAGAACCTCAGACGTCGCGATCACCGATGACGGCGTTGGCGAGATCAGACTCGGTCGCGGCGCCGTCCAGCTTCCCGAGCCGCTCAGCAGCGCCGTGCGAAGCATCCTGAACCACCGAGACCAGCCCCCCGGCGCGGGAAGCACGTGGTTGTTCCCCGGCCGGCACGCCGGGAGTCACCTCACCGCTGACGCGTTGGGTCAGCGGCTGCGGCGGCTGGGTGTCCGCCGCGCTGTCAACGGCCGCCATGCAGCGATGCTTGCGCTTGCTGGGCGGCTGCCGGCGCCGATTCTCGCGCAACGCATCGGCATCGACCAAGGTCGCGCCGCCAACTGGGCGCGACTCGCCGGCGCCCCCTATGCCGACTACGTCCGCATCCGTCAGCCCACCATACCGAGCTCACTCCAACCATCGTTAGACTAAGCAGATGGACCAGTGCGACCTGCTGTGCCTCGACCTTGAGACCGCCGAACAGGTCCGAGCCTCACTGCACCCGCAGCGGACCTGCGAGCTCGCCGGCACCCTGAAGAGCTTTGCGGACCCGACACGCCTGCTGATCGCCCAAGCGCTCGCTGAACACGAACTGTGCGGCTGTGATCTGGGTTGGATCACCGGCCAGAGCGACAAGGTCGTCTCTCATCACCTCGGCCGTCTGCGCCGCGACGGCCTGGTGAACAGCCGCCGCGAGGGCAAAGTGGTGTTCGCCTCGCTGAGTGACCGCGGCCGCGTGACCCTCGCGGCGCTTCAAGGGATCGCCGCGTGAATCCCGTCGAGCTCCCGCTCGCACCACCGCGTCGGCGACGGCTCCTGCTGCGCCAGCACCCGCGCCAGACGCAGCATGGCTTCACACCGCCAAGCAAGCCCGCGCACTCTCTTGGGTCTCCCTGGCGTGGATGACCGTCGAAGGGGTCGTCGGCCTGATCGCCGGCCTGGACGCCAACGCACTGAGCGTGATCATCTGGGCCGCTAGCTCCTTCGTGGAGGGCCTCGCGTCGATCATCGTCATCTGGCGGTTCACCGGATCTCGTACCTTGTCGCAGACCAGCGAACACACCGCGCAACGTCTGGTTGCCGGGTCGTTCCTGCTGCTCGTCCCGTTCTTCGTTTATGAGGCGATCCACCGCTTGATCGTCGGCAGCGACACCAAGACCAGTGTGCTCGGCATGGCCGTCACCGCATCGGCGATCGTGCTGATGCCACTGCTCGGCGTGGTCAAGCTGCGTCTCGCCGATCGCCTCGGCTCAAACGCGACCGCTGGAGAGGGCGTGCAGAACCTGATGTGCGCTGCTCAAGCTGCCGCCGCCCTGATCGCGCTGGTCGGAGCCTCCGCCGGCCTCAGCGTCCTTGACCCGATCGCCGCGCTCGTTGTCTCAGCGATCGCCGCCAAAGAGAGCTTCTCGCTGTGGCGCGGTGAGAGCGATGACTGCTGCGCACCGGTCGGGTTCAGCGACCCAACCCAAGACGGCTGCTGCTCCGCAGAAGACTGCTCCTGCTGCTGACCGCTCCACGGTCGGAGCAGCTCAGCTGAACGCCCCGCCGCACCCCGGTCTCACTCTCGGTCGATGCCCCGGCCGTCCTCCTAGCCTCCGCTCCATCGGCCGTCAAGGGCGCCGCTTCGCGACTCGCTTCGCTCGGCCCTGACGGGCCACCCTTGACCGCCGAACCGCTTCGGCTGCATGGCAATGAACGTCCGCTGACGCGGACCTCATCAATCCCCTCCAACAAGGAGACACCATGCATTCCGGCACCTCCAATATCCCCACGTTGCCAGGCAACTGTCGGTGGTCAGCCACCTGGGTCCAGAACCGCGAGCAGGAACCCCCGGCACCAGAGGATCCCGCGCCCGCCGCCACCCGCCGGCAGGCGCCGAAGGTCGGTCAGCGGACCGAACTGGCTCGCTACCACATTCCTGCTGGTGAGAGGGTCCTGTATGGCCAGCGGGTGGACGGGATCGTCAGGGTCACGGACCGCCCCCAGGCACCGGGTGGGCGCGCCTACCTGGTCGAGCGAGGCCTCGAGACCAAGCCCGAGCTCGACGGCCTGGTCACCGACTATCTTGCGCAGGCCGAAAAGCTCGCCGCCGTACCGATGAGCATCGCTCCCCTGGAGACCTACCTAGACGCCATGGCATCATGAGCCTCAGCATGAGCGACACCAAGCTCCTCAAGGCCACCGGCGACGTCGACGGCGACTGGATCGTCGACGAGGAACTCAGCGACGGCCGCCTGGTCATCCGGCCCGACACCAGCGCCGCGGGGATCCGCCGCCGCACGGGGCTTGAGCAGATCAGCAGCGACGAATTCGCCGAGCACTTCGGGCATCTGCCCATCGACCACGAAGGCTAGCCCCGTGCCGCCCTCTCCGGCTGGTGGTGCGCGGTTTGGCGTACGCTTCGACGAGCTGGCATTTGCCGAGGACCTGCGCCACGCCAGTCCCGCTGGCCGCCAAGCCGCCCTGACCGCTCGCGCCCGCCTTGAGCGCGACGGCGCCGCCCTGCATGAGCTCAAGCGCTGTGATCCCGAAGCCCGAGATGGAACGCGGCTGCCCAACTGTGTTAAGACTTATTTGCCCGATCGTCGCGGGCGGTGGCGGCTGATCTTCGAGGTGCTTCGTGACCCGACCGACGGGCAGCTGCGCCTCGTCTCTCTGGCTTTTGGGATTGGTCATCCCGAACATCCCTGGCAGCCCTCCGCCTACCAAGTCGCGCACCAGCGCCTCCACGCCTCGGCCTGAAGAGGCTCTGAGAGTGGTGCCCATACCACCTCCGACGTTGGCGGCGATGCCTTCGCCAACGTCTACGCCGAGGGTCGCGACCGCCGGCCCGGTGCGCCATCCGGGGGCGGTAGCATTCCTCTGGCGCGCGCTTACGGCTCCGGTTTTGAGCCTGCGCCCCCGGGCAAGGGGCTGTAAGTCGCCCGGCCGCCGCTGTGCCCCCGGCGGTGGTCGGGCCAGCGCGCCCCACGCCGCGGGACGCGACGCCCGTCACTCCCGCATGACCAGGCCGCCGGTTTCCTCGGCGAGGTGGCGATACAGCGTGGTCCGGCCCACGCCGAGAGCCTTGGCTACCGCGGCCACTGATTTGTCGCCCCGGGCGATCGCCTCACGCGCCATCGCGACCGCGTCCGGTGTGAGACTCGGTGGGCGGCCGCCGAGGCGGCCGCGGGCCCGCGCCGCCGCCAGCCCCGCCCGGGTCCGCTCGCGGATGACCTCGCGCTCAAACTCGGCCAGCGCCCCGAAGATGTGGAACTGAAGCCGGCCTGCCGGCGTCGTCGTGTCGATCTGCTCGGTCAGCGACAGAAACCCGATCCGCCGGCCGCCGAGGTCCTCGACGAGCTCGATCAGGTGCCGCAGCCCCCGGCCGAGGCGATCCAGCCGCCAAACGACCAGCACGTCCTCGGGACGCAGATACTCCAAGGCCGCGTCGAGCTGCGGGCGATGCTTGAGCGACCCCGAGCCGACGTCCTGAAACACGCGCGTGCACCCGTGCGCCTGCAACGCGTCGATCTGCAACGCCAGGCTCTGCTCGTCCGTCGACACGCGCGCGTAGCCGATCCGTTCACTCATCCTCCGATCGTTCCAAAACTCCCGGACGACTACGCCCCGACCCTGCCCCTCTTTGGGGACGGGTTTCGGCGCACCCAACGGTGTTCCGCCCCCGCCGCCCCGAAAACGGTCGATTTCGGGACACTTCCGTCCGGTGACGCTGGGACACTTCGAGAGTCACTAACTACCGCCTGCGCGACCTCGCGTCGGGGCGCCCGTTGGACATGATGCGCGCTCGCCGGCGGAGCACAACACCCTAAGACTGTCAGCCCCCTTGACATATACTTTTGAGCTATGAGCCAGCCACTCCCCGCACACGACGGTTGGGCGCTGAGCGCCGAGCAGATCGACGGAACGCACTGCGTCAGCTGCGACCAGGCCGCCGAAGTGATGCGCCCGGCGTACAGCGGCCCCCGCGGCCAGTTGTTCCGCTGTGAGGACTGCGAAGCTATGCCGTTGAACTCGGCAGCTCGGCAGGCCGAGCACCGCCGCCGGCCTGATAGCGACGATCCGCGATCGACGGAGCTGTTGAGCCCTGCGCGACGGGAGGTTCGCCGGGAGCTGCACGAGCAGCGGATGGTCGAGCTTCAGCAGCTCGCCAAGAAGATCGGCGACCTGGAGCTATGGCTCGGGGTTGCGCGTGGCGAGCTTGACTCGCGGTTGTACTACCTCCACGAGGACGGGGTGCCGATCGCGGAGCTGGCCCGCAATGCGCGCCGGTCGCGCGAAACGGTGTATGCCTCGATCGACCGTTACCGGGCGGAGAACCACGCGCCCGGGCCGCCGGCGGTGTCATGACCGCCGCGCAGCCGTCCGAGCAGCGCCGCGAGCTCGCCGGCGTCGAGGCAGAGGATGGCTAATGAGGCTCGACCGGATCGCTGTCGGTGACATCGTGAACGCCTCCATCAAGGGGCGCACGGGCATCTACGGCGAGGTCACCGAGATCAAGAAGGGGATCGTGTACTTCCGGCCGATCTCGCCAGCCTCCGGCTGGCGACACGCGTCCGCGCGCGAGATCGTCGCGCACTGGCGTAAGACGGGCCGCCATCACCGCGACGTCGACGAGGACCCCGCCCCCGTGGCCAAGACGCAGCTCGCTCTGCGCTTCCCTGCATAGCCCACGTCATCCCCAGCTCCTCCGCGGCGATTGGCTACCTCCCGGTTGGCTGGAGCACGCCCGCGCTCACCGACGCTCGCACCATTCGCGGCCAGCTGACCCCCTCCAGGCTAGGGTCGCTCGACACCCTCACGCGCCGGGCTGCCGCCGGGCGGCTCCTCGCAGGGTCCGGGCAGGCCGCCGGTGGATTCGCTTCGCCACTGTGCCCGACGTGCTCAGCGCCGCAAGGTCGGACCTGTGGTCTCGCCGTCGGCGACCGCTGCCGCGGCTCTCTTGCGGCGCCTGCGCGCGCCGGGCTTCGTCGCTTTCACGAACCACCGGACGCACACCCGAACGGAGTCAGCGATGAACTCTCTGCCCACCTCGATCTTGACCGGCACCCTGGGGGCACTGCTGGGGATCGCCAGCAGTGGGCCCCTCCCCGCTCTCTCCGTGGTCCTTCAGGGCGCTGGTCTCGGTGGCGTGCTCGGGATGCTCGTCGTCCTGGGTCGCGAGCGTCGCGATCGAGTAGCACGGCACCGTCCCGACACCGATCTGCGATGGACGATCGTGGCGCGGTGGACCGTCCTGTGTGCGCTCAGCGCCGCTGTCGTCGAAGTCGTAGTCGGCCTCCTGCGAGGGTAAACTTGGTGGCCTCATGACCCGTTGGCAGCTCATACGCGTTCTTGCTCTCGGCGCCATCGTAATCGCGGTCGGCGTCGTGCTCGGTGCCGCCGGCTGGAGCCATTGGGGGCAGCTCGGCCTGGCCCTGGTAGCGAGCGTAACCGCCAGCTTCGGTGCGCCCAGCCATTTCGCCTGGCGTCGGCCAGGCCGCTTCCGCTAAGCGTCTTCGCGCACCACGGCGAAGTAGATCATTTGCGCCCGTGGTTCGTGTACCTGCTCAGCGGTTGCGAGGAGCTCTGGCGGGCGCTCGGCGCCGGCGTTCTCGCCGAGCGGTCGATCGCCCCGGTCGTGCACGAGTGGAGACACCACGGCGGCCGTGGAGCTCAAGCGAGACCGTGGTGATGCGGTGGGCCGCTCACCATCACCGAGGCCTCGATCCCGTGAGATAGCCCACCTGGTATATTATGGCAGTGAGCCATATCGTTATGGCACTACGTCATGTCATTCGTCCGGGAGGTTCGATCGTGTTGGATGTGGAAGAGCAGGTCGTCGACGCGGGATGGCTCCTTCAGCGTGTGCGTACGATGGGCTGTTGGACCCAGCAGGCGCTGGCTGGGGAGGCGGGCGTTGATCAAAGTGCCGTCTCACGGATCGAAAGGGGTGCGCAAGATCCGGGGTTCGCGTCGTTTCAGGCGCTGGTGGCCCGTACGGGCCACCGCTTGGAGGTCTCGCTTCGTCGGTCCCCCGAGCTGCCCCAATTTCCCGAGCAGACGTGGCCTTACGACGTCGTTGATCTCGCTCTTCGCCGGCTAATGCCGGAGGGTCTGTGCGCGAGGAAGGATGTGCTTGACGGGGAGCTGGCGGAGGGGCCGAGCGTCGCGGAGGCGGTCTATTGGCGGGGGCAACTGTGCCCGGTGGTGGCCGCCGCTTGCGCACCACGGCGCTGGCTGCAGGGCGCCTATGGCGCGTACTCCAACGAGCGCGATCGTGATCTCGTTCACGCTGTGCTGGATTGCGGGGCGGGCGCCCGCCAGGCGATCGGCGCCCTGAACGCGGCGATCGCGGATGTGCAGCCACCACCGGCACGTCGGCCGTTTAGCCGTCGTGAGCGCGCCGAGCGCGCGCGGGTCGGCGCCCTGGCGTTCGCGCACTCGGCCCTCGCCGTCCGCGGCGAAGCGGTGCTGTGCGCGGCCGCCGCCGAGTACTGCGAGCGGAGTGCGGCCGCGGCGGTCGCGCACGAGCGCACGCTGGAGGTGGTTGAGAGCGCTCAGGCGTGGATGGAGCAGGTGCGTGCTCATGTCGCCCGGGAGAACCGTGGCGGTAGCGATCTCCTAGAGCGATGCCAGGCGGAGGTCCTTGAAGCCGAGGCTGCGGAAGCCCAGGCCGCGGACACCCGTAAGCGGATGATCTACAGAGGCGGTACCCCAGCGCTACGCCAGGTCGGCGCCGGCGGCGAGCGGCTGCTGATGACAGCGTTCGCCGAGGTCAGCCAGCGGGCGTGGGCGCTCTACGCGCAGATGGCTGAGCATCCGTCGGTGCAGCGATGGCGGCGTGATCCCGACGAATCTCCGGTCCCGTCAACACTGGTTGCCGGGCGGGCCTTCAGCGCCCGCTGAGAGCAGGTCGCCGACGTTCGTCGAACGCGACGCGCCTTGCCGACGGCGGAGTCGCACGAGTCGGCCCGTGAGGAACAATGGAACGAAAAGTGCCGCAAGTCGTGGGCGGGCGTCGCGCGGGCCTAATCCTCGCCTTCGTTGTGCTCGTTGTCGTCGCTGTCGCTGTCGCTGTCGCTGTCGGGGTCGCGTAGCGCTCGGAGCGGGCCGGCGAGGTCGGGCAGCAGGGGTCCCAGTAGTAACGGCGCGCGCTTGCTACTGGGGCCCCGCGAGGATGCCGGCGTGGCCGCCTTCGGCATCTCCGGCTAGGACCGCGACCCAGTAGCGACGGGTCAACTGCGTGCTGCTACCTCCCGACAACTCGCCGAGCGTCTTCACGGGAGTGCGGAAGTGCAGCCACCACATCCCCCGGCCGATATTGCGTCCCCGCGCCCGAGCGGCTCCAATGCATCCGTAGAACGGGTTGGGTTTGCGCAACTCGTAGCAGAGTGTCCCGGTCGGGACGCGCCGGGCGCCGGCGATGAACGAGTCGACGGTAAGCATGGGGTGGGCGCCGCGGGAGGCCGAGACGTAGATCGCGGTCACCGCGGATCCCGGGCGAGCTTGCCGCTCGCAGATCGGCTGGCAGCGCGGAACCGGATACGGTCCCGCGATCTGCCGCCCGACGGCCGCACCCCCTGTACCCAGCCCCCCCGCGGCGAGCAGCGCCACGACAGATATCCGCCCAACCACCTGCATCACTTCCCTTCCGGTCGATCAAGAATGGCGCTGAGGACCTTTTTACCTATGGGCGCTCGGCGGCGGCCGCAGCCCGCGCTCGACCGACTGCTGGACCTTGCGCTGTAGCTGGTGGGCCTGCGAGCGCCAGAACGACGGGTCTCCCACCCGGTTCAACCACCCGTGCGACAGCGCCATGACGCTGGCGATCACCACAAGCAACAGCAGCAGCTTGCGGACGTGGCGCAGCAGCCGCCAGGCGATGAACAGCGCGATCATTTAGCCCGCCTTGGACTGGACCGGGCCGGGAACCGGCTGATGATCCGCGACGTCGAGCGCGTCGGCGATCTCGCTGGCGGTCGTCGCGAGGGCAGCGAACGCCTCGATGATCGCCTTGGCGCTGTCGCTCTCGAGCGCTTCGCCGAACTGCTTCTGCGCCCGGTCAAACGCCGCCCACAGGGACTTCGGTCCGGGGCGCCCGCTGCGCTTGTCGAGCTCGAACGCCAGCCGCACCACCTTGCCCGCACCGGGGCGGGCGACCCACTTGATGCCTGCCAGGTCGGCGAGCGTCCACGCCCGAGACTGAAACTCGGCGGCCTCGGCGAAGCGGCGTAGCCGCTGCGGATAGGCCTGAAGACCGTTCAGCGCCGCCTCCCAGAGCTCATCCCCCCTCCGCAGCTGCTCCATCCCCACCTGCCCTGAGACCAGTGTTTCCGCCACAGCGCCTCCTACACCACTCGCGCGGAGCCGGCCAGACCACGCGCCGCCTGCTCGGGCGGCGCCTGACTCCAATCCTCAGGGGCGATCTGCCGGTCCGGCTCTCCGCCGGGGGTTCCCGGGCGTCGCTGAGGTCGCTGAGGCTTGCCCATCCGTGGGTGTCCGGCCAGCAGCGCCTGCACGTCCTGGCGGTAGACCAGCCACCGTTTACCGCCGAGCTTCTGGCCCGGCAGCTTGCCCTCCAGTACCCACCGGCGCACCGTGGAGGGATTCAGGCGCAGCGCCTCGGCTACCTCCGGGAGGGTCATCAGGTCGTTGTCGAGCACCCCGTCAAGTTTAGCGACAAGTGCGTTACTATGCCTCCTGGAGATGCCGCCCAGAGGAGATGATCGCTCAGGGAGGGGCTTGGTCCCGCCCGAGGAGGTGGAGCGCCGCCGGCGCCGACGCGAAGGCCAAGCTCTCGCACGGCCGGCCAGAACCACGCCCGGGCCGCTGGATGAGAAACACTACGACCTCGCGCGCAGCCTCTCAAGCTCCGCCCGGCTCGCCGACGAGGATCCCCCCATCGCCCCCACCGCCGATGAGATCCTCAATCAGCACACGGCCGCCGCCGCGGCGCCCCCGGAAACCGTGCCGGCGCCGGCAGCGCCAGCGGCCACACCCGCGGCCCCGGCAGCCCCCGTCGCGGAGGCCGAGGCTGACGAGATCCTCGAAGGCCTCGAGCGCCACCACCAGCGCACCCAACCGACAGTCCGCCAAGGCGCGCCGCGGGGCTCCGCGGACCTACAACCCCGCATTCCGGCGAAGTCCAAGCCCACCCGGCGCAGCACACCGGTCCCCGCCCCCACACCCAAGGAGCCCCGGCGGGCGATTCCCCTAGCCCTCAAGCCCCGCCGCCCGAGCGCGCGTGTGCTCGCCGTCGCCGCTCTCGCGCTCGCCGTCGCTATCACCGCGGCTGTCCTCACCGGCAACAGCCACACCAGCCAGCCGACCCAGGCAACGGCCCGGCCAATCACGATCAGGGCGAGCCTCGTGGCTCCCACCAAGCCCACGGACACCCGCCGCGCGAAGGCGAAGCCAACGACGCCGAGGCACCCCGTTCGCCGCCGGTCACATCCCCCCCACCGGCGCGGTGTCACCCCCCAGCACCCCCCGGCCGCCTCCACAGCCGCCGTCAGCACGCCGCCCGCGCGGGCCTACACCAACTCGCACAGCTACACCTCCCCCTCGAGCAGCTACAGGCCCCCAAGCAGCTACAGCCCGTCCACCGGATCCGGCACGGCCACCGAGGCCTCCGGCGGAGGGTCCTCCAGGGGCGGCGCGACCTCGGGAGGCTCACAGCCCGCCGGGCCGACGGGTGTCACCAGCGGAACCGTCGGATCCAACTGCAACCCCAAATGCTCCTAGGGCCGCATACCCGTTACCACCAAAGGACACCGATGCTCACTCGCCTGCTCCACTACGTCCACCAGCACACGATCGCCATCCTCGCGCTGATTTGCTCGCTGCTCGCGCTCGCCGGCAGCTCCTACGCCGCCATCACCATCTCCGGCGGCCAGCTGCGTAACCATTCGGTTGACGCGGTGAAGCTCAACCCGCGGTCGATCGCAGCGTCGATCAAGGCGTGGGTGAACGTGCAGGAGACCTCGCGCGGTCTCGTGGTGGCGGGCTCGAGCAGCCCGGTGCGCCTAGAGCCGTTCACCGGCGGCGAGGACATCTTCTGGAGGAGGCAGCGCTTCAGCGCCAGGTGCGGGGCGCTGGTTACCCCCCAGTACGGGCTTGCTGTCGGACCGACGGGCTACGTGACCAGTGTTCCTGGCCTCGAGGGGAGGAGCCCGCGCCTGGGCATCATCGGTCATGCGGCCAGTGGGCCGGATCGTCCGCAGCCGGTGTTCGTGGCGATCGTGTGCCCGTAGTTCAGTCATGGTGTTGATCGAGTCGGAGGTGGGAGAGGCATGAGACGGTTGATGATTCTCGGCGGGGTGGGGCTGCTGGTGCTGCTCTGTAGCGGCCCGGTGGCGAGCGCCGGGACGTTGACGCTGGATCTCTGTGGTTCCCACGGCCGCCTCGCCGGGGACGGCCTCAGCTCGACGCAGAGCGGCGGGTTCAAAGCGTCCGCGGCTTGTCCGATTCCCGGGGGCCTGCTCTTGGGGGCCGGGTCTGGCAACGGGCAGAGCGCCGGGTTCAAGGTGACCGCCCCGGCGGGGGTTGTGATCAACAACATCCACGTCATCGGCGCCGACAACCAAGGCATCGGCGAGAACACGGGGGTCTGGGGGGAGTTCTACTGGAACGGCGGACCGGGAGCGGCGGGGCGCAGCGGCCCGTTCGACAGCGGCTTCCGCAGCTACGGGTGCTGCTCGCAGGGCGGGTTGAACAGCCAGTCGATCGGGTGGTTCATCGCCTGCGCCCGGTCCTCATGCCCGAGCAGCAACAACTACCTGAGCATCGAGGAGCTGCTGCTGAGCGCCGACGAGGAGCGCAGGCCGGACATCGCCCCGGTGGGGCGCGACAACCTCTGGTATCAGAACGGGTGGGTGCGGGGGACGTGGCCGGCGCCGATCGAGGCCGATGACCCGTCGGGGGTGTGCGACGCGCGCGTGTACTTCGGGAGCCTGCCGGCGCCGTTTGAGAGCTAAGCCTCGGGCCGCAACCTCCAGGTCTGGCATCAGTGCCCCGCCCAGAACGTCTCGGCGAGCATCGACACGTCGATGTCCCGTGGCAGCCAGGGGATGGGGGTCGGAACGATGCCGCTGACCCTGGCCGCGACCAACGCCGCGAACATGACCGCGAGCCCGTCCAAGACGGTGTATGTGGACAACAGCGCGCCGACGGTGAGCGTTTCTGGCCCGAGCGACGCCTCGTCGGCCGCGGGCCCGCAGACGGTCACGGCGACCGCGGCGGCGGGCCCTTCGGGCGTGTCGGGGATCTCCTGCTCGCTGGACGGCGCTGCCTACCAGGACCAAGCGGGGGCGAGCATGCAGGTCCCGGTCAGCGGCATCGGGACCCACACGGTGACGTGCGTCGCACACAACAACGCCCGGGCGCACGACGGCAGCCTGGGCTCTTCGGCGCCGGCGAGCACGACGGTGAAGATCGGACAGCCGACGGTGGTGGGGATCTCGTTCTCCAAGCTCGTCGGTCTGCGCTGCCACCGGGTCCGGGAGCGGGTCACGACCCCGTCACGGTTCGTGACGCTCAAGCGCCACGGGAAGCCGGTGAGGATCAGAACCCGAGCCCGCAGGCGGGTGGTGAAGGTGATGCGCTGCCACCCGCGGACGGTGCGCCGGCGCACGGTGATGTTCGCGACCGTCCGCCGTCACGGCCGCCTGGTGCAGGTCAAGCGCGTGCGGTTCGTGCGCGTCGCGGTGGCGCCCCACCTGGTGGGTCACAGCTCCAAGCGCGTGCCGTTCGGGCATCGCACGACGGTCAGCGGCTGGCTGGGGACCTCCGCGGGCACGGCATTGCCCGGTCAGCAGGTGCGGGTGCTGAGCGCCCCGGACAACGGCCTGGGCCACTTCAGCCAGGTGGCTGTGGTGAGCACCGCGGCGGACGGGAGCTGGAGCGCCCGGCTGCCCGCAGGTCCGTCGCGCCTGGTGGAGGCTGCCTATGGCGGCGATCCGCAGACCGAGGGCGCCTCCTCAGAGCAGGTGCGTGTGCTGGTGCCGGCGCGGATCGCGGTGTCGATCAGCCCGCGGCAGCTGCCATGGAGCGCAGCGGTCACGATCCGCGGGCACCTCATCGGCGGCTACGTGCCCCATGACGGGGTGGCGCTGCGGCTGCTGGTGCGCTATCCGGGGAGCCATTTGCCCTCGCCGCTGTTGGCGCTGCGCACCGACGCGCGAGGGCGCTTCCGGATCGTGTGGAGCTATCACGCCGGCGTGGGGGTGGCCACCTACCCGTTCGCGGTGGCCACGACCGCGACCGAGTCCGACTATCCCTACGCCGCGAGCTCGAGCCGGTCGCTGCCGGTGACCTTCGGGGTGGCGACACCCCCGTCCCCCCCGTCGCGCGGGCACGCTCACAAGCGCCGGCCCCGGGCGCACAAGCCGGGACCGGGCGGCCGTGCCCACAAACGTCCGGCCCCAGCGCATAAGCGCTCTCACAGGCGGCGTCGGCGAGCATGATCCTCCGCAGCCGCGGCGAGCACGACTGCTCTCACAGGCTCTGGCGCCCCCACCCGGAGGCGCCAGAGCCCGCGGGCGCACCCGCGCCCGACGAGCTGGCCTTCGAGGCTGAACCGCTGCCGGCGCTCGTCGAACCCTACGAGCCCGCGTTCGTCGAGGAACCTGAGGGTCCTCGATTTCTTGGCGAGGACCCTGCGCCTCGGGGAGCGCGCCGCGGCGGGGGACGTCTCCTGTTGGTGATCCTTCTGGGCTTCCTCGGCGTTCAGGCTCTCAGGCCCTCCGCCACCCCCGCGCCGGGGCTGCCCGCGACTGCGCGGGCGTGGTTTCAGGCCTACCGGAGCGCCAGCCCCCAGCTGGTGTGCGCGCGGCTGCTCTCCCCCGCTCTGGCGGCCGTCTACACCCGCGCAGGCGGGGGCTGCGCGGGGCAGATCCGCCGCCTGAGAAAGACAACGGTGCGGCTGGGGCGCGCGTTGCAGGACGGGGACACCACGGTGCTGACGCTGCGCGGCCCGCGCGGCTCTGAGTCCTCGGCGGTGCTGGATCACCGCCACGGTGGCTGGCGGGCCGCCGCGCTGATCGGAGCTTGAGCTAGGGCCAGTCGATCTGCTCGGCGAGCTCCGCTGGGCTGAGAGGCACCAGGCGGCTGCGCTCGACCGAGCGGTACTCGCTCTGCTCGTCGAGGGTCAGCCACTCGACGGTGCGCTGCTCAGGGTCGATGATCACCAGCTCCTCGACCTGGTGGGCGGCGTAGAAGGGGATCTTCGCGGGCGTCTCGTCGCCGGAGGAGAGTATCGACGCGCACGCTCCCCGCTCTCCCCTTCCGACGGCGGCCCAATAACGCGGACTGCGCGCTACAACAAAGTAACGCTCAGTTCACTACACTGTGCCTGGTCGTCGTTCAACGTCCTCGCCTAGGAGCGATCCGCATGCACCAGCATCCATCCCGCCACCTCCACACCCTCGCCGGCGTCGCGCTCGTCCTCTCGAGCCTCGCCGCCGTGCTGTGGGCCGCCCGGCTGGCGGCGCTGAAGGCGGCCGGGTTCACCGGCAGCGCCCCGAAGGGATCGGGGGTCATCAAGCAGCTCGTCTCCACGCTGACCAGCAACTGGGAGTGGCTGATCGCCACCGGCCTGGGGTTGGTGCTGGTGCTGATCGCCGGCCTCGTGATCTTCGGCTCCCAGCGCGCCCCGGATCACCTGTTCCGCGCGATCGGCGGGGTGATGCTGATCCTCGTGGTCATCCCCGCGGTCCTCGCCTAGCCCCGGCCGATCTCAATGTCTTCGCTGATGTCGCGCAAGCTGGCGCTACTCACCCTCGCCGCCGGGATCCTGCTGCTCGCGCTGCCCGCCGCGGCACTGGCCGCCAGCTCGCACCCGATCGGCAGCCTCCTCGGTCTCGCCCCGCTCGGTCCTCTGGGCCCGCTGGCCGGGGCGCTCGGCGGGGTGTTCAAGGGGATCGGCCACGCCGTAATGGGCGCGTTCACGTGGACGATCGAGCTGGCCTCGAAGTTCATCCTGACCACGATCGGGGCGCTGGTGAAGATGCTGATCCCGCACTCCTGGGCGCACAAGGGGCTCCAGATCATGCAGTGGATCGTGGCGGTGCCCGACTACGCGGCCCGGGTCACGAGCCCCGGCGGCGGGCACCAGTACGGGTTCGCGGGGATCAACGCGCTGCGGGACCTGTTCATGTGGCTGGGGATCGCCGTCGCCCCGTTGACGCTGGTGTATGCCACGAGCCGGGCGATGCTCGGCGAGGCCGAGCCGGTCGGGATCCCGCTGCTGCGGATGCTCGCCGTCGCGATCCTGATCATCTCCTACCCCTACTGGTGGACGCAGGCGGCCGCGCTCGCCGACCAGGTCACCAACGCCATCCTGAGCGTCCCCGCGGTCACCAGCGGCCTGTACAAGCTCATGACCTATGCCGTCACCGGGGTGGCGCTGGGCGGCTGGCAGCTCATCGACCTCGGGCTGATGGCCACGATCGGGCTGCTGCTGATCGGCCTGATCTTCCTCAAGGTCGCGCTGATCCTCCTCGGAGCCTTGCTGTATGCCACCGGGCCGCTGATGATCGGCCTGGTCCCCACCCAGGCCGGCGGGGCGCTCGCGCGGGCGTGGGTCAGCGCCGTGGCGATGCTCTTCGGCCTCGGTGTCGCGTGGGCGACACTGTTCGCCGTCGGGGCGCTCTTGATCTCAGACGCGGGCACAGCCGGGCCGCTGATCGCGGGCAACAGCACCATCGGCGGGCTCCTCGGCGGGCTGCTCTTGGTGATCGCCGGCGCGATCAGCCTATGGCTGTGCCTGAAGGCCGCCCGGGAGGCCGCAGGGCTGCTGCGGCTTCAGCTCGCCGGGCTGCTCACCCTGTCGCGCCGCGCCCAGAGCAGCAGCACCTCCTCGACCTCGACCGCGACCCGGCCGGCGACCACGGGAGGCTCGCTGCGCGAATACGGCAGCCGCCTGGCGCGCAGCGCCTCCGCGGCCGGCGGGCAGCTCGCCGTGGCCGGCGCCGGCGGCGCCGCCCTCGTGGGTGCTGGGCGGACCGCCGGCCAGCTCGGGCGGAGGGGGATTCTCGGAAGCGCCGCCGCGGGCGTGCGCGCCGGCGGCGCCCGCGCGCTCCCGGGCACCGAGGCGCTGCTCGGGCGCTCGCGCGCCGGGGCGGTCGCGGTGCGCATGGCCCGCGCGGGCACCGCGAGCTGGACCGCCAGCCACCCCCAGGCGGCCGCGGAGAGCGCCGGGCAGCCCACCCCGCAGACCCACACCCTCCCCGACCGCGCCGGGCGCCCGGCCCATCCCCCCATCCCGGGTCGCCAGCCCACCCGCCCCGAGCGCCCGGGCGCCGGCGGGGAGCCCCGTCCCGGCGAGCGCCGCCCCCGCAGCGCCACCCCCGCTGCCGGCAACCCAGCCGGCGCCGCCGCCGCCGGTGCCGCCGCCGGCTCCAGTCGTCCCCGGCCGCCCGCCAGCCCGCCGGGCCGGCCGACCGGCTCCCAGGCACGCCCGCAGGGCCCGCCGTCGCGCGCGGGTTCTCCGGCGCGCTCGCCGACGCCCGCGCCCGCGTCCCCGTCGCGGCGCCAGTCGCCGTCCTCCCGGCCCGCCGGCAAGCCGGCGGAGAGCGCGGGCAAGCCCCCCGCGCGGAAGGCGGCCAAGCCCAATCCCGCCCCGGCCTCGAGGCCGGGGCGAAAGCCGCGGAGCCCGAAGTGATGACCCCGACGCTGCGGCGCCTCAACGACCGGGAGCGCTACTGGGGGCTGACCTGGCCCGGATGGCTCGCGGCCGCGGGCGCCGGCGGGCTGCTGTACGGCGCGGTGAAGCTCTCGCCGCTTCACACCAAGCCGACGGTCACGATCGTGGCGCTGCTGATCGCCTTCGGCGCCGTCGTCCTGGCCGGAATCTCCGGCCAGGCGCTCTCCCCCGGCCGGCAGCTGGCCGCGATCGTGCGCTACCGCCGGGCGCCGAAGCTCTACACCCTGCCCGCCACCCCCGACAAGCGCGGGCTCGTGCTCGACAGCGCCCCCGACCTGCACGCGGGCGCCGAGGACCTCGCGGCGGGCTCCGGCGACGCCCTCGACGAGCTCGACGCCCTCCTCGGCGGCGAGCCGGAGGTTCCCAGATGACTCTGCGCGGGGGCGCTGGCGCCGCAGCGCAAGAGCCACGAACGGGTTCGCTGGGGGCGCTGCTGCCGGTCTCGCTGGTCGAGCCCGACGGGCTGCTGGTCACCACCGACGGCCGTTATGTGCGGTTGATCGAGTGCGACCGGGTGCCGAACACGATCACCGCCGACCCCTCCGAGCGGGGGCGGATCGAGGACGCCTTCGCGCACCTGTGCCGGATCATCCCCGACCGCCAATCGCTGCTGATATTGGCCCAGACCGATCCGGTGCCGATCGACGAGGCGCTCGCCGCCGACCGGGAGGCGACGATCATCGCCGCCGGGCAGGACCGCGCCGAGGACCACCCCGAGCTCGCCCTCGCCCGCGAACGGCTGCTGGCGGCCACGACCCAGACGGTGATCGCCGCCGCCGGCGCCGAGCAACCCGCGGTGGCGGCCCGCTGGTGGGTCGCGGTCCCCTACCAGCCCGTAATCGAGGACGCCCGCACCCAGCTGCGGCAGATGGCGGCCGGGGCGCGCGGGCGGACGCTGTGGGCAACCCACCGGGAGGCGGCGATCGAGAGCCTGCGCCTCACCGACCAGGTCGACGCGGCGCTGCGCCGCGCCGGGATCGAGACGTGGGTGCTCGACGGCACCCAAACCCTCGCCCTGCTGTGGGAGCGCCTGCATCCCGCCGCCGAGCACCTCCCCGACCTCGACGAGCTCGCCCAGGCATGCCAGATCGCTGAGGCCACCACCCTCACTGAGGCCGCCGCCGCGCGCCACCGGCTGCTGGAGGCGATCAGCGGCTACCCCGACGCGGAGCTCGACGCCGGCGAGCACCCCGCGTGGATCCGCCACGGCGACGGGACGCTCGAGGAGATCGTGCACCTCGCCACCCCACCACTGGCCACCGACCCGTCGTGGCTGGCGCACCTCTTGACCTGCCCGCTGCCCGCGACGCTGGCGGTGCACATCACCGTCGGAGTGCGCTCCCGCGAGAAGACCCGCCAGCGGCGGCGCTGGCAGCGCCTGCGGGCCGCGGTGCGCTACAAGGACCGCCGCGATCGCTTGGTGGGAAGCGATGAGGAAGAGGCGTTGGAGGAGGCTGCCGTCGTCGACGCCGAGCTCGCCGGGCAGGTCGGCGCGACCGTCTACCAGGTCGGGATCTACCTCTCGATCCGCGACCCCCGCGGGAACCCCGAGACGTTCCAGCGCACCGTCAAGCAGACCTGCTCAGACTTCCACGCCCTAACCAACGCCAACGTCCTCCGCGGGCGCCACCTCGCGCTCCCGGGGCTGACCTCGACGCTGCCGATCGGCGTCGACGCGCTGAAGGCCCGGCGGCGCTACGCGCAGCGGAACATCGCCCACTGCGTCGCGCTGACCTCCAGCCGGTGCGGCTGCCCGCAGGGGCTGATCCTCGGCACCGCGGACCCCGGCGGCACGCTCGAGCGTCTCGATCCCTACGACCCCCAGTTCGCCACCACCCTGACATTGGTGGTCGGCAAGGGCGGTGGGGGCAAGACGGTGACCACGATCCTGCTCGCCGCCCGGTTCATCTCCCAGGGCGGGCGGATCTACATCACCGACCGCTCCAGCACCCCCGACGACACCGGCGACACTCGGGGCAGCGGGCACTACGACACGCTGCTCTCGCTGATCCCCGGCGCCCGGCGAGTGCAGCTCGGCACCCCCCACGGGGCGGTCATCTGCCCCTGGGACGTCGTCGACCCCCACCACGTTCCCGATCAGAAGATCGAGTTCCTGCTCGCCCTGCACGCCCTGCTGATCGGCGACGCCCACGACGCCGAAGGCCTCATCCGCACCCTCGACGCCGACGAGGAGGCGATGCTCCGCGACGCCATCAACACCGTCTACGAGCACTGCCGGGAAACCCGCGAGCGCCCGCGGGAGCAGCTGCTGATCGACGCGCTGCGCGAGCGCCAGGACCGCGGGGAGCTGCACGGCGCCAACGCCGACAAGCTGCAATCGCTGCTGCTGCGCCTCGGCCCCTACGGCCAGCACGGAACCTTGGCGCACATCGCCGACCGCGCCACCACCGTCGACGAGGACGCCCCCGTGGTGCTGTTTGACTTCACCGGGCTCTCCGACCGACTTAGCCCGGCGCTGACGCTCGCCGTCGCCGACTACGTCGAATGGCACGTCCACCGCCTCAGACGGCGTCGTGTCGCGGGGGAGCTCGACACCCACGGCCCCTGGGCCGGCCGCGCGCAGCTGATCATCGAGGAGGGCTGGAAACCCCTCTCCTCACCCGCCGCCGGGGCGTGGCTAAACGAGTACGCGAGAAGAGCCCGCCACTACGCGCTGTGGCTGACGTTCATCACCCAGTTCTTCCGCGACTTCGACTCCGAACAGGGCCGCGCCCTGCTCTCAAACCACGCGATCGCGCTGTGCCTGCCCAACGAGCGACGCGACCTCGAGCACGCCCGCGACTCGCTCGCGCTCACCGACACCGACATCGGCGAGATCACCACCCTGCCGAGCCAGAAAGGCGTCTACTCCACGCTCTACATGATCTCCAAGCGCGGCCGCGGCGCCGTGCGGATCGCCCCCGGCGACCCCGAATACTGGATCGCCTCCAGCAACCCCGAGCTCGACCAACCCCGCCGCCACGCCGCCCTGCGAGAGACCGGCGGCGAGCCGTGGCGGGCGCTCGCCTTGCTCTGCGACCCCGACTGGCACGAACAGCAACGCGCCAGCACCAGCTGAGCCTTCCAAGGCGAGAGCACAGGCCTTGAGCACCATCCCCCTCCCCAGCCCCACCCGAGGACCGCAGCTCCCGCCGCCGCGGCCTGAGCCGCCGCGTCGCCGGCGGCGGCTGCTGTGGCTGATCCCCGCGCTCGGGTTCACTTTGCTGCTGCTGCCCGTGGTGCTGCTCGCCGGCGCCGGGAACCAATGCGGGGCGAGCCCCGCTGCCGGCGGAGGGGGGCCGGGTGCCCCGGGCGGGCCCGTGGCCGCGGGCAGCGGCGGGTTTCAGGAAACCGCCTACGGGCCGCCGTGGGACGCGATGAACGGCACCGGCCAGACCGCCTACGGCCCCGATCTCACCTCGGCGCCGCCAATGCTTGAGATCGCGATCGACCCGACCGTTCTTACCCCCCGCGGCTACTACCACGTATGGCCCAACCCGTTCTCCAGCCGCGGCGCGTTCGCCGCCGATGACACCGGCGGGGCGATCAAAGGCCAGCACATCGACACCTACGACTGGAAAGGCCGCGCCGACCAGCTCGCGTGGGGCACCCGCTACGGGGTCAGCGTCACCAAAGCCGCCAACCCCGGCGCCGGAAACAGCACCGGCCAGCTCCAGGCACCGGCATCAACTCCCACCCAGATCCAGGGTCAATGCGCGCAGCTCGCCGGCGTCACGGTGGCACCGGGCCAGTACGTCAACCCGTTCAAGGCCTCCAGCAGCATCACGCCGCTGAGGATCGACATGGGCGTTGACTACTCGGGCACCGGCCCGATCGTCGCGATGGGGAACGGCATCGTCACCTACTCCCAGCCGGCCGGGGCCGGCTGGGGGGTCGCGCAATGCCACGCCGGCTACGACGCCGCGGTCGTCTACAAGCTCACCGACGGTCCCGACCGCGGGCGCAGCGTCTACGTCGCCGAGGGGATCGTCCCCACCGTCAGCGCCGGCCAACAGCTGCACGCCGGCCAGCCGGTCGCGACGTTCACCGGCTGCATCGAGATTGGGTGGGCCTCCGGCGGTGGTGGCGACGGCACGATGGCCGCTGCTCTCGGACAAGAATGCTCGGGGGATCCCGGCTGTCACTCCACCTGGTGCGGGGAGAACATGAGCCAGCTGATCCACGCCCTCGGCGGCCCCGCCGGGATCCCGCAAGGCCCGATCTACGGAAGCGGCTGCTGATGGCACCCGCCCGCCAGGTCCTGCTGCTCGGTGCCTGCATCGTGACGATCGCCGGCTGCGGGGTCAGCGACCCCTACCAGCCCCACCATCCTGCCCCGAGCGCCACGACAGCTTCCAGGCTCACCGCCTCGCCGACGCCAACCTCGATCGCGGCCGGTGGCGCAGCCTCACAACCCGCCGCTCAGCCCGCCCCCGGCGAGCACGACGGACCGCCCACCCCCCAGGCTCACCTGGCGCCAGGCGCCAGCTCACGCACCCCACAGGCGGCGCTGGCCAGGTTCGCGCAGCTTTATGTCAACTGGAGCGCCGGCCAGCTCCCCCAACGAGCCAGGCAGCTCGCCGCGCTATCCACCGGGCAAGCACACGCCCAGGCGCTGCGGCTCGGCGACCGCGGCCGGGTGCTGGAGCGCTACCAGGTCACCAACTCCGGCACGGTGGTAGCGATCGCTGCGGCCCAGGGGGCAGAGCAAGGCCGCTGGGCGGTGGTCACCAACGAGCTGACCAGCGGCGCCGGGCCCTACCTCGGCCTGCCGGCCACCAGCCACGTCAGCTGGGCAACCCTCACCCGCCAGCAGGGCGGCTATGTCATCACAGGCTGGTATCCAGCCAGCTGAGCTGACGCTCATCGCGACCGTCCCTGGTCGGGCGGCGCTCCCCGCCGGGCGCCCCCCAGCCGCCGGGCTGCGCACCACGGTCCACGTCACCGTGGCGCTCTGGGCGCTGACCGCACTCGCCGCCGCGCTCGGGGCGCTCGCGCCCGGCCTGGCCCCCGGCAGCCGCCCGCACCCGACGCTGCACGGCACCGTCGGTGAGCTCCTCGGAATCCTGGCCACCAACCTGCGGGTGCTGGCCGCCCCGTTCCTGCTCGCCGGGTTCCGCTGGCCCGCGGGCCGGCGCACCCGCCGCCTCGGCGACCTGCTGATCGCCGCGCTGGTCCTCGTGAACACCGTGCAGGTCGGGCTGGCCATCGGAGCGTTCGGGCAGCAGCTGATCCCCTACCTGCCACACCTACCGCTGGAGTGGGCAGCGCTCGGCTGCTCGACGGCCGCCTGGCTACAGGCTCGTCATCGATGTCGAACACGGGCGCTTATCGCCCACGGCGCCGCGGTCCTCGTCCTGGCCACGGGCGCTGCGCTCTGCGAAGTGACCCTGACCCCGCACGCCCAAGCGGGTGCGCACACGGTCGCGGTAAGCCGTGCAGTGGTTGACGTTGTCCGTGACCCCTTGCTCGCGGGTCCTCGGGTGTCGTTTGCCTTCGCCAATCATGCGCCGACGCGGCCGGGTCGCTTCAAGGTCGCTGCGCTTCCTTCCCCTCGCTTCGCTCGGTTCCGCTCGGCCGTCGCCGACGCCAATCGGGCTACGTCAACCACCCGATCCCCACAAGGAGGGACCACATGAACAGCGTAAACCTCGTCGGCAATTTGACCCGCGACCCGGAGCTCAGAGAGCTCCCCTCCGGCACCAGCGTCTGCAACCTGCGGCTCGCTGTGGACGGCCTCGCCCCCAACCGCGAGACCGGCTACATCGACGTCGCGACATTCGGCAAGCCCGGCGAAGCCGCCGCCCGGATCCTGGCCAAGGGCTGGCTGGTGTCAGTCAGCGGCCGGCTCGAGCACCGCACCTGGAAAGCCGAGGACGACACCAACCGCCAGGCCTACGGGGTGATCGGCGACGTGCAGTTCCTCGCCGCCCCCAAGCGCGAGAGCGACGAGGAGCCCGTCGCGGTCAGCGCAACCAGCGCAGAGGACGAAATCGCGTTCTAACCGAACGCAAGACGGCGGGACGCCCGAGCCATCGGGCGTCCCGTCCGCCCACCCGAAAGGAGACCGCCATGAACCACCACACCGGACGACGAACCCCGGTGTCGGACCCTGACCAGCCACAGCAAGCCGAGGCCCGGCTGACCGTGGCCGAGATCGCCGAGGAGCTGCGCGTCAATCCCGCCACGGTCAGGCTGTGGATATCCAAAGGGACGCTGCCGGCCAAGCGCGCCGGGCAACGCAAGCTGCTGATCCGCCGGTCAGACCTCGATCACATGCTCGAGGTTCCCGCCGCCGCACGAGTCAGCACAAACCTCCCGCTCGCGGTGGTCGATGAGATCGACCGCCGGCGCGGGTCCGTGCCGCGCGCGAGCTACCTGGCGATGGTCATCGCTGCGGCAATGACTCGCCCCGAGTCGCACCTGTCCGCATGTGCCACCCTCGGACACGAACAGGGTGAACCTCCGACATGAGCCCAGCCGTGCTCTGTGTCCTGCTCATCGCGGCCACCCTCGGGCTGCGGGCCCTCCGCCCGCGGCGGCGGCACTCCCTGACCTACCGCCTCTACCTGCGCTCGCCGCTGTGGCGCGCCCGCCGGCGGATCTGGATCCTGGAGGCTGGCGGGCGCTGCCAGTGCTGCCGCAGCCGGCGGCGGCTGAGCGTCCACCACCGCACCTACAAGCGCCTCGGCCGTGAACGCCGGCGCGACATTCAGGTCCTCTGCTGGGACTGCCACCGACGCGCCGACGCCTGGCGGCGCCACCGCCGCTGAAACGGGAAACGGGCGGCGCCAGCGGCGATACGCAAGCGGGGTTCCAGTAGCAACGGCGCGTGGAAAGCGAGTCGGTTGAGACTGCCGCTCACGGCCGGGAGCAGGAGCATCGAGCACAGGCCATGACGCCGGCGAGACTGCCCCGTGTTCGTGGAAGCGGCAGCGTCGTTCTCGTTGTGCGTCAGGAGGCCGTGCGCGCGAGCGTCGGCGTCTTATTGAGAGGCGCCTTTGCCTCCCGCTGATCGCCCGTGCTCGACTTCGGCGCTTGAAGTGTGTCCGTCAATGCTGGAATTTGCCGTCGCTTGAGTGCGTGCTACAGCGGTCCCAAAAACACGTCAACGGTGTACTGCAGAACGCCCAGCACGATTGTCACCAGCATCAGAAGCAAGGCAAGTGATGGCCACTTCTCTGGGTCGCGGTTGCGGACCCGCGCCGCGTTTGCGACGAGCGTGGCCAACGCTGCCACCACCACCACGGCCGCCAGAGCCGTTCTTGCCGGCGCAGATCCCCATTGCGGATCGTTGTAACCCGAAAGATTGCCGTCTAGATACCAGACGGCGACCGCGACTAACAACCCCGAGAACGCCAGCGACAGCACACGCGAGATCGTCGAGAGAGGGCGGCGTGGCATGATGAGAGGATGGCGCCCCGGCACCTGTCAGGCAAGGGCTGCGCGATCTTTCCGCAAGTCTGATTGATCCGCGACGGGCCAACCTGCTACCTGCACCCGGGGATCGCTGACTCCTGCATCGTCGCCCAACCGGCTCTGAGCCTGCGGCTTCTGCTTCAGGAGCCGTTCTGATCGAAGCGGAAGTTTCGCCCTGGTCGCTGACCCCCGGATGTGGTGGCCGGTGCTTCGTGAAGCATGCGTCCGACCCCTCGACCCTCGGACGCTTGCTGTCGCACATTCCGATCGTGCGGCCAGGATCGCGCTGAGACTGCGTTCGTGGCCAAGCGCTCGTCGGCGCCAGTCTCGGCTAGCCAGTCCTTCGTCGCCGAAGCGCTCATACGCTCAGCCAACGACAGCGAGCGAAGGCACTCGTGCGAGTCGCACGCCAGAGCCGCTGCCCGGACCGCTCGGAGCCGTGAAGCTGACGTCCGGGAGCTGCTGGACTTCTCTTCGCTCTCTGGAAGTTCCGCCGCGGCAGAGGTTACATCGGTGGCCGTCGAGTCCGACGGGTGCTGCTGGCAAGCTGACAGCGTGACGACGCAAGCTCCCGCGCCCGGACCCGATTTCACAAAGCTGGCGCGGCGCCCGACCGAGCGGCTGGCGGTCGTCCAGCATGTTCTGTCGACGCCGATTCTGCAGGAGACCGATTACCTGGAATGGAAGACCGGGTACGACCTCTCTACCAAGCCGGGAGCCGCGGCCGCGGCCAAGCATCTCATTGGGTTCGCGAACCGCGACTTCGGGCAAGCCGGCCGGCACGCCGGCGGTCATGCTTATCTGCTACTGGGCGTCGAGCCCGGCAATCTCGTCGGCGTAGCCAGCTGGGACTCGGCTGACATCGAGAACTGGCTCGTGCGGTTCGCTGGTCCGGAGCTTCGCTACGACGTCGATTACGTCGAGCTCACCGGTAAGAGCATCCTGTTTCTAACGGTCGACTCGCCGAACCACGGCGACCCCATCTACTGCCTGCAGCGCGCATCGTCGGGCCCGGGCGGGAATGCCCTTCCGGAGGGAACCGTCTTCGTGCGGCACGGCGGCAAGACCGAGACCGCCTCAGCGGCCGACATGGCCCGGCTAACGGCGCGTGCCCGCGCGACCGTGACGACGCTGGCCCTCAGCGTCGAGCTCGGCACGTCGGGACTTCGCGTCATCGGCGAGGACGTCCTGTCGGCCGCGACGCGTGATGCATATGTCGGTCGCGAGCGAGCCGCTCTCCTCCAGACGCTGCCGGCTGAGCGCAGACCTGGCTACATGGGGTACGCCATGCCACACATCACTGCGTACTCAGACCGCCGGACCCGCGACGAGTTCAAGCTCGAAGTCGAGGCCTACGTATCCGCCGTAGCCTCGCACTGGTTCACCGTGGTCGCCGTCCACCAGGTCGAAAACGAGGAGTCGGAGCTCGTACCGGTGATCGTCAACGACACGGACGAGAACTACGAGGACGTCGTCGTCGAGCTCACCCTGCCGTTTAGCAGTCTGTGCGTCTACACCGGACGGTACGAGGCCGACTCGCGCCTGAACCTGCCAGAGCGACCGGACGAATGGGGCAAGGGACTCCTCGGGCGGCTCAGCATGCCGCCGATAGCGCCCGTGCGTATCAATCGTCCGCCGGACCCGGAAGTCGAGGCGAAGGAGAAGTACGCCACGCTCGTCCGGTTCCCGCCGCTTCATGTTCGGCCGCGTACGACTCATCGCCTTCAGCGACTGCTGCTCGCGCTTCCTCCGATACTCGCCGGAAAGTCGATGCCCGTGTCCTGGCGTGCGACGGCGCGCAACACCCCAGGTCAGCAACGAGGCGACATCGAGCTCGCCGTTCCGGGTCTCGAAAGCGCGAGCAACCTGGAACCGTGCGCCAGGGCGATATAGCCTGCCATCGGTGACCAGCTCGACGACCACGCTCGGCCACAACCGCTCCGCGTTTGTCATAGTCGAAGCGACCGAGCAGATCCAGGCCATCGGGCAGGTGTTCCCTAGGGTGCAGTTCGAACTGAGGCTGCACACGCCCAATGAACGAGTCGATGCGGAGATCCATCACCTGCGGCTGCAGGTCAAGTTCGCCAACGAAGTCCTAGGCGAGGGGGTGTGCGCCGGCGACTACGTGGATTCAAATGACCGCCGGATACGAATTGACGTACCGGTCAGCCGCCGTGCGCTTGCATTCGTCAACGAGAACTTGCAGGCCGACCGTCTCGATCTGACCCTGTCGCTCCAAGGCTGGATGCGGATTCGATATGAAGAGACCAAAAGGGATCCCGGGTCAAGCCAACCGCCTGGGGAGTGGTCGTTCACGACCTTCGGCGTCATGGGCATGGCGGACATCCAGCTCCAGATCGCACGAGGCGAATGGTTCAAGCGGGTCCTCGAACCACTCGGCAGCTACGAGTACGTACTCACTGAGGTGCCGGTCCTTAAGGGGCACGCGGGCGCCGCGCTCCAGCGCTCACTGGCGCACATCCGAGAGGCCGAGCGGCATTTCGCCGAAGGCCATGACCCAGCCGTGTTCCAGTACTGCCGTGCAACGATCGAAGCGCTGCCGGGATGGCCGAAGGAGATCTTCGCCGGAATGGCGGACACGAGCAAGGCTGGCTATCTCGACGAATTGACGCTTGCCGCCAAGCGCTACTACGACCATGGGCGTCACTTGGCGAAGGACGGAGCACAAGAAGGCGCCTTTCCGGTCAACCACCGCGAGGCGCTGTTCGCGATCAACACGGCGAAGGTGCTGCTCGCGGAGATCGCCGCCGTCCTTGGTGGTGCGTAGGCACTGAGGTCGAAGCGGCGTCAGGCGAACATTGGTCGCATGACCTGTGACGCGCCCGGTGCTCCGTCGCAAGTGGGCCATGGTGATGCTGGCGGGCTCTGCCATCCATTATCCCCCGACGGTCCCTGGGCGAGACAGAGCATCCATATCCGGTAGCCACGGCCGAGACGCCGAAGATGGGGGCGCATTAGCATCAGTTCGTAAGCTGGGCGCTCAGTCCGCACCAATAGTTGCGGCCCAGATCTAGCACCAGAAGCGGGCGGCCAGACCTCGAGCTGTCGTGCCCTGTGGATGACGTTGTTGCGCATTTCGGCCGTCCACTCAAGCCAGCCCACCGGTTTCGGCCTCGCTTGCTAGCCCCAATAGGCCTGCGGCCCGTCGGGCGCCGGCAATAGCGACCCACGCGCTGTGTGTTACAGTATCACAAATCGCTTGCGCGCAAGACAGGAGCTGTTTGGATGGCACAACTCAATATCCGCATAGACGACGAAAGCCGTGATCTGTTTGACTCGCTTGCTCATGCCCGGGGGCTTAGCACCAGCGATCTGCTGCGGGAACTGATCTGGCAAGCGCTTGGTCGCGATGACGTCCGTCCCCGCGACGACACGACCCCTCGATCGCTGTCGGCACTCGATCGCCGTCGGCTTGCCCTGCAGCACGAGATCCTCGCGAACCTTGAAGCGGACGACGAGTGGGAGTCGGCGTATCACCACCAGATGGTCGAGATCTTGAGTTCCGGATATTCAGCTGAGTACTACAAGATGTTTCAGATGATCCAGCCCGAGATGACCCCGCGCGAATGTGGCTTGGTGAACGACATCCTGCAGATGTTCTCGACGATCGAGCGGAGCGTCGCCGAGCTGACCGATGAAGAGCGCTCCTCCCTTGGAGATGGAGTGGACTACGCGCTCAACTTCCGGGGCTTCGACTTCAACGATCCGCAGGAGGGCCGACTCGCGTCCTACGCCCGGCACCTCATCAGCGACGGCAGTTGGTCCGAGATGGCTGGACACTTTGACGACGAGCACGAGCGCGGCAACTCACACATGCCCACGCTGGCAACCTACCAACGCATGCTGTCTGTCTGGAGGCCGATCTGGGACAAGAAGCTGAAGTCCTACGGCGGACCGAATGACTACCACTTCACCGGCGACGAGCTTCAGCAGATCCTCGACGCCTGGCCTTTTCCGAAGGGATGACCCTGCTCCTCAGCGGGTCGGCGGCGTGCTCGAACTCCAGCCAACCCCAGCGAGACGCCAGGGCGACAGCAGCATTACCGACTAGTGGTGCTCGCGCACAATGCGGGGTCCACTCCCCGCGACCGTCGCAGGCTAGACGCGCCTCGCGACCTAACCGGCGGACGGCATACGATTCCTTTGGTGCATCGAGCCGGGCTGGTCCGGCGACCGCTTCGGCGACGGAGGCCTCGTCCGGGGGACTCGAGCGTGTGCCAGGCCGATGGGTGGGATGGGTCGCGTGGAGCGCGACCCATCGCGAGCCTGGTCTCAGGTCGACCGGTTGAGCCCGTTATTGGCAGGTATCATGGGAGCTGGTCGTTCGTGGACAGCGTGGACGATCTCGGTGTTGTCGATTCCCCGCAAGTAGACGGATGTGATGGCAAGATCGGCGTGACCGAGCTGGCGCTGGATCACGAGCAATGGGACGCCTTCGCGCGACATCTCTACGGCATGCGCGTGGCGCAGTTGATGCGGCGCGAACGGACGTCGCACCCCCGCTCGACTGGCCGCCTCATGCAGTTGCGCTCGAACACCGGCTGGAGCCCACGAACGTCCGCGCGTGGGTCCGCGCAGGATGCAGAACAACGCCCCGACCGGGAGCGTGGAGCGCAACGTGAGCCAAGGGGCGAGCTGCTCCCAGGCCCAGCGGTCCATCCCGACCTCACGCCGCTTCCCGCCTTTGCCATGGCGCACCAGAATCGCACCCCTGGCCGGGTCAAGATCGCTCTCGGCTAGAGCGAGCGCTTCGCTGATCCGTAACCCGGCGCGCCAGAGCACGATGATGAGACCGCGCAGCCGGACCCCCTCGGCGTCATCACCGGCGACGCGCATCACGGCAATGATCTCCTCGACCGTTGGCGGGTCGGCTGGATAGTGCAGACCCTTGTTGCGTGGTGGGCGCCCCTCATGGAAGCTGGGCAAGGTCGCCGGGGACCGGCGCCGGCCAGCGATGTCGACGGGCACGGTGGAAGGCATGAGGTCCTCCTTCAGAGGATGGTTGACCCAGCCATCCTCTCGCCGCGGCGAACCGCTCAGCCAGCAAGCGCATCTCGCGCAACGCGACCACGAGGGACCGTCGTCTCGCTGCCGCGGCTGCGTTTGGTCTCCACACAGCGTCGACGTCGGATCCCTGCGGCCCCATCGGCCCAGCTTGCGGGTGAAGCGGGGCTAGCGGACTACCGCTGCGACGCTCGCCTCCGTTCCACGGCACAGTTTGGCCGTATACGCCTCGCGGTAATTAGCGGTAGGAGCGCGGCGGCTGGAAGGTCTGAGCACGCCTTTTGCACAACGAGGAGCCGTCCGCGCACGCCTCGTCGACCACCTCCTTCGTGAACGGTCCCTTGTACGTTGTGCCGCCGCCTGCGCCAGGCGCCGATGCAGGCCGGTACGGGTAGCCACAGAAGTAATAGCCCATCCGTCCGCCGCACACCCACCACTTGCCGGCAATCTTCACGGCTGCCGCGTCGAACGTGTCTGCGCCGTCGGCTGTGAAGTAGATGATCGGGTCATGCCTCAACTCAGAATTGGCGAGCGTTCGGCGGGCCGCGCCGCACGACATGTGCCACGGATAGACCGCGACCCGACCGAAGTTCTTGCTGTGGGCGTAACCGCACCGCCGGACCTTCACCGGCGAGGTTGCAAAGGCCCCTGCAACCACGATCATGGATCCCAGAACGACAGCTACCACCGCACGACGTGTGACCGATCGCATCTACAGACTCCAATCCTCGATGTGGCTCCGGAGATCGTACCGCTAGCGCCGTGGGCGACCGAGGAGAGGCTCGCGAGGCCGACCTTGCCGGCGAACACTCGAGTCCTTCCTTGGCGGACCAAGCCGAGGCGACGTTGATTGGCACGACAGCTTCCGCGTGAAGGCGAGCGTCAGCACCGCTGTCCTCGGGCCCCGCTCCTTCGTCGAAGCAGCAAGTCGGCTGCCGAGGTCGGCACGAGTGCTTTCGCGTCTCGGCCGCCTTGCTCCTCACGAGCGCAACGGCGACGAAGGACTGGCTAGCCGAGACTGGCGCCGACGAGCGCTTGGCCACGATTGCGCTCGTCCCAGTCGGCCGGACCGGACGAGCGCGTTCGCGTGGAAGCACGCGCCCGAGTCGACCCGCACCGGCTGATCCTCGCTTCCCCCTTGTCGCTCAGTGAGAGGCTGCGGTTCGGATCGGTGTTGTCCGGCCGGTCGGTTTGTCTCTCGGTCGACGGCGGGCTGACTCTCTTTGTCGCTGTCGACCAGGTGGTCTGACTGACTTTGGCTGTGTCG
>JAABUU010001291.1_pt1 | contig 43792 bp, 41 predicted proteins | sample 5559301 | NCBI WGS metagenome assembly JAABUU01 (sample SAMN10711884, study PRJNA513360) | rock metagenome | isolation source: Antarctica rocks | place: Antarctica: Victoria Land, Richard Nunatak white | reverse complement strand
GCGCACCGCGGCCCACGGCTCCAGGCGCTCGCACAGCGCGGCCTCGGTCTGCGTGTGCAGCATCTCGCCCGCGTCGCGCAGCTCCTGCAGCACGCCAACGAACTTGGCCAGCTGCGGGCCGCCTGGCACGCGCGCGCGCGCCCGCCATCGGCGCCGGGGCGTGCCGCCGCCCCCGCGAGGCCCGCCGCCGCCTGTGGGGCCCTCCATGAATGCCGCTGCTGATTCTGCGCTGGTCAGGCTCACGAGCGTGCTGTGGCCGGCAGTGTAGGGGTTCTGCGCGACAATCCTGCGTGACCGGCAGAGCGCAGTGGACGCCGTGCGGAGGCCGCGGCCGGCCCGCCCTGCAGGACCGCAGCAGGGCGCCGACGCGCCGCACACACACCAAGCACATGCTCTGCTGGCCCCTCCGGGCCGTGACGGGGGTGAAGGGCCGCACTTCAGTGCTCCACAGCAGACCCCTATGTTCTGCTTGGCATGTGCAGAGGGCCCCTGGCGTGAAGCGCTGCAGGCACACACAGCCGAGCTGCATGCAATGCCTGTGCCGGGCCTGCGCGCAGCTATGGCAGGGGGCGCACCCAGGCTCATCGTCTCCTCGTCCGTGCCGTCGCAGAAGTCATGCAGGCGTGCGGCCATGGCTGCAAGGCCCTCCGTCATGCCCGACAGCCCGTGCGAGTACATACGGGCGCCCTGCAGGAGCGCCCTGCTCCGCGCGTCCAGGCGCTCGACCATACCTTCCAGCGCCAGCACCTGCTGCACAAGTGCCGCAGGTCAGAGCTGGGTCTGAGCATGCGCCGTCATGGACATATATACGTTGCACCCAGAGGGAGTCTGGCAAGCGTTCACCTCGTGCAGCACAGGCGCCTGTACAAATGCTAACAGGAGGGTGCGCAGGTGCCTCAGGAGTGGGGTGCTGCCGAGTCTGCTGCTGACCTTGGCCTCGAACGCTGGGCTGTCCTCCAGGCTGGTGAAGGTCACCATGCTGCTGGCTGACCTGGACCCTCAGCGTCCAGCACCAGAGGGGCGGTGCATTGCACGGGCGGTGCGTCAGCAGGCTTCAGAATATGCGCACGGTGATCTTCCGTGACTATGAGCTAGCTGAAGAGGGCATGTCTCAGCCTTGCGCCTCCGCACTCACCTGGACACTTTTCCTTCGTCCGGGCTTGAGGCCAAGATAAACGAAGCTTTGTATTTGGAGCAGCCCTGTAGGGTCCAGCCTGACATCATTGGGCTCTGGGGAGGCTCTGGGGAGGCAAAGTGAGTGAGCAGGCCCTCTTCAACACGGACTGCACGCGCCCGGGCGGCCATGCGGTCACACAGGGCAACGCGCGCAGGCACAGCACGCGCGCTCAATTGTCCTTGGTGTCTGGCGCACGGCTGCCGTCGTGCGAGAGCAGCGCAGCCTGCAGTCGCCTGATCTCCTCCATGATGTCCTCCTTTGACCTGCCGGGCGCACCGCGCATGCTCATGCGCATGCCTGAGCCATGCAGCATACGCAACTGTGAAAGAAGAAAAGTGCGGTCGGTGCAGGACGCCGCGCTGAGTGGCATGCAGAGCCGGAGCGTGCGTGTCTGACGCGCGCCTGCAGCACAGGGCATACCGGCCCACCTCGTATCACCAGGGCCGATCGGGCAGCAAGCCTCAAACCTCGTTATGTCACATGACCTTGCCGCTCTTATAGCACCAGGAGGGGGGCTCCCCGCTTCTTCACGTGCAGGAGAGGTGACCTTCATGGAGCGCGCAGCCTGCATAGGGATAGGGTTAGGCCTACCGAGGACCAGGCCTAGCTAAACCTGACCTGCGGAGCGGCGCGCACCGGAAGCTGGTGTAGTCGGCGGGCGCGGCCTGCGGCGGCGCGGGCGGCGGCGCGGTGGGTGAGCGCGCGTCGGCGGTCAGCTGCGGCGCGCCCGGCGCGCCCGCGCCCGCGCCCGCGCCGCCCTTCTCCGCGTCCTTGCCTGTGCTCAACGCCGCCTTGGCCTGGATCGCCTTCAGCTTCATCCAGTTGTACACCGCCACCTGCGCGCGGCGCGCCGGTACCAGCGTGGCGCCTCACGTGCGGCCCACGCTTGCTCTTCTGCTGGCTGTAGGCTGTTCCCTACACTCAGCGCCACCGAGCGCTTCATTTTTTACTCTAGACGCTAGAGGGGATGAAGCCGATCTCTCGCGCACAGGCGGCCGCGTCTCTCACTCTGTTGCCTCGCTGCCTTCCTTCCCCGGTGCGGGAGCTGCTACAAGCATGCACCTCGCGCATGTCACCCAGGCATATGACGCTGCAGCGCGAACCCATGCGTGCACATCCCAGGCATATCATGTCCCTCTGGCGCAAGCAGAGCCGCACAGGAGTGCCTGTGGCCGATCCGGAGTGGGCAGCGGCGGCGCCGGCCATACCCCTGTACAGCAGAACGCGTAGCCGAGCATGTTGAGCGCGGTGACGGGCGCGCGGAAGAGGTAGTAGGAGCAGAAGATGAGCAGCCAGTCCTTGATCACGCCCGCGATGTTCATCGTCAGCGCGCTCGTCTTGCCGATCAGCAGGAACACGGCCTGCGCCGCACCCACTGGTCGCCAGATGCATCCTCGCTAACTGATCTCTTACTGCCACTCCACTGATCATGCGCAGTGCATGCACCTTGGGTAGGGCGCTGGTCAAAGATGCGCACTGACCGCCCACATAAAGCAGCGTTGGCATTTCACCTTGTACAGGGCGTCACCAAGCTCCAGCCTGCCCTGCTGTTAGCACAGTGCGCTGCCACAGCGCAGAGCGGTGGCTCAGCACCGCAGCGCCTGTGCCCACCCCGCCACCCCTTGCTTGCCACAATACGCAACATGCAGACAGACGCGGCTCGCCTCTCGCTGTGCTCAGCGTAGCGTAGAACACCGATCAGGCCGCACCAGGTTGAGAGCAAACGCGCTCAGGGCGTTGGCCAGCAGGACAGCCGGGTTTAGGTTCAGGCTCGCGTCGCGCATCATCGGGCCCAGCTCCAGCAGCACTGCGCGCAGCAGCACCTCGCATCACCCGGCTGGCGCAACCTGTGCTCCATGCGCGGGGTGCGCCCGGCTCCAGCAGCACCACGACGACAGGTCCATGCGAAGCCGCGCCAGGCTAAAGCTGGATGCAAGCGTGGATGCAAGCTGCCTTTCAGACGGGGGTGCGCTTTGACGTTTATAGACATGCAATGACGCACCTTGAAAGCGTCTACTGTGTTCCGGCATTCACGTGCATGCGATCAGACTGGTTCCAGCCTTGCAGGGACTGGACCTGGTGAGCTGTACAGCTCTGTGTCAACAGCATGAACGCGAGGCAGCTTTCGGAATGATGGCATGCGGGCTAACAAGAGGTGCAAGCAAACCAGGCCAGGGAGGCGCGCGCACCGAGCGGCGGGGTCAGGCAGAGCAGGCATGCGGGCGAGATGTAGTACAGGCTCTGCAGCGGGTTCATCTGCAGGCCCTTGCTGTTGATCAGCAGCTGCACCAGCGTCAGGCGCGCCGCCTGCGCCGCGCCCCCGCGCGTGTCCGGCCTCAGCCCCTGCCCGGCCTCCTGCGCGGCCGTTGGTTGCGCCCAGGCAGATGAGGCCGCCCGTCACGCGCGCTTGCAGGATGCTGCCGTGCGCTCGCCCTTGACCGCCGGTGTGACCCTCGCCACCTGCCGGACTGGCGCATCATCGCAGTGGCATGCAGGACCCCGTAGGCTGTGGAGCATTCCTGCTTTGAAGCGCGGCACAGGTCCTGCACAAGTGCGGAGGGGTGCCAGCATCCCAGGGGCGCAGCTGTGGCTGTTGTGCAAGGGCTCAAGCTGATGCGGCTGAGAGCGCAGGCCGCCTGCTTCAGGGCCGGAGCGGCGGCGGCGCGCGCCTCAAATAGCAGCGCCGTGAGCTGCTGCGCGACGCCCTTGAGCGGCAGGTTAACCTCGCCGTACGCGCAGATGGCGACGCCGAACGCGATCAGCGCCATGTTGGCCGCCGTGCCGCGCGCGAAGCGCTCGGTGCCGAGCGCGACGCCGGTGAAGTAGACCAGGCCGGGCATCAGGCTCTTGGACATCTGGATGAACGAGACGGAGAGGTACAGGTATGCGGAGTTGGACAGCCACAGGCTGGCCGCGTACAGCACGCCTGCCGCGCCATGTTGTGCAAGCGTTTGGCGCCGCAATATGCGTTCCAGGCCCTGCAACCTGTAAGCATCCCTCAGCTGGCTGATACACCAAGTGGTATCCTCTTCAGCCCGCCTTTGTGACTCCACGAGGGCCACATCACGTGTGCAGAAGCAGCGTGCCCAAGTCCAGACCAGCGAGCACGTGCGTGGGGTGTGGCGTCAAGGCGGTCCTCAAGCACTGAGACAAGGTTGTAGCCAGTGCTTTCAGCGCCACAACTGCTTCTGTTGCAGTTCGTGGCGCTGAGACAGGCACACTCTTCCCAAAGTGTCATTGCTGTCCAGCACCTTATATCACGCTGCAAGCATCGCCACAGCAACCAACAGTGCGCTCTCACCGAAGAGTGCGCCTCTGCGCAGGTGTACCTGCCCTAACACTTGCGTTCGAATTCGCCCTGCCTGCACTGTATAGTGCAACCAATGTGTGTACAACAAGAGCCCGCTGAAACAGGCGGGTCGCACCTATTGGCATCACCCGCTGCAGGTAGTCGTGGCCACTCATGTTGTGGGACTTAACCACGCGCAGCCCCCGCACGCACAGGACGCCCACCGTGGAGCAGAAAGCCATGTGCCAGGACGTGAGCGCAATCGGGTACGGGAACCCGCTAAAAGCCAGCAGCCACTTGTTGAACAGGATGACCGAGGAGCTCACGGCCATCCACAGCACAACATACGCGTATGCACGCAGCACCTCCCGCAGCACGCGCGACTGCTGCGCCATGGCTGCTGTGCACCCCTAACGGCGCTGGCGCCCGCCCAGCGGGTAGGCACGCTGTGGGGCAGACTTCGCTTTTGCCATTGAACTTTCAAGCACAGAGTGCTAGGGTTAGGGTCACGTGCCGATGTGATTTAAAAAGGCGGACGCAGGGTCGAGCGTGAGACAGTATTATTAAAAATTCAAGTGAAGCCAAGCTGCCATAGCTTGCCATAGAGCCTTTATATTTCCATGCTCGATATCATCGGTGTATCATAGTGGCGGCAATGCCAATTAAAGAAACGATCAGAAGTCCGACAGAGCAAAGAGCATAGCACCGCCGCTGTTTTTAAGTGGCACACGCCGCTAAGGTTGCCGGTTGGTTGGGACGCCACATACCGGTTCCAAGTGCAATATCAAAACGTGTCTACTTGGAGCAAAACTTGCTGGGCTGGCGTGCATATGCTGGCCCGCAGACTCAGCACGCAAACCTGCCCGCCGGCGCAGTAGGCGGGGATGTCACACAGACAGGAGGTGCACACTGATTACCAAGGCCGCCTGCCACGCATAGCACACAGCCGGGCGCCGCACAGGGCGGCGCCCCTAGTCTACAACACGCTGTCCAGCCTGGCGGCGACCGCCCAGCGCGACAAAATTCAGGCCACTCCTGCAGCAAGCCCGCCCCTGCGCCCGCTCTCCCGTAGCGCCAGTCTGGCAAGCACTGCCCCGAAGCTGCTCCGCAACGCGATGCCATACTGCCGCCCCCGCAGAGCAGCACGCTCTGCACCAACACCATCCCTTCTTTATCAGCAACTCGCGCGCCTCACCGCGGGGACGGTGTGCGCGGCCCTGCACGGGCCACGGCCGCTGCATCCCGCACTGTGCAGAGACCCTGCGCAGAGCACAGGCCAGGAGCCTCTCCCCTGGGCGCAGCCCCGGCCGGGGTTATGGCGCGGCGCCCCCGCCCAGCGCGCCGGCGGGTGCGGCAACCTCGCCGCTGCTGCGCCCCGCCACCTCGCTGCTGCTGCGCGTTGAGAGCGGCTCGGCAGCCGGCGAGGGCACCTGGCTGCGCTGGTACTCGCCCTGCGCCGCACCATCCGGGCAGAGTCACCTCAGACCCAGTTTGCGCGTTCGGCAGGCACACCTGGCTGCTGCAGGCGCACCTGGCTGCTGCATGCATGCGGCGACCGCAAAGTGCAGCAGCACCGGGCACGGGCCTGCCCACCATGCAGCACGCCATCAACCTTGGGTTGAGCCTATGTGGTCAACATGCAAAAGGAGCAGGAAAACAGACTGCTGGAGCCTGCTGGCGAGCGTCCAGACCCCCAGGCGCCCTCCCCCATGCAGCTGCAACGCAGCCCGGCCGCGCCGGGGCGGACGCGCGCGCCTGCGAGGCAGCCAGGCAGTGGAGATGTGGACGGCCAGCGCCTGGCGTATATGGTTAGGATTAGGATAATCCTACCATACCCTGGGGTACTGGAACGCGCGCGCGCGCCTGCGAGGCGGCCAGGCGGCGCGAGACGTGGAAGGCCAGCGCCTGGCGCAGCAGCAGGCCTGGCGGGCGCGCGAACGCGGCGTACTGCTTGGAGTTGAGCGCGGTCAGCAGCCGCTCGAACGGCAGCGGCAGCAGCGCGTCCTCCGACAGCCGCAGCAGCGCCAGGCCCACCCTGGCCCGGGCCCGCGGAACGCGGGGTCAATACGGCGGGGCGCAGGCTGGTCAGCAGCGTCTTGCTTGGCAGCGGCAGCGGCGGCTGCAGCCGCGCGCCCTCCGACGGCTGCAGCAGCGCCAGGGCACCGGCGACGTGTCGGAACCCAGCGTGCGCGGGTCGTCCCAGCTCGCAACCGCAGGCGGCACGCATATGAACTGCCCAGAGACGCAGTCCTGCAAAGTAGGAAATGCCCAGAACCCGTCAGACCAGCCGCAGCGACAAGAGGACTGGCGTGCGGGGGGGCGCCGTGCACCTGAACACCGTCTTGGGCCCCTCCAGCAGCAGGATGTCCCACACGCGCAACAGGTGGTCTGCGTCCCCCAGGTTGTTTCTCACAGTGTGCTGAATTCACTCTCATACACAAGAGAGCCACCGAGCAGGTGCCGTGGAACTCTCGATAAGAAGGTTGACATGAAAATCAAGGTGCTTCACCAACACTTGCGTGACTTGTCTGCGCAAAAGGGCGAGCCGGAGAGCACCATGGCGCTAGGGCTGCAGCATCAATGCCAAACTGACTGCATGCATGAAAGAGCTCAGGCGTGCGGCTCGCGCGCCGCTCCGGGGGCGCACCAAAGGGCAGCGTGTAGGCGAAGAGCGTGATGAACCAGTGCGAGCAGAACATGGTGGGGTGCACGCCCTCCGCGCGGAAGTGCGCCCCCAGGCGCGGCAGCTGCGCGGCGCACCGGCGCCCGTCAGCGCTCGCTGCCGCAGCCCTGCTGACGCCGCGCGCCCGCCTTGCCTCGGCCCATCTCCAATTGCGCATGCTTCCGGGTCCAAGCAGGTGGAGCCGGAGGTGGAGCCGTTGACAACGCAACACAGAAAGCCCCGAGCATGGCTTGCCACACCGCTCTGCAGCGCTCAGCACAACAGGTGAGCGTGCGCGGCTGGCCGACAGGCTCCATGCCGCGGCCTCTCGTTAGCATACAGCATACAACACGATGCACCGAGCCGCAGACCTCGGGCAGGACGGCACTGTGAGGGCGCGCGCCGGCGCCTGCCACAGCCGGCACACACCCTCAATCCTTGCACGCTCAAGGACCTGAAGCCCTGCCCGCCGAGCGCGCCTCGTGGTCGACGAGCGCCGAGAACTGGAACAGGCACTGCTGCAGCAGCGGCAGGCCCGGCCGGAACAGGCCCTCCAGCGGCGCGTGGCGCGCGCCCTTCAGCAGGCCCGTCATCGTCCAGAACGCGTCCTCCTCGCACATATACAGCAGCAGCAGGCCCGCAATGAAGCCCATGCCCTGCACGTAGCCCACCTGCGCCCGCACGCGGCGCCGCCGCTGTGTCGGCGGGCGCTGCGGGTTCGCGTATGCGCTCGCTGCGGACGCCACGTGCCAGGCCCCGGCTTCGGAATCCCTCCTACAGGCTCCGTCCGGCAGGCATCTGCTGAGCTGTGTACCAGGACCGCACCCGCGGCACTCCGCGCCGCGCCGCCCAGAGGTAGCCCTGCTGCTGGGACCGCTAGGCAAAGAGCATCCTGCAGCCGGCCAAATACGGGGCGAGGGAGCGCCCAAGGGGGCGACCTGGCGGTCGTACACGGAGTACGCGCGCAGGACGTTGAACAGCGAGCGCTGCCCAGGGCCCTGGCGCTGCTGGTAGTAGACGTGCGAGGGGTACGTGCGCGACAGGTCGCGCACGATCTCCAGCTCCTTCTCGCTGCTGCTGGCGAGCATGAGCTGCTCGTACACGCCTGCGCGCGCGCCGCGGCAGGTCACCGGCCCACATTGCCGGCGTGCGCAGGGTGTTGCTTTGGATTATTTGTGATCAGACGTTACACGCCGTGTTCCTGCCACCTCCTTTCTCAGGCGCAGAGGGTGGCGGGGTTTTGAAAAGTCTCGCGAACAATTCGAGTGGAGGCGATACAAAATGGTAGTCAAAACGATCCCCCGCTGGGTCTCCTGCACTTCAAAGCTCATAGACTGGACTGTGCCGCTACTCCACTGCGGCGTCGGGGCCCGCACCCTCGTTCTGCATGAGCAGGTCGCGCCCGCCGGAGAGCAGCTGCCAGGCCAGGCCGCGCAAGCGGTCCGGGATGCCCTTGCGCACGCGCCGCTTCACGGTGCTGGGGTGCCGCGCCACAAAGCGCTTCCAGTCCGACGTCCCCGCGCCTGGCGCGCGCGCGCCCGCGCTCACCTCCCGGCTGCACCGCCCTCCTCAAGTTGCCAGGCCGAGTGCAGCCGTAGCGCAGGATGGTCGCGCACGCCAGCGCCGCGCTATGGCCGGGCAGACGCGCGCAGCGTGGCGCGCCACGTTGTCGGGCGCGACACCCAGGGCGCCTGGCGCCGAGGCGGGGACAGGCCCCGGCAGGCGCACCCAGCATGGCGCGCCACTTCTTCAGGCGCTGCGCCTCCTTCGTGTAGTCGTGATGCCAGGAGGCCGCGGGCACGCCCGGGCCGCTGCCGCCGGGCGTGATGATGAAGCCGTTCTGGTCCACGACAGGCACGGCGCCCAGCGCGGCGTCCACGTCCGTCGAGGCTGCGGCATACCAGGCGCCCCCTCGACGCGGCGTCAGGCTTGCATGTACCAGCCGACAGTGACACCACTTCAGCTTACCAAGCAGTACCGGTGTGCAGCAGCAGGCAGCGTGTGGGGTACCACATTTGCACCAGGGCCTACCTGTGCGGGTCCGGCCGAGGTCGCTGGCGCTGAGCGCGCCGCTATCGTCGGCGCGCTCCAGGTCCACGCTCTGCAGCGCCGACCGCCAGTACGGCGTGTCCGCGTCCCGGCTCGCTCCCTCCCTGGGCAGCTCGTGCTGCTCGCCGCGGGAGCTGCTGTGCCGCTGCAGCTTGCGCTGCTCGCTCGGCGCGGCGCCGAAGGCGCTCTGCCCCTCGTCATTCTGCTCGCCTGGCGCGGCGGGGGGCCTGCTCTGCCGCAGCGCCTGCTGCCCGCTCAGCGCAGCGCGGGAGCTGCTCGGCCGGCCAGCCCCTGGCGCGGCCAGCGTGGCTGCAGCAGCGGCCGCGTTGTAATCGGTAGCAGCGGCCAGCGGCAGCAGCGTGGCAGCAGCAGCGGCCAGGATGGCGCGCACGTCAACTGGCCTCGGCCAGCTCAGCGCGCACTCGGCGCGCAGCCGTCACCGCAGACGGGGCGCCTGACACGCTGGCAACCTCCCACCGGCTATGTCCGATGTGGCAGCAGAGGCCAGGGCCTGCACACGCCAACGACCAGCCCCACGCACTCAGAGAGCAAGCACGAGCGCCATTAAGAGGCATCGCCACAGTCATGGCCAGCACCTCACGCTACGCGTATCAACTGCTGGCCATTGGGAAGTCAAGTTCAAACTGCGGCCAACCGCGCAGGTTGCAGCTCACCTCGACTTGGCAGCGAGGCCAGCAAATCACCACAGGCTGCTTGTATCTGTGTGCTACACAGTAAAGCAGACTTAAGAAAATTTTGGTGCATCTCTATTGTACCCAGAAAGGCCCCGAGGCCTTGCCGGCTACTCCCCTAGGGGGCCTCGGTCAGCATAGGGCCTGTCCTTGTAACATGCTGCAACAGTGGTGCAGCAATACACTCCATGCTGGCTGGCTGCAGGCCTTCGCTCCCAGTTGGGTGCACAATTAGCATTTGCTGGCACAATTGGCATTTGCTGGCACAGCTGCCCCTTCCTTTCAGGGATGTGGTTCCATGTATTTGCAGCATGCCACATTCTCTGGGTAGGGCGTGCTTGCTGGCTTGTGCATACTCTGAGCATGTCAAGCGCCTGTGGCTAGCGTCCTGCCAATCACACATGGCCTGCAGCTTTTCCAAAGCATAGGAGCAAGTCCTAGCCCTTACCTGGCACATTCCGCGCACCAGCAGTCAAGTGAGCAGTCCTGACCAGCTAAGCTCCTGGTTGTACATGGACCCAGAAGCCGGCAACCGTAAACCGTGACACAACATGCAGTTCGCACTGCAACACCTCTGGGAAGTTAGAATCCGCGCTGCTGCTATATGACATGGGCACTGCACCCCAATCTAAGGGTGTAAATGTGGCCACCAAGACGTAGTTCTGGCTTGCCAGGTTGGCATGTCAAGGCTCTATGAACAGCGGAGTCTCTGGGGGCGGCTGCAGCAGCAGAGTGATGAAGGTGAACTGCAGCGGGGGAGACACATACCCCCGCGCCTCCAGGCGCTGCAGAACCTGCGCAGCCCACCCGACACATCGCTTGCACTCCCTTCAGCTCGTAAAAACGTATTGGACCTACGTAATGTATGCTATACAATATGCATTACTGCTCCCGTACCCTACAGTGCAATACTGAGGACATTCAACGTCAGAAAAGCACCTGCTTGTAGGTGTTCACCAGTATAAATAAAGACTAGTTGAAAGGAGTTAACGCGGTGGCAGGGCACCTTGCACAGACAGGCGCATGCTCTTGAAGAAACATGACACCCCTGCACTTTGTCGACATGAGGGTTGATATGAAGGGTATGCTGGGGGAGGGTTGCGGCACCGTGCGCGCGCCCTCACGGCACTGCAGCGGCAGCGCGCTCCACGCAATGAGCTGGCTGAGGCGCGCGGTCGCGGCGGGCGCGGCCGCGCGGCGTAGCCGCTCCAGCTCGCTCGCGCACCTGCAGCCCAGGGTTGCAGAGGTTAAGCAAAGCCTGATCTGACATGGCTATCAGCAGGCTAGCTCCGCTGCCGAGGTTGTCACTGTGCTTGGCAGAGTGGTGAGATGCGTGCTGGCGCGCTGACCCAGGCCCGCAGTGGCTGCCAGAGCCGCTGGCACTGCATGCGCAGCCGCTCCATTGGTTTACTTGTGGCATATAAGACACGCGCTGACCTGCATCACATGCATGCACCGTGCCCATGGCTCCTGATGCACATAAGTTAATGACTGCTGGGGCTTTTGTTGTTCGAGGTGTGTTCAGAGGCTTCGGCAGCCCTGCCAGGACTGCATGGCTGCTCCGGTTCAGGGAAGGGGTCAGGCAGGCCTGTTTGGAGTGGCTCACATGCAGGAGGAATGCGCGGCAGCTCTGCATAACAATATGCATACCTAGAATCCATAGACAGTTATGGTTACACGCAGACGACAGCGGTAAGTGCGAGCACGTGCGGGCATTTGCGGGTAAGCAAGAATAACGAGACTTTGGGTGCAGCAGGACAGCCGGGCGCGCACAGGTTGTTCAGCGCGGCTATGGCGGCGCCGGCCACGGCAGGGTCGCCCGAGTTGAGCAGCCCCAGGAGCAGCGCGGGTGCCGCGCTCGCGCCCACCGCCGCTGCAGGCGTCTGCTGCTCGTGTCCGCGCCCCTGCCGCCCCCGGGGCAGTGCATGATCACGGCGCTACCCTATCCCATTCTGCCCCAGTAGTGCACGGCTTGGCAGGCAAGCGCCTGCACGCGAGGCGGGCACCGCTGCGCCAGGCAAGCACAAATCCCAGGTCGGGAATCACTTGCGCTGGTTGTCAATCCTGACACTCGAAGGCACGAAAGTCAACATTGCAGCACAGTCGTTCCATGCGGCACCATGCGGCCACCATTAGCCTGTTTGTAGTCATATCAGGGGTGAATCTTCGCGCACGGCTGCATGTGGGACTCAGGTGCTGCACAGTTCTGCTCTAGTCTAGTGCAAAGGCATTAGCGCACAGGGAGCGCTAGGGGCTCCGCCGCACCTGCAGCTGCTGCAGCTTTGACAGGAAGGAGCTCTGGTAGCGCACAGGCGGGCTGCCCGCAGACCGGAACGCAGTCATGTTGGCCAGCACATGCACCGCCGGGAGGCTGACGCCCGGGTCTGCGGATGCGCCCACCTCAGCTCCAGCGCGGCATGTCTTTTCTCTGGGGCATGCAGCATGGCGGGCGGCGCCCCTTAAACTATGGCATGGGTCTGGACAGAGAGCACCGCGTCAAGCCACGCGGCATGCATGCAGGCGTGGGTGATAAGGCCCTTTCCTCTCACAGGCAGTGGCGCTGGGCATGCACGCGTGTGCTTTCTGCCAAAGGCAGTCCAGGCAGAAGCGATTGTGCCAGCAATGGGTGCGCCGCACCTGCATACTGCAGCAGCTGCACGACGGCGGCCACCGTGTCGGGCGCCGCGAGCTGCTGCCGCAGCGCGTCCAGGTTTGGACCATGCGCCACGTTGTTCGTGAGCCTGTTCGCAGCCGCAAAGCGTCCCTCACGCACTGCACACAGCTCCTCTGCACGGGCAGCACAGGGTGCATCCGCCCAGCGCGACGGCCAGCATATAAACACATAGGGCCTTGGCGAGTCTCCCTACATGGCACAGGACTGGCAGCGCAAGCTGGTGCGGGATCCGCGCGCACCGCCCCGGGTCGTGCAGCAGCGCCTGCCAGACGCCGGCCGCGGCGGGCGTGCCGGTGGCCAGCGCATGGGCCAGGCCGGCCAGCAGGTCCGGGCGCTGGCAGACGTCGGCGTGCACGCCCGCGTCGGCGCCGGCGGGCGGGCACGCGAGCCGCCACAGCAGCGCCGCGGCGCGCTGCCGCCCGTGCGCGCTCCCGCCCGGCGCCAGCAGCTCTGTGAGGGCCTGCCGGGCGCCTCCGCTCAGGAGGCGCCGCCTAGCTGGGAGGCGCGAGGGCGCATAGGGGTGCCGCCACCGCAGTGCTGCACGCCCTGTGGCCTCGCCGCGCAAGGCACGTTTGACGAGCATGTGAGAGACTGCTACGCTGCTAGCCTTGAGTCGCATCCGTGCCGAGCGCGCCCCGCTGCCCCTGCGCCTGCCGCGCAGGCCGGGCGCGTGCGCCGCCAGGCCAGTACGCGCCTGCAGCACGACGGGCCGGTTTGCGGGCAGGCGCGCGAGCGCGGCCAGGCCGCCGCTCGCGGCCGCGACGACCGCGGCCGGGCACGCGCCGTCGGCCAGGCGCCGCGCGAGGCTGGGCGCGCAGCCGGTGCCGGCGGCCGCCAGGTGCGGCAGCTGGCCGGGCGCCGCGGGCGCCGCCAGCGCGTGCACCAGGCATGCCGCTGCGTAGCTCACGCCCTCGGCGTCGCCTGCGGGGGTCAGCGCTCTCAGCCACGGTCATGCGCGCGCGGCAGTACGTCAGCGGCCGCCGCTGCCGGCGCCTGCTGCGCCCTGGCGTTGCGGCGCGCCCAGCGTGACAGGCGGGCCGCCGCCCCAATCGGGTCGCCCTCGCAACTGCATTCATGGCAGGCGGATTGGCGCGGACACCCATGCCCGGAAACACCACCCGTCGGCCGCCTCTTGCGCAGTGCCGGCATGGAGCGGGGACATGCCAGCAGCCTGGGGGCGTGGTGAGCGCCCACATAACACTGAAGGTTTAGGGTACCATACCCTTCCATACTACACCATGCCCTACCCCTACCCTAAGACAAACACACACGCGGGTCCTGACCACTGCTGGGATCATCAGACAGGCGCGGACCGGCATGGTACAGCGGCTCGAGCGCCACGAGCGGCGCGGCCGCGCCGCGCGCGGCCGTCGCGGCCGCGCACAGCGCGCCAAACACGCGCGCGTGCGCGGCAGCGCTGCTGCGCGCCAGGAACGCGAGCGCCAGCGCGGCCTGCTCGCGCGCGGGCGGCGCAGGCGCCGCCAACAACCGCGCCAGCGCCTCCGCGCCGCCTGCCGGCCGCAGGTCGAGCCGCTGATAGACGGTTGTGAGTCATTCCTTCGTTTGTTAATTGGTCGGCGCCGTTGGACTGCCAAGTAACTGTCTGGGTGACTGGCGGGACCCAGAGCACCTGAGCGTGAATCAGGTAGCAAACAGACACACTGGGCAAAGGTGGTCAAGAGTGTTTGGCGGGGCACGGCGTGTTTGCAGGAACCTTGCGTTTCTGCAAGCAATGGCTTTCTGTGCCTCCCTGCCGGCTTTCAAACGGCCTGTCTTATAGCATACTGCTCCATGCACTGAGCTTGTATGCAGAGCACTGTACGTTTCCGTCACCATACAAAGACAGTGGCTGCAACAAACCTATGATTCAGGGCAGGGGTGCCGCAGACCGTTCCCTGCAAATTGTACCGGCCCCTCAGCCGTAGCCATGCAGCGCTGCAGAGCAGCCTGCAAAGGGCATGCATGGTGGGCCGTGCTACTCGTAAGCTCTTCACACCGGTCTGGATCAGGTGTGCACGGGCGGACTTCCCCCTGAAGGGCACACCCGCTTCGCAGACGGCCGCGCCGCGCTCGGGCGTGTTGACCAGGCGCCGCAGCGCGGCCGCGGCGCCCTCGGCCAGGTCCGCGTGCGCCAGCAGCCGCACGAGCAGCGCGGCCGCGCCGCCGTCCGACGCCGCGCGGCGGCACGGCTCCTCGGCGGCCAGCTCTCGCAGCTGCCACAGCGCGTAGTTGCTCGCGCTGCGGAAGGCGGGTATCTGTGTCGGCGCACGCTCAGCTCAGCACTGCCTTGGTGAGTGTCCTGCACCTATGCTCCAGCATTGCAGCTTGCACTTGCAGTCACGTCGGTGCGGACCAAGCACCGATCTGCCACTCTCGTACCAGCAGCTGCCTGGCGACACAAGAAGGCAGCGCTACACAGTTTCACCTACTGTGCCTGTGCGGCGATTGGAGTGTGTACGGTGGGCGCAGCGCGCAAGGAACCTGCCCGAGAGCCTCGCATCTGTGACGGCAGGCACTGCCCCGCGCACCTCCATGCTAGGGGCCTTGAGCCGGTTCAGGATGTCTGCAACCTGCGCAGTTCCGGTCTGCGGCCCAGTGGCGCTCAGGTTCGGGTACCGCTCGCCGTTGGCATGCGCTCCGCCGCTGCGAGTCTGCTCCTCGCGCCAGGAGGCGATGCAGCCCTTCAGCGCAAAGTTGGTGACCAGCTGAGCGGTCACCAGCTCCTTTGTCGTCAGGGGACATATTTTGCGCCCGCGCTCCAGCCATGCGACTATCGACTTGCGGTCATACGTCTGCCCGGTCTCGACCAGGATCACAGGGTCCTCCATCACTTCCTCAGAGATAGGACAAAGGAACTCTGGGGGCGCCGCCCGGTGTTCGGCTTCTTGGACCATTGCGCTTTGCAAATGCAGGTAACGGTGCAGAATTGCTGCGCCTGGTGCGCTACATGACACGCTCAGTACGTCAAAGCTGTCGGCAGAGCACTTCTTGGCTGGAATTGCCGCAGTGAGAGTGCAAGAGCAAGCTTGCAAGCCAGGTAGGGGCCAGATGCATCCAGCTTGCCAGCCTTTGCTACAATGTCCTGGATCTAGGCCCTGAGGCAGCTTCCTGATCAGGGCAACTTAAGACCATCAACAGCATGCTGACATCCAGGCAATCGAGCGGTGCAGTGGTGCATGCGACGGGCGACGCCTCCACAGTCCTCACTCCGCCCTTGGCCGGACGTTCAGGTAAATAGCTGCACGCCACAACAGCAGGCCGCAGGTTAACATGCGCCGTGTGTACAAGCTGCGTGTCACAGGATGCGAGTGGCTCGCCAGACGACCGGGAAGCGCACCCGGGCCAAGGATGGGAAGGCAGGAGAGGACCGGCAGCCACTTGTCCCTGTGCGCGCCCCGCCCCCAGGACGCTCAGCCAAACCATGTCAGGGCCGCGCCACTCCACAGCCTCCTACATGACGTTCCTCTTGACCCCGCAGCACATAAAGAGGTAACCGCCCAGAGCCCGATGACGTCCGGCACCACGCTGCGCAGCAGCCGCAAGCTGACACAGCACAGCTGAGCATGCGGGGTGCGGTTGCGGCCGGGGCCGCGCAGGGCGGGCGGGGTGGCGGGGTGACAGGCAACGCACCGCTGCCCCGGCTGCTGTGCTGCACATCGGTCTACACACAGCAGGAGCATGGCAGCGTCAGCGTCAGCAGGGCTGGAATGGCATAGGAATAGCGTTGCCCCCCTCCACAAGCGCCGAGGAGCCGCGCACCGCGCGCCCCAGCCGCGGCGCTGCGCATCGTTCCACATCCAGAACGGGCAGAACAGCGTCAGCGCGCCGCAGTCCAGCGTGGTCACGTGCACAAAGCGACTCTCGTCAAACAGCTTGATGTACTGCGCCCAGGCCTGCCCAGGCGCCGCCGCCGCCTGGCGCGCGCGCTGCCGGGCTCGCGCGCGCCGTCCGGGGCATGGCCAGCAGGTTGTGAGGCGGCGTCAGCTGCTGTCCCGCACACTAACACAGACCGGCAGGCTCGGCAACCGCGCAGAGCAGCGTGTGTCCTGGCGGCTCTTAGCAGCCACATGGTGTCTATGCTGACGCTGCAGCGCCCTGCACTGGTGTCGGCCCATGGCGGGGGCGAGGCACGGGCTGTCGTCTGTCCACCTGGCAAGGCCATGCTCTGAGCAGTGGTGCAGGAGCGCAGAAGAAGGGGTCGCAGAGTGCGCTCGGGCGCGTTGCTGCGGTCCGACACAATACTTCTCGCCCACGGCAGCCTCCTGGGCAGCTGCGCCGCGCGCGCGCCTGCCCCAGTGTCACGACCGTGGCAAGCAGCAGCACGGCCGCGGTGACGCGCGACTCGGTGATGCGCAGGCTCAGGTTGCGCCAGCCCTTCAGGTCGGCCGCGCGCGGCGGCGCGACCACGTCGCCCGCGGGCGTCCACAGCGCAAAGTACGGCCCCAGCGCCAGCACGCCCAGGGCGAAGGACAGCCCGACGAACGGCCACGCGGGCACCTGCGCGTCGCGCGACGTAGGGCACAGCCTCAGTGCCAACAAGCTCGGTAACAACCAGCCGCGCAGGTGCCAGGCCGGCACCCGCTTGCTGCTCGCACCTGCTTGCGCCGCGAGCACAAAGGGTGACACCAAACCCACCTTTGCCCAGAGTGAGTCGTTCTGTGGCACAGGTCTCTCTGCAAGGGGTTGACGCTCACCCTGTTCCCGCTCCTGGCAGACGGCACCAGGATGCTGGTGTAGATAGCCGGCCACACGCCCATGATGTTGAACAGCTGCGTGAAGACCGCATTGACGGGCGTGCCGTCGCTGGCGCCCAAGCCGACCAGCTTCTGTGCAGAGCAGCAGCCATGGTTGGCACCTGCCTGTGCACACCTATGTGTGCACGTCTACAGGCTCAACGAAAGTAAGTGCTGGGCAAAGCAGCAGACGCCAGGCTCTGCAGGCGCAAAGGTGAAAACCTTGGTGCACGGCGCGGTTGCGCTGAAGGGCCACAGCTGGGAGCTAACAAGTGGGGCAAGGGGCGACCGAAGTAACGTCAAGTATGGGAACAGAGCTAGCCGTCAAGACATATAGCTCGAGTGGGAAACCCGTGCCTCTGTGGCGCACCTCCAAGAAGTACTGGTCGCGCAGGGGCGTCTGGTTGGGGCTGAAGAGGATGGCGTAAGCTGCGCGGCAGCCAGCAGCCGCCCGTCAGCACGGACGCCGGAGCAGGTCGAGCAAGACGGGCGCCCGAGCGGCGGGGCCCACCCACGAACGCTGCCCACAGTGCCAGCCCGGCGGCGCTGCTGCCCAGCGTCCCCGCGCTGGAAGCAGCCTGCGCAGCGGAGCCGCTCTGGTCCGCGAGCTGCTCAGCCTGCTCGGACCGCTCGCTGGTGCCGCGCACGGCATGCGCTGCATGGCCCGCTCCGGCTTGCCTCCTGAACAACCAGGGGGTTGCACTGCGGAACACATCACTTTGTCAAGCGCTTGGTTATATGCTAAGAGTGCACGACAAAGCTTGCACCGCAAGGAACTCCACTTGACACATGGGAGAGGAGGAAGCAAGCCATGGCTCTCACACCTGTTGCTGTACATACAGGGGCGTGCGGCGGCGTTCCTAAGGGCGCAATGCCTCTTCAAAGAAAGCTGATGTCTCCTTCCTGTGCCCGCTACGCTCTGGTGCGAGCACTGCTGTGGCAACACGCCGGCCAGCATGGCTACTGCAGCTTCGGACTGAAGCACTGCAAAGTAGCTCAAGAAAGCAGCACTGTATACATCGACCGCACTGAGCCACAGACACGTTGGACTCCGAGGGACGTCTGGGGTGGACGGTCAGGGTGGAGTGGCAGCCCTCCCCTCTGCACCAGCCTCCCGGGCAATTGCAGCATGCTTCTAAAATATAAACATGTGCTGCATATCCCTGGCATGGCGCTGGTCTCACACCCCGACCCGCGCCGTCACGGCGCGCCCTGCCGCTCGAAGCGCGCATACATGTCCAGCTCGGCCGCCGTCGGCGGCGCGCTCGGCGGCACGGCGGCCAGCGCAGCGTCGAAGTGCGACGCGCGCACTACGGCGGCGCCCAGGTCCTCCGTAAGCGCGGCCAGCGCCGCTTCGCGCACGACGGCCGCCAGGTCCGCGCCTGTGTACCTGCCGCCCTCGCCGCGCAGGTCATTAGCCCTGCAGCCTGCCTAACCCCAATCCTGCCCTCTCGCGCCCAAAATGACCTGCCAGAAGGCAAGCAGCCTTCAGGCAATGTTGCTGCACCCCACTGGCAGAATGTGAGCACGAGCACCACGCTTTAAGTGCAGAAGGCACACCACAAGTTGCGCATGACCGACACCATTGCTGCCTGGTTCCTGTAGGCCTATGCGCTGGCGAGCGTCACACATCCTCGGGTTTTACAGTCTGGGTCGATTACCAGCACTCTCAACGGAAGCATGTAGCGCAGACCACAGCAGGCGGGTGCCGCGCAGCGCACCCGTCGGTGCGCTCCGCGAGCGCGGCGAGGCTGATGTCCGGCGCGACGGGCGTCCGGCGCATGTGCACGCCCAGGATGGCGCGCCGGCCGGCCGCGTCGGGCGGCGGCACACGCAGCGCACGGTCGAAGCGCCCCGGCCGCAGCAGCGCCGCGTCCAGCCGGTCCGGCCGATTGGTGGCCGCGAGGACGACCACGCCGCCGCGCGCCTGGGGTCGGTGGCGGGCACGTGCTCGGTCGCCATGCAGGCGGGGGCGGCCCTTGCGTCGGACCACGGGCCCTGCTCGGCATATGGGCTGAAAGCAGCGGAAAAGAGGAAAAGAATACCGCATGTAAATCAGAGCAGAAAATAAGAGAAGACCGCGAATTGGGGGGTCTTGAACCCCGCCCCGCCGGGTGTGCAGGGTCATGCAGAGGGCGGGGCCGGGGCCTGCAGCAGGGCCTGCAGCGCCCTAGGCACGCATGTCTCCACCTGCACAGGCTTGGACCGCCTGCGTGTCTGCATGCGTGCAGCCATCACAAGGAGCACGGGTCTGGCAGCCGGCTGCGCGGCGCGGGCTGCAGGTTGGCTTGCGCGACGCAGGCTGCAGGCTGGGGGTGTCGCACAGGCGCTCCCCAGCGGCCATTTCGTCCTTCGACTCCATGGCTGCAGCGAGGCGGGGCACCTGCAAGCCGTCCATCTCGGTCAGCAGCTGCGCGAGCACGCGGTCGCCGGCGCCGCCGCCGCCGCCGCCGCCGCCGCCGCGCGCGCCGGCGAGGCCGTCGATCTCGTCGAAGAAGATGACGGCGGGCGCGGCGCCGCGCGCGCGCGCGAACAGGCCGGCGACCGCGCGCTCGCTGTCGCCAACGAACTTGCTGAGCAGCTCGGGGCCCTTGACCGCCAGGAAGTTGAGCCCGGACTCGGCGGCCACCGCGCGCGCCAACAGCGTCTTGCTGCACCCCGGCGGCCCGTACAGCAGAATGCCGCGCGGCGCCTGCGCGCCCGGCGCGCGGCGTGTCCCCCCGGGCGGCGGGCCCAGGGTGAGAACCGAACGCACAGGGTGGGAGCTGGTCTCAGGTAGGCGCGCGGCTAGAGCGCGGCGCACGGTCCGTGTGAGTGGGCGCGCGTGCCTGCGCTGCGCCATAGACACCCTCTGTGACCCATCGGCCATAAATGGGAGCATCGGTCCACGGGGCACTCGCCCGCGCGCCCACAATCAGGCATCTGCACAGCCGCCCCTTCGAGGCGGACTGAATGAGCCGCGCGCGCGCGCACCCGCGCGCCGAGCCGGGCGAGCGCGTCGGGGTGCCGCTGCGGCCACTCCACGGCCTCGGCCAGGCGCTGCTTGACGTCGGCGAGGCCGCCCACGTCCGCCCAGCGCACCGCCGGCAGCTCCAGCGCCTGCTCGCGCAGCGCGCTCGGGCGCACCAGTGTCTGCGCCGCGCGCATGTCCGCCGCGGTCACCTGCGGCCGCGCACGCCCTGCTCACTGCACATACCCTGCTCGGGAGCATCGTGTGCTGCTTGCACCCCAAGGCGCATGCTTCCATGGCAGACCCCGTCAGATTGTGCGCAACACTGTTTGCGCCTCGAGGCACATGTTCGCATGATGGGCCTCGGCAAGGTCCACGTGTCAAGGTAGGATCAGCGTTATGGACCCTGGCGCAACCATGCATGCGGCGGCACCTGCAGAGTGGTCAGCAGGCGGCCAAGGTGGTGTAGGGCAACGGACCCTGGCGCAGCCAGGCACGCGGCGGCACCTGCAGGTCAGCGAGCGGGCGGCCCGCGCGCCGGGCGGCCACCGCGCGCCGCAGCGCCGCCAGCGCGGCCGCCTCGCACAGCGCGGCGAGGTCCGCGCCCACGAAGCCGTGCGCGGCGGCCGCCAGCGCGGCCACCTCGGCCTCGCCCAGGCCGTGGCGCAGCCAGCGCAGCTTCACCCTGCCCGCCCGACCGGGACACATGACATCGGGCCGGGTGGCTGTCGGAGGACATTGACGTCTCACCATCAAATGCTACCTCTGCAGCACCCGACCTGCTGGGCTTGGGCTGGCGGCAAACAGGGAGGTCTCAACCTGCGCGGGCGCACGGCATGTGAGCGTGGTCCGCCGCATACCGCATGCGAGCATGGAGGCCAGAGTGCTCTGATCACGGCGCGGCGGGGGGGAGCGGGAGGATCCTGAGTGCACCGCACACCACACCTCCTCACACCTGTTGTCTCGTCTCGTCCGCACAGCACTCCTGGCTGAAAGAAGAGGGCAAGACAAAGGCGTAAGCACCGCGGGGACCCCTCCTCCGCCACTGCTGCCGCACACGCTTGCCCCGTCCGCCCGTCTGGCCTGGCAGGCTGGGGTATAGGTAGTCCATATGTGTTAGGGTAGGGTTAGGGTTGGCACCGCAGGATGTCCGCGCGGTCGGCGGGCGAGGGCACGCCGACCTCCAGCTCGCGGTCGAAGCGGCCCGGGCGCCGCAGCGCCGCATCCAGCGCGTCCGGCCGGTTGGTGGCCGCCAGGACGACCACGCCGTCGGCCGCGCCCGCGCCGCCGCCGCCTGCCGCAGGGCCGCCGATCATGGGCGGGCGGCTGTGTTGGGAGTATCAGAGCCCTCACCGCGGTGGCGGCTGTCGCAGTGCATGTGCATGATGGCAAACAAGGTGCGAGTGTAGGGCCCACAGCTGCTCTCACTGGGTATGAGTCGGACTCGCCAGACTGCCAGCACGAATGGCAGCATCCAAACTTCACCAAAGCAGGTACCCATGCCAGGCATGTCTCGTTGCGGCGCTCTAGCACCACCACAGCATCTGTCACACAGTCCATGCTGCACGCTGCGCTCGGCCCAAGGACTGCGCGCTCTGCAAGCCGTCGAGCGCGGTCAGCAGCGTCGTCACCACGCGCGCAGCCATGTCGCCGCCCGCGCTGGCGCCTGCACAGCACACGCGAGTCTGGGTGCAGCTGCGACACCCACGCACAGCCGCACGACTGCCGCGAGCAGCAGGCAGCGCTGTAAGGCAGGGGCCGCACTCGACAGCTCCCTTTCCAAAACACTGCCCCTAGTACGAGCGGAGCCTCACTATGCATGTGCTGTGACACCGCCAAGAAGGGGAGCCAGCCAGACGGGCATGTAAGCGCCGCACAGCGCACAGCGTCGTGCAGGGACGACGCACCTGCGCCGGGCCCGCCGGCGCCGCTCGCGTCGCCGCGCGAGGGCGCGAGCGCGTCCAGCTCGTCGATGAACACGACCGACGGCGCCGCGGCGCGCGCGGCGGCAAACACGCCCTGCAGAGCGACGCGCGCACATCAAATGCGCTGGCCGTCGCATGCTTGACGGGGCCGCGCTGCCGCATCGGGCCACGGCTGCGCGGGCGCCAGCCGCTGGCAGCGTGCGCCGTGGGAGCCGCAGAGGGGCTCCTGAGTCCATGGACAGCTGCCCTGCCCCACAGATGCCAGCATCGACCGCCGCACAGGCGTCACTGGATCATCAGACGGAAGAAGCTCCGCAACTCCCCAACGGCCTCGCCATGCTGCATACTTTCAGGAGCATCAGACGATGATGCTGCACTCAGACGATGGGGCCGAACTCATGACAGACACGATAAGCACAAACGAGCGTCCATGGTCACAGGGCACCACGAGCGCGGGCTCCCGCGCTCGCCAGCAGGCCGGCCTCGCTGGCGCCGTAGAACTCGGACACGACGTCCGGCCCGTTCAGCACGAACAGGCGCGCGCCGGCGTCGGCGGCTGCCGCGCGCGCCAGGCCCGTCTTGCCCGTGCCGGGCGGGCCCCACAGCAGCACGCCGCGCGGGGGCCGCACGCCGAAGCGCGCAAACAGCTCCGGCGCCTGCGGGCATGCGTGCGCGCATGGGCTTCTGCAGCAGAGCAGGGCATGATGGCATCAGAGCGATCCTGTGCCCGTGCCGAGCGCAGTGTGAACCGTGGTGCAGTATCCAACACATCTTCAGTCAAGGCCAGTAGGCACCTGACATGGCTAGTGAGGCTGCCTGATAGTGGCGACCGCAGTCTTGCCAACTGCACCGTGCTCGCGTCCGTGCGACCTCACTCTCCCCAGCGAGCCTGTCTGTATGCCCAAGGCATTTGGGGACTGTCACGTGGCTGCATCACTGGCCGCAGTGTGATCGCTTTCAGCGGTGATCGCACCCGCAGCGGCAGCGCGACCAGCTCACGCAGCGCCGCCGCCTGCGCGGCCACGCCGCCCAGGGCGCCAAAGCCCTCGCACGCCGCGGCCGCGCCGGCCTCCGCCGCCCGCCGCGCGGCCTGCGCGGCGGGGCCGTCGGGGCCGCCGCCGACCACTTCCGCCGCCGCCTCGCCCGCCGCCGCGGCCGCGCCTGCCTGGCGCGGCGCACACCGTGGGGGCCTGCGCGCCTTGCGGCCGCGCATCCTGGGGCACCGCTCGCAAGGCTGCGGGCCGCGCGGGCTCCCGCACCTGCTCCCTGGTGAGCGACGCGGCGGCGCCCTGCCCCGGGGTGTCGCCGCTGTCGCCGCGCCCGTCCTGCGCGCCGCCACCGCCCTCGCCGGCCCCGCTGCAGGCCAAGCGGACCGCGGTCGCGTCCCCGACCAGCGCTGCTGCGCCCCAGGGCGCGCCCGAGCCAGAGCCGGCGCCCGAGCGCGGGCCACCATCCGCCGGCTGCTCGTCAGCTTCCACGCTGGCCACGACGGCCAGGCACTGGCGGCCGAGCAGCGGCAGCAGCACCGGGTTGCCCGGCAGCAGCGCGCGCCTGCGCGGACGAGGGCAGGCTCGGGGAGCGCTGGCTGCTCTGGGGTTGCATGCGAAGCTTGCTTTGGGCCAGTCGCATGCACAATGCAGGCGATCACAGCGCACAGCGGATGTCTCACATACAGGAGAAGGCGCGCAGGACCTCACCTAGCTTGTATGAGCCGCACATCAAGCGGCTTTAATCTGTCTCCCTGACAGACGTGTTAAGATTCACGGATGCATGCGTGCCGGTGCTGGTTGCAGGTGGCGCAGCCCTTGAGGACATGCTGCAAGTGGAGACGGCATAACGTACTGCCTTGCACTCTCAGTGCCAGTCCAAGATAGATAGGGCGTGAAGAGCGGCGCGCGCCGCCGGGAGGACCCAGCCTGCAGCGGGGCCGCTGCTTGCGCACCCGCGGAGGTGCCGCGCGGCCAGCAGCTCCAGCAGCTGCGTCGCACGCCCGCCGCCGCCGCCGCCGCCGCCGCCCAGCTGGCGCAGCACCCACTCCGCAGCGGCCGGCGCTAGCGGCGCCGCGGGCGGCGGCGGCTGCGGCCTTGCAGAACTCGACGCGGGCGACGCGGCCCTCGCGGCAGGGCTGCCAGGGTGGGGTGCAATACCCTGGGGCCCTCCCGCTCCCGGCTCCGGCGGAAGCACGGCAGGCGCGCGCGCGGCGGCGTCCAGCACCAGGCGCAGGCGGACGCATGCGGCCGGCCGATGCCCGCCGCCGGGGCAGGCGCCGCTCGGCGCGGCGGGGCACGCGTACAGCGCAAGCGCCGCGCCCGGCGCCGGCCGGCCCAGCGTGGCCGCGAGCTCGGGCGACGCGAGCGCGCCGCCGCGTGGCAGGCGTGGCAGCGGCCAGGCGCGCGCGAGCAGCGCGCGGCCGCCCACGCGCCCCGGCCCAGGCCCTTTGCCTGACGCGCTGGGCGCAGCGCCACCCGGCGTGTGCGCGCCGTCCGCCGACCCTGCCCCCAGCCCTGCCTCCGACGGCTCGGGCGCCAGCCCCGTCGCGCTGCACAGCGCCGCCAGGCGCGGCCAGAGCGGCGCCGGCGGCCGGGCGCTCCCGGACTCGCTGGGCGGCAGCGGGCGCGCGCAGGCGCCCTGCTCGCCGCGCTCCGGGCTGGGCGCAGCCAGGCCCACCTGCGGCGGCGCCCCAGGCTGTGCGGTCCTGTCTCCGTTAGAGCTAGCGGACGGAAGCAACAGGGGTCCGCAGGCAGAGGCCCGGCGGGGCGGGGAGCGCGGCGGGCGCAGGGGTTTCAGCGACGGGGTGCACGGCGACCAGGTCGGCGGCGGCGAGGCGCGCGGCGTGCATCGCGTCCGGCGGCAGCCACAGGCGCAGCTCGCTCGGCGGCGCGGCCGGCGGCACGGCCTCGCACAGCTGCACCGTGAGCAGCGGGGCGCCTGCGTAAGCACAGCGATGGTCCGCAGCTCGGCGCAGCGGAAACACGAGGCGGCCGCACAGGCAGCAGCGTCGTGGCTGTGAGGGTGCAGACGCAGTCGGGTCACACATGGAAAAGCGTCTGCATGGCCGTGCAGCTCCTCGGCCCCGCTCCCGGGAGTGGCGGGCGACACGGCGCCCGGCGAGCTGCGCTTTCTGTGCTTCTTGCCGGGCGTGGTCATCGCTGTGGCACCCCGCGTCTGTTTGCTAGACCTCAGTTGAGACAACGCTCTTTGTCACTGGTCAGTGAGGGGCCCAATGTCCGCACAGGTGCGAGTTTCGATACGTGTCTGGCCTCCTGCACACTGTGACAGGCTATGCCTCATTGGTACACATGCACACAATGTTTTTATACACACACTCAGCAAAGTGCATATGAAGATGGGCTGATAGAGCCGAGCTGGCCAGCTCAATGGGTTAGCTCCAATCGGAAGATTGCTCTAGCGGGTAGGGTGGCCTGCAGGTGCCCCCGCGCGGGAGAGGAGAGATGGTGGCCTCGATCCTACCTGGCTTCCAGTAGCGCATCGTCGCATTGCAAGCAGATCTGCATGCTGACGACTGCCAGAAGCCTGGCAGTTGATGTTGGACGCGCGCCGCGGGCTGCGGCGCCCGCGCCGGTGGCCGTGCAGGCGGGCTGAGCGCGGGAGGTGACCCGGGCGCGGACGATGGCCGGCCCGCCGCCGGACGTGCCCTGGCTGGTCCCGCGGCCGGACGTGCCCTGGAATGCGCCCTTCCGCGACGCCGTGGACGCATTCCTGGCGCAGGTAGCCGCCCCTGGGCCGCCCTCGCCCTCGTCCTGTGCACCTCCCGCGGCCCGTGCCCCATACGTGGCTCTACACTCGTGTCGACCGGCGCCGGGAGCGGTGGCCGGGGGGCGCTCACGCCTGCTGCGGCGCAGTACGGCGCGCCCGTGGCCGACGTCGGCCTGCCCGGCGTGTCGGCCTGGGTGGTGCCGCTCGCGAGCGCGGGCCCGCCCGCCGCGGCCGCGCGCCTGCACGTCTACGAGGAGCGCGCCGCCGCGCACGCGCCGACCGTCTGCGACCCATGCCGCATCATTGGTGCGCCCTTGCTGGGCCCAGGCCGCCTGCCGCGGGGCGCACGCCGGGCGCTCCGACCGGGCCCGTGGGGCGCGGGCCTGGGGCGCAGGTCTGGGGTCCCTGCTCGCCCTCAGTGCAGTGGCTGGAGTGCCGACGAGGATGCCGGGGCTGCCTCGGGCGTCTGCCGCCAGGAAACGTGTGAGGCTGCGCGTGCCTGCCTTGCTCAAGCGTTCGCTCGCCGCCCGCTCTGCCCAGCATACTTATTGGCAAGAGCTGGCCTGCCTGCACGGGAGCTGCGTCAAGGCAGGTGCTCACGGTGCGCAGCGGGCAACGCTGCTGCAAGCCACCATGCAAGACCTCGCTTGCAGCCATGCGCCCTGCTGTGGGGAAAGAGCGAGTCGCCCGGTGCCACGCTGCCTGTGCCTGTGTGCTGTGAGGCGGCCATCCATGGCTGCCATGGGCCTGCGTAGCCCGCAGTCGCCCCCAATGCATGCCTGTTTCCTGCATCAGTATCAGCACTGGGCAGCTTGATGTGGCGGGCCACGCGCGCATGCGCCCTGCCGGCCGCGTCGGGCCTGCGATTCCAGCCCCCCGCGTGCGGTGCTCTGCCGGCGCCGATGCTGGTACTCGTTCAAGTAAAGGCGGCACCCCGGCCCTGCAGCGCGATGTAAGCAACGCGCGCGCGCCGCGCGCAGGCTGGCAGCACCACCTGGTGAGCACGCGGCGCATGCACTTCGTGGTGCCGGCCACCCAGGGCCCGCGCTCGCTCGCCGACCCGGGCGCGCTGCCGGCGCTCGTGGAGGCGCGGCTGGCGGGGCGGCCGGCGGCGGCCGCGGCCGCGCCTGCGCCGCCGGCCGCATGCGGGGACGGCGAAGAGGAGGAGGAGGACGAGGACGGCGGCGGCGCGTCGCCGTACATCGCGCCAGCCTCCGTGTTCGACTCGCCGCGGCACCTGCTGCACGGCGTGCTGCACCAGAACGGCTTCGGGCACCTGCTGCGCGTCAACGGGCGCGAGGGCGGCAGCGCCGCGCTCAGCGGTGCGCGCGCGCTGCCTGCTGGTGACCCCAAGCGCGGGCGCACATGGGCGCCTCAACTTGAGGCCCTCGATGCGGGCCCGGCCCTGGCAGGGCGCCGGGCCGCCCGCTGGTCCGCCGGCGGTCGCGGCGACGCGGATGCGGGCGCGCAGGGCGGCAGTTGATGGACATCTGGGACCAGCTGTGCCGGCTGCTGCGCGCGCGCGTGGTCAGCGTCGAGGACGTGTCCAACAAGGCGCGCCCGGCGCCCTGGGCGCCGAGCCCGCTGGGTCTGCTCTGCGGGATCCGGCGGATGTCAGGAGGGGCGGGACCCCCCTCCGCCCATCGAACATGGTCGCGCTGCGCCGGGCCGTGCGCGCGCGCAGCCGGGCAGCACGGAGCTGCGCGGGCTGCGCGTGGCTGCACCCTCGGCGCCGTCGGCGCGTGCTTGCTGAGTCAGACGGCAGACAGCCCTGCGACAAGCGGCACAGCGGTTATGGTAGGCAAGCATGTCGTGGGGATAGGGTGGGGTTAGGGTATTCCAGGACGCCGGGGCGGCCGCGCGCAGGGCGGCATGGAGTTGCGCGTGCTGCACATGGCCGCGCACGGCACGACCTGGTACCTCGGGCGCTAGGGTAAACCCTAACCCGTCAACGCTGGCGCGCGCGCGCGCAGGGCGGCATGGAGCTGCGCGTGTTGCATATGGCCGCGCACGGCACGACCTGGTACGGGCGCTGGGGCTACGCGTTCGGCCGCGGCGGCTTCAACATCCAGGCGCCCGCCTGGCGCGCCGCTGCGGCTGCCGTGGCGGCCGCGCCGCTGGCCGCGCTGCGCGCCGACTTTGCCGCCACGGGCGCCGACGCCGACGCGCTGCGCGTGCTCGAGCGCTACGAGGTGCGCCGCGGCGGCTCTGCACGCTGTAAACCGCTTCAGGAGGCTGCCGATGCGGCATCCCTGCAAGTCTGGTGCTGCCGGGTGTGCTGTCTGGGCAGCAGCGCCGCGTACAGGGAGGGCTGACCTGCCAGCCCTGCCGCTAGACTGCATGGCACACACACTCGTGCTACTGTGCATGGCGATCCTCATGCGTGATTTTGCAGCACTGAAGGGCGGCGCCGCGGGCGCTCCGCCTGCCACAGCGCTGCCGCCCTGCGCCCCAGCAGCCGCCCGGGCCGCGCAGGCGGGCGAGGCCGGTGCCGCGGCGCTGCGCACGCTCGGCGACCTGGTCCAACTCTGCCTGCGCCTGCTGGCGCGCCCGGCCGAGGCGCTGCCGCTGCTGGCGCGGCCGCTGGCGTCGCCGGCGGCCGCGGCGGAGCCTGCGCCCGTCGCCGGCGCGGCGGACGCGGCGGCGCGCGCGCCCTCCGGGTCGGTGCCGGTGGCGGGCTCAAAGCGCGGCGCCGGCAGCCTGCCGGCGCACGGCAAGCCGGGCGGGCCGCTCAAGCGGCGCGGGCGGCCGCCGGGCGCAGGCCGGCGGCCCGGCGCTCAGCGCACGCCGGGCGCAGGGGCCTGGTCAGCGCCGGGCATGGGCGCCCGCAAGCGCCCGCGGCTGTCTGAGGGCGCGGGGGATGCCGCCGCCGCAGCAAGCGGCGCGAGCGGCGGCGGGAGCGGGGCGGACTGCGCGGGCGCGCTGCAGGTGCTTCCCCTCGCATGCGGCCCTGCGGCCGCATGTGCACTCTTTTTGCCGCGTCCACAGCGCCCTGCTGAGTGTAGGCAAGCCAAGGTCAGATGGCCTCCCCTGCCTGCAGGTGTCTGCCCCCTGTATGCGCCTCTATTCTGGCCGGCCATTCTGAGAGTGTCTTCCCCGTGAAAGCTACCTGAGCGTACTGCCGTGGTACATTGACGGTCTCTTTTGGCGCACCATATCGGGCGGCACTGCAAGGAGCGCACAGCCAGGCTCCCGATGCTGACCGCCGCTTCTGGCACCCCGCCGCTCAGGAGCAAGTGGATACCGGGGCCGCGGCCGCAGAGCAGCCGCCCAGGCGCCGCGGGCGACCGCCGAAGCGGCACGGCAGCGCCGGCGCGGCGTGCGACGACCCTAGCAGCGGCACCGCCAGTTTTGCGGATGCCGTCGGCAGGCGCGGCCGCCCGGGGGCGCCGCCGGCGCCGGGCATGGCCGAGTGCCGAGCGGGCGAGTGTGAGGAGCGGCCGCGGAGCGCCGTGGCGCCGGAGCGGGAGTCTGCGGCGCCGGCGGGCGCCGAGTGCTCGGCGGAGGACGCAGCGGGCGCGGCCGCGGCGGCGGCACGGCTGCCAGACCCCGATCCCAGCGCGCCGCTGCCAGACGTGGCCGCCAAGTGGTGGGCCAAGCGCTGGAGCGCCGCGCGCTCGCTGCATGCGCTGCAGACGCTGCTCGCCCGCCTGGAGGTGGGCGGCCCTATTGATAGGGTCGATAGGGCACGTCCGGCGGTTCAGGGCGCAGGATGCTGGCGCCAGTATATGCTGTCCTTTGCGACGCGCCGACGTGTGGCACCCCCTGGCTGTGCGCTCCCTGCTGACCGCCTTCGGCAGGCCCCGCGCATCCGGCTCCGCAGCCAGCGCTGCGCTGGCCTTGCTTTCCATGCGCGCGCCGCCGGCGGCGGAATGTGCAGGCAATGCGCCCCCCGAGCTCTCCTGAAGCTGACGGCTGGGCTGCCGGGGGCGTGCCCGCGCAGCGCGAGCGCGGGCGCTGGGTGGGCGCGGGCCGGCTGCGCGCGGCGCTGCGCGCGGCGGACGGCGACGCCGGCCTGGCCGAGGTCGCGCTGCGCGTGGCGGCCAACTGCGTCGTCGACGGGCGGGCGGTGCACATGTGCGGCCGCAGGGCAGGCCGCGTGGCAGCTCCGAGCGGCGGCTCCGCGTTCGCACAGGGTGTCGCGCGCACCGCTGCCCCAGCAAGGCCCTTCCCGGCAGCTGTCATGTGCACGCGCCTGACAGGCGCGCGGCGCTGCGCAAAGGAAGCGGAGCACAGTGCGCGCACGGCCGCCGCTGTCTCGCCTTCGCCTCTGCCGCCGCCGCCGCCCCGCGAGCGCGCTGACGCTGCCGGCGCGCGCAGGGCGGTGGACCGGGAGACGGGCGCGCGGTACTTCCGGCTGGAGGGCGCCGGCGGCGGGCAGGGGGCGCACGCGGAGACGCCCTGCGCCTCGGGCCCGGACCAGAAGCCGGCGCCAGGCGTGGCGCCGGGGAGCGCAGCGCGCGGCTCTGCGGCGGGCTCGGCGGGCACGCAGGCAGGGCTGCCGGCCTTGCTGGCCTCGACCCCGGCCCTGGCACTGCTGCCAAAGCGGGAGCCGCGCGCGCCCGGGCGCGCCGGCGCGCAGCCTGATGCCGCCGCTGGCGGCCCCGGGCAGTGCGCGGCCTCAGCGGCCGCCGCAGCTGGGCGTCCTCCCGTTGTGCCGGCCGAGCCCGATGCAGCAGGCGCAGGTGACACAGCGGGCGCTCCTGCAGCGCCCCGCGCTGCTGCGCCGCATGCAGCCGCCGCGCCGCCGGCAGGGTCTGCTGCGGGCGCAGGCGCTGAAACAGCCCGTGGGCGCGACTGGGACGCCGCGCTGCACACAGATGCCGCGTCGGGCGCGGGCGCGGCGGCTGGCGCGGCTGCCGCAGCGGCAGCCGCCGCAGCGCCCGCACCGCCGGCTGCGGGCGCCGAGGCGGCGGCTGCGGACGCGGCCGCCGCCGCGCCGGCAGACCCCGCCGCGGCCGGCGCGAGCGCCGCAGCGGCCGCTCCTGTTGCTGCCGCTGCGCCGCGCGCGCGCGCCGAACGGGGCGCTGACGGCGGCAACGCACATGCCGCTGCCGCTGCGCCGGCGGAGCGGCTCGCGGCGGAGGCAGGCGCCGCGGCGACGGCGCCTGGCGCGCCGCACGCCGGCGGCGAGCCATGCGCCTATGCTGCGGCGGACGGCGCTGCCGGGCCCCCGCCGAAGCGCGCGCAAAACGGGCGCTTCCTCCGACACGCGTCCGCCGCGCCGCCGGCCGCCACGGGTCGACCTGCCGGCGAGCAGCAGCTGGCCGGTGATGACTCGCCGGCTGCCCCTGAGCGCGCCGCGATGCGAGCGGAGGCCGGCGCATGCGAGTCCGGCCCCGCCGGCCCCTCCCCGCCGCCGCCGGCGCATGGGCTGGTCGGTACGCCAAGCCTAGCCGCGAGCACCGGCGCGCGGCCAGGAGCCCTACCAGGGTTCGCGTGCGGGTCGCTGGCGCCGGGGCCCCTGCCGTGGCTGGGCGGCGCGGCAATCGCGCCGGCGAGCAGCACGCCTGCAGGACCCCTTTGGGGCGCGCACCCCGGCTGGCCGCCACTGCTCCCGCCGGTGCCAGGGCCGCTCCCCGGCGCGCCGTTGCCGATCCCGCAGAGCAATGGGCCGCTGCTGGCAGGCGCCGGAGCCGCCGCGCCCGGCACCTTCACTCAAGCCGGGAGTGCGCGCGCCGCTGGCGCCGCCGCCCCGGAAGCGGGCCGGGCGCCGGGCCTGCCCGACGGCGCCGCTGCGTCGGGCGTCCGGCAGGGCCAGCTGCCTGGTCCGGCTCAAGCCGCAGGAGCCGCACGGGGCGTGGCCGGCGGCGCCGCTCCGCCCGCCGTGCTCACTGGCTCCGAGCAAGATGCAGGAGGCCCTGCGGCGCAGGGTCTGGCGGGCGGCGGTGGCGCGCCGGCGGCGGCGGCGCCTGCTCTGAGCGGCGCAGCAGCGCAGGGGCAGGCGGCCGGGCTTGCCGCGGACGGGGGCGACGTGGGCGGTGCGGGAAGCCTATTGCAGACCCTGGCGCCTGAACCGCCGCCCGTGAAGCGGCGCGGGCGCCCGCCCAAGCGCCCGCGTGGGCAGGCCCTTGCCGAAGCGGCGGGGGTCGCGGGCGATCAGGCCGCCGCGGAGCAGCCTGCGGGGAACAAGTGCAGCTCCGCGCCCGCGGGCGCCACCGCGGCCAGCAGCGCCAGCGGGAGGCGGAGAGCGGGAGCGGCTGCGCCCGGCCGCGGGGACGGGGGTCACGCGAGCGGCCCTGCGCGCGCGAGCCCGGCAGGGCGCGCCCGTGCGGCCACGCGGTCGCCCTGCGGGCCAGCGGCCGCTGCTGTGCTCAGGCGCGCGCCCGCATGCGCCCATGCAGCCAAAGGGTCGTCACGTGTTGGCCGCGCCGGCGCGCCCGCCTCGACCACGCGTGCCGGCACTGACCGGCGAGCGCCGAAGGCGTCCTGTGTGCTCCGTGTCAGTTCAGCCTACTTTGTACGTGATAGCGGCGTCATCGTGCTGCGCAGTGGACAGCTTGCAGGCTCGCATGCATCCTCCGCGCAGGCTGAGACGCCATTGCGGCTGTCCTGCACGCGCTGCAGCCATGCCTGCACGTCCTTCCGATGCTTGTTTCCCGCCCACCCGCTGACAGCCGCCCGACTTCTGTCGGTGCCGTCTGGCGCAGAGGGTCCTGACTGTCTAACCCTGACCCTGTCCCGATGCTCGCTCAGGCAGTGGGGCCACAAGGCTGTGCGCTCTACACGCGCGGCCTCGCCGGGCGGCGCCGCGCCGCACGCGCCGCGCTCGGCGCCGCTCGCCAACGGCTGCGCCGTCGCCGGCGCCGGCGCCCTGGGCCTGCCGCCGCACGCGCGCGGGCGGCGCTCCGGCGCGGGCGGGCGGCGCGGCGGCGCGGCAGAGGGCGGCGGCGCGGCCGGTGAGGCAGGCGAGCAGGGCAGGCGCAGGGCGGCGGGCGGCGGCGGCGGGGCGGGTGGGGATGCGGACCTGTCAGGCCACAGGGAAGCAGCGGGCGGCGGCGGAGCTGCTGCAGCGGACGCCGGTGAGCACACGGGCGGCGCAGCGCCCGGCGGCGGCGCCGCCACCGCACCTGGCGACGGGGAGCGCGGCGGGGGCGGCGAAGCGCGCAAGGCTGCGCCGGGCGCCCGTGGCGCCGCCGGGGCAGGAGCAGAGCGCAGCGTCGCGGCCAGGGCTGCGGCCGGCGGCGTGGGCGTCTGCAGAGGGGCAGATGGCTGCAGCGCCGCAGCGAGCGCTGCGGGCTGCACCGTCGTGGGCGGGCCTGTCCGCGCCAGCTGCAGCGCGCCTGGCGCAGTGGGCGGTGGCCCTGCTACGCGACAGGACCCGAGCCGAGCGGTGGTCTCTGCCGGAGCGGGCGCCGCCCACGCTGCGACCGACGCCCTCTGCGCTGCAGGCGGCGCAGCCGGGGACGCGGCCGCCGCCGACAACGCGGCTAGAGACGCCGCACGCGCACGCACGGACGCAGGCGGCTGCGGCAACGTAGCTGGCGCCGTACGAGCTGCGGCCGGCTCCGGCGCGGGCATGGGCGGCGGCGCGGCGGCCGGCGACGTGGGCGCGCGCTGCGGCGGCGGCGCGGGGGACGCGCCGCGCCAAACGGCGCGAAGCAGCGCGCCGGGCGTCGGCTGCGACGCGCCGGGCGCGGGTGGCGGCGCGCCGGCGAGGCAACCGGCGGCCCCGGTCCTCGATGGCCCGCGGCCCACCTCGCGCGCGGGGCGGCTGCAGTGGCAGGCGGCGCGGCGGCGGGCGGTCGCGCTTGGCTGCGGCGCCTCCGCGCCGCCCGGGCCGCCGCCAGCGAGTGCGCCGCTGGCGGGCAGCAGGGGCCGCGTTGCCGTGAGGGCCCTCCCGGCAGGCAGCGCAAGCTGTCCCGGCCGCAGGTCCCGCACGGCTGTGCCGGAGATGTGGCCCGCGTCCGCGCCGGCTGCGGGCCGGGGGCGGCGCGCGGGCAGGGGCGGCACCGTGGCGGGCGCGCCTGCCGCGCGCAGGGCCGGGGACGCGGCAGGCGCGGCAACGGCCGCGCCTCCCAGCGTGGGCAGGGGCAGGGTAGCAGCAGGGGCACTGGTGCGGCCCCGCCCCGGGATGAGCGTATGTGGGGCGCTTGCGACTTTGTGTCGATATTGTGCCGCACACGCAGCAATTGCCTGTGCATGCGAGGCAGGCGCCCTGCCATGCAGTCGCAGGCGCTGCCTGCCCGGCGACCAAGCATTCCATGTCGCCCCGACCTGCCTGGCGCCCGGCTCGTCTCCACCGCCGTGCCCTCAGCGGCCTGCCTTGGGCGGCAGGTGGCGGCGCGGCGCCGCGCCAGCGCGCCCGGCAGGCTCAGGCGCGAGGCGCGCAGCCTGCTGGGCGCACCCGGGGCCTTCGCCGGTGGCGCGCCGCCGCCGGAGAGCCGCCTGCGCCAGCACATGCAGGCGCGCCGCGCCCGCCGCATGCGCGCGCGCCGTGGCGCACGCCGGCCGCGCCGCCTCGCTTGCGCGCCGGGCCGCGCTTGCCCTTATGCTCACGATTCGCCTTGCTCCGCCGCAGCTGCAGGCCAGGATGATATGATAATGTTAAAGAACACAGTCTCGTGCGGAGCGCTCTCGGCAGTTGGGGGCTGGGTGGCGGCGCTGCGACCCTGCAGGCTGCACACCCGCCCGCAGCGTCCTTGGCCCACGTGCTCCAAAGACGCCCGCGCCCGCCGCACAGGTGGACTGCGCGGAGCGCAAGCGCAAGTTCGGCGGCGCCACGGCCGCGCCGGCGCCGCGCAAGCGCCCGCGGCGCGGCCCGCCCGCGCCGGCGGCGCCCGCGCCGGCGCGCGCGGCCGGCGCTGGTGGTGGCGAGCTGGATGGTGGCGAGCTGGCGCTGCGGGAGCCCTGGCGCGCGCTGACGCCCGGCGCGCCGTTCGAGCCCCAGGCGCGCCGCCACTGCTTCGGACCATGAACGGGGTGGCATGCGCTTCCAGCACTCTCCTTTCAAAGCGGCTTTGTCCCCTGGCTGACTGCAGCGCGCTGTTGAGGACATGGCTTTTAAACTGTGCACCACGAGCCTCCTGCAGAAGCACATGCCGGCGTTCAACCAAACGCACTTGAAGTGGGTGGACACAGCGTGGCAGGCGGCGCACGCGCCACGCCTGCGGGCACGCACTCTTTGCGCCAGCAACGGGGTACTGCTCAGGGTCCCTAGTGTGGGCGCGCGGGCCACGAGCACGCCGTGACAGCGGGTCACCGCCGACCAGGCGCGCCTGCACGCGGCGCGCCGTGCCGACGCGCCGCGGCGCGGGGACGCGCAGGGCGCGGCTGCGCCGCGCGACCAGGTCATGGCCGACCTGGCGCACCTGTACGCGGTCGCGCTGCGGGCGTACAAGCCGGCCGAGGCGGCGGCCGCACGCCCGGCGCTGCCCGCGCGGGGCGCCGCGCCTGCAGCGCACGGCGGCGCCGCCTGCGGCCTGCAGTTGGCAGGCCTGGCCGCGCATGTGCAGGCGCGACCGCATGAGAGGGCCTACCTATACCCTACCCTGAAATGCACCCTGACCTGGAAAATTGCAGATCGGAGGAACTGACATGTGCATGCCTTGCCGCACATGCTGGGGCTGTGCGCTGCCGCTGCTGCATGCGTGCGCCTGTCCAGACAGGTGCGAGTGTTGCAGCAAGAGCTCCCCCTGGATCAGCACCATGACGATGCATAGCGTCTCGGGCAGGTGGATCACGTAGCTAGAGCACAGCACGAGCGCATGATAGGTCGGTGATGCGTTTCAGATGGAGCGGACTGCATGCGGCAGTGCCTTGTGTGACGTGGCCGTGCGGGACCTGCAGAGCGCTGTGCCGCAAGCTGTCACACACGGGGACGTGTCAGGTCAAGTGGGCATGAAGCCGCCTGGGCGCGGCCGCGCAGGTGCTGCTGGACGTGAAGCACTTCGTGCGCGACTACGGCGGCCAGCAGCTGCCGGCGGTCACCGCGCTTGGCCATGGTGTGCACCTTGACAGGTTTCAGTCATGTCGGTCGCACGGGTGGGAGAGCCTGTGCGCGGTGGTGGCGGCATGCAGATGCCATGGAGGCTGAATGAGGCTGCCACGGGTACATGCTTTTTGAACGCACATCTTCATTGCGAGCCTCCACAAGCATCATGGCCTTGAGCTGCCCGCCCGGCGTGCCGTGCGTGCGCGCGCCGCCAAGAGGCACAACCATCCAGCTTTACTTCTTTTACGTACTGCAAACGCCGCTGCTGCGCCCGCAGGCTCCGTGCCGCTGCTCTGCCAGGTGCACCTGCCGCTCGCGCACCCTGCCGGCCAAGACCCGGGCCGATCCCCGGGTGCCGCAGCTGCTGAGCTGCCCTCCCCCAGGCAGGCCCCGAGAGGGGCTGCGATGGGCGCTGCCTCGCCGCGGCCGCCCGCGCCCGGGTCGCCCAGCGGCGCAGCGCGCAGCAGCGGGGCGGTTGCAGGGATGGGGCCGGGGTCGCCGCCGCGCGCCGCCGCGGCCGCTCCGCCGCCGGCCGCGGCGCCCGCGCGCGGCGCGCGCTCAGGCGGCGAGGGGGCCGCTGGCGCAGCGCCGCAGGCGGCGCCCGTCGCGCAGGAGCTTGGGGCAGCGGCGGGCGGCGCCGCGCCGCGCCGCCAGGTGGGCGACCCGCCGCCGGAGCCGGTGCTGGTGCCGCCGCGGCCGTCGCTGGCGCAGCTGCGCCGCGCGGCGCAGAAGGCCTTCCGCCGCGTCTACTGCGTGCTTGAGGCCTTCGTGGTGCGAGGCCCTGAAGCTACCCTACCTAAAATTGTGCAGACCCGTGACACCGGACGCGCCGCCCCCGCATGTGGAGCGCGTGGAGGGCGGCTGCTTGAGAGAGGCAGGATATGCAGTAGTGTACGCAATAAGGTGTTCAGATAGGTTCGCGGTGCTGGCCGACCGTGACATCGGAGGCGCCGCACCTGCCAGGTGGAGCGCGTGGAGGGCGTGGGCGTGGACGCGCGCGGGCGGCTGCTGGAGGTGCCAGATGGCGCCGTGCTCATGCTGCACGGCTCTGGCGTTGGCGCGGGCGCGCTGTGGCGCCACGCCGGCGCGCCCCTCGGCCCCGGCATGCCAGCAGAGAGGGGTCACTCGCGCCCACCGGCGCGCGGCTGCGCGCGGCAGCGGCCGCGCACCCGGCACCCGGCCGGCGCGCCCGGGGCGTCGCCGGGCCGCCCTGCGCGCGTTCGACGCGCGCGCTGCGGGCCGCTGGGCGGCGTCGGCGACCTGGCGGCCCACCTGCCAGTGTGGCGTGCGGGGACCCTATCCCTAACCCTGACCATGGGCCTGCGCGCCGGCAGGCGGCGCGGAGGATTGGGTGGTTGCCTGCGAGTGCGGCACGCGCGACGACGACGGGCAGCGAATGATCGCGTGCGACACCTGCGCGCGCTGGTCGCACACGCGCTGCGGCGGCGTGCCCGACGACGCGCCCACGCCCGACGAGTTCGTCTGCTCCCTGTGCTGCCCGCGCGCCGCGCCGGCCGCCGCAGCGCACTGAGCCGGCGCGCATGCGCCGGCGCGCTCCGCGCGCAGAGTCGGAGCCAGGAGGCGCCCGAGCCGGCACCGTGTGAGCGCGCAGCCGCTGCGCGCCCCGCGACACGTCCCCGCCCGACCAGCCCGCGCGCGCCCTGTGCCGCCCCGCATGCTGCGTAAGCGCAGAGCGCGCGCCAGCGTCGCTGTGCAGCGCTGCTTTGGCAACATGCGTCGCTCGGGCGTGCGAGCGATGGAGTTCACCACTGTGGCCACCCAGCGAGTCCTCCGTTGCGGAGGCAGCAATGCGCGCCTGTATGCTGCCCAGGTAGATGCGGGAGATGTGGTGGGCCACCGTATTCCTGTAATCGTCGGCCAGTTACCCAGTCGTTTGGCAGCAGTGGGGCGTAAGGTTGCCCTGTTGCGTGCGTCAATCCCGCTGCTATCAGCAGACTGGCATGGCAGAGGCAGTGTGCTGTGTTGAGCTGCAGCCAGTTTTAGTGGCTTTTGTGTGCAGCCCCGGGCCGGTCTGTCGTGTCCTGAGAGTTTGTGTGTCACTCCCTCTCTTGAGAGAGCAGGTGCTGAGATGCCAAGCAGTCTTTGCGCCCAAGTTGCAGCTCCTTCTGGCAATTGTTGCTCTACGTGTCTGGGGTTGTCTGGCAAGCGAGCATGCTGTTATAGAAGATAGCGACCCGCACCTGCTGGCTGCAAGAGACGATGCAAAGTCAGACACATCATCATGTATGTCAGGGTAGGATGTGCATGTAACTCATAGTCGTCGGCGCCAGGTCAAAGACTGCATGTCATTTGTGACACGACTGTGCAGGCACTGCCTTCGGGGCAAGCTGAGGTCATGTGTAAACAGCAGCACAGGGTGCGCATCAACTGGCAACGGGTAGCACGCGTTCTGGCATACGGCTTTTCAACTTTACACCGCATGCGCATGGGTGCAAAAGCTCAAGGTTCTTGGAGCTCCTCCTTGCGCATGGAGTCGGCCCAACGACACTGCTGGTCCAAGCGGCATGCGCGACTAGCCTGCAATGCATGCACACACTAACAGCAAGTCCCCACTAACAAGCCCGCCCTGCCTTGTACGCTGATGCAACAGAGGGAAAGGGGCCACAGACAGGGTTGGGAAGACAGGTATCTTGATGCGCTTCTCAAGCCTGTGGTGAGCAGGGGGGACAGAGGGCCTGGTGCCCACAACTCAAGGAATGCCGCCCGGCGTGCGTTGGCCAGCAGCCGCTGCTGAGCGGGGCGGAAACAGTTTGGGCTGCAATTCTCGGCTGGCGCAGACCCGGCATTCCCACTGCTTGCCTAGCTACCCCTAGTTAGGCCACCTGCACACGGGCGCTCGCGCCGCACACCTCGCACGCTTCAGGCCACCCTGCCCAAGCAATGCAAGAGAAACGGAACACAGTCCGCCCTTGCATGGGCGGAGACGTGGGACGTATCAATCCCCTACGCTCTGCTCCTACCGGAGCAGGCGGCAATAGCAGTGGCTGCATAACAACTAGCTAAAAGCAACAGACAAAGGTACAGGGCCTCCTGGCGCTCGAGCAAGGCTTGCACGGTCATAGTGCAGCGCTCCCTCTGGCAAACATCCAGGTCGAACAAGGGGTGTGGTTATCCCAGTCTAACCTGGCCAGCAATACACTCTGCGACTGCAGCCCCCCGCCCACCTGCGGGCTGCAGCTGCGTGGCTGCCAGCCTGCGGCACTACAAGGCCCCGGCCAGGCGCTCAGCAGAGGCGGGCTCCCGCGGGCACATCGGGCGGCAGGGCGTCAGTGCAGGGCCTTAAGATTGCGGGACATGAGGTCGTAGGAGGCCATGAGGATGGCGTACGCGCCGGCGGAGCGCGCGGTGCGCGGCCCGACACCCGCGAACAGCGCGCGCGCGCCGCCCTTGGCCGCCAGGCTGCGCAGCGACCGCCACAGGCCCGGGTTGGCAGCGGACGTCTGCGCATGCGTCTGCGCGCCCGCTGCCCACCGTAAGAGGCTTGCAAAGCTCTTGGTATCGGGAGACATTGCGCTTAGCACAAGACTTGGCACTTGCGCTGCGCTGGCAGCACATCCCGCAACACCCCCGCGCGGCCCGTGACACTCCCCAAGAGAAGTGCATGAGCATCTTCGCATCAATGCCTGTTGCAGACCTGCCCTAATCATACCCCAGCCCTATCACCCTAAACCAGACCAGCCGACACGCAGACGCCGCGCGCGCGCCTTGGCCACGTCCAGCGGCGTGGTGAGCGCCGCGGCGAGGCCGCCGGACGCCATGCCGGCCGCCGCGTTGGCCGCCAGCAGCGCGGAGGTCGACGGCGCCGGCGCGCCGTCGGCCGGCGGCGGCAGCAGCGCCGCGCGCGCGGGCTCCAGCACGGACCAGAAGATGACCGCGTACGGCACGTCCTTGGCCAGCGTCGCGCCGACGCCGCGCCACAGCACGCGCACGCGCCCCAGCGGCCCGGCCTGCGCGGGGCGCGCGCGCGAGTCGGGGCGAGCGGGGAGCCGCCCTGCATGAGCCCGCCTGCGCGGCCGGTGTGGATGGAAAGCAGTGCCCTGGAACCTTGTAAACAGGCATCGTAGGGCAAGGACGAAAGAATGCGCACGCAGCAGCTCAACGCCGAGGGGCTCTAGCGGCGGGCCACGCCGTGCGCATGCAGAGGTGCTCATATGCGCAACGGTACAAGGCTGGGTGCCAGGTGCACGCGTCCCAGCTCCTCGGGTCCCTGGCGCATGCACAACGCCCGCACGCGAGCCGACAAGACCCTGGCACCCGCTGCACGCGCCGCTGAGCTGGCGCGCCGCCAGGCGGCGGCGCACCGGGCTCTCAGCCTGCAGCTGGCGCCAGACGTGCGCCAGCCGCCCCGCGTACGTCACCGGCGGCGCGCCAGACTGGGCGCGCGCATGCGGCAGTCCCTGCAGCCGCGTCTTCAGCAGCTCCGCGGGCGAGATCGCCAAAACCGCCGCGGTGCGCGCCGCCGCGCCCGCCAGCAGCGGCGCCGCGCCGTCCGCGCCTGCGGGCACGGCCGGCGCTCAACCGCAGCGGCAAGCAGAGAGCATGCCACACGCCGGCCCAGGCAGCACAGTGTGCGCGCAAACAGTGCAGAGGCCGCAGAGCACGCGTGGGTGTGCGGCGGGGGACCGCGCACCTGCGTCCAATAGCCGCGTATGCAAGCTGTCGTACAGCGGCAGGTACAGGCCTATCATGGGCACGCTGATGAGCAGGGTCATCTCCGTGCCGCGCCACAGACCCGCAGTGCCCTCGTACCGAGCTATCCGCAGGATGCCGTCCAGCGCTGACCTGCGTAAAACGCGCATTGTCTGTTGCTGCAGCAGCACGCTGCATACACAAGGCACGCAGCGACTCGGGCTGCCCGCCCCGTCACGGCCGCTTGTGACAATCTGGCACGAGGCGCGCGCTTGCCTGTAAGGGTGCGCCTGGTGGTCGCCGCGACAGCACTGCGAGGCTGGTACAGACCACGTGCTCGGTGGGGGGCCGCCCGCCAGTGAGAGGCACGCGCGACTCCATGCGGGCCTGCGCGGCGTCGCTGCGCCTTTGAACGACCGCCCCATCTCCAGCGCTGCACAGGCACTTGTGCATGCACTCCGCCTGTCGTCAGGCGTCGCCTCAGCATATTCCAGGCAAGTTTTGCTCGTGGAAAGCGCGGCGCGCGGATGAGAATGCGCACGCACTGTGGGTATGACCAGGCGGAGCCGGACGTGGACGCTGTCCCAGACGCAGCGTGCACCTGCATGCGCGTCTGCGGAGCACACGCCAGAGTCTTAGCAGAGCCTCAAGTAAGCGCAGCTCAGCACGTCAGAGTTCCGAAATTGCTTGCTGCCCGGGGCTCGGGCGCCGGCAGTGCCAGCGCCGTGCTCACCTTTACGACCTCCAAAGGCGCTACAACCAGGCTCGCCAGCGCCGACGCGGTTCCCGCTGCCGCGGCCTTGTCCAAGACGCCTGCGTCAGAGGCCATCATCACAGGTCCCAATGTAGAGCCTCTGCGACGACTGCGCACACCACCTGAGGTTCGGGCCGGGCGGCAAGCCCACAGAGACGCCGATTGCACTCTCGTGGCTCCGTGGCAAACAGAGTTTTTGATACGTTTCAGGGTTGCCAGCCGAGTTACACCGAGTTACATGCTCTCTGGCCAGCGCCACTCACCGGGAGACGGGGGCACTGCGGCCAGACTTTTATGCTCGGCCTAAGGCGCTTCGCTAGCATTCGCGCCTGTAAGCCTTGCTGATGGACTCCCGATAACCGTGTGCACTGAAACCATGCGTATGGTCAGGGAAGTTGCAGTCACATCACTCCCTGAGCTGCGACATTACCCCTTCTCCTATGATGCGCACAAGCTCAGCATGCATGTCACCACTCACACACATGACGTCGTGCAATCCTCTCTGGCTGTCCTACAGGCTCTCTGCTGTATTGCGCCCTAGTCCTCTGCTACAAAGCGGTTTTTCCGCGCGCCGGTGAGGAGGCGCATGGCGATCTGGCTGTACGCCTTAGTCTTTGTCAGGTACTTGACGTACGAGCCCTGCAGCGCGCAGCAGTGAATGAGCACAAGTCTTTGTCAGGTACTTGACGTACGAGCCCTGCAGCGCGCAGCAGTGAATGAGCACTTCAGAGACACTTTGCAGCAGTGGCGGCAACAGTGATGACAATACGTTGCTGCAGCAGAGCCACGCTGTGGCTCTGTGCAAGCACCATCGCGCATGCAGGCTACTTTCACGTCCTGCAACACACAAGACGCGCGGCGCGGGACATGACAGGCTGATGCCTGGCTCATGTTTGGCTGGTGCCAGGAGCATGAATGCAGGCCGCTGCACATGTCCTGCGACACGAACCGAGGCAAATGAGGCGCGCCTGGCTGATGCCGCCGCCGAGCGTGCGCGAGTCGCGCGGCACGGCGCGGATGCGCGGCACCAGGTGCGCGGCCACCGTCTCGGGCGTCTCCGCCAGGCAGTTTATGAAGAACCTGGCGGCCGGCGTGTCGGCGCCTGCCCCGCCGCAGGCCGGCGTCAGCGCGCTTCCCTGCCAGCCCGCAGCTGCACTGCTGGCAGACCCCAGGCACATGCCCCACAGCACGCGGGCGGGCGGCGCGACGCCGGCCGCGCCCGGCCGCAAGCTGCGACCCAGGCGCGCACTCCCGCACAGGCTCCTTGAGCGCTTGCGCCCCGGGCGCACACGCCCGCATAGCTTTGCACGCCACCAAGGAGGTGACCAGCAACTTTGGAATCATGCGAAGGCGCGCGCGCAGTGCTGCGGGAAGGCGGGCGGCGGCCGCCGGGCGAGCGCGGCGGCCCCAGGTGAGGGGGCGCGCCGGACAGGAGCAGCTCCGTCGTCACCATGCCCGGCGACAGGTTGTGCACGCCCACGTTGCCCACGCCGCCCATCTTCAGCTCCGCCTGCGCCGCAAACGGCCGCGGGCTCTAGGGCTCTGGTTTGGGGCTGGGCTGGGGTCGGCTCGCGCTGACCTCGGGCGCCGGTAGCCCCAGGCTCGTGCCGAGCGCCGCCCGCCGGGGAGCTGGGCGGGTGCTCAGGCGCGCCTGGCGGGCTGGGTGCCAGCGCGGCGGCCGGACGCTGTGAGTTACAAGGCGGCGGCGTAGAAAGCAACACGCGCTGGCCTCAGCCCGGCGGACGGTGGGGGCAGGAGGCAGTCTGTGAAGCGCGGGGCATAGCCGGGTGGGGGGCAGGAGGCTGTGCACCTGCAGGGACTTGGCCAGCTGAGCGAGGCCGCGCTTGGTCGCGCCATACCTGCGCCGCAGGGACTCACACATCGGGGGCGTGCATGCGACCCAGGCCACCCCTTTCTTGCGTACTTCATCAGTAGAATTGCCGATATGAGCTCACCTGCCTGCTGCTCATTAGACACAGGTGCACCTGCAACGACTTCACCGCGCGCATCGACTGGCATGATGATGCCCGCATGAGAGTTATCAGCTAACTTCGTCGTATTATCACCAGGGCCTTGCCAGCCTGGCAGCAGGCGCATCCGCGACCCCGCGCAGGCTCCTCATACGCGAACAACATGCGCCAGCCCCGCAAGCCTTCCTGGCGCTGCCCTGCGGGGCCGCACGCTGCAAAGCGCGGAGTGGCGCCGCCATCCGCGCCCGCGCCATCCATGTTGAAGATGTGGCCGCCGGCGGGCTGCTCGCGCATCACGCGGATCGCCTGCCGCCGCCTCCGAGCTCGCGCGTCAGGCTGCCGGCCTCCGCTTCTATACAATGGTGGGGATCCAGCCGCCGGCGGCCATGGGTGGCAACAGCCAATTCCTGCCACGCGCTCAGCTCGTCACGAAGCGCTCGCCGTCGGCATCAGCGCCGCCCGGGGCAGCCTGGGCGGCGCCCAGGACCGCACCCGGACAGCCACATGCGCAGCACAGCCTGCACGGCCCGGCAGGCATGCAGGCGCGCATGAGGGCGCGGCGCTCGAAAGCCCAGGGCCCCCCCCCCCGGGGCGGGGCGCGCGCGGCCCGGCGCGC
>JAABUU010001286.1_pt1 | contig 43931 bp, 47 predicted proteins | sample 5559301 | NCBI WGS metagenome assembly JAABUU01 (sample SAMN10711884, study PRJNA513360) | rock metagenome | isolation source: Antarctica rocks | place: Antarctica: Victoria Land, Richard Nunatak white | reverse complement strand
TGGATCGTCGAACCAGCCCGGCTGCTGACGGCGGACGAGATCGCGGAACGAGTCTGTGCGAGTTTCGGCTGTGTTCATGAACCGCACCTAGCCATGATCGAAGAGGTTCCCTGATTGAGCATTAGGTTCTTCAGAGCGGTGCGGTGAACTGCGCGTGCGCGGCGCGGAAACCGGTCTGCCAGTCAATGCGCGGCGTGAATGGATGATCGGGGTTCGCGAGGTCCACATGTGTCACAAATGGTGCGCCGTCATCGCGGATAAACAGGATCGCAACAGTTTGGATGCGCTGCCGGGATGTGGGGTTCGGGGAGGCAATTGCGCCGGGATTGACGAGCAGCACGCCATCATGCTCGACGACCATCGGGATATGCGTGTGCCCAAAGACGACGATCCGTGTCCCGGCTTGCTCTCCCATGTTCGCGCGCCGCGCCAACTTCGGCTGCCAGCGGTCATCCTTGCGCGATTCCATCTCCTGTGCGCGATCAGGATTATGCCCGTGCGTCAGCAGAATCCGCGTGCCGCCCGCGATGACGAGTTGCTGATACGGCAACTCTCGCTGTGCATCTGCCGACTCGTCGTTCCCATGCACCGCAACCACTGGCGCAATCGCGCTCAACTGATCCAGCACCCACAGTTCCCCGACATCGCCCGCATGTAACACTACATCTACGCCGCGTAACACATTGAAGATTGTCGGGGGCAATGCGGCACATCGCGTCGGCATGTGCGTATCGGAAATCAACCCGATCCGCGCGACAACGCAATCCGCAGGCAATTCAGGCGGCAGGAACCGATCAACCACCGTATCCCAACCCTCTCATTGCATCCTATCTTGAATGGAGTGGGCACAACGCTGCGAAGAGTCACCCCTTCCCGCGCCGGGAAGGGGCCGGGGGGTTTAGGCCCCCAACCCAGCGACGACCTCCGGCACCTCGGCCAGCGCCCGCACGACGGGATACGTGTCGTCATGCTCGCGGCCACGGCGATCAATGAGGATGCCGTGCATGCCGACTGCCCGCGCCCCGGCAACATCGGCAACCGCGTTGTCGCCAATCTGCACGCATTCTTCGGGTTGCGCGCCGAACCAGTGGAGCGCGTAGTCGTAGATCGCGCGGTGCGGTTTCGACGCGCCGACGCGGGCGGAGGTGACGATGTGATCGAAGTAGCCGGTGATGCCGAGACCGTCGCAGAGATCAGGCAGATTCCATGACCAGTTGGAGATGATGCCAAGCCGGTAGCCCGCATCGCGCAGCGTCTCAAGCGTCGGGATGGCGTCGGGGAAAAGATGGAAGTGCGCGGGCGTCTCGAACTCCGTTTGCAGATGTTCGAGGATCGTCCGCATCTGGTCGTTCATCGGCGCACCGGCGCGGCGGAGGACAGCGCCGTTAATCTCCTGATAGTACCGCTGGTCTGCTTCCTCCGTCGCCTCATAGGTCATCCGCGACTCGTCCGCGTTGAGCGCACCGAAGACCTCCCGCGTCGCTGTGACCAGCGCACCATGATCCACATGGATATCGTGCCGCGCGCAGACATTGACATACAACGTCTCCCACGAGGGAAGAATCGTCGTCAGCGTGTCGCCCATGTCGAAGAAGATAATGCGGATACTCATGTCGTGTCGTATCCGCCGAGGGAGAGAATCAGCAGGAGCAATTGCTGGAGGCCCTTCGGGATTGTCGAGATGCGGATGAACTCCTCCAGGCGGTGCGCGTTGCCGCCCTCCGCGATGCCGATGCAGACGGCGGGGATGCCGAGGCCGATCGGCACATTGGCGTCCGTGCTGCTCGCGTCGAGCGTCGGCGGGATGCCGAGGGCACGCAGCGTCTCCATGCAGGTACGCACAATCGGCGCGTCGGCGGGGAGATCGCCCGCCGGGCGGTCGCCGAGGATGTCCGCTGTCACCTGCACATCCGGGATGTGGACGGCGCGGACGGCGCGTTCGACCAATCCGGCCAGCCGTTCGAGATTCGCCTGCGAGATCGAGCGCAAGTCCACGAGCGCCGACGCGGCGGGTGCGATGGTATTGACGGAGACGCCGCCTTCGATCATGCCAACGGAGAGCGACGTTTTCGGTGCCGAGGGGATCGGCAATGCGACGAGATCGGTAATGAGTTTGGCGAGGATGTGGATGGCGTTCGGACGACCGTAGTTGCCCCATGAATGGCCACCCGGCCCCTGCACCGTGATTCGATAGCGGCGGCTACCAACGGCACGGTGCGTGACGCGGCCGAGGTTGTGGCCCTCGACGGCAACGACCGCACCGAGACGATCCCGATGGGTGCGGACGGCCTCGCGCATGCCACGCAGATCGCCCAATCCCTCCTCGCCAACGTCCGCGACGAAGAGCACGTCGCCCGCCATCGTCAGATCAAGCGTCGTCAGGAGCCGCGCGGCGGTGAGCATCGCCGCGACGCCGAGGCTGTTGTCGCCGACGCCGGGACCCGCGATGCGCTCCGTCGTCCGGCGCACGGTGAGGTTTGTTTCGGCGGGGAAGACCGTATCGGTGTGCGCGGCGATCATCACCGTCGGGCCTTTACCGCTGCCCGGTCGCCGCCCGATAGCATTACCGACGCTGTCCATTTGCACGTCCGCGAGGCCGATGGCGCGCATTTCCTGCGCGACGAACGCGGCCCGCTCCGCCTCCGCGCCCGTTGGGGCGGGAATCTGGGCGATACTCGCGGTCAGAGCGATAGTGTCGGCCAATGCAACCTTCGCCCGGTTCAGGAGCCGCTCGATGTCCGGTTGGGCGAGTAAATGATCAATCGTTGGTGTGATCGCGCTAATGATGGCGCCTCTTTCCACGTTGCATCGGCCCCGACAGTCGGGATGCTTCGCTGCACCCCGCACGCAGTATAGCGCACCACACGGGGCCATTATCAGCGCAGGATACGAGCAGGATGACAAAACTCACCGGAAATGAACCGCCAGGAGGCCGAAAAGGGATTTAACGCAGAGGACACATGCTGCCCAGAGGGTGCCCGCGTAGAGAGCACAGAGAATGATCCTCCTTTTCTCTTCTCTACGCGCTCTGCGATCTCCGCGCGCTCTGCGTTACGTTCATTCTTGTGGCGCTCTGGCGGTTTTAATTCACCTCGTCGTCCTGTGGAAAGCAGGCAAAAAGGGACGCACCGGCGGGGAGGCCGGTGCGCTTGGGGAGGGGAAGGGAGGAGTGTACGGGGAGTGAAGCGGTCAGTCCGCGAAGAGTTCGTGAATGTTGCCGTCCGGGTCGGCGAAGAAAGCCGTGCGCTGCCCCCAGGGCATCGTCGCGGGCGGCTCGACTGGTACCGCGCCCTTTGCGATTACTTCCGTGTAGGCGCGGTCTACGTCTTCCCGCGTCGGGCAAGGGAAGGCAAGTTCAAATGCTTGCCCGCGCGCCGTTTCGCTGAAACTGGGATGGTGCGTCGCATTGACCAACTCTATGCGATTGCAGATCGCGAATCGGACGCCCTCGCTGACAAACTCCGTCATATCATCTCTCGGATTCTCTGTCTCGAAGCCGAGCACATCCCGATAGAAGGCGACGAGCCGGGGCACGTCGTCCGTGAGAATGGTGATGAGCGCGATCTTCGCGTGCATCCTGCCGACCTTTCGCATGGCGCCGGGAGAGGCCGGCGCTAATCCTAAGAGCGCGAATACGTTGAAACCCACTGCGATCGCATCCACCTAAACCGCTCGCCGCATCTCGAATGACGGTGCGGTGTGCGCCGCGCCGCCGAATCTCTCCAACCGGCGCCCGATCCGCACGAGGATGCCGCCCACCCACGCGGCGCAGACCGAGAAGGGCGCGCGCCGTGTGTCAACCGCGCGGAGCAGCCATTCCTTCTCTGCCGCTGCGATGCGCTCCTCGATCGAGAGACGTGACAGTGCCAACGCTTGCTGTTCGTCCATCATTCCGCGTCGCCTCCTTTGCTCTGCCGGTGTTGCTAATCCGATACACACTATAGAACGTATGTTCTCTCATGTCAAGCCCGTCTGGCCGCGTACGTACGAAGGAAAAGCGCGGATTTGCGGCAGTATTTATGCGGCATTCGGCGAGCAAATCCGCAGGCAATCGCATTTGCGAGATCATGCCCTGTGCGTTATACTTTGTCGGTTTAATCACGTGCTCATCGGGCGGTATCCGCACGGTGGAGCGATAGACAGACGGGTCGCATGGTGGCGCTCGGAGGCGAACGATGCCAGGATCAGCGGAACATCTTACCGACACGACGATCAATGTTGTGGACTACCTCAAGAGCGACGGGATGGGGCGGACGCGGCGGTACGTCCTCGATGTGCCGTCGCTCGACCTCGACCGCGATCTCGTCGCGAGAGCCGTCCATGCGGAGTTCCGGCTCTTGCGCGTCGGTGCGGGCGTGCTTGCTGAAGGGATCGCGCGTGCGGTCGTGGACCTGGAGTGCGTGCGGACATTGGACATCTTCCCGCAGCCCATCGAGGCCGAGTTCGCCGAGCAGTTCCGCCCGATGATTGACCTCGCTACTGGCCGGGCGATTGCGTACGAAGACGATCCTAACGATGAACCGGAGGTCTTCCCAGTCGGCGATAATCACGAGATTGATCTGCGCGAGCCGCTCCGGCAGGTGTTTCTCGTTGCCTTGCCGATGCAGCCGGTCAAGCCGGGTACGGAGCCAGTCATCCTCGACGAGACGACGCTCGACGAAGCAGCCAATCCGTTCGGCGTCCTGGAGACGCTCTTGCGGGATGAAGGCGAATAGGCTATCATGCTCGGACGATAGGCGATTGACGCGGACGCCCGCGCGCCGAACGCGGGTTTTCGCTACGACGATAGGAGCGCACGCGCATGGGAGCCCTACCAAAGTTTCGTTGTTCACGCGGGAAGCGGGGCATGCGCCGCAGCCACGATCACATCGCGCCGGTACATCTCGTCGTCTGCCCGGGTTGCCGCTCGTACATGCGCTCGCATCACGTCTGCCCGACGTGCGGCCAGTATCGCGGCAACCAGATCATCGAGATCAAGCAGCGCACCCGTCGCACGGAGCAATAGTCTTCGCGGTGGTCAAGGTGAAATGAAGAATGGGAGTGGCGACAACCACTCCCGTTTTTGTTGTCGTGTTACGGGATCGCTTATCCGTCGCCAAGCCGGTGGATAAACGTGCTTGGTGAGCCGCGAAGAATCGTGAAACTATCGAGCACGACGCGTATGTCCTTCATGAACGCGTCAAAATCCGCCTCCCGCGCCGTGAAAGTGACGGCATATTCTGTCGTGCCGTCCAAGATCACAAATTGGCGAAAACGGATGTGCTCTCCACTCGTTGTAAGGATGGAGTCGCCTTGGGTCGCTGGATGTCCAGCGACAGTTGCCGCCCCAAAACCGCCAGGCAAGTAATCGAAGGTCGCTTGATCCGACAGAACCGCGCGAAACACGGCCTCGAACTGCGCTCGCGTCGGAATCAAGGGCACGAGCGTCGTGCCCGTCGGCACGGTCGTCACAATGACGTTGAAATTCGCCCCCGTAAACGCGGGTGAAGAGAACGTTGGGATATTTGGCCCCAATATGGATGACCGCTGATACCCGTCAGGGACGGTGATCGAGAATCGTCCTTGCGGGTCTGTGTACGTCGTTGTCGCCGCCGCAACACTCGTCACCATGTAAAGCGCCGCCATCATGCCAGCCAGTACTATCCACCAACCCCGGGTTCGCATCGTACCCTCCTGACTTGACGGCCATTTACTCGCCATTCCGGTAGACCCCGTACCGACAATGTGTGAGTGCTTGCATGTGTGTACACTATATTTGAGCGCGATACAACAGACCGGTGATACATATCTGATCGGAAGCGCGTCAACGCCATGAATCGCGCGACAGGATGCGCTCCTTTGGTATGCTATGCGGAGCGGTGGTGGGTGAGAGTGGGAAGAGGGGCGCGGGCATGGCAGAACAACGCGAGCGGTATGCGGCGATCACCGGATGGGGTCACTATCTGCCCGAACACGTCCTGACAAATGCTGACCTCGAACGAATGGTGGCGACGAATGACGAGTGGATTATGTCGCGCACCGGCATTCGCGAGCGTCGTGTCGCCGCACCGGACGAGACCACCGCGACACTCGGCGCGCACGCGGCCCGCACGGCGCTCTCCGTCGCGCGCCTCGCACCCACCGACCTCGATCTGATCATCGTTGCTACTGCCACACCGGACTACTTCTTCCCCAGTACCGCCTGTGTCGTTCAGAGCCTGCTCGGTGTGACGCGCATCCCGGCATTCGACATCGGCGCGGCCTGTTCCGGCTTTATCTACGCGCTCGGCACGGCGACGCAGTTCATCCGCACCGGCGTCTACTCGCGCATTCTCGTCATCGGCGCGGAGACGCTGACCCGTCTGACCGACTACACCGACCGCCGCACCTGCGTCCTGTTCGGCGACGGCGCGGGCGCGGTCGTCCTCGAAGCGACCGACCAGCCGCGCGGCCTCCTCTCGCTGACATTGGGCGCGGACGGCAGCGGTGGTCGGCTCCTCAAGGCCCCCGGTGGCGATGCCACGCTCCCCGTGACGCAGGAGATGCTGGACCGCCATGACCAATATCTCACGATGGAGGGTTCCGAGGTCTTCAAATTTGCCGTGCGGACGATGGGCGACGCGGCGATTGAGGCGATCGCGCGAGCCGGTATGCATTTCCGCGAGATAGACATGCTCATTCCTCACCAGGCAAACCTGCGCATCATCGAGGCGACGGCGAAGCGGCTCAACCTGCCTCGTGACAAGGTGTGGGTTAATATAGACAAATACGGCAACACCTCCGCCGCGACGATCCCGATTTCCCTCTCCGAGGCGGCCGATCAAGGGTTGCTGCCCGACGGGGCGAACCTGCTGCTCGTCGCCTTCGGGGGTGGGCTGACGTGGGGTGCGTCGGTGATCCGCTGGGGCCGGGGCGTCGAGGGAGGGAAGGCGTGACCGCGATAGCATGGGTCTTTCCGGGGCAAGGCTCGCAATCGGTCGGCATGGGCAAGGCGCTCGCGGACGCTGAACCCGAGGCGCGGCAGCGCTTCGCGGAAGCGGACGACACGCTCGGCTTTGCGCTGAGCGACATCATCTGGAACGGCCCGGACGCCACGCTCCAGCAGACAGACATGCAGCAACCGGCGCTCCTGCTCGTCAGCGTCGCCCAGTTCGAGGCGCTGAAGCGGCGCGGGCAATTGCCGAATGCCGCCTTCGCCGCCGGCCATAGTCTCGGCCAGTATTCGGCGGCGGTCTGCACCGGCGCGCTGCCGTTCGCGGAGGCGATTCGCCTCGTACGGCGGCGCGGTCAACTGATGCAGGAGTATGGGCACGGCGCGATGGCCGCGATTCTCGGCATGGAAACCGAAGCAGTGCAGGCGCTCGCAGCGGAAACGAATGTCGAGATCGCGAACATCAACGCGCCGGGGCAGGTAACGATTGCCGGACGGCAGGAAGATGTCGAACGCGCCGCCGCCCTCGCGAAGGAACGCGGCGCGCGCCGGGCGATCATCCTCCCCGTCTCGGCGGCCTTCCATACCTCACTGATGCGCCCCGTCGCCGATGCCCTCACGCCACTCCTCGAAAACGCCGATCTCACCGATCCCGCCGTGCCGATCATGGCGAATGTGGATGGTCAACCCATCAGCATTGCCGCCGACCTGCGCGCTGAGTTGATTACCCACATCTTCTCGCCTGTCCAGTGGGTGCGTGCCGTCGAGACGATGCGCGACGCGGGCATCACCGACTATCTCGAAATCGGCCCCGGCAACGTCCTCAGCGGCCTCATCAAACGCACCGACAAAGAGGCACGGACACAAACCAGCGATGCTCTGTTCGCCATCTGAACCGTGAAACGCCATTGTTTGACGGAAAATGATCGCGATGGCACGATGGACGCGTGGAAGAACAGGTCTACATCACCCGTTTTTATCGCACATCGGCGGATGCTGAACCGGTCCGCGAATTCCTGCGCTCGCTGCCGCGTGAGGCACGGCTGAAATGCGGCCGGTACATGCAGCAGTTGGAGTGGCAAGGACTCGCGCTCCGGGCATCACACGTCAGGAAACTCTCGCGCGAGATATGGGAGTTGCGGCCGGAGTATGATGGGATCGAATATCGCTTCTATTTTGGTATCGCGGGTAGCGTGGTTGTCTACGTTCATGCGGTCGTGAAAAAGCAGCAGAAGGCGAACCGCAACGATATTGATCTCGCAGAGCGACGATTTGAGGAATGGAAGGCGGTACAGCGTGAACAACACGAGCGACCTTGACGACTTCCTCGCGGAAGAATTGGCGGACCCGGAATCCCGCGCCCGCTTTGAGGAGATCGCGCCGCTGGTTGACTTCGGCTGCGCTGTTGCTATCGCACGAGAGCAGCGACGAATGAGTGTGCAAGCGCTTGCTGCCGCGACCGGAATCTCCCGATCAGCGCTCATGCAGATTGAGAAGGGGAACGAAGCGCCAACGCTCGTCGCGCAGACGAAGATCGCGCATGCATTCAACGCACGATTGGAGATTGCTCCGAGCGGTCGGATTGATTTCGTGCTTTTCCCGAAGATCATTGAGCGTCGCACGCCAGACCGGGTACGGATTGCGACCGTAGCGAAAACCGCGTGATTGCGCATGCGATGGAGGGGCAATGGCGAGTGAGACAGAGCGGCAAATCGTCGTCGTAACAGGCGCGAGCCGGGGGATTGGGCGGGCCGTCGCGGTGCGGTTCGCGCGGGATGGGGCGGCGGTGATCGTCAATTATAAGGGAAGCGAGGCGGCGGCGCAGGAGACCGCGCAAGTCGTCACCGAGGCGGGCGGCGCGGCGACGCTCGTGCAGGGCGATGTGAGCAACCGCGACGACGCCGAGCGGCTGATCGAAACGGCGATCCAGCAGTACGGGCGGATTGATGTGCTCGTCAATAATGCCGGCATCACGCGGGACCAATTGCTGATGCGGATGACCGACGACGACTGGGATACCGTGCTCGACACGAACCTGAAGGGCGCCTTCCACACGACCCGCGCCGCCCTCCGCCCGATGCTGCGTAAGCGGAGCGGGCGAATCATCAATATTTCCAGCGTCGTTGGCCTGATCGGTAACGCGGGGCAGGGGAACTACGCCGCCGCAAAGGCGGGCCTGATCGGCTTCACGAAGTCCATCGCACGCGAAGTCGCCTCGCGCAGCATCACTGTCAATGCCATCGCCCCCGGCTACATCGCGACGGAGATGACGGACGCGATCCCAGAAAACATGCGCGGCAAAATCCTTGAACAGGTGCCGATGGGTCGCCTCGGCACGCCGGCGGATGTCGCGGCGGTCGTCGCCTTCGTTGCCTCATCCGCCGCCGCCTATATGACCGGCGCTGTTCTGCACGTAGACGGCGGCATGGTGATGCAGTAACATAGACCATGGAAGACGGCGCGGGCGGTATCACAGCCGCCCGTTTCCATGCCTACGGGAATGATTGAACCGCGAAGGCGCGAAGAACGCGAAGAAGAGAAGAGAAACAAAGCAAAGGGAAAGCATTGATGCGGGACCGATGTCATTTGATACCGCCACATCCTTTATCTCCATCTTTCTTCGCGCCTTCGCGGTTCAATTCTTCGGTAAGGGTTTAGCCATGTTGCAGAAGGTGTTGATCGCGAATCGGGGGGAGATTGCGCTGCGGATTTTGCGCGCCTGCCGGGATGTGGGATTGCCGGCAGTCGTCGCGTATTCTGAGGCGGATCGGGAGTCGCTGCCGGTGCAACTGGCGGACGAGGCGGTCTGTATCGGGCCGGGGCCGGCGGCGCAGTCGTACCTGAGTCGGCCGCGCATCGTCACGGCGGCGCAACTAACGGGCTGTGACGCCATCCATCCAGGGTATGGCTTTCTCGCCGAGAACGCGTACATGGCGGAGATGTGCGAGGAACTGGGCATCACCTTTATCGGGCCGCGCGCGGAGACCATCGAGCGGATGGGGGACAAGGCGGCGGCGCGCGAGACGATGCGCCGAGCCGGGCTGCCGATCCTCCCCGGTCTCGAAACGCCTGCCACGAACGACGGCGATCTGCTGCGCGCCGCGCGCCGGATCGGCTTTCCCGTCATGCTTAAAGCGGCGGCGGGTGGCGGGGGCCGGGGCATGCGTATTGTACGCTCCGAATCCGAGTTGGAGCGCGTCCTGCCCCTCGCGCGGGCGGAGGCGGAGGCGGCATTCGGCAACGGCGAGATGTATATCGAGCGGTTCCTCGAATCGCCGCGCCACATCGAGGTGCAAGTGCTCGGTGATGGCGAGGGCAAAGTCGTCCTGCTCGGCGAGCGCGATTGCTCGCTTCAACGTCGGCATCAGAAACTGTTGGAAGAATCGCCCGCGCCGGGTCTCTCAGCGCGGCAGCGGCAAACGTTGTGGGATTTGGCGGCGCGGGGAACGAAGGAACTGAGATATCGCGGCGCGGGCACGCTGGAGTTCCTGATGGACGGCGACGGCCGCTTTTATTTCATGGAGATGAATACGCGCATCCAGGTCGAGCATCCCGTCTCGGAGATGATGACTGGCGTGGATTTGGTCGCGTGGCAGTTGCGGATCGCGGCGGGCGAACCCTTGACGCTCCCGGAGCGCCCTCGTACGATGCAGGGGCACGCGATCGAGTGTCGGATTACGGCGGAAGACCCGGATCGGGGTTTCGCACCGTCGCTCGGCACAATTACTGAATATGTGCCGCCCGGTGGCCCCGGCGTGCGTGTGGACAGCCACCTCTACGCTGGTTACCGCGTCCCGCCGTTCTATGACTCGCTCCTCGGCAAGGTGATAGTCTGGGCGGAGACGCGAGAAGAGGCGATGGACCGCATGCGGCGGGCGCTCGAAGAGACGATCATTGGCGGCATCGCCACGTCCGTCCCGTTCCATCTCCGTATCCTGCGCGATGCCCGGTTCCGACGCGGCGAAGTCCACACCCGATTCGTCGAGCAGTTGCTGAGTGGCGACGGTTCGTGACGGTGTGAAGCAGAATGTATCCTGCCGTCCCGGATTGCAGAAATGACTCCTGCTTCACCGAGAACTTGCAATCAGCCGGAGAGGGAGAGCGAACGATGACACACACAACGATTGAAGAGCCGGTGCTGCTCCTGAGCGACACGGATGCGGACAGGGAAGCGCCGACTGAGGTCGAACCGGACAGCCCACCACGCCCCCGGCGGAAACGCGCGGGGAGCGATCAGTTCGGCCAGAAACAGCGGAAGGCGCGCGAGGGCGCGTTGCAGGTATTGTTTGAAGTGGATTTGGTCGGGCACGACGTGGAAGATGTGCGCACCCGGCAGTTCGATCAGATGCTGCTCGCCGATGGCTTCCGCGACTACGCGGAGCGGTTGGTGGACGGCGTGCTTACGCATCGAGATGACGTGGATGCCTTAATCGCCGCTACCGCTCCCGCGTGGCCCATCGCGCAGTTACCGCGCGTTGATCTCAATATCCTTCGGCTCGCCTTGTGCGAACTGCTCTACAACACCGATGTGCCGGTGGGTGCGGTGATCAACGAGGCTGTGGAACTGGCGAAGCGGTACGGAAGCGAGAATTCCGGCAAGTTCATTAACGGCACGCTCGGCACCGTTGCGTCGCGCATCATGGCGGGTGCATTGACGCGCGGCGCTGGATAACACACAACCGAAAAGCCTACACGTACGTATGCTATACTGGGAAAGCGAGCGCGCGATCCGGCGCGCCGCCGCGTGATATAGCTGTTAGCGGAGGAGAGCGGGGTGTCCACTTCTACGATCTATGATCGGTTGAAGGGTATCGTCACGGAGCAGTTGGGTGTGGATGAGGAAGAAATCACGCCCGAAGCGTCGTTCGTGGACGATCTCAATGCAGACTCGCTCGACCTGGTCGAGTTGATTATGTCATTGGAAGAAGAGTTCGGTCTGGAAATCTCGGATGAAGACGCGGAAAAAATCCTCACCGTCGGTGATGCCGCGAGCTACATCGAGGAGCACCAGAGTTAGTACCGTCCCCCGTGGCGGCCGAAATGGCAGGGAATAAGGACTACACTATGGCGAATATCACTACCCGGCCGCCACGGCTTCTCGTCCCACTGCGCAATCTGAATCCGCTGCGCGCCCTGCGCAAAGGCCCGAAGAGGCCGAAGCCGGATGCGGACTTGATGACGCTCCAGGAACACTTGATTGAGTTCCGGGGTCGGCTCGTCAAGTCTATTCTCGGCATCTTCGCAGGGATGATCGTCGGATTCATCTTCGCCGGGCGCGTCTTCAACCACATGCTGTCCATCATTCATGACGCGAACCCGGGTAGCACGGTCATTACGACAGAAGCCACCGAAGGCTTCATGACGTATTTCAAAATCGCGCTCTATATCGGCATCGTTGTTGCCTCACCAATCCTCTTCTATCAAATTGTCCGCTTCATGGCACCCGGCCTTCTGCCTCATGAACTGCGGTACCTGCTCTGGGGCATTCCGCTCGCATCGGCGCTTTTCATTGGTGGCGTCTACTTCGCAAACATCGTCGTGATCCCCTCGTTCCTCAAATTCCTCGTTGGCTTTTCGTTCGGCTTCCTTGGCAACTTTACGGTGACATCGAATAACTTTCTAACATTCTTCATCAAGATTTCGCTTGGCATGGGCCTGATCTTCCAGTTACCGGCCGCGCTCTTCCTGCTGGCGAAGATTCGCGTTGTCAACATTGACAAGTTGCGGCGCTGGCGCCGGTACGCCTTCTTGATTTGCACGATTGTCGGCGCGGCCATTTCACCGACGCCCGATCCCTTCAATATGATGCTCGTTGCGTTGCCGATGTATGCGCTCTACGAAGCCGGCACCGTCGCCACCTACTTTGCCCTTCCGCGCCGTGACCGCGGCCGCTTCTGGCGTCGCCCGAAACTGGCGGCGTAAGTGCCGGTAACGGTTAATCGCCCGCCGCCTGCTGGCCGCTGCCAACTGATCGCTTGAGCCATTCGGTTGGCTCGATGAGGGCAACGAGGGCGGTTTCGGGGAGCGCGGCGTGGCATTCCCAGCAGATCAGTTCGTAGATCGTCTTCTCGGCGATCACTTCTTTGTGCACTGATGCCGCGCACTCACAGGCACAGAACGGGCAGGCGACGATCGGGACGCGCTTCATTGGCGGCTGCGCACGGAGCAGTGCGGGCACAACTGCTGCGTCGCGCAGATCGTCCTCGTGCTTGATGAGGCGGCTCACGTAGACAATGAAAATGAAGAAGATCGCCTTCAGCACCATCGTGGCGATGAAGATGTCCAGCAGCGTGATTTTGGTGGCGAGGATGATCGGCATGCTGCGCCTCGGCTGCGTTCATAAAGCGGGACAGGGAGCCAAATAGCGCCCGCGTGCCGTGACCGTGATCGAGCGGCTGTTCCGTGAAAACCATACCACGCACCGGGCAGTTATTCACCCCCACGCTCGCCGGGAGCGCGGAGCACTCCTTGTGCGACAAGGTGTTCGAGGCTGACCGGTTCGACCCGCAGCGTCCGTTCGCCCCGGTACGTGACCATGCCCGGCCCCGCGCCCGCGATCTTGCGGACTTGGCGGCGCGGCGCGAAATCCACCTCGACATGGCCCGCGGAGCGCGCGCTGCTGTAGTACGCCGCAAGTTGTGCCGCCATTTCGACGGTCTTCGCGTCGTCCGCTGCCTGTGGGACATGCTCTGCGCTCCACTGGACGATGACATGCGCGCCGCCGACGCCCCGCGCGTGGAGCCAGGTATCGTCTGGGTGGGAGAGCGTGAAGGTAACATGCTCATTCTGCGGCCCGCTCCGACCGACGAGCAGGCGATGGCCAGCCGGTGTTGTGTACGCGCGCGCGCGGCGCACGGCAGGTGGGCGCGGACGGCCTCGTTGCGGTTTCGCAGGCGTGGCTGCCCGCGCGCCCGCATACGTATGCCACTCTCGTTCGAGGGTGACGAGATCATCGAAGACCGTCGCCGTCTCCACCAGTGCCGCCATCTGGCCGAGATAGGCGCGCTCGGTCTCCGCCTGTACGACCCGCTCCGGCAAACCCTCCGTCGCTCGTTGCGCCTTGCGGTACTGCTCGAAGTAGCGCTGCGCGTTCTCGGACGGCGAGAGGGCGGCATCGAGCGCGATCGTCAGGCCATCGTCCGTCCGCAACGCCGTTTGCCGGGTGCCAATTGTGTATGCGTATGCGTAGATCGCCTCGCCCTTGCGCCGGTTCACATCCGCGTCTTCCGCCCGCGTCAGTTCGCCCCGGAGGGCTGCGAGGCGGGTATCAATGCGTGTCGTCGCGTCGCTAATCGCGTGCAGGAGGCGGTTACGCCGCTCGCCGTGCGACGTGGCGCGGTCAGTCTCCGCGAAGAATCGTGCAACAATCGCGGAAATTGACGAGTCTTCCTCAGCGGTCGTCGCCGGGTTCGCGGCGAGAGAGACGAGCGGGATCGGCGAGAAGGCAACGGTCGTGCCATCGCGCATGTACACGACCGGTCGCCACACGCCGTTTTGCATTGGTCGGACAATCTCCCGGAGCGCGGTGACGAGCCGGTCGGGATCGCAGGCGGTGGCGGGCGCATCCACACGGCCCATGGCGCGAAAGGCGAGTTCGCGCGCGACTTGCGGGCTGATGCCACCGAGTGAGCCGACGAGTGCGGACGCGAGATTCGTCTTTTCGCCCGCGAGGAGACAGAGGCGCTGCATCTGTCCGGCGGTGATTGTGGAGGGATCGGCCTTTTCCTGCGGCGGGGGTGGTGCATAGGGCAGATGTGGCAGGATCGGGCGGACGCGGCTCGTTGAAGGAGGGACGCGCTTCAGGGCATCGAGAATCCTGCCATCCGCACCAACGAGGACAGTGTTCGAGTGGCGACCCATAATTTCGATGATCAGCGTTGTTTCGTCCAGCGTCCAACCGGGTGGCAGGGCGGCGGGGCCGTCATCATCTTCCTCAGCTACATCGTCGTCCGGGGCGTCATCGCGCTCCTTGACGGGCGGATGCGCCTTGACGATACTCAGCGCCAACGTCCGCTCGAAGGCGGGCTGCGCGAGTTCGTGAATGCGGCCCCCGCGAACGTGTTTGCGCAGGAGGAGGAGAAACGGCGTAATGCGCGCCGCATCGGCGGTCAGGCGTTGTGAGACGAGATGGACGCGCGCTGCCTGTGGATGATCGCTGATCAGGAGTTGGTGGCGCGTGCCGTGCGCGAAGATTTCGAGGACGAGCGTGCGTTCGTCCGCGAGGCCGACACGCTGGATGCGGCCACCGACAATTGCGGTCGTGAGTTCATCGGCGACGGCGCGCATGGTGAGCGCATCGAACACGGGTCATCCTTTCCGGCGCTTCGTGTGTACAGTGAAGTGTACACCGTATGCAAAGGGCTTCGCGGAGGAACGGCATGATGGCGACGGAACTGATCCATATCGGCTTCGGCCATCTCGTCGCGATGAACCGCGTCGTCGCGATCGTCGCGCCCGAGAGCGCGCCCTTGAAGCGCGTGATGAAGGAAGCGCGCGATCAGGGGACGCTGATTGACGCGACCTCCGGGCGGCGCACGAAGTCGCTTCTCTATCTGGATAACGGCATGGTGCTGGCTGCGGCGCTCGGCCCTGAAACGATCGCCGGACGGCTCGGCGGCTGGCGGCACGGGCGAGGACCGGCGGATGGGCCGGATGACGAACCGGCAGGTTTGGTGGGGAGCGCCGCGCCATCGGGCCGGAGAGAAGCGGAGTACGCATGATGTCTGGTAGCCAGGAAGGCATGAATGAGCGCGCCGACGAGTTGATTGACGCGATGCGCAACGCCGCCCGCCCCCTCTTGATTGTCATCTCCGGGCCGTCGGGCGTCGGCAAGGACACGGTGATCGAGCATATGCGCGACATGATGCCCGAACATTACTACGCTGTTACAGCGACGACGCGCGAGCGCCGCCCCGGCGAGATCAACGGCGTGCATTATCACTTTTTCACGCCGGAAGACTTCAATCGCGATGTCGAGGCGGGTGAATTTCTCGAACACGCGACTGTCTATGGCAACTTCTACGGCGTTCCGAAGGCGAAGGTGCGGCAGGCGCTCCGGCAGGGGAAGGATGTCGTCATTAAGGTGGATCCGCAAGGCGCGGCGACGATCCGCCACCTTGCACCGGAAGCGCTGATGATTTTTCTCCTGCCGCCCGATATGGGCGAACTCTCGCGCCGCCTCCGCTCTCGCAAGACGGATGACCCACTCGCCCTCTCCCGCCGCATCAACATCGCCAGCCGGGAAATCGCGACGAGCGAACTCTTCGACTACTTCGTCATCAACGAATCAGAGCAGATAGACCGTGCGGTCGAGCAGATTCAGCAGATCGTCACGATCGAGAAACTGCGCATCCACCCGCGCGAGGTGGATTTGTAAGGGAAGGGGGCCGGGGGGTTAGGGTCTCCTCACTTGGAACACCAACCGCCAATGCGGAATCTGCACGACGAAGCCATTATCGTGTACGGAAACCGGTGCATCGGTGGGAATGGCGGTGACGGTGTAATCCTGCGCGTGCGGTGTACCCTCTGTTTCCCAGACAGCGAACAGGTGATCGAGCCAATCTCCGGTCCGTGTATCGCCGTAGGTGAGCGTCGTCATATCCGCCGTGTTATCTATTGTATCGGCGAGGCGGATGACCGTTCCGCCGCCTGTCGCCAGGTCGAAGACCCCGTAGCTGTGGCCGACAAAGCCGTATCGCGCGTCGTCCGAGGAGACGAACGCAAAGACGCGCGTATGTCGCGTATCCGCGAGGGCAACGGCGAGCGCGGAGAACCAACCATGCTGTACGCCCGTGATGGTACGCGAAACGGGCGGCCCTTCGAGAAGTGCAGCAATACGTCCGGCGTCGTGCGCGGCGGCATTCGTCATCATCAAACGCAGGTCGGGAGCGACACGATGCGTGCGACTCCCGGTCGCGTCGTCGCCCATGTCGCCGCGCAAGGGCATGAATGAACAGGGCTGGAGTGAGCGACTGCGCAGCACGCCGTCTGCTTTCGTGAAGGCGATAGAGAACTGCGCCGGACCAACACTGAGCGGCAGGACGAGCACGCCGCCGGACTTCAGTTGCGCGAACCATGTCGGCGCAATATCCCCGGCATTCACGGTGAGGATGATCCGGTCGTAGGGGGCGTTCGGCGCATACCCCGCCGCGCCGTCACTGGTGATGATGTCAATATCCGTCAGTCCGACGGAAGCGAGATGCGCGCGGGCAACATCGGTGATGTCCGCGTCAATATCCACAGTCGTGACATGTCCGGTGGGGCCGACGAGTGTGCGGAGCAGGGCGGCGTTGTACCCGGTGCCCGCGCCGATCTCCAGCACATCCATGCCCGGCTCGAGCGCCAGTTGCTCGAGCATTTCGGCGACCATCGCGGGCTGCGAGGCGCTGGAAATCGAGACGTCACCCGCAAACTTCGTCGCGATAGCATCGTTCGCGTAGGCACGTTCGAGTGATACATCGGGCAGGAATGCGTGACGCGGCACGGTAAGCATCGCGGCGCGGACCAATGCATCATGCAGTACGCCATCGCGTTCGAGGCGCGCGATCAGGGCGGTACGGCGGTCGGTCGCTTCGTCTGGTTCCATGGAGCGATGCTCCTATTCCGCGACTGCGGTGCGCTCCGCCGCGTGATCCGCCGTTTCCTCGTCCGCGTCGTCAACATCCGGCGCGTTCGGATCGCGCGGCGGCACGTACCGCAGTTGGGCTTCCGAGTTCTCCATATGGTCGGTGAACATGATCCCTTCGAGGTGGTCAATCTCGTGCTGGAGGACGCGGGCGAGAAACCCATCGGCGGTGATCTGGATTTGGCGATCTTGCATGTCGTAGGCGCGGACGACGACCGAGAGATCGCGCTCCACCGGTCCATACATATTGCGGAGCGACAGGCAGCCTTCTTCGTCGGTCTCCTTGCCGCCGCGCCGACGGACGATCCGGGGGTTGTAGAGCGCCATCTGGAAGCCGGGATCGTCCTCCTCGATCGAGTCGGGCGGGATGTCCACAACGATCAGCCGGAGCGGCACGCCGATCTGTGGCGCGGCCAGTCCGACACCAACGCCGATGACTGTCTCGACCATGTCGCGGGCTAGTTGCAGCGTGTCTTCGTCCATCCGGCTGATCTTCCGTGCCCGCGTCCGCAGGATCGCATCGCCTTCCGGGGTATTGATTTGTAGTATCTCGCGCTTCGCCATTCGTCTCCTATCCTTCCATTTCTCCCGATGATAACACCAGATGAGGCAAACCTCACCCCCGGCCCCTCTCCTTCGCCTGACGGACCTCCCCGTCAGGCGAAGGAGAGGGGAGGGGAATGCATGTGAAGCGCCGGAGCGTTCTCCCAAGACCCGATGCATCCCGTATCTCTCCCCCTCTCCTTTGCTTCCGAGCAAAGGAGAGGGGGCTGGGGGTGAGGTTTGCCCCGTGTTTCGCCTTGACACTCGAAAGCCGCGAAACGTATGATGACTGTGGAACGGTTTCACTGAGGGGGAAGGGGTGACCGCAATGCGGATTGAGATGCTGTGGAGCCTGGCATGGCTGGGATTTTGGCGCATATTCTTTTCGCGCGTTTCACGCCCCTTCGGTCCGCGACCGCCCCAACGACTATTTCACCAGGCAGGTGCCCCGGGTGCGCTTCAACGAACCAATACAAAACGGGGACACGAAGGGATGATTTCAGATGGGATTCGTCGCACTTGGGGGTGGCCTGCTTGTCGGGTTCCTCATCGGAGCGGCGGTGGCTTGGGCAATTTCATCGCGCATCAAGGATACCAAGGGGCGCGACGAACGACAGCAAGCTCAGGCCGACGCCGAACGGATTATCGAAGCAGCGAAGGCGCAAGAGCGGGAACTGACCCTCTCCGCCAAAGATGATGCGCTCCGTCTCCGCGAGGAGATCGAGCGAGAGCAAAAGGAGCAGCGCGCCAACATTCAGCGGCAGGAGCGCCGCATTCAGCAGAAAGAAGAGACACTCGACCGCAAGTCCGCCCAGATCGAAAAGCGCGACCAGGATCTCGATCTTCGCGAGGAAGAGGTGGCTGCGATCCGCGTGGAAGCGGAGACGCTCCGTGGTCGGCAGATCACTGAACTCGAACGTGTCTCGAACCTGACGCGGGATGAGGCGCGCGGCATCCTCCTCGCCTCCATCGAGGAGGAAGTGCGAGACACTGCGAACCGCCGCACGCGCGAGATCGAAGCGGAGGTCAAGGAAGACTCAGACCGCCGCGCCCGCGAAGTCCTTGCCATCGCAATTCAGCGGTGCGCGCCCGATTACGTCGCGGAAGGACTCGTCACTGCCGTGCCGCTCCCGTCGGACGATATGAAGGGGCGCATCATCGGGCGTGAGGGTCGCAACATTCGCGCGCTCGAACAGGCGCTCGGCGTGGACTTGATTATTGACGACACGCCCGAGACGATCATGGTCTCATCGTTCGATCCAGTGCGCCGCGAGACGGCACGCCGCGTGCTCGCGAAACTGTTACAGGATGGCCGGATCCATCCGACGCGCATCGAGGAAGTGACGGAGCGCGTTACGGCGGACATGGATCAGGTCATCAAGGAGGAGGGCGAGCGCGTCGCCTATGAAGCGGGTGTCGCGGGGCTTCACCCCGAACTGATCCGGCTGATGGGGCGCTTGAAGTTTCGCACCAGTTACGGCCAGAATGTCCTTCAGCACTCGCTGGAAGCCTCGATCATCGCGGCGGGCATCGCGGCGGAGATCGGCGCGGACATCAACGTCGCCAAGACGGCCGGTTTCTTGCACGACATCGGTAAGGCGGTGGATCATGAGGTCGAGGGGCCGCACGCGCTGATCGGTGCGGAGATCGCCCAGCGGCTCGGTCGCTCGTCCCGGATCGTGCATGCAATCGCGGCGCACCATGGCGAGGTGCAGCCGGAGACGGTCGAGGCATTCATCGTTGCGACGGCGGACGCGATCTCCGGCGGGCGGCCCGGCGCGCGGCGCGAGATGGTGGACCTCTACATCAAGCGACTCGAGGCACTGGAGAGCATCGCGAACTCCTTCCCCGGCGTGGAGCGTTCCTTCGCTATCCAGGCCGGTCGTGAGGTGCGGATCGCGGTCAAACCGGATGTCGTGGACGATTTGACGGCGATGCGCCTCGCGCGTGATGTCGTCAAGAAGATCGAGGAGACGATGGAGTATCCGGGCCAGATCAAAGTAACGGTCATTCGGGAGATGCGAGTCGTGGATTATGCCCGCTGATGACGGCCTCAGTTTCATCCCGTCGGCCTCCCGGCCTGCCCCCTCCCCTGTAGAGGAGGGGGCATCGGTGTTGCGCTTCCTTATCGTCGGCGACATCTTTGGGCAACCAGGGCGGCAGGGGGCCGCGCGGTTCATCCCGGCAATTCGCAAAGAGCGTGGCATTGATTGCGTGATCGCGAATGGTGAGAATGCGGCGGGCGGACGCGGTCTGACGCGCGCGACGGCGGAAGAACTCTTTCGCGCCGGGATTGACGTGCTCACGCTCGGCAATCATACCTGGTCGCAGCGGGAGATGATCGCCGTGCTGAAGGATGAACAGCTCCCGATTGCGCGACCGCGAAATTACCCACCGGGCGTACCCGGACGGGGATTCGTTGATGTTGACGTGCGTGGCGTGCAGGTGCGCGTCGTCAGCCTGATGGGTCGCGTCTTTCTGTCCGATACCCTCGACGATCCCTTCCGGGCGGCGGACGATGTGCTGCGTATGACGCCGGACGACGCGATCGTTCTCGTTGATTTCCATGCCGAGGCGACGAGTGAGAAGGTCGCGATGGGGTGGCACCTCGACGGACGTGTGGCGGCCGTCTTCGGGACACACACCCATATCCCAACGGCGGACGCGCGCATATTGCCGCGCGGCACTGCCTTCGTCACCGATCTTGGCATGGTCGGGCCACAGCACTCGGTCATCGGCAGCGAGGTGGAACCGGTGCTCCACCGCTTTCTGACCGGCATGCCGGTTCGGTTCGAGGTGGCGAGTGGCCCGATCACCTTCAATGCCGTTATTATCGAGGTAGATCGCCGGACCCGGCGCGGGCGGGGTATCTGGCGGCGGGACATCTGGGATGTGGATCTCTAGCGCGCTCGTGGCCGCAATTATGCGCCATACGAAGCGTGCGCTAGCGGTTCGGGTCTCATAGGAGGATCGAGGAGGAAAATGGATCGGATACTGCGTGGGTTGCGTATCGGAGCGGAGGCGGCTTCCATGCCCGATGCGCCAGCCAATCAGGAGGAATCTGTGATGCAAACCGCACCCCCCGCCTATGAGTCGTTCCCCGAAGAGGAGGAAGCGGCCACCCCTCCCGTCGCGACGGTTGGGAAGCGTAGCGACATCTTGAAGGTATCGTCCCGCTCCCGCCCGAGTGCGGTAGCAGGCGCGATTGCCGGGGTTGTTCGCGAGTCGGGACGGGCGGAAGTTCAGTCAATCGGCGCGGGCGCCACCAACCAGGCGGTCAAGGCCGTCGCAATTGCCCGCGATTATCTCGCGGAAACGGGCATCAACGCGGTCTGCCTGCCCTCGTTCATTGATGTCGTCATTGACGACGAGGATCGCACCGCGCTGCGATTGATCGTCGAGCCGCGGTAAGCGAAACGTCATGGTGGGGGCGCCCGCGCCGCTTCTGCCTTGCGAAGGAGCGAGTGCGTCCATGGCCGAGGCAGAGCAACTCCCGTCATCTTCCTTCCCAATCGAGTTGCACTGCCACTCCACGGCCTCCGACGGGACGTATCCCCCCGCGCGCGTCGTCGCGATGGCGGCTGCGCGGGGCGTGCGCGTCCTCGCCCTCACCGATCATGACACGACGGCGGGCATTGCCGCAGCGGCCATCGCCGCGATCGGTTTCGGCATGACGCTGATTCCCGGTGTCGAACTTACCTGCTCCGTTGCGAAGGGTGAAGTCCATCTGCTCGGTTATTTCGTCGCGGTGGGCGATGACACATTCCAGCAGCAACTCGTGCGGTTTCGTGGCGGGCGTGAGGCGCGGGGACAGGCAATCGTCGAGAAACTGAACGCCCTCGGCATCCCGGTGCGGTGGGAGCGCGTCAAAGCAATCGCCGGTGAGGGCGCGGTCGGGCGACCCCACGTCGGTCGCGCATTGATGGAAATCGGCGCGGCGACGACAATTGACGACGCCTTTGATCGCTACCTCGGTCGTGGCCGCCCCGCGCACGTCGAGCGGCAGCAGGTATTGCCGGCAGACGCGGTGCAACTCGTCCGTGCGGCGGGCGGCGTCCCGGTTCTCGCCCATCCGCTGAGCGTCACCGACCTTGAAGCCACTCTCGCGGAGATGATCCCGGCGGGCCTCCTCGGTATCGAAGCATATTACGGCGCGTACACGTCCGAAGATCGCGCCTCGCTCGCGAAAATCGCTGCCCGCCATGATCTCATCACCACTGTCGGCAACGATTTTCACGGCGACGTTCACGGCGGCGCACTCATCGGCGGCACGATGGGACCACCGGACGTTCTCGACCACCTTGTTACGGCGGCAATCGCCCGAAAATAACCGGAGAGGCGTAACAAGGGTGATCGTCATAACTGCGTGATCGGGAGACGACATATGAATAGATCGCCAGCATATTATGTAATTAGATACACGACCTTATTCCTTGTCGCGGTGCCATTAACTGGAGTCCTGTGGCGTATATATGATGTTCCGTGGCTTCTTGCTTGGTTTGTGAGTGTACTGGCTGGTGGAAGCGTCGCACGCGGAGTGGTAATGCTGCTGTTGCCATCCGAGCGTCCTATTGGACGTGGGTATCAGAGAGGTCAAGACTAATGGCGACTGGTTATCAGTTCACGCTCAGCGCGTTCGGAGATGAGATCGCGGTGGCCCTCGCCGAGCAACTGGACGTGATGCAGCGGGAGGGGATTCCGGCACTGGAGTTTCGGGGTGCGTGGGGGAAGAACATCCTCGACTTGTCCGATGACGAGGTGCGGAAAGCAAAGGGGTTGCTCGATGAACGCGGGATGCACGTCTCCGCTATCGGCTCGCCCATTGGGAAGGTGAAGATCACCGACGACTTCGGCGCGCATCTCGAACGATACCGCCGTGCGCTGGCGGTCGCCGACATGCTGGACACGCCGCGCATCCGTGTCTTCTCCTTCTTTATCCCGGCGGGCGAGGATGCCGCGCAGTACCGCATGGCGGTGATGGATCGGATGCTGATGCTGACAGACCTCGCGGAAGAGGCGGGCGTCATCCTCTGGCACGAGAACGAGAAGGAGATTTACGGCGACATCGCCACCCGCTGCGCCGACATCCACACGACGATCCGCTCGCCGCATCTGCGCGCGGCATTCGATCCCGCGAACTTCATCCAGTGCGGCGTCCGCCCGATGGACGAGGCATGGCCACTCCTTGCTGATGTCTCGACGCATATCCACATCAAGGATGCGATGATGGTGGATGGACATGTCGTCCCGGCGGGCGAGGGCGATGGGCAGGTGAAGGAACTGCTGCACGCATTGGTGCAGCGCGGCTATCGTGGCTACCTGGCGCTGGAACCGCACCTGAAGGCGTCAGGGCCGTTCGGCGGCTTCTCCGGCCCCAAACTCTTTCATACCGCCGTGGAAGCGTTGAAGGGGCTGCTGAAAGAAGTCGAAGGAGGCACAGGGTGATGGCTGCGACACCAATGCGTTTCGGCTGTTGCGGCGGCATCGCGGATGCGCCGCTGATCCGCGATGCCGGATTCGATTACATCGAATTGCCCGTCGGCACGCTGATGAGCGCGACCGATGAGGCGGCCTACCGGCGAATCACACAGGAAATCCTGGCGATGGGGCTGCCCGTCGAGGCATGCAATGTCTTCATTCCCGCGACGCTGAAAATCACCGGGCCGGCTGTCGCGTGTGAACCACTCTGGCAGTACGCGGCGACGGCGCTTCAGCGGATGGGCGAGATCGGCGTGCGCGTCTGCGTCTTCGGTAGTGGCGGGGCGCGTTCGATCCCGGAAGGGTTTGATCGAGCGCGGGCACTCGACCAACTGGCGGCCTTTCTTGACCACGTCCAGGAAATGAGCGCGCAGCATGGCGTCCGCGTCGTCATCGAACCACTCAATCGCGGCGAATCGAACGTCTTCAATTCGGTCGCGGAATCAGACGAATTCAATCGCTCGCGTGGCTTGGCAGGGATCGGCGTGCTTGCCGACCTGTATCACCTCTCCGTCGAAGGTGAAACGTACGATGGGATGATCGCGGCGGGCGACCGGCTCGGCCATATCCATGTCGCGGATGCCGACCGCAGTGCGCCGGGAGAAGGTGCGCCGACCGATTACGCGGGCTTTCTCCAGACGCTGCACCAGATGGGCTATGCAGGTACGATCAGCATCGAGGCCCGCTGGCGGACGACCATCTATGATGAACTGGTAGGCACTGAGGCGATTGACCGCGCGACCGAGCATCACCGCGCGCTCGCCTTTGTCCGCCGCCAGTGGGAAGCGATATGAGAAGACGGATGGTGGTGGGCTTTATCCTGCCAAATCACATTGCTGTGGCAGGATAAAGCCCGCCACCACCGATCAGATGCATGAATGGCCGACAGGTTTGCGGATAAGGGGGAAGCGGTGGCGAAAAAGGGCAAAGAGAAAGAGTCCGACAAGGGCAAAAAGGCGAAAAAGGCCGCAAAGCAGGCCGCCACCGTGATGCCGGAACGCGAGAAGATCGGCTTCGGGATCGTTGGTGGCGGCGTGATTGGGCCGCTCCACGCGCGGGCGATCACGGCTCAACCGGACGCGCGGCTTGTCGCCATCTGCGATATTGTGCCGGAGGCGGCGGAGAAACTGGCGGGTGAGTTCGGCGCGGAGGCGATGACCGACCTCGATCTGATGCTCGCGCGCGATGATATTCAAGTCGTCTCAGTCTGCGTGCCGAGTGGGTTGCATGCGGAGATTGGCATCAAGGCGGCGCACGCGGGCAAGCATGTCATCTGCGAGAAGCCGATTGACATCACGCTCGATGCCGCCGACCGGCTGATCGCCGCGTGCGACGCAGCGGGCGTGCAGTTGCAGGTGATCTCGCAACACCGCTTCGGCGCGGGCATGCAGCGGCTGAAAAAGGCGATTGACGATGGTGCGCTCGGCACGCTCGTGATGGGGAACGCGGAAATCTTCTGGTACCGCGCGCAGGCGTATTACGATAGCGGCGGCTGGCGCGGCACTTGGGCGCTCGATGGCGGTGGCTGCTTAATGAATCAAGGCGTGCATTACGTGGACCTGCTCCGGTGGGCGATGGGGCCGGTAACGAGCGTCACCGCGAAAGTAGGTACGCTTGCACACGAGCGAATCGAGGTCGAGGATGCCGCAGTCGCCGTGATCCAGTTTGAAAACGGTGCGATTGGCTCGCTGATTGGCACGACTGATGCCTTCCCCGGCTATACCTGCCGGTTGGCGATTGTCGGTACCGAAGGGTCGGTGATTCTCGAAGATGGCGAGATCAAGGCGTGGAACCTGAAAGCCGAGGTCGGCGAGGTCGGCGCGTATGGTCGGAGCAAAGAGGCGAAGCGGGCCGAGGTGGCCCAGAACGGTAAGAGTGCCGGACAAGGTGCGGCGGATCCGGCGGCGATCTCGTGGGGCGGGCATGCCGTCGAGGTGCGCGATATGATTGACGCCATTCGGGAGGGTCGCGATGTTGTGCTCCCCGGACCGAGCGCCCGTAACGCGCTCGAACTGATCCTCGCGATCTACCGTTCCGCCGAGATCGGGCGCGAAGTGATGATGCCGATCAATCCGAAATGGCGGCCGGGCATGAAGAAGGCCACGATGGTTGCCGCGCCCGCACCGAAGAAGGTGCCACCCACGCGCCGCGCCGCAACAACACGAGCAGGAGCAAAATGAGCATGAGCATCAAGTTAGCCTACAGCACCCTCGCCTGCCCCGAATGGTCGCTGCGCGAGATGATTGATGCGACAAAGCGGTACGGCTTCGATGGCATCGAAATGCGCCTCCTCGATGGCGAGATCATCCCACCGAACCTGCCGCCGCACGACCGCGAGCGAGTGGCGACCGAGTGCAGGGCGGCAGGTGTGCCGATTTGCTGCCTCGATACCTCGCTCCGGATTGCCACGAGCGCGACTGACGCCGATGCGCGCCTCGCAGTCGAGCGGGATGCAGCGGCATACCTCGAGCTCGCCGCCGCGTGGGGCGCGCCGCTTCTACGCGTCTTCGGTGGTGAGCCGGAGGGTGGGAAAAGCCCGGCGGAAATCGTCGCGCCAATGGCCGACCTCCTGAGTAAGATCGGACAGCGGGCCGAGCAACTCGGCGTCGGCGTCGCGCTTGAAACGCATGACTTCTTCTCGGCCTCTCCTGACGTGATGCGCCTGCTCGATCAGGTACACAACCGGCATGTCGGCGTGCTGTGGGACACGCATCATCCCTACCGGATGGGCGAACGCGTCGCCGAGACGTATGAGCGCGTTGTTTCGCGCCTTCTGCATGTCCACGTCAAGGACGCGCGGAAAGACGACAGCGAGCGCACCGGCTGGAAACTCGTTCTGCTCGGCGAGGGTGAGGTACCGGTCGCGGAAACGGTGACGTATCTCCGCTCAGTTGGCTATGACAAGTGGGTCGCGGTCGAGTGGGAAAAGAAGTGGCACCCCGAAATCGAACCGCCGGAGATCGCGCTGCCGCACGATGGGGCGTTATTGCGGACATGGCTGAACGAATAACCTAACCCCCCAACCCCCTTCCCGCGCGGAAGGGGGAGTAAGCCTCGTGGAGGCTACGACGTTCGGTAAAACGCCTCGGTATTGCGATGAGTCGCCCCTCCTCGCGGGAGGGGGCAGGGGGTAGGTAATCCCTGGACGATCTGTATGCCATTTTGCAGGTGCAGCCGCATGCCGACGGGGATGTGATCCAAACGTCGTACCGGCGGCTGGCGCTGCTCTATCACCCGGATCGTAACCCGGAGCGGCGCGCCTGGGCGGAAGAGCGCATGAAGCGCGTCAACGGCGCGTATGCTGTGTTGAGCAACGCGAACCGGCGCCAGATGTATGACCGTCGGCGATTCGGTACGAGCAGCCCGCGCCCGTCGAGTCGTCCTCCACCTGCGCCCGCCGCGACGCGATCGCACATTCCGTATCCGGCGGAAACGGAGAATGACTGGTTTCACCTCCATGTCTACGCGCAGGGGCGCACAGTGCCGGAAGTTGAAGTGGTTGCTGAGGAGACGCTCCAGCGCGATATGACCGCGTTCATCCGCATCGTCGCGCCACCGGCCGCAGGCAATACCGCGCTCGTTGACCTTCTGAACTCTGCCGCAACTGGGCAGTACGTCGCATACACGCCCTATGGTCAATCTATCGCGCGGCTCATCCTGCGCACCGCCCTCCCACTGCTGCACGACTACGAGCGCGACGGCACGCCGGATTCCGAGCGATTGCGGCGCATCATCGCGCACGTCAACGACCTCGTGCAGGATCGGATGGGCACCGAGGGTCTGAAAATGACGTTCAAGGGGAAGAACATCGTCGCGGACTGGGCAGGTCTGCTGCTCACGATCGTCAACTTCCTCTGGGGCGATGCGTGAGAACCTCACCCCCGGCCCCTTCCGGCCCTCGGCGTGGGAAGGGGTGACGTGCCGCACGTGTCAATCGCATGTCGTGGCACGCCTCTTGCCTTGAGTGGTGATAGAGAGAAGACGACGGGATAGACCGTCGCGGCGCACATTGACAATGAATGACCAGACGGGAACCTGGTTCACGCGGCTGCATGTGATGAGATGATGAGAACCACGGCAGGCTGGGGAGCAGAGGAAGAACGACTGGTGATGATGAAGATCGGTGCATCACGCGCCGTCAGCGGCTATGGACATATCAATCCGTAGCCGCTGATTCTTTTGCACGCTTATTCATGCAATCCCTCTGCGCCCTTCGCCGATCACCTGCAATTCGCGGCCAATATCGCCCAGCCCGTCCGCACCGTACGGCGTGATGGCGAGGGTGTCCTCGATCTTGACGTGGCCGACTTCCGGGTGGAGGAACTCGGTTTCGAGCGAGAGGATGTGGCCGCGCTGGAGCGTCCGGCCCGCCTGATCGGGACGGTTAATCATCGGTTGCTCATGGGAGACCATGCCGATGCCGTGCGCGACGATCCGGCCGATCTTCGCGTGGCTATTCGTGGCAAGTGCGTCCTGCGCGGTGGCGTTAACGTCGCCGTAGGTCATACCCGCGCGTAGTTGGCGGCGCACGATGCCTTGGATCTCCAAACAGGCATCGGTCAACTCTCGGCCGAGCGCCGACGGTTCGCCGAGCGCACCCATCCGGCAGATGTCCGCGAGATAGTCCTGCTCCTCGCCGCCGCAATCGAGGTGGAGCATCCGCCCGCGTTCCCAGCGCGTCTCGGAGGGGGAGCGCAGGTAGCCGGGGCCGGCATTCGTGAACGTCCAGAGGAAGGTGACTCCCTGCGCGCTCATCTCCTTCTCGATCTTCTCAGCCAGTTCACGCGTTGGTACGCCATCATACCCGGCGCGGAATCCGGTCTGGATCGCCGTGGCGACGCGATCCGAGACTTCGCGCAGGATGGCAATTTCGGCGTCCGTCTTAATCGCGCGTAGTTCGTGCAAGAGGTCGGTCGCATCCACGAAGGTCGCGCCCGGCAGTCCGTGTTGCAGCGCCGCAAGCGCGCTCGCCGGGAGGAAGGGCATCTCGACGCCAATTGTCCCACCGGCAACACCGAGCGACTGCGCCATCGTCGCGGCAGCAGTCGCGGACGAGGACGCGTCCCCGGCATCGAGGTTTCGCCGTCCGATCCACAAAGGCAGGACATCCAACTCCATCTTCTCGCCGGATGCGCCGATATAGAAAGTGTCCGCGACGCGCTCGCGCGGTACGCCGACAAAGGCGAGATACTGGCTGGACCCCATTCGCTGGCCGCGCTCGTGGAAGTGATAAACGTAGCCGCCGGTGAGATAGCGCACGTTGTGCCGTGTGCTGGCGAGCAGGAGAGTCATGCCCGCCTCGTCCATCAGATGTGCGAGTTTCGCGCTGTCGAATGGGGTCATAATTTCCTCCGGTCTCACTGCGAAGTAAAGCGGTGCAAAGTCGTAGTACTGCATACCGTCGGTGCCTGTCAATAACCGAGTAGACAGTAGACGGTAGACGGAACGGAAACCGGATTCCGCCGACTGCCAACTGCCCCCCATTTGTCCGTCCGTACGGCGTCGTGTACACTGCATGGGCGGCGGGGCGGTCGTGGACGAGAGTATGGGAGCGCATGCGAGTACTGGTTACCGGGGGCGCAGGATTCATTGGCAGTCACGTCGTGGAGGCATTACTCGCGCGGGGCGACGCGGTGATCGCCCTCGACTCCTTTAGCGATTTCCTCTATTCCGCCGCCCGCAAGCAGCGCAATCTCGCGCGTGCCGTCGAGCACCCGCACTTCCGACTCCAGACCGCCGACATTACGGACGCCCCCGCGCTCCAACGGATATGCACAGAGACACGGCCGGAGTCGGTTATTCACCTCGCGGGAATGGCGGCGGTTGGCCCGTCGGTCGGGCAGGCGGCGTTGTACACGCACGTCAATGTACTCGGCTCGATTAACGTGTTCGATGCCGCGATGGAAGCGGGCGTGCAGCATGTTGTCGTCGCTTCATCCTCGACGGTCTATGGCGACACAGGGGGCACGGCGTTTCGTGAGGATCAGCCGCTCAAGCCGATGTCCCCGTACGGCGCGACGAAAGCGGCGGTAGAGGCGATGGCGCAGAGTTACACGTCGCTGCACGACCTGCCCGTTACCGCGCTGCGCTTCTTCAACGCGTATGGGCCACGCGTCCGCCCCGATCTTGCCACGTACCGCTTCGTGGACGCCGTACATCGCGGCATCCCGATTCAGTTGCGTGGCGACGGCTCCGTGCAGCGCGATTACACGTATATCGGTGATACCGTCGCGGGCATCCTCGCCGCGCTCGATACGCCGGACGGCTTCCGGGTCTTCAACCTCGGCAACGAGCATCCGATCGTGATTCGCGATCTGATCCGCGTTGTCGAGCGGATCGTCGAGCGACCGGCGATCATCGAGCAGCAGCCTGCCCTGCGCGCCGATCTGCCCGTGACCTTCGCGGACAATAGTAAGGCGCGCGCGGCGCTCGGCTACAACCCGACGACGGACATCACGAGCGGTATCGCGCGCCTCTACGATTGGTACCGCACCGAGGAAGCCGCCGGTGATTGATCCCGCGATGAAAGTAACGACGCCTGCGAACGGTACCGGCGCGGACAGCGGGCCGTTGGACGACATCTCGGTCGATGCCATCCGCCACGACCGCGCGCCGGAGGCGATTGATCCCGCGCACAGCACGCACGGTGATGTCGCCGAGGCGGTCACGGAAGAAGGCATCTCGTTCGCGCACCGCCTCCGGCAGCCCCGAACGATCCTCTCCTTTGTCGTCGCTATCGTCATCATCGTGCTCGTCGTCATGCGCCTCAATATTAATGTTCACGAGGTGTGGCGCAATGTCCGGAGCGCGAACCCGCTCTTGCTTGTGTGTGCGTTCGCGGTCTACTACCTCTCGTTCCCGATCCGTGCCCTACGCTGGCAGATCATTCTCGGCAATGCGGGATACGACCGCGCGCATGGCATCGCGGCGCCGAGCGTCTTCGGGCTGATGGAGATTGTCATCCTCTCATGGTTCGCGAACACACTGTTGCCCGCGAAATTGGGCGATGTCTACCGCGGCTACCTCTTCAAGAAGGCGACGGGCGTCTCGTTTACGCGCACCTTCGGCACGATCCTCGCCGAGCGGCTGATGGACATCCTCGGCCTCTTCAGTTTTCTCGTCGTCAGTGGCCTTCTCGTCTTCGGCAACAAAGTGCCGCGCGTCGCCGTAACGCTCTTTGTTTTCGGCGGTGCGCTCGCGGTCTGTGGGTTGGTCGGTCTGCTCGTCCTGCGGCGGGCGGAAGGACTGCTCGAACGGATCGTGCCGAAGAAGATGTCCGTGCAGTACCGGCGGCTGGAGGAGGGGATTTTCGGCTCCTTCGGCCGCTGGCCTTCACTCACCGGACTGACGGCGATCATCTGGTCGCTGGAAGGGTTGCGCGTTTTCTGCATCACCCGCGCGCTCGGTATTCATGTCTCGCTCGCGGTGACCGTCTTCGTCGCGCTCGCCGCCTCGCTCCTGACGACGATTCCCCTTACCCCCGCCGGGCTTGGCGCGGTTGAAACGGGGATCATCGGTATCCTGCAATGGGTCGGCGTGGAGCGCAATGCCGCCGCCTCCGTCGCCGTGATTGACCGCGTGATCGGTTACTGGAGCGTCCTCCTCATCGGCCTCATCCTCTATATCTTCAGCAGGAAGAAATAAGAAGGACTGAGGATTGAGTAGGGAGGGCGATTCGCGAATCGCCCCTACGAATACGTGCAATGATCGTGCGTTATTGTGAGGACTGAAGAAAGCCGTATGGCACGAAGCGCATCGAATCCCTCAGTCCTCCGTATAGCGGTTGATGTGACGCCGGCGATGACGCAGGGGGCGGGGATTGGGCGAGTGGCGCGGCATCTGGCACGGGCATTGCCGCTGTTGGATCGGGAGACGCGGTATACCTACCTCTATGCAACTGAGGGGCGGGATGGCGTGATCCCGGACGGGTTCCTGCCCGTGCCGTATCCGCCAGTGGGCGATCTCCATCTCCCTGCAACCGCGCCCGGCTACGGCCCCGGCGATAATGTGACGCTCACACGGCTGCCTCTTCCTGCCGCGTGGATGACGCGCCTCTGGCATCGCGCCCGCCTGCCGGTGCCGGTGGAGCACTTCACCGGGCCGGTGGATTGCTATCACGCGCTCGATTACGTCGCGCCGCGCGTCCGCCATGCCCGGCTGCTCGTGACGGTGCATGATCTCAGTTTCCTCGCCGTGCCGCGTTATGCCGAGCCGTCGCTGGCGGCGTATCTCGGGGGCGTCGTGCCGCGCGTCGTGCGGCGGGCCGATATGGTCCTCGCTGTCTCCGCCTTCACCGCGCGGGAGGTCGTCGAGCGGCTGCATATTCCGCCGGAGCGCGTCCGCGTCGTGCCGAACGGCGTTGAGGGGCGATTCCGCCCCTATCCGCCCGGCGAGCGCGCCGAAGCGCGGGCGGCGGTGGCGGGTCTCGTTGGGAGCGCGGAGCGGCCGTACCTGCTCGCAGTTGGCACGCTGGAGCCGCGCAAGAATTATCCGACGCTCCTGCGCGCCTATGCCCGTCTGTGTGCGACAGGCTTGCCGCATACGCTCGTCATCGCCGGGCGGCAAGGCTGGCAGTTCGGCCCGATCTTCGAGACGTTGCAGGAACTACATCTCGCCGGACGGGTGCAGTTCGGCTCGCCGCCGGACGCGCTGCTGCCTGCCCTGTACAATGCGGCGGATGCGGTCGTCGCGCCCGCGTGGTACGAGGGGTTCGGCCTCTCCGTCCTCGAAGGGCTGGCGTGCGGCGTCCCGGTCGTCGCGTCGGACATCCCGCCGCACCGCGAAGTCGCCGGTGATACCGCCTGGTACGCCGACCCCGGCGACGCCACGGTTCTCGCAGAAAGGATCACCGCCGCCCTCAACGCGGACGAAACGACCCGCGCCACCCGCCGCGCTTCGGGCCTCCGGCGCGCTGCCACGATGGGCTGGGGTGATGCCGCCCGCGCCCTCCTCCGTGTCTATCACGAAGTGTCGTGATACACTTGCGTCGTATTGAAGAATCGTTGGCTCTGCTTGGCTAGAAAGGCTCCTGTGATGCGTTTCCAGATCATGCGCCGCGCCCGCCCGCCCTGCTAAGATGTAACGGGGCACAACGATTCCTCTGACCGCAATTACGTGGGCCACTGGCCCGCGCATTTTCCGTTAATTCGCTCGCAGAAACAGCCAACACCCGATAGTCTCGACGGCGGTTGACGCTGGCGCTCTTTCGCCGCGCCCCGACGATCTTCTGCTCGTGCGCCCCCATCCGTTCTTTCGCATTTCGACGAAACGCCGAAACGAGAGAACGGATGGGAGCGCATGGAAAGTATCTGTGGCAAACAGGCAAGGGTGATTGACGCCGCGACGCTTGCGGCACGGATCGTTGGGTACCGGGAGGTTTTGATTGACATTGGCACGGGCGATGGTCGCTACGTCCGAACGATCGCGCGGGAATGCCCGTCGTCGTTCGCAATCGGCATTGACGCCTGCCGGGAGAATCTGCGCGGCCTCTCACGAAACGCGCCACGTAACGCGCTCTTCATCATCGCGAATGCGCTGACGCTTCCTCGCGAACTGCGCGGGCTGGCGACACGAGCGACGATTAACTTCCCGTGGGGAAGCCTGCTCGCCGCGTTACTCGATGGCGACCCGGCATTCTTCAATGGCCTCGTCAATCTCGCGCAACCGGGTGCGACATTGGAAATCCGGCTCAATCAGGGCGCGCTCGCGGAAGCGGGATACGCGCTGGAGGCGGGGACGATACGGATAGAGCAGGTGTTGTGGGAGTGGGGGGTTCGCAACAGACGGTCGGCGATGCTGGATGCGGATACGTTGCATCTCGTTCCAACCACCTGGGCCAGACGGCTCGCATACGGGCGCGACCCCTGCGGATGGTCTTTTGTCGCGACGTGGCCGCCCCGATGTGCGCCAAACGCGGGGAACGTGTACCCTGAGCAATCGGGGCGCGGCCGGATTGCCCCATCGTAATGCCGCGTAGGTGCCATGAAAGTTCTGCTCGCGTCTCTCGTCATTGGATTGCTGGCGCTGGCGTTCGTCGGGGCGCTGATCTTCTGGGCGCGCTGGAGCCGGGGGCGGAGCGCGAACGCGGTGCAGGTGGTCGCGAAGAATAGCGGCTTCCTGCTCCTCTCGCAGTTCACAAACAAGGGCCTCGATTTCCTCTTCGCCCTCTACATGCTCCGCGCGCTGGGACCGATTGGGAACGGGCAGTATCAGTACGCGATCCTCGTCTGGCTCTATCTGAAGACGGTAACGGACTTCGGGCTGGGCGTGTTGGCGACGCAGCAGATCGCGCACGCGCCGGAGCGGGCGGGGGTGCTGCTCGGCCAGACAACGCTCCTGCGGCTTGCGCTGCTCGCGATCTCGCTGCCGCCGCTCGCGCTCTTTGTTGGTGCAAACGCGCTCTGGGGCGGGATCGGCGCGGTGCAGGTTGGTGCGATTGCCTTGCTCGCTCTCTCGATCGTGCCGACCGCCTACACGGACGCCGCGACGAGCGTCTTCAACGGGCGCGAGCGTTTCGAGATCCCGGCGGCGGTGACGATCCTCGGCAGTCTCGTCGGACTAGGTCTACGGGCGGGGTCGCTCCTCGTCGGCTGGGGACCGGTTGGTTTGGCGGTGGCGGCGGTCGTCGCGAACCTGCTGACGCTCGGGCCAATCGTGCTGCTCATTCGGCGGCTCGGCGTGCGGGCGGAATGGTCGTTGCGAGGGGGCGCGGCACGACGATTGCTGCGCGATGGCGGGCCGCTGCTCGTCAACGCGCTCCTGCAATCGCTCTTTTTCACGCTCGATGTCTTCATTCTCCAGCCGCTCAAAGGGGAAACGGCGGTCGGGCTGTACGGCGTCAGTATCAAGTTAATTAACACGCTGCTCATCATCTCCTCGACGTTCACGCTCGTACTCTTCCCGCAGTTGGCGCGGCAGGCGATGCGCGACCGCGCCAGCCTATCACGAACGTATCACTTCGCCGTGCGCGTGCTGCTCATTCTTGCCTTGCCGATGGCGGTCGGCGTGACAGTGCTCGCGCCAGAATTCGTACGGATCGTTGGCGGCAAGGCGTATCTGCCGGGTGCGGCGACTGCGCTTCGCCTGATTGTCTGGCTGCTCCCCTTCTCGTTCGTCAATGGCGTGACGCAGTACGTTCTGATCGCCCTCGGCCAGCAGCGACGGATGACGTGGGCGTTCGTCGCGACGGTGGTTTTCAACATCGTCGCGAATCTGCTCTTCATCCCGCGCTATTCGTACGGGGCGTCGGCGGTGATTTCCGTGCTGTCGGAAGTCGTGCTCTTTGTTCCCTTCGTGCTCTGGATCCGCCGCTTCCTCGGCCCGCTGCCGCTCGTGCGGCTGGCGTGGCAGCCGTCCGTCGCGGCGGCGCTCTTCGCGGTCGTTGCCTGGGGCGTTGGGTGGCGCGTGGGGTTGGGCGCGTGGGCGGGTGCGGTGATCGGCGGCGCGGTCTATTGCGTCGCGCTGCTCGCCCTCGGTACAGTGGGACCGGACGAGCGGGCGCTCATGCGGCAGCTGATGCAGCGGGGTGAGACTGACCCCGCCGGGCTTGACAGCAGTGCTACGATAAGAACATAAGTTCTGTATAGGGAGCGACGCCCGATGAAGATTCAGCCAGGTGAGGAGGCAGGGATGGCGCAGCATCGTTCCACATCGTCAGAGTCTGGCGCCCAAACAGGGCAGTCGCGCACGCCGGAGGGTTCGATGAGAAAAGTGATTGTCACGGAGTATGTCACGCTGGATGGCGTCATGGAAGAACCGGGCCAGTGGTCCTTTCAATTCTGGAATGATGAGGCGGCGCAGTTTAAGTCCGATGAACTCTTTGCGAGCGACGCGTTGCTCCTCGGGCGCGTGACCTATCAGGGCTTTGCCGCTGCCTGGCCCACCATGGCGGATACCGGGGAGTTCGGTGAGAAAATGAACAGCATGCCAAAGTATGTTGCGTCAACGACTCTGGAAGAGCTTGCGTGGAACAATTCACGGCTGATCAAAGGGAATGTCGTGGAAGAAGTATCCGCGCTGAAGCAGCAGCCCGGTCAGGACATCTTGCTCGCTGGCAGTGGCGTCCTTGTCCACACGCTGATGCAACACGACCTCATTGATGAGTACCGATTTATGGTTCATCCCATTATCCTGGGGAGCGGAAAGCGCCTCTTTCGGGATGGGGGCGCGATGAAGACGCTGAAACTTGTCGAGGCAAAGACATTCAGTTCAGGCGTCGTCGTTCTCACTTATCAACCAGCAGAAAAGGAAGGGCAAAAATAGGTGCAACACGCCTTCGATCCCGCGTATTAAAATAAGAGGAGCATGCAAATATGACGGAACACGCGCTCCCGCTCGCCACGTTCTACGCTGGTTGGGATGGTTTTCAGCGAAGCCTGGTTAAAGTCATTGCACCACTTTCACCTGAGCAACTTGCGTTCCCCACCGCACCGCATCACTGGTCAATCGGCATGGTTGTGCAGCATATCCTTGCGAACCGTGTCTTTTGGTTCCAGACGTGGATGGGCGAGGGGAATCCCGATCTTGCTCCCATCGCGAGTTGGGGGTGGGATCAGGAGGATCGGCCCGTCGGCTCGGCAGCGGAACTTGTCGTCAAACTTGAAGCCACCTGGCAAATGATTGAGGGAGCGCTTGCTCACTGGACTGCTACTGATCTCGGGGACTTTATCTCAGTTCCCGAAGAGGAGCGAGAAAGATTCTCCGCACGCACGCGGCAATGGATTATCTGGCATGTTCTCGAACACGAGATCCTCCATGGAGGCGAACTTTCCCTAGCCCTCGGCACGTATGGTCTGAAGACGATCTATGACTGAAGAACATCAACGGACGGCTGAAGGGATTGATAGCGCAAAGGGAATGGCACAGTGAACGAGGAAGAAATCGCAGTCATTCATGGGACTGGCAATGTCTTTGCCGGCTTCGACTTGCCTGATGCTGACGAGCTGCTCGTCAAGGCTGATCTGGTCATGCAGATTCGCGATCTAATCGGGGCGCGTGGACTGACGCGACTGACGACCGCGCGATTGCTTGGCATTAGCCAATCTGAATTACCCGCACTTTTCCGTGGTCAACTCGATGATTTCTCGATGGAGCAGTTACTGCGTTTTCTTAATGCGCTCGATCGAGATGTGCAAATTGTTGTCGCCCCGAAATCCCCAGAGCACGAACATGGACAGGTAACAGTTGTCAGCGCCTCTGGCTGATTGCCACGATCAGGCATCGCGGACGTCACCCTCGGCGATGACGCGGGCGTACCAGTGGCCGCTCTCCTTCAGGGTGCGGGTCTGAGTGGCGAAGTCGGTGTAGGCGATACCGAAACGGGCAGTGTAGCCGCCGGGGAAGGCGAAACAGTCCATCAACGTCCAGAGGAAATAGCCCCGGAGCGGAACGCCTGCGTCGAGCGCGCGGAGCATCTGCGGAAAGATGGCGCGCAGGTAATCGAGTCGGGCGCGGTCATGGATGACGCCATGTTCGTCTGGCTCGGCGTTGTCGGGCGCGCCGTTACCAGTAATGAGGATGGATGCGGGTGCGTAGTCCCGCTGCACGCGCGTCAGAATGTCGGAGAATCCCTCAACTCCGGCCATGCCCGTCTCATTTTCCGGCAGGACACGCGCCGCCATGATGGGGGCGGATGAATCGTCGCGGATGACGGCGTGCGTGGCGTAGTTGATGCCGAGAAAGTCAATTGGGGTGGCGATCTTCGCCATGTCCGTCGTTCGCACCTCCGGCGCGTCTGCCCCGAACAGTTCCATCACGTCGTCCGGGTACGTGCCGCGAAAGAGCGGGTCGAGATACCAGCGGTTCGCGAAACCGTCATACCGGACGGCCGCCGCGTGATCCGCCTCGCGGTCCGTCGCGGGATAACAGGGCGTGACGCCGATCGCGATGCCGATCCGCGTCGCCGCATTGCCGTTCGCGCGGAGAATCGGCACCGCCTCGCCATGCGAGACGAGGATGTTGTGCGCTACCTGCACGCCTGTTTTCCAACGGTGGAGACCCGGCGCGCTCTCGCCTGTGACATGGCCGTAATAGGCGACGTGCCACGGCTCGTTCTGCGTCACCCAGTGGGCGACGCGGTCACCGAGGCGGCGGGAGAGGGTATCCGCGTACTCCGCGAAAGCAGAAATCGTATCGCGATTCGCCCAGCCGCCGCGATCCTGCAATGCTTGCGGGAGATCGCCGTGAGAGAGCGTGATGTACGGTGCGATGTTTGCCGCGAGCAGGGCATCCACGATGCGTTCATAATGGTCCAACCCCGCTCCGTTCAGTCGCCCGTATCCCTCCGGGTAGATGCGGGACCACGCGACCGAGAAACGATAGGCGTTGACCCCGATGCGCCGCATCAGGTCAATATCGTCGCGGTATCGGTGGTAGGCATCGCACGCGATATCGCCGGTGCTGCCGTCCCGCACATTGCCCGGCGTATGCGTGAAGCGATCCCAGATCGTCTCGCCCCGCCCATCCTCGCGTACCGCACCCTCGATCTGATAGGCCGATGTCGTCGTGCCCCAGACAAAATCGCTCGGAAAAAACGTCGCCACATCCACCTCGCCCGCGATTGCACGCCACTCCCACTCGCGGCATGATACACGGATACGAGGGAAACCGGATTGAACCACGAAGACACGAAGAGCACGAAGGAACATAAAGGAAAACAGTAAACGGGTATCTTCTCTTTTCTTTCTTCGTGCTCTTCGTACCTTCGTGGTTCAAATTCTTCAATGCAGGAGTGGACGATGCTGCATCGTGAGGACCCGGATGGGCTGATTGTGATCACGCAGCCGGTGCATGCATGGATCGCGGCGCAATTGGCGCGGTACTGGGGCAATGCCGCGTTCGGCACGTTCGCACCGTGGGAGGAGGTCTGCCTCGGTGCGGAGGAGCACGATGTTGGCATGACCGCGTGGGACCAGGCGCCGACACTGAATCCGCAGACGGGCCGCCCATACTCCTTCATGAATATGCCGACCCACGAGCACATCACGGGATGGGCACGAGCCGGGAGGCAGGCGCTCGCGCAGGGTCGGTATCCCGCGCTCCTCACGTCCCTGCATGGCACCGGCCTCTATGAGCGATACCACGACTGGATGCGCGACACACCGGACGAGGCGCGGGCGGCGCGGGCCTACCTCGACGACGAATACGCTTTTCAGGAGTGGCTACTCGACACACTCCGCAGCGATCCGGTCTATGCGCCGTATGTTACCCCGGCAGTCATCGCGCGCAATCGTCGCCTCGTCTCGGCGTGGGATCGTCTCTCACTCTCCATCTGTCACGGCGTCCACACCCCCGTGACGATCCCGGGCATACCAACCGCCGAGAGTGAAACATCGCTGACCCTCGCTCCGAGAGAGACCGACCCGCTCAACGTGACGGTGAATCCATGGCCCTTCCGCGCCGATACGGTGCGTCTCATCTTCGAGGGCCGTCGTCTGACACAAACTTTCACCGATGAAGCGGAGATGCGCGCCGCCCTCGCCGCCGCCCCTTGGACTACCATCGTCACGCACCTGCAACGGGAACGGTAGCGCAGAGGACGCAGAGCGCGTAGAGAACACAGAGGGGAAAAAGGGTTTCGCTGATTCTTCCCTTTATATTTCCCTCTCAGCGTTCTCTGTGTCCTCTGTGATCTCTGCGCTATCTCCCGGTTAGTCCGCGACTTCGACGATCATTTCGATCTCGACGGCCATGCCGCCGGGCAGTTGAGCCATGCCGACGGCAGAGCGCGCGTGACGGCCCACATCGCCGTAGAGTTCGATCAAGAGTTCGGTCGCGCCGTTGATGACGGCGGGTTGCTCCGTATAATCGAGCGTCGAGTTGACGAGGCCGAGCAGTTTGACGATCTGTGTTACCTTGTCGAGATCGCCGATACAGTTCCTGAGTGACTCCAGCAGGTTGAGCATCGTCAGTTTCGCGGCGTCGTAGCCCTGCTGCGTCGTGAACTCCTGGCCGAGTTTGCCGATGTACTGGTTTGTGCCGCCGCGCGAGGGGCCGTGGCCGGAGAGGTAGACGACGTTGCCCACACGCCGGTACATGAGGATTTTCGATGCCGGGTTCGGCGGGTTGTTCGGCATTTCGAGGCCGAGGTCTTTGATCTTCTGCTCGATCTTCACGCAGGCACGCTCCCTTCACTCCCTTCAACCGGACGACACGATGCTTATACCACCGCCATCGCGTGGACGAAACCACGAGGGGTCTAACCAGGGAGGAGCGCAGAGGACGCAGAGGTCGCAGAGGCCACAGAGAAAGAAGGAGATTGAAACCGTAAAGACACATCAGAATAAAGAAGAACGGTGGATGTTTCTTCTCCTATGTCTCTTTCCTCTCTGCGTCCTCTGCGTCCTTCGCGTCTTTGCGGTTCTCCCCGGTTTCTCCCGCCTATTTCGGGTAGAATGAGTATGTCGTTTGGGGCGTGGAGTGCCGTGGGCAGGAAGGGATGGTCCTTATGAGTGCTGTAAATGTTGCCGTATCGCTACGTGAAATACGCGAGCGCGAGTTCCCAATTGTGCGGGAATGCACCTATCTCAATGGGGCGTCGCAGGGGCCGTTGCCGACACGTACTGTGCAGGCGGTACGGGAGGTTGTCGAATCGTGTCAAGTGCCGCATCTGAAGGCCGCGACCTCGCTGCCGCCCTATGAGCAGATCGCCCGCGAACGCCTCGCACGGCTCATGGGCGCCGATCCGGGCGATATCGTCTTTACAAGCAACACGACGCATGGCATGAATATCGCCGTGCAGGGGATTGCCTGGCGCGCGGGCGACAACATTGTCCTGCCGCACCGGGAGTTTCCGTCGCTCTCGTACGCGATGCTCCATCTCAAGGAGCGCGGCGTCGAGGTGCGCTTCGCTCCCTTTCTGGGCGCGGGACCGTCAGTAGATGAACTGATGGAGCATGTTGACAGCCGGACGCGCGCGGTCGCATGCAGCGCGATCATGTGGGATACGGGATACCGCGCCGATCTCGAATCGCTTGGCAGACGGTGCGCCGAAAAGGGCTGTCTGCTGATAGTGGATGGCATTCAACTCGTTGGTGCGGGCCACCTGGATGTCAAAGCGGCGCGGGTCTCGACCCTGGCGACGCACGGATATAAGTGGCTCCTCTCCGGTTTCGGCGTCGGCGCGTTGTATGTCGCGCCCGAGGCAGTGGACCAGATTTCACCCACCTTCATCGGCTCGCAATCAGTGGACGCCGTACCTGATACCTTCGATGGGCAACTGAACTGGAAGCCGGGCGCGGCACGCTACCAGGCTGGCGGCGGCAATCGGATCGGCTGGGCCGCGCTCGCCACCTCGCTCGGGTTGATCGAGGAAGTCGGCATTGACGCGATCGCGGAACGGAACCGCACGCTCGCCGAACATCTCTATGCTGGCCTTAGCCGCAAGGAGAGCGTCGAGATCATCAGTTCACCCGATCCCGCGCACCGCGCCCAGATCATCGCCTTCACCCTCGGCAGCAAAGAGCGGGACGCGGCGATGGTCAAGGAATTGGATGAGCAGGGGATCATTGTCGCCCTCCGACCCCTCGGCATGCGCGCCTCCCCGAACTTTTACAACACCGAGGAAGAAGTAAACCGCCTCCTCACCGCCCTCCCGGACTGAACAGGAAACTGACAAAACCATCGAAGCCGGGGAGAACCGCAGAGACGCAAAGGACGCAGAGGACGCAGAGCAGAAAAAGACGAGGGACAAGAACTATTCCCGTTTTTACTCGGCGTTCTCTCTGCTCTCTGCATCTCTGCACTGCTCCCGGCTTTATCCCCGCCGTTTGGGTTGGACGCCCGCGTCGAGGAGGCTCTGGTACGTAGGGCGGGGCATGGCGAAGAATTCGCGCGTGAAGCTGTAGCCGATGCGCGCGAGGCGGCCGACAGGGCGTGTCTGCGTGCAATCGAGGATGCCGTCCTTGATGAGGGCGGGGTCCACGGCGATATGCACAACTTCGCCGATGATGAGGCTGGACGGCTCGCGGCCATACTCCCGAATATCAAGCAGCCTGCACTCCATCGCAGCAGGCGCTTCGCCGACGCGCGGTGCGCCGACAACGACACTTGGTACAGGCGTCAGGCCTGCCCAGTCGAACTCGCTCGTGTCGGGCGGGAAATTAGCGGACGAGAGGTTCATCTCCTCCGCGAGCGCCTCCGGCACCTGGTTGAAGACGAATTCGCCTGTTGCGCGGACATTTCGCAACGTATCCTTCGCACCGGTCGAGGAGAAGGCGATGATTGGCGGGCTCGCCGAGACGATCATGCAATACGAATGCGGCGCGACATTCGCCACACCCGTCGGGCTGCGCGTGCTGACCCAGGCAATCGGGCGCGGCGCGACGATGCTGTTGATGAGATTGTATATCTGCCCTGCTGGGACGCTCGCCGGGTCGAAGCCGGTGCGCGGCGCGGCAGGATCGGTCAGCGTGGACATTATGTTCTCCTTATCAGTCGTGTGATTTGCTCCGCCCTTTCTGCTATGTCGCGCTGGCATGATCTATTCCACGTCGCATATCGTGTACGAGGGAATTCCGGGAGCGTAGGCTTCAGCCTGCGATCCGAAACGGAGACTGAATCTGCTCAAAGGGCGCCCGGCTACTGCTCTATTGTCTGGTAGATGTCCCGGCGGGTCCGGGGAATGTGCGCGTTGCCGTGAGCGTCCGGTTTGGCGAACAGGGATTGATAGATGCTCATTCGCTCATGTGCGAAGCTATACGCGGCACCTGCCATGTAGATACGCCAGATGCGGTAGGTTTCCTCGCCGACGAGCCGCTGCGCTTCCTCTTCATGAGCAGCGAGTCGTCGGTTCCAATGGCGGAGCGTCATAGCGTAGTGCTCGCGCAGGCTCTCAACATCGCGCACTTCCCACCCGGCACGTTCCGCGATGCCGAGTGATTCGCTGATCGGTACGAGTTCTCCATCGGGAAAAACGTAATTCCAGACGAACGACGTATGCGCGCTCACCTCGCGATCGAACATGCGGCGCGCGGGGTTCTGGAAATCATGTTGCACCGCGATCCCGTGGTTGAGGAAGAGGCCACCCGTCTTCAGGAGGCGGTGTGCGGTCGTGAAATATTGCGGCAGCCGGGGTCGTCCAACATGCTCGAAAATCCCGACGCTGACGATCTTGTCGAACGGCATGCCGACAGGTAGGTTGCGGTAATCATCGAGCAGAATGCGCACGCGGCTACTGAAACCTGCCGCCGCAGCGCGCTCCTTCGCCAGCGCCGCTTGCTGGGCGCTGAGCGTCACACCCGTCGCCTCGACGCCGTATCGCTCGGCAGCGAACATCATCAGCCCGCCCCAACCGCAGCCAATATCGAGGAGTCGCTCGCCGGGCCGAAGGCGCAACTTGCGGCAGATCAGGTCATATTTCACCTCCTGCGCCGTATCGAGGTCTTCATCTCCCGTCTCGAAGTAGGCGCAGGAATATGTTAGCCGTTTGTCCAACCAGAGCGCGTAGAACTCATTAGAGACATCGTAGTGATACTGAATTGCCGCGCGGTCCCGCTGATGGGAATGCTGCCGCCCATGCAGGCGCGCCGCATGCCGGTCGGTGATCGGCGGGCCTCCCGTTTCCGGCAGTTGGCGGAGGAGTCTGAGGATCGCCCAGGTCATCGCGGGGGTACGCGGCGTGGCTCCGACAAGATCATGTAGCCCGCAGGCGACTTCCAAATCGCCGATGATGTCGAAGTCCCCCCGGATGAATGCCTCGCCAAGGGTGAGTTCAGTCGGTGGGAGGAATATGCGTCGGAGCGCCCCCGGATGGTTGAGGACAACCGTCGTAGCCACGTCCTCCGGCGCGCTTTCCGGCCAGCGGGCGCCGTCCCACAGTTGGATGGCGGCAGTACGGGGCAGCGCGGCGCCGAAGAGCCGGTTCAGGATGTCGAGGGTGATCTGGCGGGCATTGCCGGTGTCAACGGTGTGAGATGGGGCAGGGGATGTGACGGGGGCTTCCTTCTCGACCGTAACCACTACGCTTCCTCCTCTGCCCATCACCGAGCGGTACACAGCCGACTGAATGATAGTATAGATAGCATGGAGAGTTCACAAGATATTCCCGCAGGAGGATAGCGTTACGGAAACGGCCCTGATTGGAGAAACCGAGGAGAACCGCAGAGACGGAGGCGCTGAGACACAGAAAGACGCAGAGACACAGAGAAGAAAAAGAAAGAGACCAAAAAGGTTTCCTCCTGTTTTCTCTGTATTCCTCTGCGCTCTCTGTGTCTCTGCGGTTCTCCTCGGTTTCGTCTTGTGAACCTGTCGCCTAGAGCGGTTCACGTATCTACTGAGCCTGTTGCGTTGTGTAGCCACAATGGGTGAACCACCCGTTCGCGTCTTGCGCGGCCACGGTCGCCATCGCCGCCGTGATCGCCGCGTCCAATGCCTGCCGAC
>JAABUU010001282.1_pt1 | contig 44035 bp, 43 predicted proteins | sample 5559301 | NCBI WGS metagenome assembly JAABUU01 (sample SAMN10711884, study PRJNA513360) | rock metagenome | isolation source: Antarctica rocks | place: Antarctica: Victoria Land, Richard Nunatak white | reverse complement strand
GCTCCCCAGCACTTGCCTCTACCCGCCGAAGAACCATGATCTCGTCATTCCAGTGCCCAGGATCGATGCCACGCCGACCGAAACCGCTCCGTCATAAGGAAAGTTGCTACAACTTCTTCAGGTCGAAGTAGCTATCGATGACACGTTGAGCCGGGCCTTGCACGACGGCGAGTTCGTGCTGCACTACCAGCCGATCAGGGATCTGAGCAGTGGGCAGGTCGTCAGCGCCGAGGCCCTGATCCGGTGGCAGCACCCGCAGCGCGGCCTGCGGCCGCCGGGGGAGTTCCTGCCCGCGGCCCAGGCCAGCGGTTTGATCGTCGAGATCGACAGGTGGGTGCTGGAGCAGGCCTGCCGCCAACTCGTGCGGTGGGACCACGACCCGGGCGTGACCGCACCGGCCTGGGTCAACGTGAACCTGTCCGCACCGCACCTGGCCCACCCCGACCTGGTCGAGCACGTCAGGCAGGCCCTGAGCGTGAGCGGGCTCTGCGCCGGCCGGTTGCGCCTGGAACTGCCCGAGACCGCCACCTTAGCCGACCTGCGCGCCGCCGGACCGGCGCTAAGTGCGCTGCGGGCGGCCGGGGTGAAGCTGACGTTGGACGACTTGGGCGCGGGGTCATCGACGTTGCGACACCTCAGCGAGCTCCCCGTCGACGGCGTCAAGATCGACGCGGGTTTCATCGACGGGCTGCTGGTCAACGACCGCGACCACGCCGTCGTGCGGCTGCTGATCGACCTGGCCCACAACCTGAAAGTCAACGTCACCGCCGAGGGGATCGAAACCCCCGAGCAGCAACGGGTCCTAGTTGAGCTGGGCTGCACCTACGGGCAGGGCTACCACCTGGGTCGACCGCACCCCGCCGAGCACCAAAGCACCCACACCTGGCTCGCCTCCACGAGACACCAGCCAGCGGGGGCGGCAGGTGCCTAGCGCGGTGTAGGGGGTGCGGGATGAGCGGACCGGGGCGGTGCGGCGCCGGTGGATCGGCCGGCCGCGCTCGCAGCCCATCGCCACTGCGGCACAGCGGACGCGGTTGTAGGAACGGCGTGCAGGCGGCGTTCACGGGCAGTCTGCTCACTGGTCACCGGCGCTCCCTACGGTTGGCGCAGTTGTTCTGATCGAGGGGTCGGTGGCTCAATGGCGTTCTGCAAGCTGCGCGCGATGTGCGGCATCGTGGGCACGGCGGTTCTTCTTACGATCTCCGCGCCACCGGCTTCGGCTGGTCCGTCTCCAGCTGGGGCAGCCCAGAGGGCGCGGCCCGAGGCCCGGTATGACCACGTGTTCGTGGTGGTGGAGGAGAACCACGGGTTCGCCGACGTGATCGGGAACCCAGCGGCGCCGAACCTGAACCGACTCGCCGATCAGTACGGGCTGGCCACCGACTACTCCGGGGTCGGCCACCCGAGCGAGCCGAACTATGTGGCGCTGCTCGGCGGCTCGACGTTCGGGGTGACCAACGACAATCCCTACTACCTCAACCGGGTCAACAAGCCCAGCTTGATCTCCCAGCTCGACCGGGCCCACCTCAGCTGGAAGGCCTACCTGCAGGGCCTGCCGCACCCGGGATACCAAGGGATCTGCTATCCCGCCTATTGCAACGGCACCCCGGACAAGGACCCGTTGTATGTGTCCAAGCACAACCCGGTCACCAACTTCACGACGTCGTGGAACCGGCGGGACTGGTCACGGCAGGTACCGGCGACCCAGCTGACCACCGACCTGCGCACCGGCAACGTCCCGGCCTTCAGCCTGCTGGTGCCAGATGAGTGCCACGACCAGCACGGCGACCCCCCGTACTGCGTGGACTCCGGTACCCCCGGCGACCCCCAGGACCAGCACCTCGTCGCCGCCGGTGACCGCTACCTCGGCCAGAGCGTCGCAGCAATCACCCACGCACCGATGTGGAGCCACGGCAACAACGCAGTCGTCATCATCGCCGACGAGGGCGACAGCAGCACCGCCCTGGGCGGCGGCAAGGTCGCGACCGTCGTGGTGACCAGCCACGGCCCCCGGCACGCGAAGGACCCCACCGCCTACAACCACTACTCCCTGCTCAAGACGATTCAACGCAACTTCGGCTTGGGCTGTCTGGCGCACAGCTGCGACACCGCAGTATCGGCGATGAGCCGGTTGTTCACCGTGACCGGTGCACCGGCGATGACAACCTCAACCCGGCCGGTGCCAGCGTTCCGGACCCCAACGGCCAGCCCCAACGAGCCGGTGTCCACCAGCACCAACCACGACTCCAGCGGCGGCTGGACGGTGCAACCAGCGCCGCAGCGCGGCGCCGGGGACAACAGCTACGGTTCGGTCAGCGCCGCCAACCCGCATGACATCTGGGCGGTCGGCAATTACCTGCCCGACACCCCCGGCAGCAACCCCGACGCCACGCTGTCGCTGGCCGCGCACTACGACGGGCACCGGTGGACCGCGACCCCCACCCCGAACGCCGGGGCGAACTTCACCAACCTGTTCGGGGTCGCGGCCGTGGCCGGGCAGGCCTGGGCGGTCGGGGACATCCTGAGCGCCTCCGACTCCGCCCGCAGCCTGATCGAGCACTGGGACGGATCCCGCTGGCACCTGGTCACCACGCCCAGACTGCACGGTCAGCGCGACATGCTCTTCGGCGCTGCGGCAGCCTCGGCGCACGACGTGTGGGCCGTCGGGCAGCGACAGAACACCGCCGGCAAGTTCTCCACCCTGATCGAACACTTCGACGGTCGGCGGTGGACGGTCCTACCCGCCCCCAACCCTGGCGCCAGCGGCAACTCGCTCTACGCCGTGAGCGCCGCATCCGCCCACGACGTGTGGGCGGTCGGGCAGCAAAATAGCCCAGCCGGCGACCGGCCACTCGTCGAGCACTACAACGGTCGGCGGTGGTCGACCGTTCGCACCAGCCACCAGCCCGGCACCAACGGGCTGCTGGACGCCGTCACCGCCGCCCACGGACGCGTCTGGGCCGCCGGGCAGACCGATGACGCCGCCCTCACCGGCCGCCCGCTGGTCGCACACCTCACCCACGGGCGCTTCGCCCTGGACACGCTGCACGACGTGGGGGGCGCGTTCAGCAACCTCAACGGCATCGCCATCGACGCCCACGGCAGCGTCTGGGCCAGCGGCACCGCCTTCGACCCGAATGGCACCTACGACGGCACGGCTGGTGGCGTGCAGCAGACACTGATCCTGCGCCACAACCACTCCGGCTGGCAGCGCATCGCGGCCCCCCGCCCCGGAACCGCCGACCGCGTCCTGGGGGCCATGATCGCGGTGCAGCACCAACTGGTCACCGTCGGATACTTCAAAGCCCCCCACGGACGGCAGGCACTCATCGAAACGCACAGCGTGCGGTAACCGAACCTGAAGCCAGCGCGGCCGGTACTCGTCCTGGACTTCCTTCTGCCTGGCATCCTCCAGCACCTTCAGATGCTTGGAGACGGCCTGAACCGACACGTCGTACGGCGGACGGCCAACTGGCCGGCCGCCGCGTCGCCGACCGAGAGCCAGGCCACGATGTCGCCCCGACACGGCCCCCGCCGAGAACAGCCGTCGAGCCACCTGTGGGCGAATCGGTACGTGCCAGTAGCCGAACCGCGCCCGGCGACACGAGAGCGTCAGCCGGGCTGGTCTCGAAGCGCGGACAGCAACCGGGTGAGGACCGACCGAGCTGCGAGCAGATCATCGACCGTGACGTCCGAACGCTCAAGCAGCGAGCGGCGGTCATTATCGCTGTGCCGGAGCACGGCAGTGAGCGTCCTGCGTCCCGCCGGGGTGAGAACGACCAGCGGTGCGCGCGTGTGGTCAGGATTGGCACGGCGTTCTACCTGTCCGCCGTTGATCAGGTCATCCACGACGCGTTGCACGCTCTGCCGGACCAGGCCTAGACGTCGCGCGGCAGTGGCGACCGAGCGCGGCTCGTCGGACAGCACGCTCAACACGTGCCAGCGCGCGGCGGTCTGGCCGAGCCCTCGGGCCAGTGACTCGCTGGTACGCCGAGACTGACCCGCCAACTCGTACACGTCGGCGATCAGCAGCCGGTACACCTCAAGGTCCTCGTTCCGCCTCATAGGTTGCAGTGTACTGTCACATCGACACGATGCTGCAACTAGCGAAACGAGAGACGTGATGATCCTTCGGTTATGGCGCGGCTGGAGCGATCCGCAGCAGTCCCAGGCCTACGAGCAGCTGCTGATGAGCCAGATCGCACCCGCGATCCTGGACCGCGAGATCCTGGGGCTGCGGGACCTGACGGTGCTGCGCCGCCATCCGAGCGAGTTCGACCCGGCCCGCGGCGCGGAGATACTCACCATGATGACGTTCGACGAGCTGGACTCCGTCGCCGCCTTCACCGGCGGCGACCCGTGCGAATCCGTCGTGCCGGCCGCCGCACGTGAACTCCTGGCCGGCTTCGACGAGCACTCGCAGCACTACACCACGTTGACAACGTTCCCCCGCCACCGCTGACGACGCTGCCTACACGGGCTGGCGCCTCGCCCGGCTGGCCGGCGGTCGGTACAGCCACCGCCAACGAGCCGCAGACCCTTCCGTCCGTACGGCCTCGAAGCCGACCGCGCCGACGACCGGGGCGCCCGCCTTATCGTCTGATGGTGGCCACCGAGGATGACGTCCGACAGATCGCCCTCGCCTTGCCGGGCACAACCGAGCGCCCGTCGTACGGAACACCTGGGTTCCGCGTCGCGGACAGACTCTTCCTGCGCATGCACGACCAGCCGGGCGTGCTGGTCTTGTGGTGCGAAGACGAACACGCCAAACGAACACTGCTCGCCCTCGAGGGCTTGGCGTTCTTCACGACACCGCACTACGACGGACATCCCAGCGTCCTCGTTCGGCTCGACCAGGTGGAACGGCAAGCCCTCGCCGAACTCGTGCTCGAAGCGTGGCGTGCACGGGCACCTAGACGGCTGTTGACCTCGGAGCGGGACCGCCAGTAGTACCTCCGCAAGTTCCTTGGCAATGACGACGGACTAGCGCACCCTGCGCCAGATTGCCACGGTGTTGCCGTCCTGCTCGAAGATCTGGTGGAGGACGTACCCGTTGCCGTCCCGGGCGTTCAACACATCCGTCAGCCCGCTCATGCGGATCTTGCCCTTGTTGACCTCGGCCTCCCAGCGGGGACCTTGTGCGTTACCTGGCGTGATGCCGTTCCACAGGGCCATGCCCGGGACTGTACGCGGCCACGCTGCGCTGAGAGACGTGGTCCACGACGATGCTGACTTGCTCGCTGCAGACCTCGAGGGAGGGCCTGTTCGCCGATATGGGACACGGTGAGCCTGAAGGGACCGGCACAGACGACGCCGTGCACACCTGCCGATGCGCACGCACGGTCGCGCGCGGCCCCAGTCCTTCGTGACCGGTGCCCAGCCGGTGGGTGAACCCGAGGGCCGGCTAGTGCACCCGCTTCAGCCGTGCGTCGCGAACAACTTGGCCTGCTCGAGGATCAGCTCAACGGCCTTGTCCTCTTGGTCGGGCGGGTAGTCGTACTTCGCGAGAAGTCGCCGGATCTTGGCGCGCATCGCCGCGCGTACGGACTCCTTGATGTTCCAGACGATGCTCACGCTCTGTTAGACCGCACAGACGAGGTCGTGCATGTTCGGCTTGTCCTGGTGGGCGATCCCGTCCAGGGACTCATCCGACAGGACCGACAGCTCGGATGTCTCGACGCCGGCGAGGGCGTACACGTCGATGACGCGTCGGCAGTGACCGCCTCGTCGACGACCTGGCTGATCGCGGTTCCCCAGATCGACGCCCACCTTGCTGCCGGCCCGACCGGATGACGACCCGCTCGTCGTAGGAGTTGTCAGCCGCCGAAGAACCGCCGCATCGTCTGCTCGACGGTGGTCATCACGACGACGTCGACCTGGCCGATCAGATGGTGGAACCGGTACTCGCTCACGCCTCGGATGTCCTCGCATCGCGCGTAGGAGCTGGCGTCCAGTCCATTGCGAGGATCCGGATCGATCTCCACACGGGTCGGCAGGTCATGCCTCGTTCTCGTCACGGCATGACCAGGTGGAAGGCCGGCTCCGCGTAGAGGTAGGCCGTCATCGGAACGAACCCGCTCGCCATACCTAGCAGGGCGCCCAGCCCGGCCACCACGACCGCCTGCCAGGCGGCCAGCGACCGTCGCACCCGTGGCGGCGAACCCACGGCGGCAAGCGTCGCGTGATCGGCCCGGGCGTCAGCCTGCGCCAAGCCGGTGGCGATGCCGGCTTCCCCGAGGGTGATGGCGGCACTGGCCAGCAGCAGGGCGAGCAGCCTGATGCCGTAGCGGTCGCGGTAGCCCCGCTCGACGGTGAAGTTGGTGTCCGCGGTGCCGAGCTTTGCCAACTCCGCGCGCACCCGCTCCTCGGCGTTGTCGTCCGGCGGGTGCGGTACTGCACGACCACCGACTGCTCGACCAGTCGCACCCGACCTTTGTCGCCGCCCGCGACGAGATGTAGGAGTCCAGGAAGCGGCCGTTGCCGACGTCGACGTAGGCAGCCGGCACCGCCACCTGCGTCGGGGCAGGCGGACCTTGAGCCGGGTCACCGTTGACTGCGTAGTCGTTGATGTCGAGGAGGCACGCAGCTCGGGTAACGCATCGTCGACTGGGACGCCCTGATACCGCTTGAGCAAGGCCGGGCCGTCCCCGTGGCGCAGGGGAACGAGGCGAACACGCACCACGCCGTCCACGCCCCGGAGCGCGAGAGGGGCGCCCCAGAGGTTGGTGCCACTCCCCCGTCCTGACGTCGGCGACGATCGAGACCTCTGGGACGAACCCGCTAACCGGTGCCGTGGACAGAGCCGAGATCGCGGAGACCCGCAGCTAGGATTTCGGCGAGCAGTAGTGCGTACTCACCGTCCGGGTCGAGATCAGGGTCGAACACCGTGACCTGCGCGCCCGTGGCGGTCGGTGCAAGCGCACGCAGCAGCGTGGTGAGTTCGTCCGGGGTGAGGCCGCCAGGGTCAGGACTGTCGACCGCCGGAAGGTGCTCCGGGTCCAGCACGTCAACATCGAGGTGCAGCCAGTACCCGTCGAGGTGCGCTGCGTCGACGACGTGACGCACCTGCTGCACGGCCGCTTGAATCCCGCCGGTCCGTACCTGGCGGGCGGGGAGCACCGCAGCGAGGGTCTGCTGCGCCTCGAGCAGGTACTCGTCGCCATCCCGGCAACCGATGTGGACCACGTCGGTCTGAGCGAAGTAGGGGCAGTGCCCGTCCAGATCGGCGACCGCAGGCCAATGCCGGCCGATGGCGGCGGCGAGGTCCTCACCGGCGAGGCTTCCGCAGACGTCACTGTTGCCGGGGTTGCGGAAGTCGGTGTGCCCGTCCAGGTGCACCAGTCCGTACCGGCCCCGGCGGGCCAGCGCCAGTCCGGCGCCGATCAGCAGGCTGCAGTCCCCGCCAAGCACGAGCGGAGCCCGCCCGACGTCGAAGAGCCGGTCGAGCCGGATCGCCAATCGACGCGCATGATCAACCAGCGCGTCCTGGTTACGCAACCGACCCGAGCCCGCGCCGACGTCGTCGACGTACCGCCCGGGCAGCACTACCCCGGCGTCGACCGCGCCCGCGCCGCTAAGCCGGGCGTGAAGGCCGGCCTCACGCAGCGCCTCCGGCGCCTTCGCACAGCCCGGGACGCTGCCCGGCTGCGGCGGTCGCAGGCCCAGGTTCGTCGGAGCAGCCAGCAGGGCAATCACCATCTCAGCGTCGCACTGAAACGAGCGACGCCGGGAACCCACCCCAACACGGCGAAACCCGGCGCCTACTACCGCGGCGGTGAGGTCAACCCTCCACCATCAGCGCCCGGAGGACTTGCGCGAGCTGCTGGCGCACTTCCGGGTCGGTCAATGTGCCGTCGGTTCCTCACTCAGACCGGGTCATCGGGGCTCGCGCACACGCCGCTCCGATGAGGTCGGCCCCGACCCGGCCCAGCACCCTGGCCGGTGAGGCGTGGGCGTCTGCTCCACCGGTGGGTGCTACAACGGAAGGCACGTCGATGTCGGCGTCAAGCGCCGTGACCTGCAGGACCGCCGACCAGTCGGCGTTGACCAGGCGGGCCCCAACAACCGCGCGCCGGGCGGCTCGCGGCACTAGTCCGGTTGGACCGGCCGGTCCTGCCCATCGCCATCGCGACCTGCCGCCGGTCGCTCCCGCCGGCGGCGAACGCGCCACACCATGCCGCGATGCCCGCTTTCCGGCGGGACGGCCGGCAGCTCGTTCGGGTCCGGAGCGGGCTGCGCGGCAACCAGCTGTTCCAGGTCGTGACCGCGGGGCTGTGACCTTCAGCGGTAAGTGGCGCGCTTCTCACCGCGCCATCTGGCACGGTCAGGGCGGTCCGGCTGTCGCATGATCTTGTCCGGTAGCCGAGCTTGAACGGAACGCTCCGGTTGCCTGGTTACGTCGGCGTCCCGATGCCATCAACCGGGGTGGGGTTCTTGGGCTGCGGTGACGCGGTGGAGCTCGGCGAAGGACTCCCGCAGGGTGTGCGCCAGAGTTGCCTGGCTGTCGTTGTGGACCCAGCGTGCGAACGCGACCTTGAACACCGCCACGCCCGCTTCCGCGGCCAGGCCTGCGGTCGGGTCGCCGACCCCGCGGCCGCGCAGCGCGGCGGCCAGCGCTTCGGCCAGGGCGGCGAGCTTGCTGAGCTCGCGCTCCTGGAGTTCGGGGTTGGCGGCGATCAACGACTGGCGCAGCCCGACGATGGGACCGAGTTCCTCGAAGAAGGGGCCGGTCGTCTCCAGCGCGAGGGCGACCGCGTCCAGTGGCCCGATCGCGGGCGGAGCGTCACGAACACTGCTCACCAGGCGGTCTTGCAGCTCGCTCGCGCCGGCGAACAGCACTTCGCGCTTGTCGGCGTAGTGCCGAAAGAACGTCCGCTCGGTCAGCCCGGCCCGCTCGGCGATGTGCGCCACGGAGGTCGCCTCGTATCCGCGCTCGCCGTACAGCTCAGCTGCGGCCTGCGCCAGACGACCACGCGCGTCAGGTTGCCACCGGCCCATGACCGAAGCCTACCGACCCACCTTGGCAGTAACTGACATCAACCGCTACCCTGATGACAGTAACTGTCGTCGAGTAGAGGGGCATGTCATGCGTGTGTTCGTCACCGGAGCATCTGGGCACATCGGGTCCGCCGTCGTCCCGGAGCTCCTGACCGCAGGCCATGAGGTTGTTGGGCTTGCCCGCTCGGAGGCGTCCGCCGTCTGGCTGGCCGCCGCCGGGGCCAAGGTGCACCGCGGTGAGCTCGACGACCTCGCCGGGTTGCAGGACGCTGCTCGAAGCGCGGACGGGGTCGTCCACCTGGCCTTCAAGCACGAGGCCATGCGCGCTGGGGACTTCGGCGGTGCGGTCCAGGCCGACCAGCTGGCCGTTGCGGCGGTCGGGGACGCGCTCGACGGCAGCGGCAAGCCCTTCGTCATCGCATCTGGGACGCTGCTGCTCGCGTTCGCCGGGCTGGGCCGGACCGGCACCGAGGCGGACGTGCTGCCCGGGGGCCCGCGGATCGACACCGAGAACGCTCTGATCGGCCTGTCCGAGCGTGGGGTCCGGTCCTGCGCCGTTCGCCTGCCACCGATCGTGCACAGCGCGCTCGACACCCACGGGTTCGTGCCGGCCCTGGTCGGCTTCGCCCGCGAGCACGGGACAGCGGCCTACATCGGCGACGGCGCCAACCGCTGGCCGGCGGTGCACACCCTGGACGCGGCCCGGCTGTTCCGGCTGGCCCTGGAGTCGGCGCCCGCCGGGACGCGGCTGCACGCCGTCGCCGACGAGGGGGTGGCCTTCCGGCGGATCGCCCAGACCCTCGGCCGGAACCTCGAGCTGCCCGCCACTGGCATAACCCAGGGACAGGCGGAGCAGCACCTCGGCTACCTCGGCGGGTTCGCCGGCCTGGACAACCCGACCTCCAGCGCCCACACCCAGGATCTGCTGGGCTGGCACCCCGCCGGTCCGGGCCTGCTCGAGGACCTGGACGCCGGGCACTACTTCGGCGCGGGCCGGTGAGCGAGGGCGAGGTCTGGGTCCTGGGCGCGACCGGCCGCAGCGGCCGGGCCATCGCCGAGGCCCTTGCAGAGCAAGGCGTACCCACAGTTCTGGTCGGCCGCGACGGTGCCCGGCTGGCCGCGGTCGCCCCCAGCGGCAGCCGGACGGTCGCCGCCGCATCAGTCCAGGCCCAGGCCGCCGAGATCAGAAGGCAGCGGCCGGCCGTCGTCGTCAACACGGTCGGGCCGTTCACCCGTACCGCCGTGCCGATCGCCCAAGCGTGCCTGCCGGCCAGCCACTACCTCGACCTGGCCAACGACGTGCGCTCTGCAACCGAGCTGCTCGGCCTGCATGAACAGGCTCTCGCTGCCGGCCGCACCTTCGTCACCGGCGCCGCCTTCGGTGTACTCGCCACCGAGAGCGTCGTCGCGGTGCTGTGCCGGGACCAGCCACCAGCCGCCCGCGTACGGGTCGACGCGCTGCCCTCCGTCGCCACCGAGCAGGGGACGGTTGGTGAAGCGCTCGCCGCAACGATCCTCGAGGGACTGCCAGAGGGGGGGCGGCGATACCAGGACGGCCAACTCGTCCGGGCCCGGCTCGGCAGCGACCGGGAACGTCTTACCCTGCCCGACGGCTCGCAGGCGTCCACCACCGCGGTCCCGTTCGGCGACCTTCTTGCCGCCCAGCGCACCAGCGGTGCGCCGGACGTCGTAGCCGCGTCCAGCCTGTTGCCCTCAGGAGCCGCGGCGCGGGTGGTACTCCCCCTCACCGCCGCAGTGCTGTCCATCAGGCCGCTGCGCGCCCTCGCGCAACGCCGGCTCGCCCAGGTGCATACCAAGGCCCGACCCCGCCCCACAGAACACTCTTGGGGGCACGCCCGCATCCACTGGCCCGACGGCACAGTCCGGGAGGGCTGGCTGCGCACCGGCGACGCCCAGCACTTCACCGTCTCGACCGCCGTACTCGTCGCCACCCGGCTCGCCGCCGGCCAAGGCCGCCCCGGCGCGCACACCCCCGCCGTCGCCCTCGGCGCTGACATCGCCGTCGACGCAGGCGGAGTCTTCCTCCTGGACTGATCGGCTACCGGACGATGTGGTGGCTCGCGATCCGTCCGGAGTGCAGAACCTTGGCGTAGACGCCGAAGCACGCAGCGTGACCGAGGTCTGCCACTGCGGTCCGGTGGTGCCGAGCCAGGGCGCTCAGCAGCTGCCGATCCACCTGCCCAGCCGGTGCAGAGGGAAGCCCGGGGACGATGCAGCGCGGGGTCGGCAGTCTCCTGCTGCGAAGTGCAGGACGACCCGGAGGATGACGTCCCCGATCCGCAGCTCCTGGCCGGGCTCCGGGTCCTGCGGTGCGTCCAGGACGAGGTTGGGGCGGAACCGCGAGGCGTCGACGGAAGCCCGCCCCGCCTGTTGCGGCCAGCCTGGCGAGCGCGCCGGTGGTCACCAGGTGCACGGCCCCGAAGTCCACGAAGCGACCGCCCGGCGCAGCGCCGGACACCTCGGTCACGATCTCCTGACCAGGGCGGTCTGGTCGTCAGCCAGGCTCAAGTAGGGGTGCCGGGCCCTGTCGCTGTTCGACGAACAGGCCGGCGGACACCAGCACGGTCAGGTGTTTGCTGGCGGTGGAGCGAGCCACTCCAGTGTGCCGGGCGAGCGCCCCGGCGGTCCACGCCCGCCCGTCCAGCAGCGCCAGGCACATCGCCGGCTCGGCTGCGGTCGACGAGCACGCCGGCGAGCCGGGCCAGTGAGTCGGCTGTTGGCACGGCCCAATCCTCCCGCAGCAGCTGCCGTCCTGGTTCACCTGCGTCTCGGTAGGGCGACCCCGAGCAGCGCGAGGGCGCCGCCGGCCAGCGCCAGCAGCGGCGGGATCTCGCCGAGCAGCGGCCACGCACCAAGGGTCGCCGTCGGTCGCTGAGCAGGACGTGCGGTACGAGCCGCGACCCCAACCTGCGGACGCCGGCCGCCGTCCTGGTCCAGCAGCCATGACCGACCCGACGGCGTTCGCTGCGCTACGCCACCAGGACCGGCCCTTCCTGCTGCCGAACTGCTGGGACGTCGCCTCCGGCGTGCTCCTGGCCGACACCTCCCCAGCGATCGGCACAACCAGCCTGGGGATCACCGCGGCCGCCGGCCTGCCCGACGGCGCAGGCGCAGGACGGGACCTCACCGTCCGCTTGGCCGCGGCCTTGGTCCCGCGGCTGCCGGTACCCCTGACGGTCGACCTGGAAGGTGGCTACAGCGACGACCCCGCGCGAGTCGCCGACCTCGCCGCGCACCCCGTCGAGGTCGGCGTCGCGGGCGTCAACCTCGAGGACGGCCGCGGGAACCGGCAGCTGCGACCCCCTGCCGAGCACGCCGCGGTCATCTCCGCCGTCACAGTCGCCGCACCCAACCTGTTCGTCAACGCCCGCACCGACACCTACTTGATGCGGACCAGCGCCGACCCGGACCGGCTGCGCGACACCGCCCGTCGGCTCGCGACCTACCGCGACGCCGGCGCCCACGGCATCTTCACCCCCGGCCTGACCGACCTCGCCCAGCTCGAACACATCGCAACCACAGTCGGCCTGCCGCTCAACGTGCTCCGGCAGCCCGGGATGACCCTGGACGCCCTCGGCATCGCGGGCGTCAGCCGAATCAGCACCGGCTCAGCCCTCTACCGGTACGCACTGAGCGCCGCCCTGGCCACCGCGACCGCAGCCCGTACCGGCGCTACCCCACGACTACGGCCGTCAACTACGCCCAACTGCAACAGCGACTGCACCACACCTGAGTGCTGCAGCAGCGACCGGTGAAGGAAGGGCGATCGGTACCCGGAGCCGGGCCGGGTAAGGACGTGCAGGCCGGTCCTCGTAGGATCGACGCGTGCCTGGGTGGCTCGGTGTGATGTTGGCGCTGACGACGCTGATCGCGACCGTGTGGCGGGCCGGCAGCACCCGTGACCGGACGATCTGTGCTGCTGTTGGTGACGCTGGGGTCGGTGTCGGGCGGGTGGCGCTGCGGGTTGCGGGCTGGCAGCTGGGTTGGCTCGGGGTGCTACTGCTGGGCTACCTGCTGGGGTTCATCGTCGCTCACGTGACCGGTCGGGTCTGGACGTCGGCGTTGTTCGTGCTTCCCGTCACGGTGGTCTGGGGATCGCGGGTGGTGGTCCTGGCTCCGACTGAGTTCGGGCCGACCGCGCCGGAGATCATGGGGCCGACGGGCGCCAGCCGCGGTGTGGCGCGCGCCGTGCTCGCGGTCTCGTTCCCCTTCGTGCTGTTCGGTGTCAGCGCGGCGACAGCGATCGTCCTGGTTAGCACGCAGCTGTTCCTGTGACGTCGTCCTACGCCCCGGCGTCCGGACGCTCAGCGCTGGCCCGAGAGGTCATCAGGCGCCCGCGAGGCGGCGCGCCACAGCTCACCTAAAACCGGGTTGATGTTGCGCGTGCCGAGCGAGGTGGCGCACCGCGTCTCGCCGCTCCCGACCCGTCCGGTCTCGTCAGCCCCGCTGGATCGGGTGGGCGTGACGAAGACGTCGACCGCCAAGACGGTTAGAGCTGCTCCCGGCCGTAGGACGCGTGCGCGGGCGAGGAGCTACTGACCGCGCGCCTCGCTGAGGAACATCACGGCGTAGTCGCCGGTGGCGGATGCTCCGCCGGACGGAAGCAGAGTCACGCCGCCGCTCACTGCGGTGAAGTCGGCCAAGGCAGCGATCGGGTTGGCCTGGAACGCGCCTGGAACGTGGGACAGTTCTGCCCGCAAGGCCAGGCGAGTGTCGGCGCGACCGTCGGCGAACTCGTCGAAGGTGAACCCAAGAGCCGCTGCGCCCAGCAGAGCGAAGACCCGGTCGGCTCAAGCGGCGGCTCGGACAGGCTCGCCGGCATGACGTGACGCCGATCGGCTCGGTCAGCTCCCCCCGCAAGGAACGCCTTCCGCTCATCCGGGTTGCTGTTAGCGGATGCCGTCCCACAGTGACCGCTCGTCGCGGACGGGGTCATTGACTTCCTCGATCTGGTCGGTGAGCAGAGCGGTGGTGCGCTCGCCGGTGCTGTACGGAGCCCAGCCCGGCGTACCGTCAGTGACGAATGCGGTCCAGATGCTGTGCATGGTGGTGGCAACGGCCTGGGAAGGTGTGTCGCCGATGCGCGGGTGGACGTCCTCGCGGGTGATGGTGTCGAACACGAAGGGGATCTCGACGCCGTGGCAGGCACCGAGTCCGTGGTTGGTGTCCGGGTTCGGGTGATCGAAGCGGTAGACCCAGGTGCCGGCGGTGCCGGCGGCACCGCGAGCTTCGGCGACACGGATGGGCGGGATGCCGAAGAACCAGTCAGTGACTACGGCGGCGAGGATGTCGCCGTAGCTCGCGTCGGGGCGGTTGGCGCGGTAGACAGCGAGGCCGTCGGGCGAGAGCCCATAGGCGGCCACGGCGGCGGCGAGCGTGACGTCGTCGATCAAGTCGATGCTGCCGGCTGCGACCAGGAACAGCCGTGCCTCATCCCGGTTCGACCCGATCATGAGCGGGACACCGCTGCCTTGCCCGGCGGCGATGGGCTCCAGCGGCGCGGCGGGCAGAACGGTCCCGTCGACGGTCGGCGCAAAAGGCAGCAGGCTCAAGGCGAGCTGCCCCCATCTAGCCGGGTCGGGCGCGGTTTGCACCTCGACGACGAGGTCGGACGCTGTCCGCACGAGTGTGTCGAGTGGGAGCTGCTTGATGGCGTCGCGTGACGGCGGGACGCCGAGTGCGTCGGCGAGATACCCACCGACCATGCGTCCCAGCTCCGGGGTCAGGGTGTGGGCGGCCGCGCCGCTCTGGGCGATCGCCTGCGCGAACAACCCCTCCGTCATCGGCATGGACAGCAGGGTGGTAACGCTCATCGCTCCAGCCGATTCACCGGCGACCGTGACTCGAGCGGGGTCGCCGCCAAACGCCGCGATGTTGTCCTGCACCCACCGCAGGGCCGCGACTTGATCGAGCAATCCGAGGTTCGCGACGCCGTCGTCGAGGTAGAGGAACCCCTCCGCCGACATGCGGTAGTTGATCGTGACGCACACAACCCCGTCCCGCGCGAACGCACTACCGTCATACTCACCGACCGACCCCGACCCGTTCATGAACGACCCGCCGTGAATCCACACCAGCACCGGCAACCCGCCCGCACTGGGGTCAGGCCTCCACACGTTCAGGTTCAGGCACTCGCCGCCCGGGATGACGACCTCGGGAAACAGTGGCTGGTACTGCGGCGGATAGTCGCCCTTCGGGACGGTCGGACCGTACTCGGCCGCTGATCGCGTGCCGGTCCACGGCTCAACCGGCTGCGGCGCCCTCATCCGGTTCTCCCCGAACGGTGCCGCCGCGTAGGGAACCCCAAGGAACGCAGTCACGCCACCCAAGGTGGACCCTTCGAGAACACCGCCTTGAACCGTCACCGTTGGGACCGGCACCGCTTTGCTCATCTATCGCTCCGTTGCCACATCCGCCAGGTGTTGCCGACTGTGCTCCACGCTGTCAGCCGCGTCAACGGTGCGTGTTGACCCACTGAGCAGGTCCTCGTACCTCGGTTCGTTGCCTCACAGGAAGAAGTCCGGCTGCTCTTCCTAGGTGTTGACGAGACCACCAACCGCTACCTCATAAGCGCAGTTGGTTCGTCTTTCCGTCATGCGTGCGGCAACGCGAGTTCTTTGAGATCCGACGGGTTCCCCCGTAGCCCGGTTGTCTCTGCGGTGTGGGCGCGTGCAGGAGCACTGTCTCCCACCGGGAAGAACAGCTCGGGGTCCTCGTCGCGGCAGGCCGCCGGCCCGATCATCTCGCAGGACCTCGACCAACGGGGGTGGGGGTTCCCGCTGGTCGTGGTCCTGCCGGTCCGGGCGCGGACGATCCTTGGTAAGTGCGTCGTCGCATGAGCCTTCTGGCCCCCCTCCTGCCTATCGTGGTGCTGGGTGCGTCGGTTGCCGCGTGCAGGTTCCTCGTCGGCTGGGTGTCGGGCACAGGCCCTGGGGGCCTGCTGGGTGGCCGCGCGGGGCGCGTCCCCGTGTCCGTCTCCCGAGCTGGTCTGCCTGGTGCGCCTCTTGAGCATCTGCGTTCTGTCCGGCGGCCCGCCCGACAAGCTCCTGCGCCCCCGCCGTGCACCGGCTGCGGCCCACCAGTAACCGGTTGAGAATCGCCCAACTACGCCGTCCATAAGCGGCTTCTGGCCGCGACTGTGAACGGCGGGGGCGTCAGAGTCAGAGCGTGACCTGGCTGCCCATGACGACGGTCCGCTCCGGCGGCAGCGCGAAGTTCGGCGCGGTCGCCTGCCGGGCCAGGAACACGAACAGCCCCTTGCGGAACCGCCCCATCCCACCGCCGGGGCTCGTGCGGATGTTCGCCCTCGACAGGTAGTAGGTCGCGGTGTCGAAGTCGGCGTGCCCCTCGACCAGGCCGCGTTCCTGGGCCAGCGCCAGAGCCTGCGGGATATCGGGCTCGTCGGCGAACCCGTAGCGCATCTGCAGGTAGAACGTGCCGTCTCCGGGGTCGCCGAGGTCGTCGAACTGCAGCCGCTCCTCGACGGGCACGTGCGGCACGTTCGCGGCCGTCGCGGAAATGATGACGACGTGCTCGGGCAGGACGTTGAGCCGTTCGACCATCAGCCGCAGCGCCAGCGGGGTGGTCTCCATCGACGGGTGCGGGAACACCGCGGTGCCGGGGCTGCGCGCCGGCGAAGGGGTGCGCGTGGACTCGATGAAGTGCACCAGGCTGCCCTCGCTCTCGAGCCTGTTCTTGGTGACGACCTGCCGACCGGCCTGCCAGGTCGTCATGATGGTGAACATGACGGTGGCGATCGCCAGCGGGAGGTACCCACCGTGCAGCACCTTGCTCAGGTTCGCCGCCAGGAACGTCAGCTCGACTCCGCCGAACGCGACCGCGGCCAAGGCGATCTTCCAACGGGCCCAGCGCCAGCCGAGCCGGGCAACGACGAGCAGCAGGACGGTGTCGACGACCAGCGCGCCGGTGACCGACACGCCGTAGGCGATGGCCAGCCGTTCGGCGCTGCGGAACGTCAGCGTCAGCGCGACGACGCCGACGAACAGGGCGGTGTTGACGAACGGCAGGTACACCTGGCCTTCCTCGTGCTCGCTGGTCTGCCTGATCCGTAGCGGTGGGAGCAGCCCGAGGCGGCTGGCCTGCCGGGTCAAGGAGAACGCGCCGGAGATGACGGCCTGGCTCGCGATGACGGTCGCCAGCGTCGCCAGGACCACCATCGGGACCTGCAGCGGCCGCGGAACCATGAGGAAGAACGGGTTGGCCGCCGAGTGCGGGTGCTGCAGGATCAGCGACCCCTGCCCGAGGTAGTTGAGCGTCAGGGACGGAAATACGACCAGGAACCAGGCCCGGCGGATCGGTGGGACGCCGAAATGGCCCATGTCGGCGTACAGGGCTTCCGCGCCAGTGATCCCGAGCACGACCGCGCCCATCGCCACGAACGTGATGAATGGGTGGTCGAACACAAACGAGACGGCGTAGGTCGGCGACAGCCCCCGCAGGATTTCGGGCCGCCGGCCGACCTGATTGAGCCCGAGCGCGGCGAGGACGAGGAACCACACGACCATGACCGGCCCGAACAGCTTGCCGACCCTGGCGGTGCCGAACCGCTGGCTGGCGAACAGCACCGTAAGGATCACCAGCGCCACCGGCACGACCAGGTGAGCGACGCCGGGGAACGGGACCTTGAGGCCTTCGACGGCGGACAGAACCGAGATTGCCGGGGTGATAACGCTGTCGCCGTAGAACAGGCTCGCGCCGGCGACGGCCAGTGCGACCAGGTAGCCGGACCGGGCCGAGTGCTCGCCGAGCAGACGGCGGGTCAGCGCGGCCAACGCCATCACGCCGCCCTCGCCGTTGTTGTCGGCCCGCATGATCACTACGATGTATTTGACCGTGACGATCAACGTGATCGACCAGAACATCAGGCTGACAATGCCGAACACGTCCGACGGCGTCGCCTTGACGATCCCGTTGTCGAGGCTGAAGACGGTCTGGAAGGCGTACAGCGGGGACGTGCCGATGTCGCCGAACACCACGCCCAGCGCGGCCAGCAGCAGCGTCGCCTTCACCCCCTCCACGGCGTGCGGGTGCGTCCCTCGCTGGGGCGGCAGGACGGGCGCGTCCTGGGTGGCGCTAGGGGCTGTCATCGTTCTCCGTCTGCGTCGGTGTTGGGCTCGGCCGCGCTCGTATAGGTGTCCGTTAGTGCCGCCGGTAGGGCAACTTTGCCCCCTCTGCCAAAGGGACGGCGCTTGGTCGGGTTGTCCGGACGACTACTGCCGTCCGGCGCGACGACACGACCGGGACTTGGTATTGCCGAACACGTGGGCGGAGGCCCATCTTCCAGGATCACGGTGATGTTCCCCCACGGTTCCGCCATCGCTGCCCGACTGTGGGGGCAGCAGCAATTGGCCGTTGGGCCGGGGAAGCGCATGTGGACGAGCCCCACGACGTGCGGCGCGAAGTTCAACCTGCAGTGCCGACATGGTTGACGCGATGCAAACCTTGCCCTCGCAAGGTGGTGCAGGGCCACCACCATCAGAAGCGTGGCGTCCATCGGTGCCGCCAAGCAGGGATCGGATCGATGTCCAGAAGCGCTCGATCTAACCGGCGGGCCGGTCCCACATACGGTCGTTAGCGGACGGCGACGCGCCCTACTCACTCGGCGAGTGCACATGAGCGCTTCAGCTTCAGGTCATGGTGGCCGTCGCGCGCAGCGTTAGGACGGACGCGGCCTGGTCGGGCTCGGCGCAGAACACCGGGGGGTGCTGAGCGCCGGCTTCGCGCCGCTCACCTGCTGGCCTGGGGCTGGCCGCAGGACTGCCCGTCGGCGGCGTGTGCCGCCGGCGCCAACAGCAGCCCCTCGGCCGTGGTGACGAGCCCCGCGGGGGCACCAAGCAGCACACGCGCGGCCCGGTAGTCACGCCGAGGTCAGGTCAGCATGAGCCGAACAGCTTCCCGCTGGCCTGGTCGAGCGCGACCCAGGCGTCGCCGTAGTAGCTGGGGTAGGTGCGCGCCGACGCGGCGGCGGCGGCGCGCAGGCGCCCTGCCCCCGCCAGGTCCCCGGCGATCTGGGCGGAGGCACCGGCAGCAAGCTGCGCGAGCGGAGTGGTTGCGCTCTGCAGCACGTGACCGGACAGGTCCGAGGATAGCGCTGTCGATGCCTGCCTCCCGCGCAGGGTGACGGCGGCGCGGCGGGCGATGTCGCGATCTGCGGGGCGGCAGGAGTAGGCCGACCAGAGCAGGACCCGTTGGGCGTCGGGGCCGTACTGCGGGCCCGGACGGCTGCGGTCGGGAGCTGGCTCGGCCTGCACGACGGTGCCGGCTGCGCGCAGCCAGTCGGCGGGCAGGGCGCCCCCGGTCGAGGTGAGCGTGGCGGCGGTGTCGGCGAGCGCGTTCCAGCGGGGGTCGCCGTCGAGGGTGGCGAGCTGACGCAGGACGGGGAAGGCCCAGTAGCTCGGGTTCAGCGTCGCCGGTCGGCCGGTGGCCCACGGGCCGGCCGCCAGCACTGGCCTACCGGCCACCGTGGTGGTCTCGCGGGCCAGCACGGCAGCGGCCAGGCGACGTCCGTCCTGGGCAGCGGTACCGGCGCGGCGCAGCAGCGCCCAGGCCGTGACGACGTCGGCGTCGGTCGCGGGCGTGTTGTCGAGCACCCGTCCCTGGGCGTCCGCGTGAAACGCCAGCAGCGCGTCAGGGCGCTGCAGGTGCGTCCGGGTCCAAGCCCATACCCGGTCGAACGCAACGGTGTCGCCGGCTGCCACTGCCAGCGCCAGCGCATAGGACTGACCTTCGCTGACGGTGTCGCCTCCCTGGTCCTGGCGCGCGACCCGGCCGTCGGGCTGTACGTAGCGGGCGAGCCAGGCGACGGCGCCGGTCACCGGTGGCGTGGCTGCGCGGTGCCCGTCGAGACCGCATCCCGCCAGTGCCACTGCGAGCGCAACCGCCAGCACGCTGGCCCCGCTGGCTTGACGGGAAGTCCTGCGCCGCAGGGTGGCGCACTGTGAGGTGGCAGAACCTGGCGTGCCATGACGTGAGGTGCCGTGACGTGAGGTGCCGTGACCTGGGGTGTTCAGGAGCGCACCTCAATCGGCAGCACGATCGTGTCGGGCTCTGCTGAGCCACGGCGTAGGGAAGAGGAGGTGGGGGTGGTGGGCGGTCCTTCGGTGTCCCGCGGCTGCGGCGGGCTGCTGAGCGCCCGGCGCCCGACTGTTCCTCGCGTCGCCGAGGCGGCAGGTTCGGGCTCAGTCGGGCCAGGGGTGGTCGGCACGTCCTGGACGGGACCGGGTGAGGTGGCGTCGTCGACCGTGAGGGTGTTGCGCAGTGCGCGCAGCGCTTCGCGCGCCTGATTGCGCCGGTCGGTCAGCTCGTCGATCTCGGCTCGCAGCTGCTCCACGAGCCGTTCCCCGTCACGGGCGGCCGCTGCCGCCTGCTGGCCGGCTTGGCTGCGCAGCCGGTCGCTTTCGTCCTGAGCTTCTTCCAGCAGGGCGGCGGCTTGCGCCTCGGCATGCTCTCGGGCCCGGCTGAGCAGCTGGTCGGCGTCGTCACGGGCGGCGGACAGCACCTGCTCTGCCTGGGCCTGCGTCGAGGGGAGGAGCCTGCCGGCGTCGCGGGAGGCGGCGACTGCCTGCTCGCGGACGCGTTCGGCGTCCTGCTCGGCCTCGCGGCGGATGGCCGTAGCCGCGTCCTGGGCCTCGTGAAGGACGCGCATCAGCCGGTCGCCGAGCAGGGCGACCGGGTCGCCCGAGGCTGCCTCTGGCGACCCCATTGCGGTTGACTCGCTGCGTCGCGAAGGGTCGTAGCCGTTCGCGCGGGCGGACATCTCATCGAGGTAGCCGCGCAGTGTGCTGACGTAGTCGTCGACCTGCTGCCGGTCGTAGCCACGCATCACCAGCGCGAACTCGGGGAGCTCCTGGCCTGCCAACGTCGTCTCCTTCAGGTCGGGTGGTCGCGGTCGGTGCCGGTTGGCGGCGGCTGCTGGGGCGGACCCGCGTCAGGGCTGCCGGGACGGCTTCGGGGGCGCCGGGGCGCCGCGGGGGACGTGGACCTGGCGGACTTCGAACCGGGAGGTTCCGGTCCCGAGCGTGACGAGGACGGTGCTGTAGCGCAGGGCGAGCTTGGCGTTGCCCAGGCCGGCGGGGTACTGCGCCAACGCCGAACGCAGAACCGGGCTGGATACGACGTAGTCGAAGTCCCGGTAGCCACCGGGCAGAGTGCGGGCCACCGAGGGGTCCAGGTTGTTGGTGAAGTCGGTCTTGTAGAACCAGACCACGTCCCGTTCCGGGCGGTGCTGGGCTACCAGGTCCACCCACAGGCTGTCATCGACCAGCAGCCGGGCGTGGCGCGGCACGTGAACGGCCATCCACGCCTCGGTCGCAGAAAGAGTCTGATCGGCATGCCCGGCGTCAAGGGAGCGGGTCGTGGCCGGCCAACGGTTGGCCGCGGGCACCACGACGGCCAGCAGCCCGGCGAGGGCGGCCAGCGCGGCACCGGCCCGCAGCAGCCGCGGGCGGCGGAAGGACAGCGCCGCCTTTCCGGCGACGTCGAGCGACCCGGCCAGGCACAGCGCGCAGAACGGGAGCAGGGCGATGACGTAGGGGTCGGGAAGGTAGCCGGGTCGTAGCCCGACCAGAACCGGAACCAGGACCGCAACGCTGACCGGGTGCAGCCGGCGCACCGCGAGGACCACGCCTGCTGCGGCGGTCCCCGCGAGCAGCAGCACCGGGTCCAGGTGCAGCCAGGCGCTGACCTGCACGGCGGAAGCAGTCCCGGCGACAAGCGGGCTGCCGCCCGACGGGCGGCCGAACAACTGGAAGGCCACCGCCGAGAACAGGCTCACATGGTCCCTGCCAGGCAGCAGCTCGCCCTTGAGGGTAGCCAGCAGCGGGTAGAAGGCGAGCACGAGCAAGGCCGGGCTGGCAAGGGCGGCCAGGCAGTAGGGGCGGGTGCGACCGGAGCTGCCGCGCCACGCAGCCAGCAGCACCGCCGGTGCCCAGAGCAGCAGGGTCTCCTTGCACAGCACCGCGCCGGCGAGCAGCAGCCCGCTGGCGGCGTAGACCCACAGGTGCCGACGGGGGGTGAGCGCAAGCACGAAGGCTCCGAGCAGCAGCGGCAACCCAATGCCGTCCAGGAACACCATCCGGCTGTAGTTCAGCGCCAGCGGAGAGGCGATCCAGGCAGCAGCTGCCAGAACTGCCGCGAGCCGCGAGAGCCGCAGCCGGCGCCCCGCCACGAAGACCAGCGCCGCGTCGAGGGCGGCGAGGATCACCATCAGCACCCGGCCGGCCCCGACGGAGGTAGCAGCGCCGGTGAACGGTGCGCTGAGCGTCTGCCACAGCGCAAGGACCAGCCAACCCAGCGGCGGGTGGTCATACCAGTAGGTGTAGGGCGAGAGCGTCGCGTGGTGGATGACCGACCAGGCCTGCGCGGTGTAGGTGCCCTCGTCGTCGGAGAAGGCCTGCGCGCCCAGCGCGCTCGCGCGAGTGACCCCTGCGGCAGCGGCAGCTAGGACGGCGAGCACGACGTCGAGATGGCGAGCCCAGCCGAACGGACGTCGCGGGCGCGCCGCAGCAGCCGGACGGGCTGGCGGCGCCGGCAGAGGCGCTCGACGGACGGGCCGGTCGAACAGAACGGTCATGAGGGCCCACCGCCCGGGCGCCCCGCGGCGGCCAAGGCGGGTTCCCGCGGGTAGACCGCGGCCCCGTCGAGCGTGCGGTGGGCACCGACGTGCTCGGTCTTCTCCCAGCCGCGCTGGCCGCGCGCCTCGTGGACCACCGCGCGGACCGCCGCAAAAGACAGCAGCAACGCGTAGGGGAAGGTCCCGGCCAGCAGCCGCACGTAGTCGTAGCGGCGTGGGCGCACGTAGTACAGCCGGCAGAACTCCCGCAGCGCGACCACCTCGAACAGCACCGAGGCCAGCGTCGGGACCATCGGCACGAAGGTCAACAGCGCGACCGGGACCGGTGCATGGACCAGCAGCGCCGTCACCACAGCGGCTGGGGCGGCCACGCCAGTGAAGGCCTGCAGGAAGGGTGAGAACAAGGTCCAGCGGGCCAGTCGGCGCTGCGGAGCGGGCAGGCGCCGCCACTCGCCCTTGCGCAGCACCTGCAAGAAGCCCTGATTCCAGCGGGTGCGCTGCTTGACCAGCGAGCGGATGCTGTCCGGGGTCTCCTCGCGGGTAACCAGGTGCGGGTCGTAGCAGACCTCGACGCTGTGCCCGGTCGAGGACAGCCGCACCCCCAGGTCGCAGTCCTCGGCCAGGCACTCGCCGTCCCAGCCGCCGGCCTCGCGCAGCACGTGGGTGCGCACGAACACGGTGTTGCCACCGAGGGGGATGAAGCGGTGCTCGGCGTGCAGGTGCAGCCGGGAGCGGAACCAGAAGAAGTACTCCAGGCAGTTGCGCATCGAGTACCAGCTGGTCGAGAAGTTCATCAGCTGCACCCCACCCTGCACGACGTCAGCTCCGCTGCTGCGAAACGCCGCGTCGACGCGGCGCAGCAGCCGCGGGTCGACCTCGTCCTCGGCGTCGAACACCCCGACCACGTCGCCGCGGCACTCGGGCAGGGCCGTGTTGAGGGCCTTGGGCTTGTTCTTGGGCCAGCTGTGGTCGATGACGACGCGGACCCGCTCGGGATGTCGGCGGGCGACGGCGTCGGCGACGGCTCGGGTCTCGTCGTCGTCGTGCCCGATGATCGCGATGACCTCGACGTCGGGATGGTCGCTGGTGGCGAGCCGTTCGAGGGTCGCGGCGAGCACAGCGGTCTCGTGCCGGGCCGGCACCAGCAGGGAGAACGACAGCTCGGGTGCGGTCGGGTCACCGCCGAAGCCGGTCCCGGTCAGGGTCTCCGGGGTCCGCCAGGCGTGCAGCTGCCACCACAGGGTCAGGACCGCGAGAGCGGTCAGCACCACGGCGATGACCGCGATGAAGCTCACGGCCAGGGCGTTGACGGGCACAAGGTCTCCGGGTCGGGCTAGGTCGGCGATCGGGCGGGAGCCCGGCGTTCGTTGCTTTACACGACCGCAGCCGCGGGTTGGTTCTCCGGTGTGGCCGGTTGCGTCAGCGGCCAACGTCACCTCGGGCCCAAGCAGACACCGACACCAGCACCGGGACCGGAATTGGCGCAGGGCCTTTAGGTAGTGAGCGGCAGCTGCGCGACGAGACGGCCGGACGAGTCCAGGATCTGCACCGCGCGCAGGTCCTTCAACCGGCTCCACGTCGATGTCGAGCAGTGCAGCGCTGCGCTGCCGGGCGCCGCCCAGGACCCGAGGCGCTGCACCGTCCCGCTCCACGTAAGCACCGCGATGTTTGACACCCCGCCCGGCGGCCACCCGCTCGCCTGGATGTCGAGCTGGGTACCCCAGCTGTGGTCGACGACCGCGGCGGCGGCGTGGCGACCGTCGGCCGGCTGCACCCAGGCCACCGGCCGGTAGGCCAACGCCTGCACCGTTGGCCTGGCGGTACCCGTACCGGGCACGCCGACGGCGGCGACCCCGACGACCAACGCGGCCGCCGTCACCAGCCCGCCAGCCCCGGCGGCGACCCGCTGCCGGCGCCGCTGCCGGCCACGGGCGACCAGGACCTGGTTGATGAGCCGCTCGCGCAGCACCGGCGGTGGCGGCGGTGGGGGCAGCGTCGCCTCCGGGTCGGGTCGCAGCCGGTTGAGCAGCCCCGGCAGCGGCGCCATCACCAGGAGCTGGTTCTGGCACCGCGAGCACGACCCCAGGTGCTCGCGGACCACGTCCCGCTCGTCGGGCGGCAGCGCGTCCAGCAGGTACGCCGACAAGTCCCGCAGCTGTTCGCTGTGCTCCCCGCCACCTGCGTCGCCAGATTCGCGGGCCTCGTCCTTGGAAGATGACGTCATGGCTGCACACCCATCTCGAGAAGAACCAGACGCAGCCGGTTGAGCGCGTGGTACGTACGTGACTTGACGGTCCCGACCGGAATGTCTAACGCCCGGGCCGCCTCGAGCGTCGTGCGGCCCCGGTAGTAGACCTCCTGCAGCACCGCCCGGTGCTCGGGCGAGAGCCGTCCCAGCGCCTCGGTCATCTGCGAGGCCTGCAGGACCCGGTCCATCTCTTCGTCGAGAACGGCCAGGTCGGGGAACTCGTCCGGACCGGTGAGGTTCTCCGGCCGGCGCTGGGCCGCCCGGTGCCAGTCGGTCAGCAGGTTGCGGGCCACTGCGAACAGCCAGGCACGCGGCGTACCGGTCCGGGGGTGGACACTGTCGGCGTGGCGCCAGGCACGCAGCATGACCTCCTGCACGAGGTCACCGGCCCGGCCCGGGTCGCCGAGAAAGCCCAGCGCGTAGGAGTACAGCGCCGCGCCGTACTCGTCGTAGAGCTCCTCGACCAGCGCCGCCTCGGCGCGTGTCTGCACGTCCGCCGCGGTGGGCGCCCGGCTGGCCCTGCGGGTTGCACCCCGGTAGAAGGCCACTTTCAACCGGCGAACTGGGCCACAACGTCGGCCAGCAGCGCCCCGCCAAAGCCGCCTGCCAACACCAGCGCGAGCCGGGCGCCAGAGGCCCGCAGCGCGCCCCGGTCCCGCGCCGACCTCCCAGCCTCCGACGGCACAGCCGACGGCACTGAAGGCAGGGACGGGGTCGACCCCGGGCGACGGTCGGCCGTCCTCGTAGCCGCCCCCGGGCCGGCCGAGCGCGGCTCGGCAGCGGCCAAACTGGAGGCCTCGATCTCGGTCACCAGACGACTCAGGTCATCAACGTCGTCAGCAGGACGAGCATCTGTTCGAGTAGGCAGCGGCAGCAGGAGGGCCCGCCGGTCCGGTGTGAGGGCGACCGCTGATGTCGAGACGGCGCCGTGGGCGAGCCCGGCCTCTCGCAGCGCCGCCAGTGCTTCCCCGACCTCGGTCACTACCCGTTGCGCGTCACCCCGGCCCAGCGAGTTGGCTGGCAGGTCGCTGAGCAGTACCGCTCCCGGCAGGGACTCCACGACGACGGCCAGACCGGCTGGCGAGTCCACCACGTCGAAGATGTGCGCCAGGTGCAGGTGCTGCACGCCGGCCAGGTGCCGCAACTGCAGCCGAAGGGCCAGCCGCTCGCTCAGCGAGGTCGAGCGCGGCAACAGCAGCAGACTCACGCTGCGCTGCAGCACGGTGTCGTAGGCGGCCAGCAGCTGCACGGGCCGCCCCGCCGATGCCAACTGCCTGGTCTCATACCGGCCGTCCAGGCTCAGCACCGCCTCAACCGGCGGTGCAGCGGCGACCGGGTCGGCGCTCACCGGTCCCTCCTGCGCTTGGGACGCACCAGCCACCACACACCCAGGGCGCCGGCAGCACCCCCCGACAGTGTGACTGGCAGCCGGTCACCCGAACGGCCGCCCGCACCCGCCGAGCCGCCCCCGCCGGCCAGCACAGACGGGGTCTTTACCGCAGCCGCAGGGTCTGGGCGGCAGCGCGACAGGTCCAAAAGCGGCGTGCTACGCGAACCGCCTACGTTGCCGTTGGCCCAGTGCCCCGCGGTGGCCCGCACGACCAGCCGGGGGGGAACCGGTCCGGCCGGGAGGTGGATGCGCCGGTGGCGGAGTAGTTGTCGGCCGCCCCTAACGCGGTTCCGCCGGACACGTCCGTGAACTTCTTTCCGTCCACCGACCAGGACAAGCGGACCGCGTCGTTGGTGCGCGACAAGGTGTTGGCGTGCGGCGCGTTGGCGGTGTCCGGCTGGCCGGCCCACGACTGCAGCGACCAGGTCACCAGCCCCGAGCAGTCGGCGACCGCGAGTACGTCGGCGTGGTGGGCACTGGCGGGCGTAGCCACCAGCAGCACCAGAGCAGCAGACCCCGCTCCGATGGCACCCAAGCGGGCAGCCACGAGTCGGCGCGGCGCCCCAGCGCGGCGTGTAAGCGTCATCGGCGTTCCAGTCGCAGGTCAGTGGCTACGGGTCGTCCTGTCATCGGTGCTCTACACGCTCGCTGCAGCCATCCGGTTCACTGCCGCGACGGCGGAAGGTGATCTGCCGACGAGGACGTAGGAGTCCTGCTGTCACTACCAGCGGCCGATCGCCTACCGGCAGCCCACCGAGCGGCGGTCACCACGGGCGGCGGGGTCTGGCGGTCCCCCACGGAGGTTTCTCTCACCTCACGAGGCGCGACGCACTGACGGACGCAAAACGTGCCTCGCGTCATGGTCACAGCGGGGTCATGCTGCGCTGGCAACTGCTTGTCGGACCCCTGTCACCCGTTCGGGTGAGCGATGGCAGGCGGCCGGCCGACGACACCAGGAGCAGGTCATCAACTAAAGGACGCCGCCATGCGTTTGGTCTCCACCTGCCTGTCCCGGCCCGGCGTCGCCCTGGCGGCGGTGACACTGGCGTCGCTCGCGGTACCGCTGCTGCCGGGGCAGTCCGCCAGCGCTGCTGACAGTGTGTTCCAGGCCCAGTACGCCAGCCTGACCCCTGGCGCCGGTCAGGTGTTCAACGACCCGACCGCAAGTGCCGGGCGGGGACTGCTCGTCTGGTCCAACGGCGCCGCGGAATCCACCGTCGCCACCGGCGCGTTCAACACGATCGTCGTGCGGGCCAAAGGTGAGCAGTGCCTTGGGGCCCCGATCATGGCCGTGGCTGTCGACGGGAAGCCAGTCGGCACGACGGCGGTGCCCTCCAGCGCCTGGGCCGACTACCCGGTCGCGGGCAACTGGCCGGCCGGCACACATCGGGTCACCGTGGCCTTCACCAACGACTACCGCACCAGCACCTGCGACCGGAACCTGCGCCTGGACAAGGGCACGCTGGCCGCTACTCCCGTTCCCGCGCAGCAAGAAGCCGAGAGCGCCGCGCTCACCCCCGGTGCCGGGCAGACCTTCCCCGACCCCACCGCCAGCGCCGGGCGCGGGTTACTCATGTGGTCCAACGGCACCGCCACCAGCTTGTTGAACGCCCCCGCCGGCGGGACCCTGACCATCCGGGCCAAGGGAGAGCAGTGCAAGGGCGCCCCCCAACTTCAGGTCGCCATCGACGGGACCCTGCGACCAATCACCTCCATTGCTGGGACGGCCTGGGCGGACTACCCGATCCGCGGTGCCTGGGCAGGCGGAACGCATAAGGTCACCCTGGCCTTCACCAACGACTACCGCGACAGCGGCTGCGACCGGAACCTGCGCCTGGACCTGCTCCGCGTCACGCCCACCGTGAGCACCCCGCCGGCCCCCTCGACCACCGGCAACCCCTTCGCCGGGGCCGTCGGCTACCTCGATCCCGACTCCAACGCCCGCACCGCCGCCGACGCCCGCCGGTCCTTCGACCCGGGCGGCGCCGCCGCGCTGGACAAGATCGCCGCTGGGTCGTCCGCTGACTGGTACGGCGATTGGGTGCCGACCTCCGCCCTGGCCGCCGCGGTCTCCTCGCGGGTCAGCACCGAGACCAGCGCAGGGGCGCTGCCCGTCCTGGTGGCCTACGCAATCCCGCACCGGGACTGCGGGAGCTACTCCGCCGGCGGCGAACCCACCGCAGCCGCCTACCAGCAATGGATCACCCAGCTAGCGAGCGGGATCGGTACCCGCAAAGTAGTCGTCGTGGTCGAACCCGATGCCCTCCCCCAGCTGGACTGCCTGTCGGCCGGTGACCAGAGCGAGCGCCTCAGCCTGCTCTCCGGCGCAGTGACGACGCTGGCCGCGCACTCCGCCACCACCGTCTACCTCGACGCCGGCGGCCCGGGCTGGCAACCCGCCAACGTCATGGCCGCCCGGCTCACCGAGGCCAACATCGCGCACGCCCGCGGCTTCAGCCTGAACGTCAGCAACTACCAAACCAACGCCCTGGTCAACAGCTACGGCGACAGCCTGTCACCGCTGGTCGGCGGCAAACACTTCCTCGCTGACACCTCCCGCAACGGACTCGGCGCCGGGAACACCTGGTGCAACCCGACGGGCCGCGCGCTCGGCCAGCGCATGACCAGCTCAACCGGGGACCCACTCGCCGACGCCTACACCTGGATTAAGAGCCCCGGCGAATCCGACGGCACCTGCGGCGGCGGCCCCACGGCAGGCACCTTCTGGACCGACTACGCCATCGGCCTCGGTGCACGAACGACGTACTAGCCCAACGGTTGGGCGACGGTTAGGCGCCGTCGATGGCCCGCCGCACGGGGCGGCGGCCGGCTTTCGGTCCGCTACCCGGTCATGATCACCTGGTCCGTGAACGATCGTTATCGGACGCGGCCTGCAGCAGATGCGATTTCGTAGGTGACTTCCGCGCGCGCGTGCTGTCGCCCGGTGCAGCAGCATGAGGGACATGACGACTTTCGAGCCCGATGACCACGATCTTGGGACCTGCCCCTGACCGCCGCAACCTGTGTGCAGTGCTGACCTCGGCTTGAGATGGAAGGCGTCGTCTGAACGACGCCCACAGACCTCGCCCTCCTGGTGGCCGCGCGTCTGCGGCTCGCGTCGGACTCCGTCCGCCTACGCGACGCTGTTGAGCCTCAGGCAGCCTCGTCGAGCGCGGCCTTGAGCGCGTGGACTGCCGGCTGCCGCAGGCCCTCGTCGCTGAAGCGGTACAGGGTGAGCGGCGGCGGGTTGTGGGGTCGAACCGCTCGATGGCTCCCGTCCGGCAAGCGACCGACTCGGCCGCGTTCAACGGCGACGTCCTGAACGCCACCGCCCTCGGACACCGGTGAGGATAAGCCTCGCTCCGCCTGGTGGCCCTTGCCAGGTGGCCGGCCTTGCCCTGAGTTCGTGAGGCTTGGGTAAGACTGGCATGCCTTTCGTCACTGCCCGTTGTGCCATAACGTGGACAAATGCTCCATCCCAGGCGGCCACCGCCGCCTGTCGAGACCCAGCCCTTACCCGGGGCGATCTGCGGAGGCCCTGTGCCCACAACACTGATTCGAACTCGACGGCGCTCCGGGGCGGTGCTCGCCGCAGCCGTGCTCGCCGCCGGTGTCACCGTCAGCACGATCGGCACTTCGGAGGCTGCAGCCCCGGCGCCCGGCACAGCGGCACCAACCTCGCGCACCGCGCACTCCACGACGGTCGCCCCACCGGTGTCGAACGCCCCGGCTAGTAGCTTCGGCAACTACCCCGCGCCGGAGAGCCTGAAGAACGCCCATCGGGCTGGCGAGCCCTCGCTCGGGTACGACCGCAAGACCGGCAAGGCGCTCTACCAGTCATCGCTGTCCACCTACCAGGTCGGGTTCAAGGACTCGAGCACCGGCTCTACGGCCAGCTACCTGGACCGCAGCGCCAGCGCGGCAACCGGCTGCCCGGTCGGCAGCACCATCAGCCTGGACCCGATCCTGGCCACCGACAAGGCAACGGGTCGCACCATCGAGTCGCAGCTGCTCGATGTGCGTGGGGCCGGCAGCCTGTCCTGCGTGACCGCTGACGACGGCCAGAGCTGGTCGGTCAGTCAGGGCGGCGGCTTCAACTCCGGAGTCGACCACCAGACGCTCGGCTGGGGTCCGTACGCGCCCGGTGGTGTCGCTGCTGTGCACACCTTCGGTAGCGAGCTGTACTACTGCTCGCAGGACATCGCCGATGCCTCCTGCTCCACCAGCAGCGACGGCGGCACGACCTTTGGGCCGGCCGTCCCGATGTACAACCTGACCCAGTGCGGCGGGCTGCACGGCCATGTCAAGGTGGGCCCGGACGGCACGGCCTACGTGCCGAACAAGTCCTGCGGCGGCCACCCCGCAGTCGTGGTCTCCACCGACAACGGTCTGACCTGGGCGATCCGCCCAGTGCCCGCGGCCATGTCCGGCAAGAGCGACCCCTCGGTCGGTATCGCCGATGACGGGACGGTCTACCTGAGTTGGAACGGCGCGAACAACCACGCCTTCACCAGCGCCTCCCACGACAAGGGCCTGACCTGGGGCACGCCGTACGACGTCGGCGCCCAGCTGGGCATCCAGAACGTCGCCTTCCCGGCGGCCGTGGCCGGCGACGCCAACCGGGCAGCGGTGGCCTTCCTCGGTACTACGACCGGTGGCAACTCTCAGCAAACCGACGTGTTCAAGGGCGTCTGGCAGCTCTACGTCGCCTCGACCTTCGATGGTGGCAAGACCTGGACGACCTCGAACGCCACCGGCAGCGACCCGGTGCAGCGCGGCTCGATCTGCACCGGCGGGACCACCTGCGGTAAGGACCGCAACCTGCTGGACTTCATCGACGCCACCATCGACCCGGCCGGCCGAGTCCTGGTCGGGTACGCCGACGGCTGCACCGCGGCCTGCGTGACCACGACCGCGCCGGTCGCCAGCACCACGGGCTACCGCGATGCACTGGCGACCATCAGCCGGCAAAACAGCGGACTGCGGATGTACGCCGCCGCCGATCCCAAGCCCGACCTGACTGTCAGCAGCATCGTGGCCAGCCGGGACAGTCGACACGTCGAGCACGTCAGCGCGCTGCTCAGCAACACCGGAGCGGCGACCGCGACCGGCGCGGGGACCCGGTTCCTGTCAGGCCGCACCGTGATCGGCAACGCCCCCGCGGTGACCCTGGCGCCGGGAGCCTCCACCCGGGTCGACGTCGCCTGGAGCGCGGTGAAGAAGGGCACGTACACCGTCACCGCGGTCGCGGACCCGAACAACTCCATCGCTGAGTCTCGGGAGGACAACAACACCAGCTCGGCCGTCGTTTCGGTGAGCTGAGCTTGTTCGTCCGTGCTGCCCTCGCCGCGCTGACTGTCGTCTCGGTCAGCGCGTGCGGGGGCGGCGCTGCCTCTCCGGCCACAGGGCGTGCCGTGCCGCCGCCGATTGCAGGACCGGTGGTCGTTACTGCGCCGGTCCCGCTCCCTTGCTCAGCCTCGGTCGGCCTGTCACTGCCCACTGGCTGGGCGGCTTCGGTCCCGCTGCCGCCGGGCTTCTTGGTCACGCGGACGGAACGACGCAGCGGCGACCTGCTGATCGCCTACGGCCGGGCTCCCGGTGACTTCCACACAGTCGTGACGTTCTTCAACGCCCAGCTGCCAAAGGCCGGCTTCCAACAGCTCAACGGCCAGCTCGACCGCTTCGACGCTGAGTCCGACTTCGCCGGACCCGCGGTCCGCGGTCGGTGGAAGACGGGAGTGTCCTCCGACTGCGCCCCTTCGGCCAGCGTTACGGTGCTGGTAACGCCGGTTCGTTGATGGCCGACGCCGGTGCCGGTGCCTACTTCGGCTGCAGCCCCGCAGCGCCGTCGATGCAGACGACCTCCCCGTTGGCGTACGAGTTGGTCAGAGGCCGGAAAGGGTGCGGCGTCTGCCGCCCCACCATTAAAACGGGCACCACGCCATGCGGAGAAGCGACGAGCTACAACAGCGCGTGCTTCTGCTCATAGGGAGGGCAACAACAGCAGGCTCCGCTCCGGCTTGCCCGAAAAGCTCAGGTCCCGGCGGCAGCTTCCCGGTGAATGTGGATCTTTGCCAGCGGGTAGCGGCCGAAGACCGGCAGCAGCTCGCGCAGCAGGATGCTGCGGTAGCGGTACCCGGGTCTGCTCCTTCAGCAGCGCCACCTTGCTTACCTGCACCGATAGTAGTGGGGCGGGTGGGGCTCGAACCCACGACCGAGGGATTATGAGTCCCGTGCTCTGACCAGCTGAGCTACCGCCCCGCCGGGCACTCTAGAGCGCCCGGGGCCTCCCAGTGGCCACACCAAGTTGCTCCCGGACCTGCCCGTCGGCGAGCGTGTCGGTGTGCGCGTCCTGGTCACCGGCGGAGCCGGCTTCATCGGCGGGGCCGTCGTGCCCGCGCTGCTCGACGCGGGGCACGAGGTCCGGGTGCTCGACGCACTGCTGCCGGCCGTGCACGCGGCAGGCTGGCCCGCCCACCTCGACCCACGGGCCGAGCGGGTGCACGCCGACGTACGCACCTTCCCGGAGCAGGCCCTCCACGGGGTCGACGCGGTGTGCCACCAGGCGGCCATGGTCGGCCTGGGCGTGGACCTCGACGACCTTCCGGCGTACGTGGGGCACAACGAGCTCGGGACTGCGGTGCTGCTCGCGGCGATGGCGCGCCGGCGCACGAAGCGGCTGGTGCTCGCCAGCTCGATGGTCGTCTACGGCGAGGGCCGCTACGCCTGCGCCGAGCACGGCGTGGTGCGCCCCGGCCCGCGGGCAGTGGCTGACCTGGACGCGGGCCGTTTCGAGCCGACCTGCCCGGTCTGCGGCCGCGCCCTGACGAGCGAGACGGTCCCGGAGGACGCGCCGCTGGACCCGCGCAACGTCTACGCCGCGAGCAAGACGGCGCAGGAGCACCTGTGCTCGAGCTGGGCCCGCGCAAGCAGCGGCACCGTGGTCGCGCTGAGGTACCACAACGTCTACGGCCCGCACATGCCCCAGGGCACGCCGTACGCCGGAGTGGCCAGCCTGTTCCGCAGCTCCCTCGCCAGGGGCCAGGCCCCGAGGGTTTTCGAGGACGGCGGTCAGCGCCGCGACTTCGTGCACGTGCGCGACGTCGCGCAGGCCAACCTGCTCGCCCTGCAGAGCACGCCGGACGAGGGCACGCTGACGGCGTACAACGTGGCCAGTGGGGTGCCGCACACGGTCGGCGACCTGGCCCGGGAGCTGGCGAGGGCAGTCGGCGGCCCGGAGCCGATCATCACAGGCGAGTACCGCTTGGGCGACGTCCGGCACGTCGTCGCCTCCCCGGCCAGGGCGGCGGAAGACCTCGGCTTCCGCGCAACGGTGTCCTTCGAGGACGGCGTCCACGAGTTCGCCGACGCACCGCTGCGGGCGGCCGTCGGTGCCTGACGTCGTCCTGCCCTGCCTGGACGAGGCCGGGGCCCTGCCCTGGGTGCTGTCCCGGATGCCCGAGGGCTACCGGGCGATCGTCGCGGACAATGGCTCCACGGACGGCTCCCGTGAGATCGCCGAGGCCCAAGGCGCTCTCGTCATCACCGCCAGCCCGCGCGGCTTCGGCGCCGCGTGCCACGCCGGGCTGCTCGCGGCCACCGACGACATCGTGTGCTTCCTGGACGCCGACGGCTCGCTCGACCCGCAGCAGCTGCCGCGCGTGGTCGGGCCCCTGCTCCAAGGAACAGACCTCGTCCTCGGCCGGCGACGACCCGTCGGAACAGGCGCCTTCCCCCTGCACGCCCGGCTCGGTAACGCCGAGGTCTCCCGCCGGGTCCGCGCCAAGACCGGGTACGCGATCCACGACATCGGCCCCATGCGCGCCGTACGACGCCGGGCGCTGCTCGACCTCGGGCTGACCGACCGACGGTTCGGCTATCCGCTGGAGATGGTGGTCAGGGCATCTCGCGCAGGCTGGACCGTCGCCGAGGTCGATGTCGACTACAGCCCTCGCGCCGCCGGCCGCTCGAAGGTGACCGGGACGCTGCGGGGCACGGCGCGGGCCGTACGCGACATGAGCCGGGTGCTGGCTCAGGCCTGAACCGCTGGTACGCCGACAGCGGGCAGGCTGACCAGCACCCGGCAGCCGGGACCGGCGTTGCTGATGGAGATCTCGCCGTGGTGCGCCTCGACGAGCCCGCGGGCGATCGCCAGCCCGAGGCCGGCGCCGCCCTGCTGGCCGGGCGTGCGCGCCTGAGTTCCCCGGAAGGCCACCTCGAACACCCGTGGCAGGTCGCCGGCCGGGATCCCGCCGCAGGCATCGGTCACCTCGACGTACGCGGTGCCGCCGTCGCTGCCCGCGTGCACCGAGACGACCCCGTCAGCCGGGGTGTGCCGGATCGCGTTGGACAACAGGTTGCGCAGGACCCGACCGAGCTCGGGCACGCTGCCCTCGACGATCGGTGCGGTCGCCGTCGCGCCACCGACCAGGCGTACGCCCTTGGCCTCGGCGACCGGAGTGGCCGAGGCGAGCGCGTCGCTGACCAGGTCGGCGAGCGAGACCTCCTGCAGCGACAAGCGCAACGCGGACGCGTTGATCTTCGACAGCTCGAACAGGTCGTCGACCATCCCGGCGAGCCGGTCGGCCTCCTGGCGCAGCCCGGCGTGGTAGCGCCCGACCGTGTCCGGGTCGGAGACGACCCCGTCCTCGAGCGCCTCGGCCATGGCCCGGATGCCGGCCAGCGGGGTGCGCAGGTCGTGGCTGACCCAGGCGACCAACTCCCGGCGGCTGGCCTCGAGGCTCTGCTCGCGGGTGCGCGAGACCTCAAGCCGGGCGCTCGTCTCGGCCAGCTGGCGGTCCAGCGTGGCCAGCTCGGCGGACAGCGGCAGCAGGGTCCTGCTGTAGCCGCCGTCCCCGATCCCGGCGGCGGCCACGCCGAGCGCACGACTGCCGGCGACGACGGCGCGACCGAGCACGAGCGCCGTCGCCACGCCGACGGAGCCGGCAACAGCCACCACGACGAGCAGCACCCGCAGGTCGTGCTGCGACAGGAACATCGCGTACGCCGTACCGACCGAGCCGGCAAGCACCGCGCCGACGGCGACCAGCACGACGACGGTCAGCGAGAGCACCATCGAGCGGTGACGCAGGGCCCGCAGCAGCAACAGACCGCCAACCGCGACGGCCGCCGAGCAGGCCAGCGCGATACCCACGATCACGACCAGGTCCGGGATCACGCGCCGTCCCAGCGGTAGCCGACACCGAAGACGGTCACCACGCGGGTCGGCTGCCGAGGGTCGGGCTCGACCTTCTCCCGCAGCCGCCGCACGTGGACCGTGACGGTCGAGTGGTCGGCGTACTCCCAGCCCCATACGCGCTTGAGCAGCTCGGCCCGGTTGAACGCCTCCCGCGGGTGCTGCATGAGAAAGACCAGCAGGTCGTACTCGCGAGCGGTGAGACCCATCGACCGGCCGCCGCGCGTCGCCTCGTGCGCGGCCAGGTCGATGAGCAGGTCACCCTCCCGCAGCATCCCGCCCCTGGCCGGCAGAACGGCCGTGCCGCGACGCAGCACCGACTGCACCCGCAGCACGAGCTCCCGGGGGGAGAAGGGTTTGGTGACGTAGTCGTCCGCACCCAGCTCGAGACCGACGAGGCGGTCGCTCTCGTCGCCGAGGGCGGTCAGCATCACGACCGGGACGGGCGCGTGCGCCCGAAGGCGGCGGAAGACCTCCAGGCCGTCCAGACCGGGCAGCATCAGGTCCAGCACGACCAGGTCGGGCGGGTCGGCGAGTGCCTGGTCCAGGGCCTGCTGTCCATCGGCGATGACCAGGACGGCGTACCCGGCCCGGCTCAGGTAGCGGGCCACCACGTCGCCCACGGTCGGGTCGTCGTCCACGATCAGGACGCGCTGCTGCACCGGGGCGGTCATCCGGTCAGCCTCGCGCAGGCAGCGGCGGCGGGCCAGGCCGGTCGGCCTCCCGTCACCGCCCGGTCACCGGGACCGGCTGCTCGATGGACGTGACCTTCGGATGACCTTCAGCAACCTCTCAGGTGACTGGCAGAGGGTCACCATGTCCAGGCAGCACCATCTCAGGGCGTGGCCCTGGTCCACTGTCCGGTCCCAGCAGCAGGAGGCCCGCGTGAGCACCACCGCACTGGCCGCTGCCGCGCCCCGCCGGCCGGCGCTGCGGACCCCGCCATGGTGGCGGGACGCAGCCACGTTCGCTGCGGTGGGCAGCCTCGGGGTCGTCGTCGTCCTGTGGATCGCCGGCCGCGGTCTGCAGGACCTGGCCGGTACGCAGACGGTGCTCAGCTCCCTGGGCCGCCTGGCCGGCCTGGTGGGCTCGGACCTGCTGCTGCTGCAGGTGCTGCTGCTGGCCCGCCTTCCCCTGGTGGAACGAGCGTTCGGCCAGGACGAGCTCGTACGCCGGCACCGCTTGGTCGGGCTGTGGTCGTTCACGCTCGTCGTCGCGCACGTCGTGCTCATCACCCTTGGGTACGCCGTCGCGGCCCACGACGGCCCGCTGCACCAGCTGGTGTCGCTGGTCCTGGACTCCCCCGGGATGCTGCTCGCCGCCGCCGGCACCCTCGCGTTGGTCCTGGTCGTCGTCACCTCGATCCGCGCCGCCAGGGCCCGGCTGCGGTACGAGTCGTGGCACCTGCTGCACCTGTACGCCTACCTCGGGGTCGGGCTCGCCCTCCCGCACCAGCTGTGGACCGGGCGGGACCTGCTCGACCGGCCGCTCGCGACGGCGTACTGGTGGAGCGCCTGGGGAGCGACGGCAGCGAGCGTCGTGGTCTACCGGGTCGGCCTGCCGGCGTGGCGCTCGTGGCGGCACCGGCTGGTCGTAGAGCGGGTCGTGCAGGAGGGTCCGGGCGTGGTGTCGGTGCACCTGACCGGCCGCGACCTGCACCGGCTGCCGGTGCGCGCCGGGCAGTTCTTCACCTGGCGCTTCCTGTCCGGGCCGGGCTGGACGGCCGGCCACCCGTACTCGCTGTCGGCGCCCCCACACGGCGGCGGTCTGCGCATCACGGCGCGCAGCCCGGACCTCGAGCGCCTGCGTCCGGGCACCCGCGTCCTGGTGGAGGGGCCGTACGGCCGGCTCACAGCCGACGCCCGCACCCGGCGCAAGCTCACCGTGCTCGCCTCCGGCATCGGCGTCACTCCCGGCCTCGCACTGCTGCATGAGACGGACTACGCAGCAGGCGAAGCCGTCCTGATCCACCGGGTCAGCACCGATCGCGACCGGCTGTTCGAGACCGAGCTGGACGAGCTCGCCGCCGCGCGGGGCGTCCGCGTCGTGCCCGTCGTCGGCTCACGCATCCCCGGTCGCTCGTCCTGGCTCCCGCGCGAGGCCGCCCACCTCACCGACCCCGAGGCCCTGCTCCTGCTGGTCCCCGACCTGCCCGAGCACGACGTCTTCGTCTGCGGCCCGACCGAGTGGGTCGATGCGGCGATGACAGCCTGTCGCAGCGCCGGCGTACCTGCCGCGCAGCTGCACGTCGAGCACTTCTCCTGGTAGGCGAGGGATCTCATGCAACGCGTCACGCTCTGGCTCGGCGGTACCGGCGTCGGCGTCGCCCTGCTGTTCAGCTACCGCACCTCGACCGAGGGACCGGTACGAGCGACCGCTGCCAGAGCGCCCGCCGGGATCGTGGCGGCGGCGCCCGTCGCCCCGGTCCCGGCACCGGTTGCAGGACGACCGGCATCCCCCACGACCGCCCCGGCGCGAGTCGCCGGCGCACCCCTGGTCGTGAACGGCACGTCGGTCGACACCCAGTACGGACCGGTCCAGGTGCAGGTCACCATTGCCGGCGGCCGCATCACCCGGGCCGCTGCGATCGACCACCCGACTGGTGGGCAGTCCGACGACATCAACGCCGCCGCCGTACCGCAGCTGAACCAGGAGACCCTGGCGGCCCAGAACGCCCACATCGACGCGGTGTCCGGTGCGACGTACACCAGCCAGGGCTACACGCAGTCCCTGCAGGCCGCTCTGGACGCCGCGCACCTGAAGTCGTGAACCGCCGGTCGTGAACCGCCGGTCGTGGGTGGAGCAGGTCATGGGGCTGCCGGTCAGCGTCCTGGTCCGGGGGCACGACGTGGACGACCCGGCCACGGGTGCGGCGGTGGCGGCGCTGTACGCCGAGCTGCGGGCCGCGGACGCGAAGTTCAGCACCTACCGCGAGGACAGCGAGCTCAGCCGCTGGGCCAGGGGTGAGGTGGCGCAGCCGTCCGCGGACCTGCAGGAGGTACGCGCCCTGTGCGAGCTGGCCTCGGCGCGGACGGGAGGCGCCTTCAACGCCTACACACCGAACGGCTCCTGGGACCCCTCCGGGCTCGTCAAGGGTTGGTCGGTCGAACGCGCCGCCCGGCACCTGGCCGCGCTGGCCGGCCCCGACTGGTGCGTGAATGCCGGCGGAGACGTGCTGCTGCACTGCTCCCCCGGCGGCAGCTTCCGGATCGGCATCGAGGACCCGCGGGACCGCACCCGGGTCGCGGCGGTGGTGCAACGGTCCAGCGGCGCCATCGCCACCTCGGGGACAGCGGCCCGCGGGCGGCACCTGTACAACCCCCGCACGGGCGAGTTCCCGAACGTCCTCGGCTCGGTCACGGTCGTCGGGCTCTCGCTGTGCCATGCCGACGTGCTCGCCACCGCGGCGTACGTCGACGGCGGGCTCGCCCTGATCGAGAAAGCCGATGGCTACGAGGGGCTGGTCATCGCCCGGTCCGGGGAGCTGCTTTCGACCCCCGGCTGGTGAGACGCCCGCAGGTCCCGGAACGCTGCCGGGTTCACCTCCCACGGCGGTCGCCGGGCCGGCAGCTGCCGCTCGAGCCCGTACGCCAGCCTCAGCAGCCGCGCATCGGTCCACGGTCGCGACACGAGCATGAGACCCACCGGGCGGCGACCCCGAGGGGCATAGCCGACGGGCAGCACGATGCTCGGCCACCCCGCCCGGGCCGCCAGCGACGCGCCGTTGGCACCGGGCAGCACCAGGGCGTCCAGGCCGCCGTCCAGGGCACGTTCCAGCACCTGCGTGGCGTGGGCGTGGTCACCGGCCCGCGCCTGCTCGTACGCCGGCCGCGTCGCCTCCAGATCCAGCGCTACCGCGTCGTCCAGGTGACTCTGGCCGTACTTGAGCGCGGCCTGCGAGTGCTCGAGGTTCCATGCGCGCAACGCAGCCAGGCTGCGGATCGGCGCCGCGGCCGGCAGCGCAGCCAGGTAGCGATCGAGGTCACGGGCAAACTCGTAGGTCAGGACCGCGAGCTCCGCGACGTGGTCCGGCGCGGGCAGGCGCACCTCGACGAGCTGCGCCCCACCCGCCTGCAGGGCCGCCAGCGCCTCCGCGTGGCACGCCGGTTGCTCGGCCTCCTCGACCACGACCCCCAGCCGTACGCCGCGCAGCGAGCCCTCCCCGAGCAGCACCTCGTCCAGGTGTGCGCGGGCGGTTGCCGGGTCGCGGGCGTCCGGTCCGGCCAGCATCTGCAGCAGGGCCGCCGCGTCGGCCACGGTCCGGGCCAGCGGCCCCGGGGTGTCCTGGCTCGACGCGATCGGCAGCACGCCGGTGCGGCTGACCAGACCCAGGGTGGGCTTGAGCCCAACCAGGCTCTGCGCCTCGGCCGGGGAGGTGATCGAGCCGTCGGTCTCGGTACCGACGGCCACGACGCACAGGCCGAGCGCGACCGCGGCCGCCGACCCGCTGCTCGACCCGCTGGGGGTCAGGGTCGCGTCATAGGGATTGAGGACCTGGCCGCCGAGCGAGGAGTAGCCGCTTGGCATCGGCGCGCTCATAAAGTTCGCCAGCTCGGTGAGGTTGGTCTTGCCGAGCACGACCGCGCCGCCCTCGCGCAGCCGAGCCACGATCGGTGCGTCCGCCGCCGGATAGGACGCCTCCAGAGCCAGCGTTCCCCCCGTCGTCGGCAACCCGGCGACGTCGATGTTGTCCTTGACCAGCACGGCCAGCCCCTCCAGCGGGCTGCGCGGCCCGCTTTCCCGCCGTACGCGGTCGGAGCGGTCCGCCTGGTCCAGCGCGTCAGGTGCGAGGCAGCGCACCGCACCGAACCGCTGGTCTAACCCCGCGATGCGCTCCAAAAAAGCGGCTGTGAGCTCGCGGCTGGTGATGCTCTTGGCCGCCAGGGCCGACGAGAGCTGAGCGACGGTGGCGTTCTCGGCAGCAAGCACGTACGGGAGTCTGCCTTCACCCTCCGTGGGGACTGCTCGGATGGCACACTGGTCCGATCCCGGCCATGTCCACGAGAGGCACGTCATGTCGCACCGCCCCACCCGCCGCCTCGTCCGCGCGGCTGCGGGCGCCACCGCGGGCGTCGTACTCGGCGCAACGGCGCTTGTGGCGGCGACTCCGGCAGCGGCTGCGGGTTCGGGCAGCCCGATCCTCTACCGGGCAACGACAGGTACGGGCGTGGTGCAGCTGGTGCTGACGCTGCCGGCCGGCGCGGCTGCTCTACCCATCCCGCGGCCTGCCGTGCTCACCCTGATCGGCACCGACGGCCAGGGCCTGCACAGCGCCGGTACACCAGACCTGGCCCGTACGGACTCCTTCCTCGCCGGCGGCAGCCTGATCACCGGTACGCAGGCGAGCGCGGCCCTGCGCCAGCTCGGGCGCGTCCTCACGGCTGACCTCGCGCACCCCCACCCCGCCGCACCTCCGGCGCTCACCGTTCCGAGTACGAGTAACCCGCTCGGGCTGGCGCTGGGCGTCGGGACCCAGACCGCGAACGTCCAGCCGACGACCAGCAGCGCGGCCACGTCGACGCTGGCCAAGGCCTCGCTGGGCTCCCTGGACTCCCTCGGCCTGGCACCCGTCCTCGATCCACTTGCGACCCAGCTCAACGCCGCCGTCACCGCACTAACGAACGGGATTGCTCCCGTCACAGACGCGCTGAAGATGATCCCCACGGTGCCGTCTATGACGGTGCCAAACCCACTGCCCATCCCGGGTGGCCCAGCCACGATCCGAACCCCGGCACTCGGCGGGCCGACCGTTGCCGCAACCGTCACGGAGCTTCCAGCGCAGGTGCAGGCGCTGCTGGCCAAGCTGCTGAAGGGCGACGTCATTCAGCTGAACGGGCTCGACACGTCGCAGGGCATCGCCCCGAACCTCAGCAGCGTCACGGGAACGGGTCGCAGCAAGCTCGCAGACATCCAGCTCTTTGGCGGCCTGGTGGCAGTCACGGGCAGCGCAGCCGTCGCGACCGCGACGGCCGGGCTGACCAAGTCCGCTGCCACGTCAGGCGCATCGGCAACCTTGCTCTCGGTGAAGGTGTCCGACTCGTTCGGCACGCTTCTCTCGTTGCTCGCCACCGACAAGGGAATCACGGCGGCGCTACTGGACGGCACGCTCGGCACACTCGACTCGACCGTCAAGCCCACCGTCGCGGCCGCAGACGCCGCGCTGAACACGCTGTTGAAGCAGCTCACCGACGTCCTCGCGATGCTGAACTCCGGTGCCAAGCTGCTCCGGCAGGGGACGGCCACCCACACTGTCTCTCCCGACGGACGGACCGCGGAGGCGCACGCCGTACCGGCGCAGGTGACCCTCGGGCTGCCGGGTGCCACGAACCTGCTGCAGCTGTCGATCGGCCGGGCCGACGCCGTCGTGGCGGTCGCCACCCCGGTCGCGCCAGCAGCCCCCGTGGCGGCCGGAGCCGTGCTGCCGCGTACCGGCCTGGAGCAGGGCGGAACCGTGGCCGCCGCACTATTGCTGGTTTCCGGTCTCGGCCTGGTCGCCGTGCGCCGCCGCCGGCTCAGCGCTTAGCGCTGCTGCGTTATTGGCCCGGTTCCTCACCGGTGCTGCCGTCGGCCTGCTCCCGCAGCAGGTCGATGTGGCCGAGGTGTCGCGCGGTTTCCTCGACCAGGTGCAGCAAGATCCAACGCAGGGACATGTCCCGATGCATCGAGACCGCGTCCAGGGACGCTGCCCCCGTCACCACCGCGTCGCACAGGCGGCCCTCGGTGGCGTAGTCGGCGAGCAGGTCAGCCATGGTCGTACCCGTCGGCACCCGCCACTCCGCCTCGGGGTCCACCTCGGTCCAGTCGTACACGAGCCCCTGCTGACCGGCGAACACCTCCCGCAGCCACGAGCGCTCGACATTGGTGAGATGGCGTACCAGGCCGTGCAGGCCCATCCCCGTCGGGGTAAGTACCGTGCGCAGCACCTCGTCGGGGGTGTCCCGCAGCTTCCAGCCGACGAGGTCCCGCTGGCGCTGCAGGACTCCCAGCAGGGCCGTACGTTCGTCGCCGTGGTGCGCGGCCTCGGTGATCCCGAAGCGCAAGCCGTTCGTGGTGCCGCCGCCGTCGTCCATGCCCCGCATCCTGTCCGACGGGTCGGTCGGTCGACTCAGTCTGCGGCGCTGAGCGTGCGGAGGCCGCGGGCGACGAGCCGTCGAGCGGTGTAGGCCCTGCGTAGCCGCTGGCCAACCGTCAGCGAGACGGCTTGTCCTTCCCACCGGCGCGTGAGTTCCTGCGCCAACTCGTGGCCGACGCCGAGGCGGCCGAGCCGGGTCAGCGCCTCCCGCTTGGTGATCAGCCGACCCTCGGTGATCGTCGCCTCGGCGCGAGCAACGGTCAGCAGGCCGAGGTCGACGTGCACGTCATCGAGCCACAGCCACGGCATGCGGACCGCAGCGGGCCAGTACACGCGCACCTCCCGGCGAGCCGCTGCTCCGGGCGCGGCGACGTCGACGGGCGGCAGCAGCTCTGCCGACTCCGGGCCCAGCACAGTGATTCCTGCCTGCAGGAGCTCAGCGCGGCCGATGCCGCTGAACTCCCGCTGGAACAGGGTTCCGTGCGCCCACGTCACGTGCTTGGCCGCGACGTCCTCGACGTTGCCCACGGGCACGTACACGCAGTGCAGCTTTGCCGCCGACGGGTCCAGGAGGGTCTGTTCGTGCAGCGTCCGCAACTGCCGGCGTTGCCGGTCATCGAGCTCGGCGGCAATCACCGCGACCAGATCGAGATCACTGCGACCAGGCTGGAAGTCGCCCGAGGCCAAGGACCCGCCGGCGTAGAAGCCCAGCACCCCAGCCACCGGCCGAACCGCACGAGCGAAGGACCTGACGACAGGTGCCTGCTGCAAGCGATCGTCCACGCTGTCGTGATCCCCCGATGAGCTCAGCGGGCAGCGCGGCGTGACCGCATGGCGCGTACCTGGGTGAGGGACCGGTCGCCTCTCAGCCGCTCATACTCCGGGGTGTCGACGGCATGCAGCGTGATCCGGCCCTGGGCGTCGTAGTGCAGTCCCCAGCCGAACGACTTGGGCAGTGGCGAAGCGCGCAGACAGGCCCGCGGCTGAGCGAAGTACTGCTCCCTCAGCCGCTCCAGCTCTTGCGCACCGAGATCGCCGCGCCCCCGGACATCTGGCGAGCAGGCCAGCAGGACGTCCTCCTGCGTCCAACGTCCTGGCGCGGCGGCGAGCATCTCGTACTGCGTGCCCGCCACTGTCGGTGCGCCGGTCCGTCGCGACGGCACCTCGCCGCTCGTCGCCCGGCAGTCCTCGGCGACGGCGATGAACGTGTTCGTGTACCCCACGGCATCACTATCGCCCTTCAGCCGGGTCGCGTCACGAGGCGCTGTGTTTGCCACTCGACTTCGGGGTCCTCCACGGCGCTATTCCTGGTCCCCTGGGCTGCTGATGCGCCCTGGCTTCTCCACAGGGTGTCGCGGTCTTGACGTGGTCGTGACCGGACGATAGTATCGAACAAGCGTCCTGCATCTCTGCTTGAGTGCAGCTGGCGCTTAGCCGCCGATCAGATCCTTGAGGGGATGGGGGTCGGTATCTACGGCTTGCTGGAGTAGCCGGTAGAACAGCAGGCCTCTGGCTTTGGA
>JAABUU010001280.1_pt1 | contig 44073 bp, 38 predicted proteins | sample 5559301 | NCBI WGS metagenome assembly JAABUU01 (sample SAMN10711884, study PRJNA513360) | rock metagenome | isolation source: Antarctica rocks | place: Antarctica: Victoria Land, Richard Nunatak white | reverse complement strand
TGGATTCCCGCCGGTACCGGAGACGGCTTCAGTATAGGGTCAAATGGAATGGCTATGACAATGACCTCAATTGGTACAACGCTGATGGCGACGAATTTATGAACGCTCAGGAGGTAGTTGACGATTTTCATATTCGATATCCGAACAAACCGCGCTAGGAGCGCTTTCGACTATTCAGCCAATCAGGATTTAATGGGCCTGGGCCTGTGAAATCATGATTGGGCAATCAACCGAACCGGGCAGGAAATACATTCATGCGGACATGAATCGTCGAAGGAGGGGGGTAATGTCACGATCCTAGCCTTGCCAGGCTCAGCCTTCTAGCCTTGCCAGGCCTATCCTCGCTCCGTCACCTTGACTAGTCCCTATTGGGCCTAGCGTCGGCTGAGAAACACATATATGTAGCCAGCTTCTTTCCTGTAGCTACCTTTCTTCCTTAGCATTTATCTTCTAGTTAAATGACACCCATATTGACTCGCTCTATGCTGGCCCCTAACATCATTAATTAGTTAAGTGAAAAAATTACAAACATATTGAAAACACTTGAGAATTGAAGAAAAATCTCAAGAACTGTCAGATGCTTCTGTGACAGTTTCAGTTGAGAAACTCAGTCAGTCAAAGTGTTACGAGCGTGCTCAGCCTTCTACTGGGACGCGTGTCCTTTGAGCGAGCCTAGACCCTATCGGGCCTAGCGCTCACCCTTCCTTCTGTACATATAGTCTTCGCACCTAGATAGACCTCGCTCTTTAGCTTTGAATCCTCGTTTACCTGGTTTACCTGGTTTACCCTTCGTTTACCTGTACCTCTATGACTTGCTCTAGGCATGGTTCTAACATTATTCAAAGCTTCGTACATATCACACGACAGTGGTTCGCTTTCTAGTTGAGTCGGTTTTTGCAGCTCTACGGTCGGAAGCAGAAGCTCTGCTACAGATGTGTAGTAGACGTGAAGACAACAGTTGACCTCTTTACTGAGCTTGTCATCGAATCGAACAAGCCCTGTTACGTGTTGCAGGCAAGAAAACCTCGACTGAGCTCTTGACTGAGCTCGCCATCGAACAAGCCCTGCGACGCGTCGCAGGCACGAACCGACCCCTCGACCGACCTCTTGACTGAGCTCGCCATCGAACAGAACAAGCCCTATCGAACGCGGTAGGCAGGAATCGGAACAAGTCCTACCGAATGCGGTAGGCAGGAACAGAGAGCGCTATCGAATGCGGTAGACGCGATCAGAACAAGCCCTGCTTCAAGAGCGCGCCTAACCACTGAGGTATGTACGTGTAAACATACCTTCGTAGGTATGTATGACGTACGAACATTCCTACGTACATACCTCATTTCCAACACTAAGATGTAATAACAATTGGAAATATGAAAAGTAAAAAAGATGATCTAAGTTTATATACTGACAACTGTAGAAGTTTTGACCACTTAAGCGATTGAATTAACATAGGTACGTAGATCATCCATGCAGATTATCGCTAATCGCGATTCGCATTAAGCGTCACACAGAAGGTTGAGAATCTCAACGCAAGTCGTGAGTTGCTGTCGCATGTCTGATGGAGTAGGCGTCAATCTAATACCTTCAATTAGGGCTCATGACTTTTGATTGAACTTCATAAGCTACTAATTGGCCGAGGTGACGGTTTCATTTAATAGATGTAACCCTCATATGCGTCAGACCTTCCGAGTAAGTTCCCTCCATTCATTGAATCCTGTATTCTATCTAGTGACGGAGCATAGATTTCTTGGGCCTTTCCCTCTCGCGTTCTCGAGCTCTGATAAGAGCAACAAACCGAGGAATCTTCCACATCCGACGGAGAACCTTTAACTGCATCACCCTGACAGCACGCAGTCGAGAATGCTTTGCTGCGACTGGAACCTTGTCAATCCGTGTACATCATTGTGGAACTCATGCGTTTTTGCTTACACCACTGATCTATAGTGTCTCCATTTACGTATCCCACCCGTTCTAGCAGATCTTTCTCTACATCGTTGGGCTTCCCATGAGCTTCGTAAAATTGTTCAAAGAGCTCTTGGGTTGCGGCGGTCATCCCGGGCTCTCGAGGATATATACCGCTTAGTTGAGCGGTGGTCTTGAGTTGCCTTGCGCGAGTCAGTGATTTGTAAGAAGGTTAAGAGAAATTTCACCTCACTCTTCGCACAAAGCACGGATTGCACAACGATATATGATGTAAAGCTCATTATTCGGGTCAAGTGTATCAAGCTGCTCGTTGGCTGTCGCATGCTCAATCTTGAATAGATTATGGATTCGTACGAAAAGCTCTACTGGAACTCGGCCTCGTAATCGCAGAATGGCTTGTTCACCAAATTGAAAGTGGTCGTGATCATCTGCTACCGGACTTGGATGCTGTTCGGCACCCTCTTGTTCACATGAAGTCTTGCGCAGACTTCTCAGTAAAATTTTGAAACGTCTACCCGATTTTCTAGTGGTTCGAGCCGCTGCGAAGCATCTACCGACAATATTATCTTTGAAGCCCATAGTTGCTTCAGGTTTTCAAAATCGTTCTTGTGGTGGTTACTTGATGTTTGAAAGCATAGTGCGTTGAAGGAGACTAGCGAGCGCTATGTGTTGTTGTGAATCAACAAAGAAAACCAACTAAGCTCCCTCGATGGTGTGTTGTAATCGAACCTCACCTCGCACATCTTTCTTCTTGACACAAACTTTTGGCAACATCACATATTCATCCCCTCTTCGATACTGGTTTGTCGAAGAGCTCATTTAACAGCATTCCTTACGTAAATCACCAGACTACGCAATAATGTCGACAGTACAGCTGGTTGACCGACTGTGGCTCAATTGTGAGGCTGCGCTGAACGCTGGTATCAGCGATGAAGTTCTTGTGCCAGTGGTCCTGACCACCATCATTGGCAAGCAGGGCATTGACGATATTGCAGCACGCTTCAGGTTTGCATTCCTCTGATTTGATGCATCGACATAGCTTACACTGTTCTAGCCGATTTGTTCATGCGAAGGCTGCCATCGTCGAGGACGCAGCCCATAATGTTACCATCAAGCGTGCACCTGAACTTCACGGAGACCGTGCTATCATTGCTGGCGGGTCAAAGCCAAACTATGCGTCTGAGAAGAAGTCCAAGCTTCCTCGATCTCCCAACGCATTTATTCTGTACCGCCAGCGTCACCATCCGCTTGTGAAAGCTGAACATCCGAAGCTTCACAACACCCAAATCTGTAAGTTCTTACGCCCTTAACCTAAACTTATCTAACTAATCTGTTGTAGCGATTGTTCTGGGTACTCAGTGGAAACTTGAGTCCGAAGACACCAAGGTCAAATTCCAGAGAATGGCTGAGGCACTCAAGAAAAAGCACTTAAAAGACCACCCGGACTATAAATACCAGCCTCGGAAACCTGCAGATAGGAAGCGTCGGATGACCCGTGCTAAGATCGCAGCGTTGAATACGGCGACCTTGCCATCAACTGGGCCTGCCTCTATGACGTCCGCACCAGTCGAGCCTGTTCCCTTGCCCAAACTTGCCCAAACCGAGACGGGGAACATGATTCTTGACATTGGCCACCAGGATCTCGAGGACAACATCTTTAGGCAGTTGTTGAACGATTACAACCAGACCGTTCAACCAATGTGGGGTCAGTTAGGCCATAATGTCAACATCAACGGCCACTCCGCAATTCTCTCTACTGGGGTCACCGAGGAAGCCTCACTTGAATCGAATTACTATTCTAGCATGTTGGATTTCGACGACAAGCTTGAGTTTGCTGATGATCTCGCCGCTGATATGGAGATTCGCATGCAAGATGCTACCACAGATAGTGAGATGTGGGCTGCCACCGGCATCGCCCAATTTTCCCCAAGCGCCTTGAGATCCTTCAATAAAGCGTATTATGGAACATCCGAAGATGGTACTACTATCTGAGATCACCCGGATGTGAGACTAGATTGTTACGGATACGCGCTCTGCGTATGGATGGATTGTCTCAGCCAAGACAAGAGCCTCGGATTACTAGAGACATACTTGCAGCTCGAAGATTTACAGAAAGCTGTGTTGGGTGGTCAAACCCTGACATTCTTATCAGGTACCACCAACACCATTAGCGATTGATTTTTACTTTCCTTAAAAAATTAGTTAGAAAAAACCAAAAACAGTTGTAATCTCCCCCTTCTCCCCTTTCTATCCCCCTTCCTAGGATTGTCCCAGGGAATTTTGGTGCGAGCTAGCCGAGTTTTCTTTGTTCTGAAAATAATGGCTGAGGGTTGCTAGGGAAGACGTGGGAGGAATGTGAATCATCTTCAACACGCCCTCCTCGCTTTCCCCCTTTTCTTTGAATCACTTGTTGCGCCGTTTTCGGCACTGGCGCCCGAGGATAAATGGTTGCCAGGCGACTCCTGAAGTTCTGTAGTGGAGAAAGAAATCCGCCAGCCTCCCACATCTAAATTTTTTGGACTCATGAAACAGCAACAACAACAACAAGCACTGCACATAATACCTGGATTACTCTGAAGCTTGTATTAAAGTAAGCAAACTGTAAACCACGTTGACAATCTTCTTACAATTCTTTGCGTTTCACTACATTCATCGCACGCTCACTTCATCTTGTCTATTGTGAGCAAAGATGAGCATCAGCTCAGCGATGCAGCGCTTCTACGACACTGCGAACTCGCAGCAAATTACGACTTGAATTGGCATCCGTAAGGCATGCAGAGGATATGAACCCGTATTTCGTAGAGGCATATCTATGCTAAACATCATGACTGTGCTCGATATTCATCTGCCTCAACGGGAAAGTGAACATTTAGAAGACTGCTTTTCTTTGTCCTCAACGTTTCACTCTGCTTGAAAGTTCTCCCTGCAGGGCTCAGGGACGTGGCCAGGAATGAACGAAACCAGGCTGAGTGAGACAAAGAAAAGCTAAAATCAAGGGTGTTACCTGCTTTCTCAAAGTACATAAGGTAGTCAATTCACACAGTAGGCATGCTCAACTACAGTACGCTCTGCAAAATTCTGGTACCACGTGGTTTTCTAATCTCAGTAACCATACCGAAGCTTCGCTTGGTACAACATGTCTAATCAAACAGCTTAGCTGCTGCGAGAGTTGCTGCTCTAACGCGCTCCTGGAACGCTGATGGTGGTGGAACCTCATGAACGAGTACACTCAGCAGATTTGTTGAACGTTGACGCCGCCCGTCCAACCCAGCTTGTCAAATCAAGTTAGCCATATAGCAGATCTACGCAAGTGGTGCTCTCACCGAAGGCCTCATTCAACGTTTCTAGCCTCTGAGGTCCAAGACTTCTTGCCTCTCTCTCAGATCCCTTCAAGTGTCAGTTGCGCTGTCATTGATCTTACACTCATATGAGGATACACACTATAGGGGTTGGACGAAGAGCCGTCAGTGACTATCAAGAGATTAGTACCATGGAAGAATACTTGAATACTTGGCTCGGACCATGTACCTTTTGAAAAGTTCGAAAGTTTCCCTCTATTGATATATTCGTGGTGACCTTCCCGACCCGAGGTATCTATGCTTTCATGAGTACAATACCACAACTGTCATGAATCCGTGCTTAGAAAGTTTGTCTTACTGTGCTTTCGGGATCATCAGACAACTGTATTGATCGGCATTAGCATACAAGGTAATGAAATGTGATTAGGAAATTTCACCTACTGCTTGAATATCACGCACAGCGGACTGATAATCTTGAAGCATGTTGCACACCACTCTAACTCCTGCAGGAGGAAAAAGGTAGGCGCATCCCTCTTCATTTGTTCGAAGTTCTTCAATTCCACTGCCTGGTGCATGATTGTGAAGAAATTGTTGCCAAGGCTTGCGGTGTTCATCGTGGTCTGGTAGGACTTCCGCTTGATTAAAGCCGTCGAGAAACTTGCTGCGATCCCTACGGGCCTGTCTCAAGAGTTTTGTACCCTGTAACGTCTTCGCTATGCCATCACAGCGTTTACGAACAAGTTGCAAGAAGTTCTGTTGGGCAATTTTGTTCGAATAGAGTTCAGGATTTTCCTGAAGACGCTTGAGCTCTACTATAGTCGCATCCAACTTTTCCTCAATAAGAACTGATATTTCATGATCATCATTACAAAGACACCCGATCTGAATAAGCTCCAGATCTTCTAGAATGACATTCAGAAATTCGGGGCTGCAAGCAGATCCGGCTTGGGATGCATCTGAAGATGTCAGATCGTTTACAAAGCTGTAGCTAAGTATTCATACCTTTCAGAATGCCATTTATCTTTTCCAAGCATTCTTCCAATTCACTCTCCTCGTCCTCAGCATGTGCAAGTGAACCTTGGGATGCTAGATTCTCGGCTTGGTTGCGGGCTCGACGAGCTGAAGCTGAGAGGGAAACCTCATGACCCTTCTTAGCACGAACACTTTTCGGCATCTTAGAGATGGATGGATGTAGGCAGGAAAGGATGAGAACTCAAAGTAGATGCAAGTCAAGACAGAGATAGTGTGTTGGATGGTGAATGTCACTGGCTTGTATTTCCTGATTCAGGACCAGGGTGACAACGAGCCAAAAGGGAATGTTGGTGCTGAGGTGTGCAGAGCTAGCCGAGTTTTCTTTGTTCTGAGTCATTCATGGGTTGCTAGGGGGAGACGTGGGAGGAATGTGAATCATCGTCAACACACCCCCGAGGCTGAACGGTTGCTAGGCGACTCCTTTCACTCAGCCTGGTTCCGTTCATTCCTGACCACGTCTCTGAGCCCTGTATGAAGCCTGTAGGAAGGACTTTTAAGCAGAGCGAAACGTTGGGAACAAAGAAAAGCAGTCTTCGTGTTTAGCATAGATATGCCTCTCCGGAATACAGTGGGTTCATATCCTCTGCATGCCTTAGAGATTCCAATTCAAGTTGCTACACTTGATGCGCAAGCTTCTGCAAGGAAGGGAGGGTTTCAATTTTCGACTATAGTTAGTTGACGATTATACAATTGGTGTAGAATTGTCTATCTAAATACTCTATACGGTTACCGTGTAGCAGCTTTCCAACCTCTTCATCCGATGTAGCTATGCCATGCACTCCAGCTGTTAAACGGCAATATCAAGGCCCTTGACCAACCACCCGGAAGCCCCCTGCATAATGTTGGTATATGAGGGTCAGAGCGAATATGTGCATGTAGATATATTGACTATGTAGTAAGGTAGGTACTATGGAGGAAGGAAGAAGTGGGCGAAGGGTAAATACCCATTCACTAGCGTCGGATCAATGCGAAGATTACTAACCACAGGGGTAACAGTACTGTTCCCTATTTCCAACACTCCCTCTTAGGAATTGAAGCTCAATACGAAGCTATCTAGACCCTCTACTGACTGTATATCCATGCTCTTTTACTCGTCGGCGCCATGCTCGGCGGGGGTAGCCTCATTCCTTGAAGCTAGTCCCATGACTGACCTGAACGTCAGGAATTTGCCTGACTTCAGGGGCTTGGTGAGGCCGTCGGCCATCATTTGATCGTTGGGTATGTATTTCAATCTTATTGCTCCCTCTTCTACCTTGTTCCGGACATAGTGATACGACGTATCAATGTGCTTGGCCCGGGGGTGATTGACGGGATTGCTACCCATTTTTATAGCCGCTTGGTTATCAGCTAAAATGGTAGTTGGATTCGTATCCGAACCATATTCCACCTCTTTCAATGCTTGAATCAGGAAGGTCGATTCCTTGGCTGCATTACATTCGCCGACGTATTCAGCTTCAGCAGATGACGTGCTAACGCATTGCTGACGTTTGGAGCTCCAGCTGATTGGTCCATTCCATAGGAAAAACATGTAGCCGGAGGTGGATCTTCGGGAATCCAAGCAATCCGCATGGGCTGAATATTGAACGGAATCCTTGATTCTATAATCTAGGGGGATGAGAGCTATCTATATACACGTTCCTGATGGGTACACTCCCTATTATGCAGGGGGCTTCCGGGTGGTTGGTCAAGGGCCTTGATATTGCCGTTTAACAACATAAAGATATCTTTCTTTGTTCGCAATCCGCTTTAGCTTTCTACCTTTTCCACCGCTGGGATATCGTACGTGAAGCTGTGCCTACCTTTCAGCAGAACCAAGACTGGTATAATATCAAACTCTTCCCTGGGGGTTCCAGTACGAAAGAACTCTCGTACGAGACTCATTTGAAGTGAACAAACGAGTTGTTTAACGCTGGCGACTTCATTCCCTTAAAAAAACGCATTTAGGCCGTGAAAAGGGCTCACGGAAGTCAAACGAGCTCGAGGTGGAGGAAGGTCAGATTCGGCGAGCTGGACACTGTTGGAAATAGGGAACAGTACGAAACAGGGAACAGTACTGTTACCCATGTGGTTAGTAATCTCCGCATTTATCCGGAGCTAGTGGATGGGTATTTACCCTTCGCCCACTTCTTTCCTTCATCCATATGCTCTACCAAAGATATATACTCCTACTAGATAGTCAATATATGCACATATTCGCTCTGACCCTCATATACCAATAAATACCACAGAAGATGGCAGGACAAGTTGACAGAAATAGTAACCAGAAAAAGTCAACCAAGAATAGATGACAGGACTCGATCGATGATCTGCCTCGATGACAGATCTAGCTGACAGATGACAGAGCGGAGTCAGCAGCCAAATTCCCTGGAACAACCGGGAGCAAATCGCCATTCGACAGACAGGCATTAAAGGTTTGGGCTGTTCTTACCTACAGTTGCATTGCCGCTGGGTGATCCTGCTTACACGTCGTTCAGCTCAGGTATTCACTTTCTCTGAGAATTCCTTTCAAATATTCCTATGCTTGAACTAGCAGCGATCGTTATGAGTATGACAGTAAGTTACGCTTACCAAGATTGATAGAGATAGCAGGCGCAGAAAGGAGGCTCAATCACGGTAATAATTCATCTGTAAGCCTTTGAATTCTTCAGGCTTACAGTACCCATTATGTGAACGAAAGATAAGCCGGACAATCGAGGCGCAGGCAATGCAACAGTAAGAGCACGGATGGATTGCTACTCGTTGTGAGGGCTCGTCATGTGTTTGATAATCGTCGGATGAGTACAGTCAACACGACACCTAGAAAATCCAGGCCCTGATTGCTGTGCAGGATATGAGGCGCAGGCATCAATCTCCTCCCGCCACTAAGGTTCTACGATGTGATTTTCCGGGATGTGGAAGGGAGGTTCCAGGGAAGACAACTGAATCATCATGGGCGGGCGCACAGTGTTGTACGACCATATGTCTGCCCGGAACATAAACGCTTAAAGCGTTATTCCGATTTACCGAGTCTGAATAAACATACCGAGACTCATAGAGAAGCGGATCTGACTTCCGGTCCCAAAACGTTGCTGTCAGAATTGAAACGAGTCATTGAGGAAAATGACTTCAGGAACACGAACATCAAATCCTTCCATGACAATGAAATCTTCCCATTTCGGTTGGAAAACCAAGATATTTGGCAGCTTATCTATCATCGTGCCAAAGGATTGTGAACGGGGATCCGTCAATGGCAACTACAATGAGCTTCAGGTACACCAGATCGGGTTGTTTCTCACCGCGTCGGATGTGTCTATCGCTTCATATATCGACTTCCGATGAGCGAAAGAACGATGCCCTTGCGGTCAGAATGCCTGCTGTTGAAGTGGCGATGGCCCGAAGGCTTGAGGATGGAATTCATGCACGTCAAGGAAGCTTCAAAAGCACCTGGCCGTCGATGACGCTATCCAAATACTCGTTGAGGACTCGCTCGCAGGATTTAGTCTGGTCATAGCAATTTCCTCCAGGAACCGAGTGAGGGAGCGTCTAAACCGATGGTTAAGGAATGGCTCACATCGTTGGAGTTGGTATGTGCGAGGAATTTAGGATTTCACAATCGCCACAAAAAGATGTAAATCGACCCCGGACTCCATCGAATTCTATTCCTATGTGCTGGTCTTGTCGTCGCCGGAAGTAAATTTTACATAGGAAATGATACATCCCGCCTTCTTGGGCTTAGACTTGGCCTTCCGCTTAGACTTTAAAGTCTCAAGGCCTTCGAACTTTGATTTGGCGCAATAGCTGTAATATTCAAACTCCCAATTCTTGCACTTGCGTTTGTCATATGAAGGCCGCGAGATGAGAGTGTGCTTTTTTTTACGGTAGAGTCGTGCCACATCACTTTTCAGGATTTCCTTCGCGCGATGCCAACTTCTCTGTATGCCCCGGGCAAAATTTCACATTACCTTGCAACCTTTGACCAACCTACTTGTTGTATCAGATCTCACCACCCCCGCTCCCGTTTCCTCCGTCTCTCCTTGAACCCCCCTAAATGCTCCGCGCCATCCGCTCAATCGCTGAACCTTATTTGGAAATGCCATCGCGCAAGGAGTAAACAAAGTCGCTTGTGGGGGTGTCGTCAGCAAATTCGTTCTTCAATAGAAGTCAAAGCGCGGTTCCGCTTGCGTGAGGATATCACGGCACTGGCGCTCGTTCAGCATCGCGAGGTCGAGCAGCCCTCGCTGCAACGATATGAATGAGCCTTGCGAGAGAATACCCAAATCTGTAGCATAGAGAAGATGGGCAATGATCACAATTCCATTAGCGCGAGCTCAATGATAGGTGACGGTGGGTCGAAAAACGGAAATACTTGCTGGGATCTACAATCCGGAACGACGAAAAACGTCACTAAACAGAAACCGCTCAACAAAATGAAGAAGGACGTGAATTCAATGCTGGTGTGTCTCGCTGTATTCATGTGTCTTCAGCTGATGGCATTGAGGCAGTCATTTGTTGATGACTACTTGTACCAAGAAACTTAACGACGAGTTCCGCTCCATCAAATACTCCCAAGCTGACAGAGGTACGAAAGGCATCACTTTTATTCGCCTTCGAAGCAAGCTCACTCAATCACCACGTCTTATTCGTCTCGTGACGTAATCATCTTGCCGAACAGCAAACGTCGTCAGCCTTCAATATTCACGATCTCTCGTACTTTCAGCAAACTCACTCTTCAAATTCAGCCTCAAATCTAGCTTACAAACTCATTCTGTACTCTTCTATCGTAGAACGTAATCTCTATTTGAGAGGCGAATATGAATAACTCGAAGCGTCAGAATTCGTTGTTCTCAAAAACGACAATCTGAATTCTTCTTAGCGTTATATCGGAACAATCGTCAAATATTATATCGATAGTCACACTACTTGCCTGAATGATCTCTGTTTATTTCAATTGAATCAGTGATCATTGATAGGCTGTGAAAATTTCCCCCTCGACAATGCGACAGTGTGAGTACGCTGTCAGAGAGAATAACAAGTTGGCTTCGATTTCGATCGAGTTGCGCTTCAGGAATGTGAATGTCGAGTCTGAATGATTTTCCTGAGATAATCTGACTTTCGCGAATTATCTCGTCTATCGCGTGTCGAAGTCACGCAGTATTAATGCATCTCTTCATGTTCTGTCATTCGATCTGTTAATATCTCGCTATGACGAAGTTGATCATTCTTGGGAACAAGCTCGACGATCGTGAATCTCTTGGGATTGCTGAAGAAATTGAACTGTACTGAAGTAAGACGATCATATCATGACTAATAGCATCGCGCAGAATGAGCAGCGAAGAAGTTTGTCAACGCTATTATCTGTGACAAACTTCGTCAAGAAGCGTCAAGTCGATCTGCTGATGAAAATTCTTTCGAACAAGACTTCTCGAACCTTAGAGAATGCACATTCTGTGAGGCTTTCATTGTTGAAACAAGGCATAATTCGCTAACGCAGAATGACAGCGTCTCTTTTTTCAGCTTGATTTCGATCGAAGGAATTAGCGTATGTCAGACTTGTCAGAGATTGCTTTCATTTCTTATTGATGAATGATTTGATCAGAATATATTTGTCTCAATGCAGTCTTTTGTGCCGTCATAGTCAGTCGCTCGTTCGAGATGATGTCATTCTTTGCTCGGGAAAGATATTTTCTTGTGTCACGTCTGATGATTAGCCATTGATCTATCATCTGCTTCGTACGCAGAGACATTAAATCACAGCTGTCAGGGCGAGAGTGATCTTGATGAGTTTGTCGATGTCACTGTGAAAGTCAATGACTTACTAATGCATGCTGACATTCAGTTTGAGTGTGAACGTCGTCAGCTTGTTTCATGACAGTACGTGTTACAAATATGCTTACCTTCGTCAGTAGAAGTGTGCCTGATGTCACTACTTGCGGGTGAAAGAAAAAGTGATAGGAATTCTCAGCTTTTTTCATGTACGAATCAGTCTGTCATCGCACAACATTGACTTAATTACAAGATCAACCCTGTCGATCGATTTAAATTTCAACTTCAGCCATGATCGACCTTATATACTCTCTATTTCTGAAGATTAGCAAGAACTTGACAGTCTCTCATCGTCGCATCGCAAAGTATCGCGAGCTAGCTGTTGTTATCATCATTCTGACAATTCTGGGTTGCGCTACCCTCGTGTCAGTGTTCATCTGATTCAAATTAGAGTTTCTGATATCGAGCATCTTGGCTTTGACAGCGATCTTAATCTCGAGCCTTTCACTCTGAGCCTGGGGCTATCTTTCAATCTCTCTGATAGTCGTCGCTTGCCTAGTTATCCCCTTCACTGTGAACCTTGAACGACTTCCTTCAAGCTCTCGTGATACAAGAACGGCCGCTTTCCTCGTTGTGATTTGCTTCTGGCTCGTTCTTGCGACACCTACACTCTACGTTTGCATACAATTCATGAGACTCGGAAGACGGTTACTCGTTCGACCTACCAAACAAGTGGAATCAACATCAATGCCGTTGGCCGACCCGTCGCCCGCTTGCCCATTGCCTTCGTACGCGTCGCGGTCGGAGAGTCCTGACTCCCTCTACCCGGTTACCGCTAAGGAATTTGTCTGAATTGGGTTAGATCTCGTTGAAGATTCTGTTGACGTTGCTTTTCCCCCTGTATGGCTGATTGGTTGCTCAATGCTCTTATTAAGACGAATGTGAAGGTGCATGAGGTTATTTTGTCAGTTTGAAGGCAGTGTCTCTATGCTAACTAATGGCACTACTACGTAATATACATAAATACTTGTTAGCGTGCGCAAAAACCCCGTTTGCACCGTTTGGGCGGGAATCCCGTTTATACGCATATGTACGTACGAAGTACACCTCTGTGATTAGTTATTTCCGGCCGAAGCCGGCTTGGCGCTAGGGGTATTTACTTTATCCTACCTCCCACTTCTTCCTTCCTTCGATACTTACGATAGTTCCAATCTACCAGATATATGCACCTACTACGAAGTACATAAGGTACTTAGTCAATATATCTACATGCACATATTCGCTCTGAACCTCATATATCAACATGCTATTGCAGTGAAGGCTGCTGCAAAGGTATCCTCATGGCTTGTGTTGAATTCCTAATTTCAACATTAACGTCAACATTGAGATGCTTAAGCTAAAGCACATACTTGTTAGCGTAAACGCAACGTGTATTCGTTCTCGTCGGCCGTTGAGACTGCAAGTAATTCTTTAGAAAACCAACAGGTATGTGTTGTAGTATACACTGGCTCCAGATCGGCAGATACGGTATGGTCCGCACGGCGGAGATGCTGCACCCTTCAAACCTGGCAGAATATATTGAAAGGGCCAGCATTGAGTGGAAAATGGCCTTAGCCGGCTTGAATGAACTCGGAAGGCATAGCGTTCATGCCTTCAGATGCAGCCATTGGTGGAGGAGGCTTCACTGTCGATAGTGAAGGATTTTGAGGCGGGACGTAGGCACGGTTAATATTGCGCACATTATGCTCCACCCAGCGAAGCGTGCCTTCTGCGTCTTGACAGTTGACTGTGGCGGCCGTGTTGCAATGAGTGTACTCGTAGCCATCACCAACTGCCGGCTTGTGTTTTACTCCGTATTCCGTACATCAGGTCGAGTACCATGAATGATTATATTAGGGAACCTTGAGGTCATAATGTTATCTATGCTTCACGCATTCGATTTCTAAACTTCATGTTCGCATTTCGACGGCTATAAAGAAATGATTAAGCTGGATGCTGATCTGGGTTGATATATTCGGGTATCTAATTAAGATGCGCGGTGGGAGGTCGAATAAGGCTGAAGGACAATTGGCTATGAGCCTATGATGCGCAACCGCCGAGGATGAAACTTGAGGGCCTTCAGCCTCAGCCTCAGCCTCAGCGCTGTTTGACCTCACCGTTTTTTTGGGACGTCTAGAGTGGATGTCGGGGTGAGTGTTTCTTGAAGACTCCTTCCTACTTCAAGAAGCTGTGTACGATGTACGAGTACAGCTCTAAATAATCAACACCACGCGCATTCTAACGAGTTCACAGTGTTCTCTGTATCGAACCAAGCATTTCCTGAAAACGCCTCCCGTCCTCACGATCGCGGGAGCTTCGAGATTGCGATCATATGTGCCTTACCACTGGAAGCGAATGCTGTGATAGCTTTGCTTGACCCCTGCTGGGAAGATGAGGAGAACATATATGGCAGAGCTATAGGAGACCCGAATGCTTAGACTACAGGTGTAATAGGTGGGCACAACGTTGTGGTGACTCATATGGCAGGTATGGGAAAGGTTAACGCCACCGCCGTCGCTCTTGAACTCCGGAACAGCTATATCAATATCAAGCTTGCTTTAATAGTGGAAATATGCGGAGGGGTGCCTTTCGGCCCGCACCAAGAAGACATTCATCTTGGCGACGTCATTATTAGTCGATCGCTTGTTCAGTACGATTTCGGAAGGAGGTATCCAGAATCGTTTGAGCGAAAAGATACAATAGAGAATTGTCTAGGCAAACCACCTGTGGAGATTCGATCCTTTCTAGCTAGAGACAGATCATCACTACAGACGGATACAAGATAATACTCGTCGCTACCTCGAACTACGTCAACAGGAATCTGAGAGCTCGATATATCCTGATGCAGATATCGATCGGCTTTTTACATCGTCTTATCTTCATCAACATGACTCCCAAGCTTGCGACAAATGTCGGGGAAGGGATGGAACACATATTTGCGCTGATGCTCTTAAGATGACATGCAGCGACCTTGGATGTGACAGACGTGGGCTTCTTCGTCGGGAGAGACAGGGGAAAAGTCAAGAACGGAAGACAACAGGGAATTTAGAAATGTTCTCGTCCTCTATTCATATCGGGTCCGGATCTGGCGACACGGTCATGAAATCAGGAATGCATCGTGACGAGATTGCAAAAATTGATCGTCTTCTAGATACTAGCGATTGTTGCTCGATCATTGGTCGATATGAAATGGACTACGGTACTATATTGCACGCTGCATCAGCAGGAGGGCACGAGAAGATCGTACAGATACTACGATCTTCTCGTGACCTCCTGCTGATGCTGCCGTCAGCGCTGTGTCACCTTCCGCGTTTATGTCGGCCTTCTTGTCCAGCAGTATCTGTACGATCTTCTCGTGACCTTCTGCTGATGCTGCCGTCAGCGCTGTGTATTATGTACAATTACTGCTGAATGATGGGGCTAAATCGGTGGAGGAATTAGCGAAGGCACCAGCAGAAGCACCAGCAGAAGCACTACTATCAGAGGCACAACCAGCCGAGCGAGCAAGGACTATAATCACGCCTCGAGCAGCAACACTATCCGCTCGGTCCCGACGACGAGGAGAGGCACGAGGAAGAGGGGCACGAGGAGGAGGGGTGCGAGGAGGAGGGGTGCGAGAAGGAGGGACGCGAGGAGGAGGTAGAGGGTTGGGACAGGGCTGACGAAGTGACAATGGCAGGCGAGTGCAGCTGAGGGTGAGGATTTGACTTCATAGTCTATCGGGCATCGCCTCCGTTTGAACGAATATATATTATGTGTTTGGGCAAACCCGACGGCCCCTGGCGGTCTTCAGGGCCAAATTTTGCCCTGGAAGCCGCCCTGAGGTGTCAAGCACTCCCTCTATCTAAGCGACTAAGTCTATGGAGTGGGTGGGTGGGGCAATATGAACGATCGATTCCTTATTGAGAACGACCGGAGTTGCTCTCCGGACACGCATTCTCTACCATCGATCAAAGCCAAGCATCAAACAACACGCCTATATCAACCTACTCAACGTCTACGTGACACAAGACAAGAGCAGGATAGGGTCATCAATACAACCACACTCTACCTCTCATCGTTCGCGCCTCTCTTTTCACCACATATTTCCTTGCTCGATGAATGGCAATCATCAAGCAGAATAACACGGTTTTTTACGCTACAACCATGAGCACCACGGGTGCAAAGGGATCTTATGTCTTCGCGACCGGAGACCGGGACATCGTTGTATAGGGCAAGAACGGTGCATTGCAAGAAAACAGCACAGGCAAGCATTAAGAGTTTACTCGAGCGTCACATGCTGGATAGAAGCTATAGGTTCATGAATGGTACATTGTCTCATTCTATTATTTCGGCGGCGCGAAGTCGCTGTGTAGTCGGCGAGCGGTTTTCTCCCCCAGAGGGATTTGTCCGTTCGATACACGTAACATAGTTTCCCTATGGGTCGGACCAAACCGATGTCACAAGGGTGTATGAATTCAAATCAAAGTAAATTCTGTTAATAACTATATAAGAAGTCTTTAAGCTAGTGCTTGCTGACTATTTCTAATAGGAAGCTGCGTAGATGCAACAGAGAGCAGACAACGAATACGTGCAATGATCGTACTAGTAGAAAGGTACTGTGAAACGTGTATGTGAATGTCTCTGTACACTTGGGAAATGCTCTCGGCTCTCCTGTCCTTGGCTCAGTTAGCAAGTGCACATCTGTTGTATCCGCAAAGAATTCGTTCCTTGTCTCCATATTTTTCACAAATACTAAAGGTGTCTTCCCTTTGGACAAAGACCCGATTTTCAGAATTATGTACTTTCCAACGGGTTTCATCGTCAGACTGACCACAACCAACTTGCCACATAGGGTCTAACTGGGTGGTGTCTTTTTCGTTGTTTGGACCAAGTGGGAAGTAACCAAGAATATTACCATCAGCCTTTGCAACTGCCACAATAACTTCTCCGTCCTTTGCAAAACTGCACAATTGACCGTCGTCCTCAAGTTTTACCTCTGCTAGCTGATTATCTTTAGCAAAGACTTGGAGAACAGATTCGTGATTGAAAGAGCACCATCGCCCCGAAGAATCAAGGATCACTTGTCGAAGGCCCTTTATCTCCACTTTCAAATCACTCTCAGTTCAATCATCTGTAAAGATTAGTTGACGTACGAAATCGTCCTTTGAGCAAACTACAATAAGACGTTCGAAACCAAAATCGTAGACGATGTCTTCTAGAATATAATCGCGATCGATCGCTATTATACTGATGATGCTGCATTTGGCATCAAAAATTCTGAGTTCCGTATCGATAGCCAAGCAAAAACTTCTCATGTCAAGACTGGTAAGCTTTATCACTTTCCCCTTCTGCGAGAACCTCGTCCAGTTCATTGAAACTGGTTTTCTACAGTTTCTATTACGTCGCCAGATTTGTAGAGCGACGAAATTCTCAACAAATTCAAAGCAAATCACAATGAAATAGTTCAGTATGATAACTCTGATATAAATCTCGCCTTTGTCAGATTGAATTTGCTGCGAAGCAAGACAAAAGCTCGCGCTTTCGCTAATTCAACGATAAATATACTGATTGTTGTTTTCTTGTACTAGTAAAGCTTCGATTTTGACATTAGTAGAAAGACATGTGAAGTCAAGAATCTTAGACTGATTTTGAAAACATGAAGACTGATAGTATTTTTCGTACTGATCAATCAAGTCACAGTTAAAGCGACTTTCATTCTGATCATTTTCTATAAAGATTAATATAAAAGAATGTTTTCTTGTTTTATCATTTCAGATCTTAGTCACGTTGTTCTGACTTGTCACAATACTTTTGACAAATTCAAGTTTCTCACAATTAAATTTATCATTCGTCTCATTACTTCATGTTTGCAGAAATTTGAACTTCTGATTATAAATTTGAAGAGCGAAAGTATTGATAAATTTTAAAACAAAGTATGCTTCTGTTAATGATGTCTGAAGAAAACAATCAGACATAAAGTTATGTTTTTCTGAACAGATTTCTTCACTGAAAATATTAATCAGTGATGTTTGATTCTTAAGTATGTCTTGTAAAAGAATTTATTCATTTCAAGAAATATTAAATAAATGAAACTCTGCATCTTTGTTTTTATATGATCATTGAGAAATTTCTTCATTACTCGCTCAACTAAGTAGCTTGATCAAAATTGAGTCTCACTTTTTATTAATGTCAATCAGCAATCAATATGTTGAAACATTTTTTATTATCTTAATTGCATCAAAATGAGAGTTAGAATGTTTAATAATTTTAAGAAGTGTTTTATTTTCAGTTGACTGCAAAAAAGTATCTGACACAACATTTATTGAAATGTTCATTTCACTATCTTTATTAATTTTAGAATCAAGTTTAACTATGATAATATTTCATTCATACAGATAAACTTCTGTCTTTCTAAATATTAAACATATTTTGTATTCATCTTGATCATTTAACAGTTGAAGCTAATAAACTGATGATTTTTTGTTTATTAAAAGAAAAATATTAATCTTTTGTTAAATTTGTAAATTTGAATTCTTAGTATTATACTTATAATCTAAAATATAAACATTTAACTTAAAGATTGCAACAACAATCTGAGTGTTGATTATAGCAATAAAAGTGATCTTATGAAAACACTGTCATTGAAGTAATTGTCTGATTCTTTAATATCAGAGACGTAGTATATTGTTTACTTCGCTGATTATTACAAATTCATTAACAAAGCAAATTTATATAAAGAGTTTGCAAAGTCTGTCTTGAACAAAGCTTTTGCAATATTTGATCAACATATTTGATACAAGAAGCATAAAAGTAGATACAAAAATCATATTGTAAAATGAATTAAACTTGTTTTATAAAAGTAAATGAAGATTATCATAAGCAGAGAAAAGAAAAAAAGCATGTAAGTTTCTTTCTCTGACAAAAGAACAACTTACTCACTTTTTGTTAATTCTTGCAATAAGCGCTTTCTGAGAATACGAGCTGAGATAGAAAACTGATGAAGATAGAATTCATTTCATAAAGCTGATAAAACTGAAATGTTGTAAATAATCTTCTGTTGATTGACACAATTCTACTCAGATATATCAATATGTTTTCATATGATCTTGTATTTTAATGAAAATTCAAAAGAGTTTCAGAGAATTGACTCAACATAAAGTGAAAATTGAGATCAATCATTATTGCTCAAAGTGACACATGAATTGAAGAGTGTGCAACAAGAATGCTGACTTTTTCATACTAGTACTTACTTATTTCTTAAATAAAGTATTAATTTATGAATTGACTAAAGTATGAACACACTTTGAAACAGTTTTATTCAGATATGTATATATATTACAATACTTTCTCATGTTATGCATATCTTAATCTTTCAATTATCATGATTGTTTTTTGAATGTGTGACTATTATGACATAAATGAAAGATCTTGAAAACATCATTTAACAATGCACATTACGAAGCATCACTTTTGCTAAAGATGAAATCTATCTTCATTTAAATGTAGTCTGCTAACAAATACAGATAAATTTCTCATCATATATAACATTTAATCTATTATGAATGTTAATTCAATAAGTCTTTTTTGTTGAAACTTTCTTTCATTTAATGTTGCTGTCATCATCAAATTAAACTTAAATCTCTTTCTCATTGACTTTAAAGTCACTATCTTCAACATAAATTCTTAAAAGCGACGTTTAGACTGAAACTTCTGCTTTCATACAGTTGTTTTCTTCACTGCATGATCAGATTTAATTGTTTTAAACATCATGAATGAAATGAAAGAGAGTGAAGATTTATTAAAAGTAGTAACAGTAATCAATGTAAGATTTTTACTATCTTTCAATCTATCTTGAAACTTGAACTTTATAGCAAAGAAATTCAATAATAGTGAGATTTCACTGTTCTTCTTTCATTATTCTTTTTGCTTAGCAGTTTCATTGTTCTTCTTCTTTTGTTTATCTTTTTGCTTAACATTCAGCTCAGCTGCTTTTGCTGCAGTTAAAGCTTAAATGATGATTCTATGATGTTTCTTCTTTTGATGAAGTTCAGTTCAAACTTCTTTTCTTGTAGAAAATGATTTTAAAAGCATCATAAAAAGTCTTTAATTCACTTTCTGCAGTCTTTTATATGTGACAATCATGTTGATATGAAAGATAAACAGCTGATTGACTAGAAAATTAATCTGTTGATGTGATAACTTCTTATGCAGCTTCTGCAAGCTAACTGCTGCATAAAGAAATTTATTTTTACTAACATCATAATATTTCATTAAATTTACATCATTTAAATTGATGAAATCATTGTAGTATTTAGTTTATCAATTGTTCAATGCTATAAAAGATTTATTCAGTTATCAGCAAGAATGAAGAAGTAATAATGAGATTGAAAATTCTTGTTTGCAAGCATATAAAAGATAATGTTTGCAGAGAAGTTCATATTTAATATAAATATCACAGTTACATGAATCTGCAATAATTGACTGAGTAGCAAACTTCTTGACTGCTATTCATTCAGAATTTATCTTTTCTAAAGTTTAAATAATCATATGATTCGCAAGTAATTAAAATGCTTCAAAATCAACAGTTCAAAATTTATTTATACAAGATCTTTTATCAGTTTCATGAATGAAGCAATATTACAACTTCAGCTTGAACTTCATAAACTTAATGATGTTTTTTACAAACATCTGAGAATTTATGATAATCTTGAAAATAAAATAAAGACTTTCATTTCACTGTGAAATCACTGCTTCAAGATTACAATATCATCATGTATAATATATAATTATCTGTTTTTTCTTGAAGTATCAGTTGATTCAGAAGTAGTTTCAATCAGATGAATATAATAATATCAACAATGCTGCTCAATTGACTTGCAGCTCAATAGTAGTACTGAATATCACTCACTATCATGTAGCATTCTTGATCTTTTCTTGATGTTCAAAAAAACAATTGACTTTAAATTTAATTACTTGTGCTTGAATGTTTTTGCAAACATGTTAATTACATAGCTGAAGCTGAATCTTAAGCATAAATATAAATAACAAAGTCATCAATTTCTTACTTTGATCAACTATAATAATTTGTAAAAACAAGCAGTCATTAAATAGTTTTTTATGCATGTATTGAATGAAGAAATTAAACATCTTTTCAAATTTTGATATGATAAATGAGAAGTAGATTGAAAAAATCATTGTCATGTTAATGACATTTACAGTCATGAAAAAAAACATTTTCAGTGTGTTGATATTGAAGATAGCATTTGTTTTCATCATAAAGTCGCTTATAAATCTTTTAAATAATTTTCACTGATATTTATTCAATAAAAATATTTATTCAATATTTTTCTGAATTGAAACATCAGCATCATTTAATGAGTAGAAATATTCAATTTGAATTATGAACATTGAATTATCAAAACATTGAAGTAGTTTTGTGATGATTTTCTCTTTGAATCAAGTAATAAAAGATATTAAATTGTAGTACTTCTTTTTAAATAAATGAAATTTCTGATCATTATTCTTAAGAATATTTTCTAGCACATGCTCAGAAGTTCAATAAATGAGCTTGTTTAAACAATTTGTTTTGATCAATTCAATTGTCTTTGCATGCTTCAACTGATGCTTCTTATGAGTTTCATAGAAAAGAGAATTGATGACAACATTGTGATAAGTCTGATCTCATATTTTCAATACTTATGTTTTATTCTCAGTATTGCAATCAAGAGATTAATAGCTGATAAAGCAACATCATTTGCAATCTTTGACTTTGATCTTAATGAGTTTCTGCTTGTGATTTGTACTGTCATCTTTGCTAGCATGATCATTGAGCTTTTAATAATTTTTGATATCGATCTTGTGATGTATGCATGAATAATTTCTTCTGTCTTTTTCGCAGAACTCGATGACTATCTGAAATCTCTGACTGAAAGCGTAGTTTTGTAGTCTTTCATATGTCTCACTAAATATGTTGAAAAGCTCACCTTCAGTTGAAGATTCTAGATGAGTCGAAGATATTCTATTGATTGCTCGCTGAACGACGAGTATGAGACTAGGGTTCAGATTGGGGTGGGGTTGCCATACGATAGGCATGACGACGATGACGTGAAGATAGGTAGGTAGATAGGTAGATAGATTGTTTGAGGGGAAGGTTGGCGAAGCTCGAAAGTAATACTGAATGAGCGATGTGATAAATAGTTTATGGTGGGGAATCTACCTGTATTTGTTAGCAGACTACACCTAAATGAAGGTAGATCTCGCCTTTAGCGAAAGTGACACTTCGCAATGTGCGCTGTTAAATGACGCTCTCAAGACCTCTCGCTTAGGCTCACATGCGAATACTCGTAGCCAAGGGTTTCGCTTAAGATTACCTAGTTAGTGACTCTGGTCAAGGCAGCAGTCAAGACCTTACAGCAGTAGTTGCTACACAGAATGCTTGTACCTTACTCTCGGGAGCTGAAAGACTCTTCCGATGAGCTCAACAAAGCTAGAAGCGACAATGATGATTGTATTCCGCCGGAAATGAAAGATACAAGGAAGATAAATATGAGCGGGCGATAAACCTTTACCAGTCTGCTCTGCTTTTGCTATCAGAGTTGAAGAGTGTTATAACGGAGGCCGAGTCATCTATTGACTGCTTCTCGAATAGTTTACAAGCCTTCATACGACTGAACCAGCACATAAAAGCACTACCGATTTATCCTCTTGGGTCGGACTTGTTTTCTCAGCCACGAAAGTGGAACCCCAAAAGAAGGCCAAATTCCTTTGCTTCCTGATCGCGGAAGCTTGTGGAAAGTGCTCGGCCGCTCGCATTCTCATGGAGCTGGAAACACAGTTTCCCGCGAACGAGCACATTAATCCATTTCAACAACCTGTATGGGTTAATGAGCAAAATGAGTGTCTTCTTTGCCTTGACGACTTGTTCACCGGAGAACTCCTTCAATTACCTTGCATGCATCGATTTCATCAGAGCTGTATTAGACCGTGGCTGAAGGTTCAGAAAACCTGTTCAACTTGCAAATATAGAGTGTTCTGATGGCGGAACCATCACTTCGGAGGACGAGTACTCGAAAAAGGTGAGCGTATGACGTTGTGGTCATGATGTCAAGGGATAGAAGTTAAATATTCTAGTTAGGTGACACGGACTTGTTCTTGAATTCGAAAACATATTGCATGCACATGTTCATATGACGACGAACGACAGCTTTGACGCCCTTTCTTGGAAACTTTCCTAATGGCTGAAGCGCTATACTTCTGCATTTTGTCTGATATACTTGATTTAGGGACTGAGAAATTGTATCTCAAGCTTGCGGCTTTGGCCTTAAGTGTGGAAGATCTAGATTTTCTATTTACTTCTTCGATTATGACATATTATTGGTAAATATTTTAAAACATTGGTCGACTGAAGTTGCTCAAGAAAACAACTTGAGTGCAGCCTCGAATCGACTAGATTACTTGACAATCTGCTTTGCGCATCTTCCAGAAATGTTACGCAAAAATCACCTGTGGCGTGCCAGCAGTACCAAGTCTCTTGCGTTTGTTCGAGCAATAGAAGACCTCAGCCTATTGATCATCTTTGTTCTCGACTCTTTGCCTTACGGTCGAGGTTATCTTAGATAGCTTAACAGTTCTATCCTTCACTTTACAGAACATTCTCTTGTCTCATACCGACCTTCAGACATTCAGTGAATGATATTCACAAGCCATCAAAATCCAAGTCCTTCAGCGGTGAAGAGCTTGCCACATTCATACCCAATATTCTCTGTGTAGAAGTGATCGACACTCAAAATGCTGAGAAAGAAGTCGCTTTTTGTTGCTGACGAATGCAGCGATCGAGTCCGTTCCAGTGAGTGGATTGTGACACTAACAAGCATTAGAAGGCGATAGCAGCGAAGAGAGAATATATAACATCGCAACACCGTCGGTCAGAGATAGAACAGCAACCACAGACAATCTGGCAACAAGTCGATGATGAAGTGTATTCATTGTCAGATTTCGGAATGATCTTGTTGCATTCTTCCATGGGGGGGGATAGAGCTGGCTATGTACATAGCTACCTGCCTAGTGAGGGAATATTTTACGCTTCCACAGAAGCCTAGAAGGCCTAGAGCTTCATCAGGCTTCAGGTGCTTGCATCACATCAGTAGCAACTGGCTCAGTATCAGCTTTCAGTCGTCATCGCAGTCTTTACGACCGTCATCAAGCTTCGTTTCATGTCAGCAAGGTCTACATTGAGTCGAAAGCTTCAACTCGACGCCGTCTTCAATCTTAGAAAACTATCAAAGAAAAGCGTTTTCCACATCGCTAGAAGATCGGGCTAAAGATGGGACGACGAACGATATTCCATGAATTTCTGATCATTCAACACGATGGCAGACACTTTACATATTGAGATAGCAACAACAGTTGCGCGCACATGATGGTTCCTCGAGGACTCAGAGCACCCAAATAACCATAACACGTTGGCAGAAAGGGTTGAGTGTAAGAGGTTTCCTCAACTCGACGGGTAGTGGTCACTATCACAACGTTTTCCGTAAAAGTATTATCAATGCAACGTTTGAGAAGTGTGACACTCATAATGAATCTTGACATGGCATAACATGAGCGGGTGGGGATTCTCCTTTCACTTCCGTCCCATTCGTCCCCCCCCCCCACCGCCCCGCGACCTCGATCCCTCGGGGCCTGGCCTACCTCTCCCTTCCCCTATCCCTCATCACTCTAATCACTCTCATCGTTCACATCGCTCTCCCTGTTGCTATTCGGCATGGCTAAAACGGACGACTTTGGCGTTTCAAATGAACTGGCGTCTTGTGAACATCTTTCTGGTGACGTTGCCGTGATTGTGCTCCTCTGCTGATCTGCTGTGTATGACTGGTCCTCGACGGGCAGGGAGACTAAGGAAACAATAATTCTGTGAGAACAATTGACTCTTTGATTCATCTCTGTAAGATCAACACCAAAGCATAAGTCGTCACTATCACTGAGCGTTTAATGTCAGGTGTGTCGAACGATTCTGAAGATAAATCATGAAATAGGGAAATACCTTTCGATGATGCCTTTGCCTTTGTCTAATATTGTCAGTGACCCGTTCGCCTTCTCTTGTATCTCATTCTTCGGGTTTGCTCTTTGATGCTTGCAGCCTACGCTCAAAAGCGGTAGACCAGCTATTTGTGAGAAGAGGGTGAGACAATCAGTCTCAACAGCTTGTCTCTTTGCTAATGGTAGTTGGCCTGTGCGTCAGTTCGCTTCTGAGCTGCGGCTGCAACAGCTCGATACGGCGAACTGGCAACGCTATCGGGCATCGCTTCCGTTCGAACGAATATATATTGAATGTGTTTGGGCAAACCCGACGGCCCCTGGCGGTCTTCAGGGCTAAAATTTGCCCAGGAAGCCGCACTAACTTGTCAAGCACATCTAAGCGACTGAGTCTATGGAGTGGGTGTGTGGGGCAAAAGCGCGTTTCTGGCTGAATCCTAAGGGATGGAGAAACAGGAAGAGATGATGGGGGAAACAGAAGGGGGACGGCCTATTTATCCCCTTTTCCCCGCTTAATCTCCTTGTTCCCTAGCGGCCGACATTGGCCGAGCCAATTATCTAGACTGACTTTATGCTAATTTACCTTGCTTGAATTTGTTCCTCGATATTGTCATGATGCCATAGTAATGCCAGCGAACCTTCATGCATCAAGCATGACGTCAATGTATTTGACCATTCGTCTTTCCTAAATAAAAGCGAGTGAGATTGAATATGCGCTAGTATCAGAATCTCAATGCTCTGAAAACATAACATCTTCTATCGTAAGCGAAGACGAGACATCATCAGGTTTCTCATAAGGGTTTTGAGCGCAACGCAGATGATAAACATGATTAAGATACGTTATTGTATCAGACTTCAAAGTTAAGGTTAGAAGTATGCTCAAGCCTATGCACATTTTGATCTCGTGCACATTCTAAACTTGATTAGTCATTCATTCTATTTTTATCATTATTCAATCATTATTCATAGAATCAAATTGCAATTAATGTAAAGAGTTGTTGATATTTATATGAAGCTTTCAAGCTATAAAATTAATCATCAAATCACTTAGAAGCTTTGTTTTGTCTTTCAGCTCGCGTAGATCTGATTTGACTTGACTCTTTTTTCATCTTCTCAATAGAAACAAAATCAGTGAATTGCTGTACTTTCATCTTTTTAAACTTTTTCTTTTGCTCTTTTTGAAGCTCTTTAATCTTCAGCTTTTGCTTCTGAACTAGACGTCGTTGCTTCAATTTCTTCACTCATAGCTTTTTTTTTTCTCGTTTCATCTTTCTTTCAGCTATTAAACGCTGTTTCTCTAGCTTTCTAAGCTTTTTTTGTTTCTTTTCATTCGTCTTTTGAATAGTAGTTTGCTGTTTCTTTTCAATTCTTTGAATTTGACAATCACAAGTCATTTAAATTTTATTAGAACTAAAAAACATTTTCTTTGCCTCACTATTAATTTCTAGATCATTAAATAAAGACTTTTCACATTATCTGCGACTTCGCTCAATATGTACTGTTTATCAAAGATCTTTGTTTTCTGCTTTCAGAAAAGCAACATTTGTAGTAAGCTTTTTCATTGTATTGTTCAACTTATGAACTTTCAAATCAATTACTTTTTCTACAACTGACTTCATTAATTGTTGAATCATTCTTCAATCAGCTTTAAACAATGCTGAAGAAGAAGAATGACTTGAAACAGATTTAGCCTTCAATTTAATCTGCTTTATGATCTGTGACAAATCAAAAGACTGTAATTTCATCTTTTTTCATTTACTTTTAATGTTGACAAACGTGAAAGCAGCTTGATGTGCAGATCAAAATAAATCAAAGAAGTCTCTTTTTAATATTCAAGAAAGTTCTTGACTTTTAAAGATTCAGTCATTCAGATTTTGCAAGTAGTAATTGATCAAAGAGTTGAATAAGCTGACATTCAAAGATTGAAGATGATGAGTAGAATGAGAAGAACATAAAGTCATGAGCATCTTGTTCTGCTCACATCAGTTAAGAAACTTTATGTTGATATGACTGTCATGCTCATCAATGAATAGAAAATGATAATTGCAGAAATTTCTGACTTTTGATCTTGTATTTCGATCAAATACAATAGTGAGTCAAGAGTAAATCAATTTATTGTTAGTTCAGTCAGTAGCAAAGAAAGCAAAGAAGCAGAATTGCTTTTTGAAGTCATATTCAGTAAGTCAGCTATTCTGAATATTGTCTGATTTCGTCTGATAAATGATTGAAGAAAATATATAGATCAGATTCATGCAAATAATTACAATCAAGATAATTCATTTTCTATTATCATCTTGATTAACACTCAGCAATTTGTTATTGTTTAAATGCTTTAAACTAAAGACTTTTTGAGTCTTTTGAAGCAGTTTAAGTAAAAAGCTCTTTTCATTCATATTGTATATATTTGAAGAAAGAATCTCATATTCTTTAATTTTTTACTTTATTTACCTCATATTAGTATGAAATTAAATGTAATGAAGACATTTACTAGATCAAAATAAAGCTGATATTGATATACATTATTAACTTTTTTTTCACTTTAAATCAGCTTCTTGTAAAAACTTTGACTGCAGTATATCTGAATGACATTAAATGAACTTGTAGAATCAGTTTTTATCTGACTGTTTTTCAGATATATTATACGCAAAAATTCAAATTATTGCATTGAAAGAAAGTATATCACGCTTGATAAGCTTGTTGATATAGTGAATAAGTTCTTTTTCTTGTTGATTTGAAAGAATTGATGTCATTTGCTTACTTTTCTTTATCAAGATCATTATATTTTTATATCATCATGACAGCATAATTTAATTGATATTGAATTTCTTTGCAATAGCAATGTAGTTAAATGAGTCTTGCAAAGTTAAATCAGCAAACGTTGCTTCAATTGAATTCATATTGAATTTGTAATTAATTTTTGAAGAAAGATGAAAGTAATAAAGTGAGATGTGCATGAAATTGAAATGTGCATGAGTTCAAGCATACTTCTAATGTTAAGACACAGTTTCAACCGTCAATTCTTCATGAGATCTTTCTTCATTTCAATCTGTTACTTTGAATCTTAAATCATCTTGTTGATTTTTGTGCTTAGTAAACTATGAGTCACTACTGAGTACAAACTTCAAGTCTGAACTATAAATCATACTAACTACAACACTTCACTTCAAAAATCTCAACTTAAGAATTAACTTTACACAATGATGCAGATTTTATTCAGAGATTGAGAATCACATTCACTTTATAATTATCAGTCAATGCTGACATTATCTTTAGAAATGTCTTTTATATACAACGCATATTCAATTATATTATTGATCATATTCAACTTTATTAAAGCTCAAAACTAGCAGAAGTGTTGAAGAAGCAATGCTTTTAAATGAACAATTACTTTTTGAAAGTTATTTTTGCAACAAGTTGCTTTCAGAATATTCATGTTATTTTAAGAAAAAACTCAGAATCTTGATTTCTTTATTAAGAACAGAACAATTTTTCGCTTCATGATAGTTATTTCACATAATAGATACAATAGTTCAAAATATAATATTTTATGAAAAGTAAGATGAATTCTTCATTATTGTTAGAAGATTCAAACTTTATCAACATGAACTGTCATGAGAATATTTCAAGATTTAAGAATCATTTATACTTTTTATTCATATCTTCTGTAATAAACATATTACTCAAAATATCATATTGATCGTTGCATGAAACAAAGAAGAATGCAAACAACAAACGTTAAAGATGTTCAAATCTCTGCTTTTTATTTGCAGCATTCTAAGCTGATAATTCATTGTAATCTTTTGAATTCAAATAATTGTGACAAGATCAGCTGCTCATCACATCTGATGATCAAGATCTTTAAAAGAGATTGTGACTTTTTATTCTTAACAATGTATGCGCTTTATTAATGTCTTGAGCTAAACATTCAGATGTATGATTTGAATGCTGAACACTATAATTCTCTTCACTTTAAGTGTAGAATTTGCGATTGCTATGAGTTTGCAATCATAATGTTGAGAAGTTCAGCTGATGTTTTAGCTAAGAATATGTCAGAGTGAGATGAAGTACTTATTTTAATCATTATATTCAGAACTTGCATATGAGAAATAAAAAATATCAGTCATACATTGAATCTCATTTAACTAAATTGACAGATGCTATTTCTACTATTTTTGACTGATCATAACAAAGTTTCAGAAAATAAATTCAACTTTAGTCAATAGAATCACTATTCAATCTTCATTTATCTCAAGCTTTTGTAACTTATTGAGCTTAATGAACATTTTAGACAAGATTTAATACATCTCTGAACTTCAGCACAAGAAAGACAAACAATCAATATCATTGAGAATCTACTTGAAACTTTCTTGTGAAATCAGTTGCATCATAAATTAGCTGACGTTTGAAATAGAATAAAGATACAGCGTTGTCATCTTAGTCTCATATTTATGATTATTCTTTTGTGATCATCTTCTTCAAGATTCTTGACATGATGTGAGATGATGAGATCTTTTTGCGTGAAACTGCGTAGTAAAAAACAATAAGATAGCACTCTATTTATTGATAGTAGAACTAAATGCTAAGAAAGAAAGAAACAGATGCAAGAGTTTTCATCTTTTGTCAAGTCATTATCTTTATTCGCTCGTTAGTTTCTTTTGATCTGAACTTGCAAGCTAGTCTTGCAGACATGCATCATTCATAAATAGTTGATGAGATGCATTCTCACACATGATGAGTAAACATCAGTGAAAGCTTTAGAGACATCTTCGCGAAGTCTATTCATGACTCTCAGATAGTGAGCGTAATAAGCAGCAGTTGCAGATCAAGTCATGTTGATCATTCTGTTTACTTTCTCAGATAAAGATAATGAATGATCATATTTATAACAGTCAGGTTAAATCAAATATTTTCTGTCATTCTGACATCAGATGTTTCTACTTGACAGTTAATAAAACAGCTTATATACATATTATTAAGACTTTTGATCAATCAGAGTTCAGAAATCAACTGACGTCTGAAAATCAAAGAAAACAAAGAAAACAAAGTAACTTATAGTGTAATTTTCGTCTCTTTCTCACTTTTATTTCTATGAGCTTCTTTTTAAAAGACATTGTTTGAACTTTATCTTTCATAATGTATGCTTGCAACATTTCACTACTTTTTCTCTGCTTTCTGACATGATTGACTCAATAAACGCGACGTATGCAGCTGAGCAGATAGCATAGTGCTTATATAGTAGAAATAACAGTCAATAAAGATGATGATTAATGTACATATGTAGAAAGATTGATTGATTAATTGATTAATTGATTGATTGATTCATATATCATTTCAGAAGACTAAGTCAATTTATGCAAAAACTTTAGCTATTTGCTTAGTTTAAACAAGAATCATTCACTCAAAAATTCTCTCAGTTTTTCTGTTTTTCGTTCAATTTATAGTGTCAATACAATGCATAAATACAGTAAATATAAAGTTGTTATGAACATGTCTGAATCAATCAAAGTTCAGATCTAATTCTAATCAATTTGATTAAAGTCAGTCATGATGCTATGTCTAGTTTGAATCTAGCGCATTTCTTCGAGTCATTCTCAGCACTTCTTCTCGTTGTTCAGCACTTTCTTCATTCATTTCTTTCATCATTCTTTTAGACAAACACATCTGACATATTACATCACATTTGTATCGAGCCTAGCGCAGCCTCAAGTCATTATTTATAGAAGAGCTTGCACTCTTTCTCTTCTGTATTCTTAATGTCTTGTTATAGTTATCTTTAAAGAACAATACATACATATCAGCTCTGAGTCTCTTTGATTGAATGATCTAGGCACGATTTCAACATTACATTAAGAATTTCGTTTATCATATGATACAGATATTCATTACTCGTTCAATATACTCGTTCAGGCAGATCAAGTCTAAAGAAATTCATTTACCTGATGATTGACGCAATTGAAAGACAGAACAACACTAGAAAGTCTATAGAATCAACAGCGAGGCTGATTGAATTGCTAGACGACTTACAGCTCATTAAGTACGCATCGTTCACTTCGATTAATAGAATCAGCGATAAAGAATCTTCGTTGATTGCTAGAGAATCAAATCGATCAAGAGAATCAATCAACTCTCAAATCAAACAACAAAAATGACTTCATCTTCTATTGTCGAGCATCGCTCTTCGCTCGATCTCTTTTTTTTAAAACACTCGTTCAATTCAATCTCTTCTTTCTCTCTCATCATGTCTCGCTTCTTCAAAGAGCGTTTCGAAGCTTCATTCTTCATTGTCGAAGATAACGACTCATTCGCTGAAATCATAACATCTTCTATGACTATGAAAGCTTTAAAGAAACGATGCGAAGAGCTGAAAGCTAGACTACAAGCTAGAGAGATTATCTCGTCATCGTCAATCTACTCTGAGCGTTCTAGATTTCAGAAAATACTCGATTCTTCGTTATTCACTGATGAAAAGAACTCTATCTGAAAGAACTGATATGAAAAAGTTCAGAATATGCTGAAAATCAACGTCAATCTCTTTTCAAGTGAACGAGTCAAGCTGAGCTACATACATTTCAGATTATTCAATGATGCAGCTGAGATCACTCAGTCAAGACGCGAACGTGACTGTTTTAACTTATACAAGATCATCGATGAGCTTTTGAAAGAGTTATCTCAGTTGTTCGATGACTCAGATAAAGAAGTCAACTTTCGTAGAAACTGCTACAACTTGATTCAAGAACAGAAGAAATTCAGCGAGTTTTATACTCAATTTCAACGACTATTCTTTTATCTAGACTATCAAGAAAAACAGCTGATTGTCGATCTAAAGAATAGAATAAACTCTCGACTTTGATTCGCTTGAGTAACTCAATTGATTCAACTCAGTACTCTGAAAGAAATTCGTTTCTATCTCATTCAATTGAATAACAATCAACGAGCTATTCGAGAGATCAAGAATAGAGAAGCAATGATCAAAGCTCAAACAACTAAACAGATCATCTTCGCTGAAGAATCAGTCAAAGCTACTCGTAGAATTATAGAAATGAAGATGACTGATCAGTCACAATCACGCGACGCTGTTTTGACTAGCGTCAAAGAAAATGACTTACTAATCGAAAACTGCTTTCTTTATCATAAGTCTGATCATACTTCTAAAGAGTGCTTGAATAAATCTTTCAGAATTAACGCATTAGATGACGAGTTTGATCATTCTTTGAACTTCAATTCAGAGTCTAATTCAAAAAACTAGTCATCTCTTTCAGAGTCATCAAAGAGGTAGAGATCATTTCTTTGTGCAATCTAATCGACGAAATTTCATCTATCGAAGAGAACTACTTCGAAAAGTCATTTCTAGTCGATGTCACTCTATTCTCGCAAGGCGAATTCTTCAAGCTACGATCTCTGATAGACAGTGACTCGACGATCTACATCTTGATTCATACAAAGCTAGTTAATCAAATATGTCAGAAGCTCAAAATTCAACTTATACAACTAGCTAAAGAGAAGTTAATAAGAGAATATGACGAAAAGCTGACGAAGAAGATCATTATTCATAAAATTCTATTCAATCTCACAGTCGAAAGTCATAAGAAATTGACTGTTTCAATGTTAATAGCTGATATAGATCATCATGACGTCATATTAGAAAAGTTCTGAATGAATAAAAATGAAATACTACTAAATATGCAAAACGATGTCATCGTTTTTTTGAATCAATTAAAAGCTTTCATTTCTGTTTTTTTGATGTCAGTCAGAGCTTCACACTCAAAATGATCACGATCATCAAATTCTTCTATCAGTTCAGCTCTCAAAATGCTTCAACGACTCACTTTTACTGCTTCAAAAAAGAACTTTTCTATGTTCAGTGTGAGAACTGCATCTTTTCATGCACTGATTAAACGATCAAAGAAGAATCGCATCGAGATTTTTGCTATGTCGATCGAAGATATTGATAGAGAAATAGTCTACAACACTCAATGCAAACTGAATGTTCTAGACGTCGCTTTCATCGATGCATCAGCTCAAAATCTAGAAGACATCAAAGTCAAGCTATCTTTGAAATATCAGAATTTTCTCGACGTGTTTGATCGAGCTCAAGTCAATAAGCTATCATCTCATCGTTCATATGATCATAAGATAGAGTTCACTAACGATGTCACTCTTTCTAGATGTCGAGCTTATTGAATGTCACTCTACAAGCTTCAGAAGATCAAAGAATATCTGAACGAAAATCTGTCAAAGAATTTTATTACTTCTAGCAAGATCTCATATTTCTCACTCGTTTTATTTGCTCTGAAGATCAATGATGATCTTCGCTTCTGCGTCGACTATCAAAAGCTCAATGTCATTATCAAAAGAAATCGCTACTCTCTATCGCTCATAAATGAGATGATTGACAAAATCGTTGACTGCAAGCATCTGATTCAACTGAATATAATTTTCGCTTTCAACAAACTTCGTATGCATCTCGATAGTGAGAACTATACGATCTTCATTATCGCTCTAGAAGCGTACAAATCAAAGATTCTATCATTTGAATTAACAAATGATTCGATCTCGTTTCAGCAATATATGAACGATGTTTTATGAGACTTTCTAAATGACTTCTGCCAAGCTTATTTAGACGACATTCTCATATACAGCAAGATTCAAAAGAAGCATAGACAACATGTCAAGATGATACTAGATCGTCTACGAGATGCTGATCTGCAGATAGATATTCGAAAGTGCAAATTCAACGTAGAAGAAACAGTCTTCTTAGAAATTATAGTATTCAGAGAAGATCTTTGCATGAATTCTATCAAAGTGAAAGCTATAGTCAATTGAGCTACATCTACTAATCTGAAAGAGATACAAGACTTCGTTGACTTCGTCAATTTCTATCAATGCTTCATCAAGAACTTTTCGAAACTAGTCAAGTCATTCACTCAGCTGACTCAAAAAGACACGTCTTTTGTTTGAAACAAAGTCTGCATTGAAGTCTTTGACAATCTAAAGAAGCAGATCAGCTCGATCTCAGTTCTGCGTCATTTCGATGTCAAACGTCAAGCTATTTTGAAAATCGATGCATTTGACTATGTAAAAGACGACATACTATCTCAGTACGATGACGAGAATGTGCTTCACTCGATAGTCTTCTATAGCAAGAGCATGATTTCAGCTGAATGCAATTATCACATTTATGACAAGAAATTGCTAGCTATCATTCAATGCTTCGAACACTGACGACTTAAACTAGAAGATACTGAGCTATCTGTTCAGATGTTTACTGATCATCAGACTTTGAAGATCTTTATGAAAAACAAACAGCTGACTTGACAACAAGCGAACTATCTAAATATTCTATCAAAGTTTAACTTTCAGATTATCTTTCAATCAGACAAAATAAACATCAAAGTCGATGCTTTAACTAGAATGTTGATGATCGATAGTTCTGAATCAGCTAAAGGCATGAATGATCGTTTTCAGACTATACTGATCTCAAATCAAATAAACGTTTTATCGATTGAGTTCGAAATTGAATCTGAATACGAGACTAATTTCTATCAACGCGTACGTCTAGTCAATCAGAAGAATGAACTATGCAATGAGTATTGACAAGCTATGAACAAAGATGAACTGAAGCTTCATGACACGAAGCTAAAGAACTGTCAAATCATTGACAACGTTTTATTCAAAAAGAATCTACTATGAATGTTGAAACAAATGCATACGAAATTGCTTCAAAAGATTCACGATCAATCATCAATCTTACACTCTGACATTAGACGAATGATTGATCTAGTTCAACGCTTCTACTATTGATCAGATCATTGAGCAACTATTCAACAATACATTCGAAACTGTCATGTTTATCAGCGAAGCAAAGCATCTCAAGATGATACAAATGATTTGCTTCAGTCTTTATTGATTTCTCAGCAGCGTTGACAAGATATAACTATGAACTTCATCACTGAGCTATCTCTATTGAAAAACTATAACGTCATTTGCATGATCATATGTTGTCTTTTCAAAGAACGTCACTATGTTTTCTGTCATTGAGAAGACGATGACATCTTAATCAAAGAAACAGTATGAATCATGCTATGAAACGTCTATTGACTTCATGATTTACTCAGTTCTATCGTTTTGAATAGAGACTCTCAGTTCATATCAATCATGTGACAAAGTCTTTGTAAATGACTGAAGATCAAAGTCAATTTATCAACAGTTTATCATTCAGAGATTGATGATCAGTTGAAACGCGTTAATCAAGATGTTGAACGCGAACTTTGAATCTACTGCAATTACATGCAGAATGATTGAGCTAAATGACTTTCAATGATGAAATTCAGTGACAATTTCAATACATTCTCGACTATCTTGATGATTTCTTTCTACTTCAATAAAGACTTTCACTCTTGAATGAGTTTCAATTCAGATACAACTGATTACAAAATGACTCGTCAACATATTGAGACTAGAAAGATCAATGACATTGTCACTCAAATGAGCGAACTTCTTATCTTCAATCATCAACAATTGAAAAAGATCAAGCAGATCATCAAAGCTCAGATGAACAAGCATAGACGAGACGTCATCTATGAAGTAGATGATCAAGTTTGATTAGTCTTTGAAAACATCAAAATCATTAGATCATGCAAAGATTTGAAAGACAAGCAGTTTGATCTCTATTCAATCACAGTCAAAGTTGAGATCTTCTATCGTCTTCAGCTATCTAGAAGCATGAAGCATATACATTCAATGTTCAGCTTGAAGTATCTACAATCTTTACTCAACGACTTTCTATCGAAACAACATTCTGAGTTCTCTAGATCAATGATCATTGAAGAGAATGAAAAGCACTGAGAAGTAGACGATATATTGAACTTCAGACGATATAGAGAAAGACTACAATACAAGATCAAATGAATCGAGATAGATTATGATGACGAATAATACTATGTCAATAAAGAAAAATTCAATGACTTGAAGAAAGTTCTGAACGAATTTCACAAGCTATACTCGAATAAGTTGCACTAAATTGAAAACATGATGAATTTTTTTTTTTGCTTTTATTTCTTTTCTATTCATGCGAACATGAATGTTCAAAGAAAGAAATAATGTTATGAACATGTCTGAATTGATCAGAGTTCAGATCTAACTCTAATCAATTTGATTAAAGTTAGTCATGACGTTATGTTTAGTTTGAATCTAGCGCATTTCTTCGAGTCATTCTCAGCACTTCTTTTCATTGTTCAGCACTTTCTTCATTCATCTTTTTCATCATTCTTTTAGACAAACACATCTGACATATTACATCACATCTGTATCGAGTCTAGCGCAGTCTCAAGTCATTATTTATAAAAGAGCTCGCACTCTTTCTCTTCTGTATTCTTAATGTCTTGTTATAGCTATCTTTAAAGAACAATACATACATATCAGCTCTGAGTCTCTTTGATTGAATGATTTAGACATGATCTGAACAAAAGTTCACTGAGTTATCAAGCTTGTCTTCAAGTTCAAAAAGTTACTCAACAGCTTTTTCACTTTCATCATTTAAATCATCATGCTTTCATAAAGTGTTTTTCTCAAATCATTATTATTTAATAAATGAATGACATCATATTAGTTGAATTGAAGATTTTAAACTTCTTTAAATGATTTCTTTTACTGTTTAATCAGCAGTTTAAATTCTTTGCTCTTACATATTAATTCACTTCATTAAATGCATTTTGTCTTTATTATCAACTAAATCTGATCTGTCGTTGTCAGTTTTTAAGACATTTCATGAGTATATTTTCAAATTGATCAAGAATTCGTGTTCATGTAATGAATTAAATCGCTGCTTTTATTAATTTTGACATGTTCAATATTTGATTTAAATTGCTGATGCAATGATTCTTTTATATGATCTGACTTTAAATGCTGTGATGCGTTGAACATTCAAATAACATGTGACTGATTGTTTATTATCTTCAGTCACATGAACATTTTCTTGTGTTAACTTTGTTAATATGATAAAGATAGTTCTTGAACTTTATTTTTCTTATGCAAAGTTGAACAATCATCAAGCTTAATGCTCTGTAAAGTTTCACATGTAGCTTGAGTACACTTTTAGCTTAAGTTTCAATGAGCTTTCTTGTTACTGAGTCTGATGCTTTCATGTATCATTGCAATTCTCAGTCAATGCTGATTCTCTTTCTTAATTTCATCTTAATTAATGATTTAAAAGTTGCAAAATGCAGTAAATGAATATTTAATGAAATTAATAAAAATCATGAATGTTCACATTAATCTGTAGTCTTTTTAATCACAATGTTCATTATTTCATTCTCTGAAATCTTTATATGAATTAAAATTCAGTGAATTAATATTTTAATGTCTCGTCATTAAAGTTAATTCATATGCTGTGTTATATGATGTAATATGTATTACTTTGACTGTGTTCTTGACTTCATCAATAAGATGATTGCTGCTTGATTATTCATGAAGATGATTAATGATGTTCTGTGTTGAATGTATTACTCAGCTATGCTTAAATTCAGAACTAGTTCATGTAATTCAATTGCATATATTATGACTATATTATTCTCTTCAACTAGCAGATTTCTTTTCACTTTCAGATTCAAAACTATGATGATCACTTTCACTTTATCTTTAATGATACTTTCATTCATGTATATTATTAGCTGACTTGAATCTTTAATGATATCATCATGTTCTTTTAGTGCTGTGTTCTTATTGTCTGTTATTTTAAATTTGAATAAAATTCTTCAGAGAAAAGTTATCATTGAATATATGCATTTTATCAAGTTTAATGTTTCAAAGTGTACATGATCTTGTGCATTGTATCTATTTTTGAGTTTTCTTAAAAGACTTCAAAATCTGAAGTTCTTGAATGTGAATATTATGTATTGTCTTACTTTCTTTATTTGATCATATATTTGACTGATTCAAAGTTTAATTAACGTGTTTTCAAGAATTTTTTTCAGTGCATGTTTTACAGATAGCAAATGCAGTTTCATATTTAAAGTTGACTCTGAAATGTTTTTAAATGCTTCTGTTATGATTTGAGCTGCACATTTTTGTATTGTGATTAATGACTTGATGATTGCTTTTTTCAATCTCATGATATCAAAGTCTTTCTCAAAGTTATTTTATAATGAGCAAGTATGCAGAAGTTTTAATACTATGCAGATTAAATAAATTTTTCTAAGATTCAATAAACTTGCATCTTAAGTTGAATTCTTTAAACTGTTCAATGCATTGATAATTTATGAAATCTTTATCTTCATGCAATGTAACTGTGCAATTCATTTTAATTTCTTGTTTAAAAGTACATTTAAATAAATTTCAGTTTCTTGTGATTTAATAATGTGATTCTTTAAATGCAGCATATCATTCTTTAATTGATTAAACTATTTCACTTTTATGTTTGATTTTTTAAAATGAATCAGCTGAAATTTGATTGATGCAAACTTACTTGCATACTTCTTTGATCATTGACTTTTTCTTGCTGCAAAATTTTTCAATTCTTCTGCAGTTGAACTTTGCATTAAATTCAGTTATCATTTTTGCAATATCATTAATATAGTTTAAATCTGTGATTCTGAAGTCAATCTTCTCATCTTTTTTCATTAAGTCAACGTTATAAAATAAATATAATATTGATGAGATCAACAATTTTTAAAATATACTCATGTTTATTTTAAAAACTTTTAAAGTAAACTTTAAAAGTGATATTATAATGCTTTGATCAAAAAGAAAGCTGAGTATTTAATTAATAATGTTGTTAAGAGAGAAAAAGTCTTGATAAACATCAGTGACAGCAATGATGATAATGTAGAGTATATTGTTTTATTTACTAGAATGTCGTGACTATATAAAAGCGCAGAGTCTTCTGAGCTAGACTCATCTTGATAAAGCTAGCTACACACAGCTCGCTCAAAGACAACTCACTTACATACTTTGAAGATCAAAGACTACATTTTAACACTTCTTTTACTGACAATTCTTCAGATGTGTAGTCAGAACATCTGATCTGCTCATAGATGAATCTTCTTAACTTTTTCATGAGTGAATTTCTTTAACTCTTTCACAGATGAATCTTCTTAGCTTTCTCATAAATGAGTTTTCTTGACTTTCTCACAGAAGAGTGTCAGAATCGTGTCTAAATGATACAATCAATGAAGATCAGAATTGATAGTGCTTGATCTTTAGAAATAGCTATAACTGAATATTAAGAATATAGAAGAAGATTGATACAAAAGCTTCTATTTATGTAATGTTCAGAGACTGCGCTAGACTTGAAAGAAATGTGTTTGTAACATGAAAAGAAGATGATGTAGATGAACAAGATGTTGATGAAAGAAAAGAGTGTTGAGAAAGAAAAAGAGTGTTGAGTCATATCTGAGTCAAATCTGAATCAGATCTAGATTAAATCTCGACTAGCTTTAATCAGTCTTGATATGCTCGTAACATTATCTTTCTCTTCGAAAATTCATGTTCGCATGAATGTAGTTTCTTTGCTCACTTTTGTTGATAGTTATTTCGATATTTAGCGCGGTTTGCTTGAATATAGCTTATGAAATTCGTTCAAAACTTTCTCTGAGTCATCGAATTTTTCTTTATCGACATAGTATCATTCGTCGTTTCTATCTAGATCTTTTCATTTGACTTTGTACTGTATTCAATCTTGATAGCATCTGAAGTTCAATATATCATCTATCTTTCAGTGTTCATCGTCTTTGATAATAATTGATCTGAGTGATTCTGAATGTTGTTCTGATAGAAGATCTTCTGAATATGATCGTAGTAGCTTCAAGCTGAATATTGAATGCAGATGCTTCATGCTGACTGATAGACAAAGATGATAGAAGATATCTATTTTAGTAGTGATTTGATAAAGATCTAGCTGTTTGTCTTTCAAATCTTTGCAGAGTCTCGTTGTCTTGATGTTTCTGAAAGATAGTCAAACTCAGTTATCTACTTCATATGTGATGTCTCGTCTATGTTTATTGATCTGAACTTCGATGATCAGCTTCGTCTTTTTCAATTGTTGACGATCGAAGCTCAGTAACTCTTTCATTCAAATGACAATATTGTTTGCTTTTCTAGCTTCAAGTCGTTCACAAGTTGTTTCGTAGTCAGTCGTATCTGAATTGAAACTCATTCGAAAATGAAATTCTTTATTGAAGTAGAAGAGAATCATTGAAGTGATCGAGAAGATATTGAAATTGTCGCTAAATTTCATCATAGATATTCATTTGACTCAGTCGTTCTGCATGTAATTGCAGTAGATTCTAAGTTCGCGTTCGACGTTCTGATTGACTCGTTTCGATTGATTGTTGATCTCAGAATGATAGACTGTGAATAGACTAGCTGTGATTCTCAGTCGCTTGCAAAGACTTTTTCACATAGTCGATATGAATTGAAAGTCTCTGTTCGAAACAATAGAACTGAGTAGATCATGCAGTCGATAAACATTTCATAGCATGATTCAAATCGTTTCTTCGACTGAGATGTCATCGTCTCTTCAATGACAGAAAACATAGTGACGTTCTTTAATGAGATGACATATGATTGTGCAAATAACGTTATAGTCTTCTGACAGAGATAGTTCAGTGATGAAGTTCATAGCTATATCTTTTCAGCGTTTCTGTGAAATCGAAAGAGAATGATGAAGTTCATTGATGCTATCTCTAGAGACTTTGCTTCGTTGACAAGCATGACAGTTTCGAATGTATCGTTGAATAGTAGCTCGATGATCTGATCAATAGTAGAAACGCTGAACTAGATTAATGATTCGTCTATTGTCGAGATGAGAGATTGAAGATTGATCATGCACTTCTTGTAGTAATTTCGTGTGCATGTTCTCAGAGACTTACAGTAGACCTTTTCTAAATAGAACGTCGTCAATGATTTCGCAGTTCTTCAGTTTAGTGATATGAAATTTGAGTTTGTTCTCGTTCATAGCTTGTTTATATTCACTGCAGAGCTCATCTGTTTGATTGATCATACGTACTCGTTGATAGAGATTTGCTTTCGATTCAACAGATAAAACATTGACTCTATCGAAGATCAGAATAGTCTGAAAACAATCTTCAAGACGCTGAGCTGATTCAGAGACGTTCGCTAGAGACATTTTGATTAGAGCATCGACTTTAGTGTTTATTTTGCCTGATCTAAAGATGATCTGAAAGTTGAACTTCGATAGAATGTTCAGATAGTTGACTTGTCGTCGACTCAACTGTTTGTTTTTCATGAAGATCTTCAAAGTCTGATGATCGATGAACATTTGAATGAGTAGTTCAGTGCATTTCAGCTCGAGTCGTTAGTGTTCAAAGCATCGAATAATGACTAGCAGTTTCTTATCATAGATGTGATAATTGATTTCAGCAAGAATCATGCTTTTGCTGTAGAAAGTCATCGAATGAAGAACTCTCTCGTCATTGTACTGAGATAGTATTTCATCTTTTACATAGTTTGAAGCATCAATCTTCAGAATAGCTTGTCGTTTGAGATCGAAGTGACGAAGTACTGAGACTGAGCTGACTTGTTTCTTTAGATTGTCAAAAGCTTGAACACAGATCTCGTTTCAAACAAAAGACATGTTCTTTCTAGTCAGTTGAGTGAATGATTTGACTAGCTTCGAGAAGTTCTTAATGAAACGACGATAGAAGTTAACAAATCTCACGAAGCTCTGAATTTCTTTTAGATTGATCGAAGTGATTCAGCTGACTATGACTGTCATTTTGCTGAAGTTCATACGAAGATCTAGTTCAGATACGATGACTTCTAGAAAGACAGTCTCTTCTATATCAAATTCGCACTTTCGAATATTCATCTGCAGTTCAGCTTCGCGTAGTCGTTTCAATACTAGTTTGACGTGATCTCTATGTTTCTTTCTCATTTTGCTATAGATGAGAATGTCATCTAGATAGACTTGACAAAAGTCGTTCAGAAAGTCTCATAGAACGTCATTCATATATTGCTGAAAGAAGGTCGATTTGTTAGTCAGTCTGAATGATAGCATCTTATATTTATATGCTTCTAAAGCAGTGATAAAAGTGATGTAATTCTCGTTATCGAGATGCATTCGAAGTTTGTTGAACGCTGATATGATGTTCAATCTAGTCAGATGCTTGCAACTCACTATTTTATCAATGATCTCGTCTATCAACGATAGATAATATCTATTTCTTTTGAAAATGACATTTAGCTTTCAATAGTTCACGCAGAATCGAAGATCTTCATTTGCTTTGAGAACGAATAGAATCGAAGAGAAATAGAGAATCTGACTGAGAGTGATGAATTTCTTTGACAGATTCTCGTTCAGATACTTCTTTACTTTCAGAAGTTTGACAGAGAACATTCAATATGCTCGACAGCGAGAGAACGTTGAATCACTAGTGAGCTCGATTTTATGGTCGTAGAAGCGATGAGAAAGTAGTTTATTCGATTGAGCTCGATCAAAAACATCTAGAAACTCGTGATATTTCAAGAGCAGCTTTGCTTTAATGTCTTCTAAATTCTGAGTCGTTTCATCGATTGAAGAGACGTTTAGAGCGTTCAAATCGCACTGAGTATTGTACGCGATTTTTCTATTGATGTTCATCATGAATAAAGCAAAGACTTCGATCTTGTTCTTCTTTGAACGATTCAACAGTGTTTTGAACGAAGCGACGTCTATGCTTTGAATCGAGAATGACTCTTTCTGAGCAGTGATTGAAACGAATCGTTTGAGCATCGTAGAGATTTTAGTCTGAGTAATTGAAGAAAGCGAAGTTGATCGTGATCAACTTGAATGCTTTGAATTGAGCGAGATCGAAAAAATCGAAATAGAAGTATTCAATTGATTCGAAAAAACAATGACGTCGTTCTGCATATTCAGTAATATTTCGTTTTTGTTCATTCAGAGCTTACTCAATATGACTTCATGATGATTGATATCAGCTATCAACATTGATACAGTCAATTTCTTATGACTTTCGATGATGAGATTGAGTAGAATTTTATGAGTGATTGTCTTCTTAAATATCTTTTCATCATAATCTCTTATTAGCTTCTCTTTTGTCAGTGATATAGATTGAATTTTCAGTTTCTCGCATACTTTATTGACTAGATTGAAATGTATGATTGTGTAAACGACTGAATCACTGTCTATTAGAAGACGAAGGCTGAAAGATCGTTTCTGAGAGATGAGATGAGCGTCAATTAGAAACGACTTTTCAAAGTAATTCTCTTTCGATAGAATTTCATCTAGTTTGCACAAAGATATAATCTCTATCTCTTCAATGACTTTTGAAGAGATGACTAGTTTTTTGAATCGAAATTCGAATCGAAATCAAAGCGATCATATTCTTTGTTCACTGCACTGATTCTAGTAGGTCGATCGAGACACTTCTTAGAACTATGACCTGATTTATGACATATGAAACAGCTTTCGACTAAAATGTTTGCTTCTTTGACGCTAGTTAAAATCGCGTCGCGCGACTTTAAATGATCAGACTTCGAGTGATCAACTGATTGAGTGACAACAGTCGCTCTATGAAAGATAGTCTTTGAAACGTCATTGACGCGTTTAAGCTTGTTCTTGATCTCTCGAATGACTCGCTGATCATTATTCAAATGAATCAGATAGAAACGAATTTCTTTTAGAAAATCAGATTGAACTAGTTGATTTACTCAAATGAATCGAAGACGAGAATGTATTTTATCTTTCAGATCGACAATCAGTTGCTTTTCGTGATAGTCTAGATAGAAAGATAGTCGTTGAAACTGAGTATAGAACTCGTTGAATTTCTTTGATTCTTGAATCAAGTTGTAGTATTCTCTACGAAAGTTGACTTTCTTATTCGAATCATCGAACAACTGAGCTAGCTCTTTCAAAAGATCTTCGATGATTCTATAGAGATTGACACAATCACGTTCGCGTCTAGCTTGAGTGATCTCTGCTGCGTCATCGAATAATCTAGAATGTACATAGTTCAATTTGACTCGTTCATTAGAAAAGAGATCGACGTTGATCTCTAGTTTATTC
>JAABUU010001276.1_pt1 | contig 44130 bp, 50 predicted proteins | sample 5559301 | NCBI WGS metagenome assembly JAABUU01 (sample SAMN10711884, study PRJNA513360) | rock metagenome | isolation source: Antarctica rocks | place: Antarctica: Victoria Land, Richard Nunatak white | reverse complement strand
CCCCACCCCCAACCCCAAAAACAAAAACAAAACGAGATACCCTCCAGAAATCCCCCCCCCCCCCAAAAAAAAAGAAAGTAACTAAAATATTTCCACTTCCCACGCCCATCAACCACCTGCAGGAATATCAAAAAAAACCCAAGTCAACGATAAAAATCATAATGACGATTTCAACAGAGCGCCGGTTCTGGAGGTGTGGAAAAGCCGGATTTTGTTAGCGTGGAAGAGTGCTTGCCGGTGGTGCGGTGCGGATGGACATGCACATCTGTCTGGTTTTCTGGGGTTGGTACGATTGAGAGGGGTATTAGAATGGTGAGATGGATGCTGTAAGGGGTGGTGAGTTAATGATTTGAAGGAGTTGACGATCTGCCACCATGGCATGTTCACGAACGTACAGGCATGTACTGACTGCACAACAAGGCGGCAGCAAGAAAAAGCTCCCCCGACTCTCACATGATGAACGCCAAGAGTACAATTCAGAACGTCAAAGACTTATGCTATTGCTATGTCGATTAAACAGAGCCGATTCCCAAGACCAAACCATCTTAACGGAAGACAAGAAACATAATATACTGGATGGGGTCACCCCCCGCCCCGCTCTAGAATAAAGAAAAGGTCATAAACCGCTAAAGATCTATGGATTTGCATTCTTCGCACATTTCTTGCCACACTTCACAGAAGAGTTGCACCGAACAAAGTGGAAACCGTGACGACAAGCCCACATACAAGCGGGGCAAAAGTCATCCCGGGGACGTGGAGGGAACCAGCGGCGCTTTTTCCAGTCGAGCTGCTAGATGAGCCGGAAGCGGTCGTTGTCACTTGTCCAGAGCCAGCAGTTGCAGAGCCGCTGCTCTCGGCACCAACGTCTTGGGAACCAGCACCTGTCAGGCCAACACCGTTTCCAGCACCGTTCTTGAAATAACCTTGAGCTTGCTGAGGAATGGCAGGGAGAGTGTCATTGCCCACGAGCCATGTCTTTGACTGGGGTGGGCATTGGCTGGCGGCTCCGCTAGTTTTGTAGCCGCCATCGCCGGTGGGCGCGGGGGTGTTTTTGAAGGCGTTCTGCAGGGTGCTGAAGTCTGGGAGTTCGGATACCGAAGAGCCATCGCTGGAAACTTTGACAAGACCGAACTTTTGCTGGGTGGAGTCCCCCTCTTGGGTGTATTCGTAAACGAGGCCTCCCGAGTAGACGGAGGTCATTTGGCTGGAATAGAGGGTGGAAATTTCCTCGAATTTACGGGCGGTCTTGGTGCAACCGTATTCAGATAGGCTAGACTGATGATTAGATTCGGAAGACGCATAGATGAAGATGGGACTTACAAAATTGGAACGGAGTAGTCCTTAAAGTCAGATACCTTCTGCTCCCATGTGGAGGTGGAGAAAGTAGATGGGTCACACCAGGAATAGTCGTTGAAAGCAAAGAAATCTCCTCGCTCGTCATCAGTGCCGCAATTCATGTAGTGGGCAGTTTCGAGACGGTTCTCATCAATATCTGCGGCAGAGTATCCAACCGGAATGTGGCGGTAACCACGAGTACCAATGTATTGCTTCATGTCACGCGTTACAGCCTTTACATAAGGAGCGCATGAGCTAGTTTCGACGTTGTTGATGTCCTCGTTTCCAGAAAAGAACAGGAGGGTGTTGTTGTACTTTTGAAACTGGTCAATGGTGGCAAAGATGTTCTGCAGATAGACGTGGTTATAGGATTGCGCTGGCTTGTCTTGTCGAATGGAGTAATGGGGCGTGTTAACATCCAGTGCCAGGTATATTCCGGCAGCATCGAGTGCGGCCATGCAGGCATCGTGGTCCTTGCTGTTGTCAACCGTGTAAATTCGAACAGTGTTAACATTCAGCTTTTGGAACCTGTTTTCCTTGAGTTAGCTAATTTCGGTACAAGATCCTCTCTCAAGATAGCCCACTCTTTGATATCTCGTGAACAGATCTTGATATCGGAAAGCGGGTCAGCAGCATCTGAAGATCCACCCGGCTGGTAATCGACCCCACGAATATAGAATCGTTGATTGCCAGCAAAGAACGCATTTCCTTTAACCGTGACCGGCGGTAGTGATGTTGCTCTGGGTGCAAGTACACTGGCAAAAGCGGTGGTAGCACTGAGTGCTACGGTGGCCACGGCAATGTGCTTCATCTTGGATTAACGTTGGGGGGTTGAGTGGAAGATGTTGTGTAATTGTTGACACGGGTATTTGGGTAAAAATCGTGATGCGGGCAGAAGAAGAATCTTGAAGGGGGTGGGTAAAGAGTGACTATAATTAGCTGGAAGATTGGAAGAAGCCGTTGAACGAGTGTCGGCAGCGACGAAGAATTGATTAAAAGAAGAAGTTGCAAACTTGCAATTGTTGACTGAAGAGTTGGAAGGGAGAAGGCGAAGAAAAGTGCAGATTACTCGTACCCGTTGTTTTGATTGTCTTGCAGAAAGGAGGCACGCTAAGTTGAAGGAAGTTAGACGATCTTCACAAGTTGCTATTCCGAGACTGCGACCGAAAGGGAAACCCCCTAAGCCTAAGGTATGGATGGGCCTATCCTCACTAGGAGTAGGTACTTACTCTCTTCAGCCAACAAGTAACAACACCCTACAGATGGCGTGTCACGGTCTTTTCTTCAGCCATGCCACATGAGACATTGATTGCGTGTATGCCTGACTCTCCCGGTTCTTGCGAAATGCCTGACTCAGCGTCATCATCTTCAAGACTCAAGAGGGGATAAGAAAGCAAAGCCAAGGCAACGAAGTACGACTTTAACGAGAAGTCGTCCAGTCTCCGACATATTTACCGTGGTAGCATTGGGGGCAAAACCCATACAAAGGGTGGTTAGTCAGCAGTACTCGCAAGCTTGACCATAGCTGGGACACGAAGGACGATCCTATCCATGTCACCAGTAGAGAATAGTCTTAGGGTTAGAGTAGAAAGAATCTCATTTGTCGATGTGATAAGTGATCATGGTCAAGTCGTCAAATCAGACGTGAAACACTGATGAAGAAGCCCCCCCACTCATAATCTCCGCTGACATCACACTAGAATCTCAAGACTTTCTTGCTTCAATTATGTTTACTGGGGTAAATGCACACAGTCCTTGCCTTCAGTTTAGTTCAATGTGCTGTAGCAGAACGAACATTCGTCACGGGATTTGTAGCAGAGTAAGAGCCTTGCAAAACACCTGTAGCATGCCTAGAATTCGCACATACTGAGTGAAAAGCTTGGAGGATCAATTGAGTAAAGTATTCCGTACAGTAGACGCGTTTGTTACTATTCCGTACAGCCCTAAGCCTGATTGGCACAAGCTAGTACCAGTACCCTACTAGCCTGGCTCGCCCATAAAGGAAAGTAATCGCTTATGTAATACCTAGAATCGCAGTCGCGTCTTCCAGGCACGTCAACTCTTGTAATAATAATAATAACAATCTCATACATACCTTTCGCATGTCGATGCAATCCAGTACTCAGCATGTCTGAATCACGGTAACAGATTGCACAGCCTTTGACTACCGTGTGCTCATTATTATGTATAGCTCTTTCCACGATACGACGGTCGCCCTTAAGCCCAATCAGCAATCAAAACCGTCAACAATCTGGGCAGCCGTGCTGAAGATTGAGAAGCGCGCTGATGGTCCAAAGAAGGAAGAGGATTATCTGTGGATCAAGTGTCATGCTGTATAGTTCACAACTTTCCTAAAGCATACAAGAAGCTAATGTGCGGTAGAAAATATATGTCAAAACTATTCACGAGCAATATGCGAAGAGAAACCCATCAGATGTGGAGTTTGCCCTCAAGATTGGGAGCAGAGTCGCAGATGGAGCGATGACCATGGGTGAGTTAGACACGTACAATGACCGCGTCATTGCCTTTGAAGCCGTCAGAACATCAGAGATTCCATCGCGAATGGCGGTTGAGCGGCAACCTCTGCAACCAAGCAACCATCAGGTGCCACGAACAACTCCTCTGGCAAACACAGAGGATCCGTTTCTTTCTGGTTCCAAAGCACTCTTTGTACCTAGGCTTTCGAATCCCCTTGTTAAAAGAGACCCGCAAGACGAGAATGCTATGCCGGTACCTCACTACGGTCAATACCAAGATCCCAATCTCAAACCCAGGATTCCACCGATCCAAGGAAGAATGCAGACTCCTCACCCTGATATTCGTTTCCCACCAGGCCCAACAGCACCGTCCTTGACGAACACGCTCGTCCAAGATCGTATTACAAACCCAGGCTTAGGGAATATGGCAACGTATGAGGCCTCCCGCGTACCGCAGTCGCTCTCTCCTTCAGCCGGCCCCAGCGCCTTTGACAACTACGTTAAGTCGCAGCGCGAGCTGAATAGCATTTCTGCAAATCGTGTAGATGACAGTAAGCGATCTTGATGTATGGTGCTATGAGTATCGCTAAGTTCCGCAGTAACCCTCCAGAGACGTCTAGCAGATTCGTGGTCCAATTTGGATCCAGGGGCGCGTGCTACAATGGAAGGCATGACCAGGGATATCGAAGCCTCCGAAAACAACCTTGCAGCACCGAAACTAGAGCACAGCCCTCAAGACCGTCTGCCGATTGAGGAGTTTCCCATATACTCGGCTGAGGCTGATTTGCCGAAACAGCAATTCTTCCAGCTTCAAGCACTGCTCAAAGATGCTCCTCCGGAAACGCTTGAGCGTGGTGTTGAACAAGGTGTCAAATTGCTTGAAGACCTGAGGGCACCTTTACTTGGCAAAGTAGAAGGCAGCCCTGATGCCGCTCAATGGATCCAGCAAATTGGTAAGTCGCACTGGCAGACGCAAGCACTCATATCCTGACAACATCCCAGACACCCTTCGAAAGCAGGCTGTAAAGACCAAGACAATCATCGGGGTGGTTGGGAATACGGGTGCTGGCAAATCATCTGTCATCAATGCGATGCTTGATGAAGAGCGTTTAGTACCAACCAATTGCATGCGTGCTTGCACAGCTGTGGTTACTGAGATCTCATATAACCATGGTGATATTCCCTACCAAGCCCAAGTGGAATTTATTACCCCGGCAGACTGGGAAAAAGAGCTGAAGACTTTGTTTGAGGACCTTCTCGATGGTGATGGGAAGGTGTCAAGAGACTGCAGCAACCAGGACACAGATGCTGGGATTGCGTATGCGAAGATTAAAGCAGTATATCCCAAAAAAACCAAGGAGGACATAGCGAACAGCAGTGTCCAGAAAATGCTACAAGACGTTTCCCATGTCCTGGGTAAGAGCAAGGGCATTGAGGAAACAGACTCGCTTCGCTTCTACAAGCGCCTTCAACATTACGTGGACAGTAAGGAAAAATCCACTGGAGACAAGGACAAGGACAAAAAGAAAGAACCTAGAGAGATGGAATTCTGGCCGTTGATCCGCGTTGTGAAGTAAGACTCGCAACTTAATCTGATCCCCATGCGTTACTGACTAATGAAAGGATATATGTGAAATCCCCTGCACTGTCAACCGGTGCTGTGATTGTCGACTTGCCAGGTGTACACGATGCAAATGCTGCTCGTGCCGCAGTTGCGGAGGGTTACATGAAACAGTGTACCGGTTTGTGGATTGTCGCTCCTATCAACCGCGCGGTTGACGACAAAGCCGCGAAGTCTTTGCTTGGTGAATCATTCAAGCGCCAATTGAAGCTGGATGGCGGTTTTGGCTTGTATGTAATCTGATGAAGAATCGCAAGAGCCGGTGCTGACAGTGATCAGGGTGACCTTCATCTGCAGTAAAACCGACGATATCAGTCTGATGGAGGCTCAAGAATCCCTTGATCTTAATGATCAGATGGGGCCCAGCTGGGATGAGGTAGATGCCCTCACTAAGAAGCAGAAAACCTTAAGCAAGGAACTTGATGCACTCAAAGACTCAAAGGCAGTCTATAGCGAAGTCATGGATGATGCGGACGAACAGATCGACGTCTGGGAAGGCATAAAAGCGGATCTAGAAGCCGGAAAGACTGTATTCGCACCACCTGCTGAGTCTCCGAACAAGAAGCGCAAACGTAGCGAATCGTTGAAGCCGAGAAAGAAACAGCGTCAGTCAAAGGCAAGTGATGAAGAAGACATTGATGAAGACTATCAGGACGACGATACTATGGACGAAGATTCGGAGGAAGTTGCACCAGCAGAGCACCCCCGAGGCGAGCCTTTGAATGAGGAACAAGTGGCTACAAAGCTTGCTGATCTCCGGTCAACTAAGAAGGAGTCGCGTAGACAGCGCACCGAGCTCGAGAACAAGATCAAGACTACACGTGCAGAGATAAGCGAGGCCGAAAAGACGGGAAAGAAGATACAAGCAGACATGGCCGCATTGTGCATTGCTGGGAGAAATCAATACTCGAAAGGGGCCATTCAGCAGGATTACGCTGCCGGGATCAAGGAGCTGGATCAAGAGCTGGCAGCTGAAGAGGACGAGGAGAACTTCAATCCGGACAATGAGGTGCGCGATTACGACGAAGTTGCTCATAATCTACCGGTCTTCTGTGTCTCGTCCCGTGGTTACCAAAAACTTCAAGGACGATTGCGCAAAGATCCCACTGTTCCAGGATTCAAGACCATCGAAGAGACCGAAATACCTCAACTCCAAGCTCATTGCCAGAAGCTGACAGAGGCAGGCAGGACTGAAAGCTGCAAGCGCTTCCTGAATAATATCTCCCAGTTGCTGAATTCCTTATCTTTGTGGGCGTCTAGTGATGGTACAGGTGCGAATATGACACCAGAAGAACGAGCTCGGGAAGCAAAATTTCTTGAAGGGGGGTTTAAGAAGCTTGAGAGTGTAAGTCTGGGGGACCTTCGTTTACAGTAGGACATCCTTTGCACTGTCTCACCGCGTAAATTCGTTCTATATGGCGCCGAAAGATGTTCATCTTTGCTAATATGTCGACGAGTGATACTCTGGCTAACATATACAACTTAGGGGCTCGACAAAGTCGTTGAAAAGACGTGTAAAGAACTCGCAGAGGAATTCGAAGACAACATCTTTGAAAAATATGGTAATACTCCAATTCCTATACGCTAGGACCCTAGCCATTGTGAGCTGATGAGAATCTAGCAATGGCGGTCTCTAATGCAGCCAATGAAGCAAGCAACACTGCGTACAAATGGGGGATGAGTAGGTTAAGACCCGATGGCTCACTGCATCTTCGGCATGGCTAATCCAGTTCAGAGGTGAACCGAGATGATCGTGCCGCAGGTGGACTATGCTGGTCGACTTATAAGGCAATATGTCGACGTAATGGAAGCTATGTAAATGCTCAAGGCCCACATGAGTGGAATGATCAATTGTAAGGGAGGCAACGGAACACCATCAGAGGTGGTGCTAGCTTTTCGAAGACTCTAACTATTTCCAGAATCGAGCCAATGATGAAAACATTATCAGCGGGATGGGAGAAGTAAGTTTGAGAGCGGGTACACCCAAGGTTAAGCTTTGACACCACAGCAGGACGTTCACTCGCCGATCACCTGCAGTGATGGCCGGCTTCGCTCGCGAAGCCGCTAAAGTTCTCAAGGACTTCCACCGTGACATTGACATTCGAGCCCGCAAAGTTGGCGCTGGCATTGCTGGCCTTTCGATGTTACAACAACAAATTCAAGTTTATGAAAATATACTCAAGGATGTGTCCAACACCGCAAAGGAGATGGTAAACAACACTCAGAAAGATATTAACCGCGAATTCACTCCCGTGGTTGAGCAAGCCATGCTGTGGGCGTACGATGCTTGCACAGCGGAGCGTGGTACGATCCAAATCCAGCCGTTAAGCTTTGATTGCTCACGATTGTCCAGGTCCTGGAAGCTATGCGCGCATGAAAGCGGCTTTGAACGGTCTCGTTGAGCAACAGCGCCATGTAATGTTCCAGCGTTCTGCGGATGAGGTCCGAAACCTTCTCCAAAAGATGGTGAAGAACTTACAAGAGATTCTGGACGAGAAAGCTGACGAGGTCTTCCTCGCCATGCGCCGTGATTACCGCTCTGTGCTTGGTGGTGGTGACCTACCTCAAGGCGAAATCTTGCCAAAGGCGGAGAGGCTTATGCGGAGGGCAATTATGGATAAGATTGACAAAGTTGAGAAGATCTTCAGGAGGGTTGCTGGGCTTGAAGCGGACGAGGACGAGGAAGACAGCGAGAAAGAGGGTGTTCCAACTGATGATCTTGAACCAGATACGAAGGACCAGAAGCGACACGTCTCGCCCTCTCCTCACCTATCCCCGTTCGGGCCACATCAACTCTCCACCACTGGTACTCATACGGCGGAGACCCAGCACCAAGCAGTCAAAGATGAACCGATGGCAGATGCGCCAAGCGCCATGTCAAAAGTCAAGGCAGAGGCCGACGATTCCGCGACAACCGATCAGACAAGCAACGCTCTTCCAGAAGTACTCGCAGTGGTCAACCCTGCGGTCACCGAAGGTTCGAATACCGCTGCACCTGCAAATCCAACTGCCAGTAGCAGCAACACGCCTTCGGTTATAAGTCACAAAAAGCAGGAAGACCGCGAAGCCAATCCCAACGCATTAGTAGACCACGAGTTCCCAGAGGGACCGAAGCGCGAGCAATACACCGACTCTGAAGACGCAGATTATGATGACGGCCATGCATCATCATCTTCCGAGCAAGAACCATGGCAGAGCAAGTATAGAGATGCTGAACGATCTGATTCCGATTAAGACAGGATTTGTTAGACGGCTTCTATACCGTGTACCTGTACATACCTGTAGAGGTGCTTTAGCTTTGTAATTTGAAATTGGATAAGCGGTTTGGCTAGGGGGTGCTGCTAAGTGCTGGGATGCGGCCTGAAGTAAATCACTCCTGTAGGATAGGAGGGCGTGGCAGACGGATTGTTCCATTCTTGCGGAAATGCCTTACAGATTGCTGGATCGATGAACGTCAAATAGCGCTTGGTGAAATAGGTTTTTGGTACAACAGCTCATGCACCAAGTTAGCAGTCGAGGCCGGGAAGAAGAATGGCAGAGAAGGAGGCTAGATACTCAATGCACTCTAGAACGCACTCTTCATTTCTGTGGATAATTGAGCTATGATGGCAGAATTAATCGAAAGCCATGCGTCCTGAAATTTAAAGTGCGGGATATCTGGTTCCCAGAGCAGTACGGAGTACGGAATACTCGCTGCTGCTGTCCTGTGTCGCGTGCCTTGACCTATGTACCTTACGGGTACCGTTCCGTAACGGGCAGTTTAAACGGTCAAGATCGGGCTTATGGATCACTAACTGGAACTATCATATGGCGGTGGGCAGTCAAGTGGCAACGTCGAACTATGGTATACTGTAGTATTTATAATGATTACAATATTCAATATATGAGTGATAACATGTCGATGCGAATCGAACAGGATCAATGAGGTGACTCGCTGAGCCCTACCTACTCTTACTCAGGTAAGCCCCGCTTTCGGCCTGAATACCTACCTACCTACCTGGTCAATGTAAGGTATCACAACGTGCAGACCACAGACCTTCCTGCTCATCCCAAGCTACGTTGAACTGATGAGCAACAACTCGTCACGATGAACGAGTCCTCCTCCCGCATTGCTGTGCACTCCGCCTTCGGTAATTTCCAGGTCACCTCGGCGCATGCGATAACAGTCCCTCTTCCTACCCGATAAACCCCCGCCGCCTTGGATACACCGAACTTGAAAGCTCTCAGATTGAGAACTCTTCTTGACGTATTTAGTCAATCGCCATGGAAGGGATGCATGGAGTTGACGTTAGCTGGCTCCACCATTCTCAGAAAGGTACACCGAAATCTAACCCTTCGATTCCAAGATAACCCTCTTGCCGACATGACGTTCCTCACACACATATGGAAAGCTCGATGATGCTAATTATTGTGCGATCTAGACCACCAGATACAGAAGTCTGCTAGTAACAATGGTCCGAAATTCGATGGATCGACTGTCCACGAGGTAGAGACTACACCAGACGTAGACGACCGACAAGAGAGCGGCGACAGACAGCAAGCGCAAACGAACGGCGTCTCGTCATCACATCATCATCTGCTTCACCGACCTCACTATATCAATCGCGCAAGCACGGATGGCTTTGACTCTCCGAATGGATCCGCTGCGAAGAACCCCAAGGAACCCAGATCGGGACCTCAGCACTCTCCTAGCAGGCGGAATTCGTGGATGTCGAGCATCAGCTCGAAGTTCTCCTCTGGTTCGAATCCTCCGACTGGAAGCTCTGGTCCGGTCTCGCCCACGGCTGCAAAGCCAGCCCCAAGCCCACAAGCAGAACAGCCGAATCCCTTCGGTGCTGCGGTCACAACGGGCGCAAGAGACGTCAAAAGGCCAGACATATCTACTCTACAAGGGTCCCCGAAGTCCGGCAGTCCATCTTTTATACAGAGTGCCCTCCGCCGCTTGTCGTATAGTGGTCAGGGCAATGTGGGAAAGGCAGCAGGGTCTGGTGGAGTATGTCCAAGGAAAACAATGAACATAGATCCCTATCGTGAAAGGTGCAGCATTCCGGACCTCGAATCAGCCAAATTACGGAGGGTAGCTTTTTGTGTAGACGTTGAGATTGCTGCCCCTGCCAAGTATACTGAGGAAGAAGAGGAAGAGCCATCGCTTCCCCCTCCTCCACCACTTCCTGGAAGAAGACAAAGTCTGACTCAGTTGGAGAACCAAATTGACATCAGGAAAAAGAAGGACAAAAAGCTTAAGAGGGGCGAAGGTCCCGCATTGAAAGATCCGCAAGGCGTGGCAGAAGAGCAGGAGGTAGATGGTATTGTCAAACCTAGTGGAGAGCATTCTGGGTCTCAGATGAGCTTTGGGCCAGATGACGCAGTCCCGAACCTTGTCAAGGAAACGACTCGGAAGAAAGAGAAGAAGAAGCGTTCGGAGGAGGAACGGAAAGATAGAAAAGAGCGAAAGCACTCCGAAGCTCTGGCTAACGGTACCGTCCCGGCAGAATTAATGAGAGACGGTAGCAATGGCGGAACAGCTGACTCTTCTTCTGGGGCTCATACGCCGCAGAAATCCCAAGATCGGCCTACGACAGACCCTCTTCGAATCTACAGACGGTGTTGTCAGCTAAGGGAGACGTCTATTCTGAAACGAATTACCGAACAGATCTCATCACCGTCTGCTTGTCCTGCGGCAACGCCAGGTATCATCTCTTGTCTAGATCTCTCCGGTTTCTGGATGCAGCTGCCAGACGTTATCACTCTTGGTGATTATTTGGCCGTCGTACCGGTAAAGAAGTTGATCCTCGAAGACTGTGGTTTGAGCGATGAAGCTGTTCGTGTTATTCTTGCCGGCCTTCTCGCGGCGAAGACTCCGGAACAAGTAAAATACAATAGAAGGCTGGCTAAAAGGTACAAAGGGCAATCTACCAAAAAAGTGGAACAGTCCGGAGTGGTCGAAAAGCTCTCCTTGAAGAACAATCCCAAAATTGGTCGTGAAGGCTGGCGGCATATTGGCCTGTTCATATACATGTCGAAATCGCTCAAAGCTTTAGATCTCTCGATGATACCATGTTTACCATCCACTCCACCTGCAGGCGCTCATGAAAAAAACGGCCAAAAGCTTCCGATAGACATCCCCACTCTTCTCAGTAAGGTTATAACGTCAAGGCTCGGTGGCTCTCATCTTGAAGAGCTCGTCCTGGCTGAATGCAGTCTGGACACAGACTGTGTTGGGAAGATCGTCGATGGTGCTATCCAATGTGGTCTCACCAGGCTAGGTCTTGCCAGCAATAACTTGACGCGTGAGGGTTTCCTGCATGTCCTGCGTTTCGTCAAGACCGGAAAATGCGAGGGCTTGGATCTTGGTGGCAACGACCTTCGTGAAGATTTGGGCATGCTGGCAGAATGTTTGGACGACAAGAACTTTCTCTACGCGCTGAGCCTCGCCGACTGCAATCTTTCACCCTCGTCACTTGCATCTCTGTTCCCTGCACTGGTACGACTCCCGAACTTCCGCTTCATTGATCTTTCACATAATCGTAATCTTTTTGCTATGCATCCAAACGCTCTTGGTTTGTTTCGCAGATACCTACCTCAGTTTCCCATCATGAAACGTATTCATCTCCTCGATGTCGCAATGTCACCCGAGCATGCAATAGCTCTGGCCGAAATATTACCGGAAAATAAAAGTCTCGCCCATGTAAATATTTTAGAGAACCACCTTTTGACGCCCCTCGCATCCGCAAAGGACGAAGCTAGTCAAGAAGAAGCTTGCGCGCTGTATGCTTCTCTGATGGCCGCAGTACGCGTCTCAAAAACCATCATTTGCCTTGACATTGACGTTCCAAGTCAAGACTCAAGTGAAGTAGTCAAAGCTTTGGCGAAGCAAGTTGTCGCATACTCTTTGCGAAACTTGGAGCGTATACCTGTTACCGAAGCCCCAAATTATGACCCTGGAGCTTCTACTGAAGGTTATGGAGCTGAGAAGGAAGTCACGGTGCCTGACGTGTTGTTGCACATTGTTGGCAATGTTGAAGGGTATTCCGAAAGCCTTCCTGAAGACGAAACAGCACCTGATGATGACTACATCGTTGGTGGAACCGGTGTTGTCAAAGCTCTGGGCGTTTGCCTGAATAGAGCAGCTGATCTCCGAAAAGGCTCGCGCGACATGTCACCAGGCGATGGTGGCACGGTGACCCCAAGGAAGGTTATACACGGAGAGGAAGCTGTAAAAGGTAAAGCTAAGGAAATGTCGAAGAACCTTCTAGATAGCGCACGGAAGATCAGAGCAAGACTGCAGCCAGCTTTGGTCAGAGAAGCCAGAGCTGGTGATGAATTGAGTTACAGTAAGTTTGAGACCTCTCAATCAACGTTGTTAACGTAATCCAGCTAATGAGTTACTATCAGAACGTCTGCAATTCCTCGATAGAACGCTGGAAAGAATGATCTACCGCTTCGAAGACGAATACCCCGAAACGCGCATCCAACCCTTAAACACCACTTACGAAAACTCCTCCAATGCAGGCAGCACCCCCTCCCCTCTTGACCATACCTCCGTCATCGCCACAGTTCAACCCGATCGCAAATTCTCAAATCCCGAGCACGTCTACCTTGACGACTCCGAAACCGATGAAGTCATCAAAGCCCCTATTTCGCGCCGCAGCTCCGACATCTCTCTCGCATCCCGCCAGGCGCAAGAGGAAGGCCGGATGCACCGCATCGGACAGCGCATGCGCCGAGATCTGCTAAGGCCGCAAACGCTGGACTACGCGCACGGCACTACAGGGGAGGAAACCGAAGCGGAGTATTTGCAGCTACTGCGAAAGAAATTGGAAAACCTGGGCGGTGAGGAAATACAAGAAACTATTCAGCGGTTGGGGCCGGAGGGGCTGTATGAGGCAGTTGGGGCAACGGCGGAGGAGTTGTTCCAGATGCAGAGGGGAAACCCAGAAGGACAAAAGTATCTCAGGGACATAAGGGTAACTCCTTTGGACGATGGGCGAGGCTCTCCACCAGACCGAGCCGCGCCGCGTCCTCCACCGCACGAAACGAACGGAGTGAGAACTTGACTTACAAGACATGAGTGTAATTTTCTCGGTTTTTACGGCAGGAACGACGGATCTTCTAACAATATGAACGGATGGATGCTCCCTCGGGCTAGAACACTAATCTCGCATGGTTAACCCCATTGGGAGATGAAATGGCTTGGTTGCTGAAAGCAAGGACGGTTCGGTGTAAGGATGCTGGCAATTGTAAAATATACTTTCCTGTTGGCTTTAGCGAGTGCGTTTTGATGGCTGGAAGCGTGGGATGGTCTTTGAGAAATGGTTGCTCTCTGGGTAATGGGCTTGAGACGCTCGCTTTACGTTCTACCAAAGGTCGTGCTTATGGATCGTTTGAGAGGGTCTTGCTGCTTTCTGTTGTGGTGGATATGAGGGTGGAAGGCTATGATGAGGTCTCATCTGATGAAGCCAGCATGCGGTGTGAAAAGTAGTGGTGGATGGATAAAATTCATGGGGTGTTTCAACGACTTTTTTTTTCGATGTGAGGTTTAAATGTAGCGCCGTCACCCCCATGCTCAAGATGCACCCACAACCACCGACGCCTCACTCCTGCTTCAAACCTACATTCACGACGCCACTCTAGCCTTGTACTTCCTTGCTGCCTGATCAAACAACGCACTCTTCTCCTCCAAATCCACCAAAAACGGATGCTCGGGCGCAACCCGCCGAAGCGTCGAACTCAGCGCCGCCGTCTCCCGCCCCGCAATCGTCCCCAGCACAACCGAATTCGCAAGCGTCTGCACATCCTCGCCATCCCTCCTCAACGCCTGCTCCAACGCTGCGTCCGCTTCCGGTAACCTCCCCAGGTGGATCTCCGCTACTCCCTGCGCGACGAGGGATTTTGTGGCTTTGGTGGAGCTGCTGGTGGAGGGCGTTTGGGCCATTTCTTCGAAGACGTAGAAGGCTTGTTGGTATTTTTCGCCGCCGATGCGCATGCCGACCCAGGACTCGGCGATGTTGACGAGGAGGCTGTCTTGGGCCCATTTGCGGGCGGCTTGGACTTCTTTGAGGGCGAGGTCGGTGCGGTTTTGTTGGAGGTGGGTTTGGGTTGTTAAGGCTATGCTGTTGGGGGGGGAGGTGATGGAGCGTCAGTAGGGTTTTGAAGGAGATGATAGGTTGGGGGTTTTGTACGCTTCGAGGTTGCCTTGATGCTTTGTTAGAAGTGCAAGCGCTTCCTCTGTCTTTCCGGCAGCCTGTAATACCGTCCCACCTAGTACTTGCACCGTAGCATTCTCTGGGGAAGCACTGGCTAAGCTCTCTGCTTCGCTGAGTGCTTCTGAAGTATTGCCCGTGGCTAATAAAGCTAATGCCTTGACCGCCTTGAAATCTGGGACATCTGGCTTCTCGTCCGCTATATCAGCAAGGGCTTCTTCGGCGAAGCCACTGGCTATTTGAGAGCGCAATTGGAGTACTCGGAGTTGGACGGCGTTTGATTTGGAAAAGGAGGCGCTGTCGGTGTCGATTACGGTTTGGTATTCGCCTTGGTGGAATGCGTTGAGGATGTTGAGGAGCTCTGTTTTACTTCTTAATAAGGAAGTCCTAGGGCGTAACATTATTTGACTTACCTCCTTCGCCGGAAAATGGATCCATTGTCCCTCAGATGTTTGTCGACAGATTTTATTTAGTATGGAGGGTTGCGACTATCACGGATGCCTTGCGGTTCCGCGGGGCCACTCTAATTGAGACGCGCCTAAAGTTTGTTTTTAGGTCCCTGCGCGGGGGTTGATATGTATCTGCCTTGGGATTCAGCTTGCATAAGGTAGGGCATCCTGCCATCTCTCTGTGCACTTCTTTTTACGATTTGCGAAAGTACAGCTTGTTCAAACAATTTAACAAACATTGTTACCATGATCAATACCATTGTTGGTGCTACGCTGAACATCTAGAGTCATTCGCTTGGCTCTCTACGTCTTCCAGCATGGTCCGGATTGCTTTGCCAAGTCGGCTGAAAAGCCACGCTGGTAAGAATGGCACCAACGGAAACAGTCCAGACATCAGCAGAAGCTCGAGCCCTATGCGTGCTCCTGCTGACGCTAAAAATTTGGTCCTCAAGACCACAGTCTTGAGAGTAAGTAGGCAACACCCCCCAGCTCGTAAAAATTACGAATCCAACCTGTTTGTAGGCACGAAACTTGGCAGCAAAGGACAAAAGTGGGACGAGTGATCCGGTTTGTTCCAGGGCCGATCTTAATGTGTATCGCCTCCTAATTAACGCCTTTGGCAGTACTTGGTCGTGACCCTCGGTGATGCAAAGCAGTCGACCCCAACAATTAGCAAGACTCTGAACCCTGAATGGAATGTCTCGTTCGAGATACCCATTGTTGGGGTAGAAAGCCTACTTCTCGAGGCGGTTTGCTGGGATAGAGACCGCTTCGGTAAAGACTACCTCGGTGAATTCGATCTCGCGGTCGAGGAGATCTTTTCGAATGGGCAGGTTTCACAAAATGTAAGCTCTATAGAATCGAATCATCACAAAATAGCTAATGTAATGTAGCCCCAATGGTGTACATTGAAATCAAAGCGAAAGGGGAGTAAGAAAAAGGGGTCAGCAATATCTGGCGAAGTTCAACTGCAATTTGCGCTTGCTGACCCGTCAAACCCAACCGCGCCCCCCGAGGAAATATTCCAAAGGTTCGCCGCAATCAGTGCCATGAGCTCGGAAGGCGACAATGACGAGGATGACGATTTTGACAAGCTAGAGCGGCAAGAGGGCAACGACGATGACGAAGAGGAGGATGACGAGGAGAACAACTTGGAAACATCGGACGAGACCGACGATCCAACCAAACCCGTTGTTGTAGAGAAAGAAAAGCGAAAGAGGTTGCTACGCTTGAAGAGGTTAAAGAGAAAGACAAAAGCTAGGGCATACCAATTCACAGGCGGAACTGATGTTGTTGGAATTATTTTCTTGGACATTGGGAAGATAACAGATCTTCCCCCGGAGCGGAATCGTGGGTCTGACTGAGCCTACTGATGTGTAAACATACTGACGAGGACAGTTACACGGACATCGTTCGATATGGATCCGTTTGTGGTCGCTTCTCTCGGCCGAAAGACCTATCGAACTCGGGTAATTCGTCATAATTTGAACCCGGTCTTTGATGAGAAGATGGTTTTCCAGGTTATGCGACACGAGCAGGCGTATTCACTAAGCTTCTCGATCGTTGACAGGGACAAGCTTTCTGGCAACGACTTTGTTGGCACAGCAAATCTTGCTTTATCCGACATCATCGCGACTAGCCCAGAAGCTGATCCTGAAACTGGACTTTACCAGTTGCTTGAACCGCCTGACGCTCCAGCATTACCGACTCCTAATAAATCAAGGTTTAGGCTTCCTGTATCTCGGTCTTCCTCCGCTACCAGCCTTAACAAGCTTGCAAGACCTAGTCTGACTCCAAAGAACTCTCAAAGTGTGATCCATAGCAGCTCACAGTTGGATTTACCGACGGCTTTGACTAGCATACCGAATGATTCTATCAACCTCACCCCAGTAACAAGCAACAATGGTCAAGACGTTACAGAGGACTATTGTGGTCATCCTGATGATCCGGATCTCAAAGCCTATACGCTCCCCCTCATCCTTAGACACAGGGAACGTTGGGAGGACAAACATAATCCTCGACTCATAATCAAAGTCAAATACGTACCGTATCATGCCCTTCGTCAGCAATTCTGGCGAGCAATGTTGAAGCAGTATGACACTGACGAGAATGCTCGAGTCAGCAAGATTGAGCTGACCACGATGCTGGACACCCTGGGCTCCACATTGAAGGAATCTACAATCGACGGTTTCTTCCGTAGATTCGCGGAAGATGATGAGTCCCAAGATCCTAACAATATCTTGTTGACGTTCGATCAAGCTGTGATCTGCTTAGAAGACCAGCTGCAACAGTCCACTCAGAAAAAGTCTTGGGGCGACACGATGAAGGGGTACATGGCCAACGCCCACTTCTCTACTGCTGGCAGTGACGAGAGTACGCCCGGTGAGACTGGCACTCCAGCCATGCAAGGTAATGCTGATACACCGCTGAATGAGCAACCAAATCGTTCTGCTGTTCCTGCAATTGCACAAGAATATCTTGGCTCGCCAGGTGAAACTGGTGATCATGTCGAGAAGGATGATCTCACCGATGAGCGAGGAGAAGAGCATGTAATAGAGATTCGTGAATGCCCGATTTGTCACCAGCCGCGTCTTAATAAGAAATCGGATGCTGATATTATTACTCATATTGCAACGTGCGCTAGTCAGGACTGGCGGCAAGTAAATAATATTGTCATGGCTGGCTTCGTCACATCGAGCCAGGCACAACGTAAATGGTACTCCAAGGTAATTACAAAGATATCTTACGGTGGCTACAAGCTTGGTGCCAATTCCGCGAATATTCTGGTGCAAGATAGGACTACTGGGCAAATCAACGAAGAGAGGATGAGTGTGTATGTCAGATTAGGCATTCGTCTAATGTACAAAGGACTGAAGAGCAGGGACATGGAGAAGAAACGAAGTAAGTCCGCCTAAGGGGTCTCGCTGGCGTATTGCTGACCTTTGATAGTTCGGAAACTCTTAAAATCACTCAGCATCAAACAAGGTAAAAAATACGACGATCCAGCTTCGGCAAGATATATCCAGGGCTTTATAAACTTCCATCAGCTCGATATGAATGAGGTTCTGAAGTCCGTTAAGGAATTCAAGAACTTCAATGAATTCTTCTACAGGGAACTCAAACCAAATGCACGACCATGCTCAGCGCCTGGTAACCCGAGAATCATTGTTTCACCTGCGGACTCTCGTTGTGTGGTTTTCAACAACCTGGAGGAAGCTACGAAAATCTGGGTCAAGGGTCGGGAGTTCTCTGTTGAACGGCTACTCGGGAATGCTTATCCCCAGGATGCTAAGCGATATATCAATGGTGCCTTGGGTATTTTCCGGCTTGCGCCTCAGGATTATCACCGCTTCCACGTCCCCGTTGATGGGATAATGGATGAGCCAAAGCTGATCAGTGGCGAATACTATACGGTCAATCCTATGGCTATCCGATCTGCTCTTGATGTATACAGCGAGAATGTTAGAGTCGTCGTGCCCATCAACTCGGTGGCTCACGGCCGGGTGATGGTTATCTGTGTAGGAGCAATGATGGTTGGTAGTACAGTCATCACGAGGAAGAGGGGTGAGAGAGTTGGTAGAGCGGAAGAGCTTGGGTATTTCAAATTTGGGGGAAGTACACTCTTGGTTCTCTTCGAGCCTGGTACAATGAAGTTTGACGATGATCTTATCGAAAACTCAAAGGGAGCCTTGGAGACTTTGGTAACTATGTCCGGCAATCTTAAGATTTTCAGTGCTGACTGTCTTGTAGGTCCGCGTTGGCATGTCTGTTGGACATCATCCTGATCAATTGCAGCACACGCCCGATATGCGGAAAAAAGAGGAAAACATCACTATGGAAGAGAGGCAGGAAGCGAAGCGGAGGATAGAAGGAAGCCTAGCTCCCGAATTAGGCGGGCCTGCTTCGATGAAGTAAACTCTGAGTATATACTTCGATGCGCCTCTGATGGTTAATACGACTGGATGGCTTGACTGTTTATAGATATACCAAATAAAATTGTCAGTACAGCGTCCCCTTAGATTCGAGTCGCTGCTTGCGCGTTCTGGAGAAACATGTCGTTATTTGTAGGACATCAGGCTAGTATGAGTATTTAGCCGATTGACTGTCAAGCAGTCCTTTGATGTTAAGGAATAGAATAGACCACTTGATGATACAGCACGTTCTTGAAGCTATCGTTTGGTATCTGAGGAGGGCCAGGGAGCTTGGATAGGTAAACGCTTTTGACGCTATCCTCATTGTAGCCTAGGTTCAAGCGGCCGAGGCGCGCCCAGACAACAACATTGGAACATGCACTTTACTCCCCTCCCCCGGATATCTAATGGGGATTGCGACTGACCGTAGCTAACCTGCCCTTCGTTACAGGTATCAATATCAACTGTAATGACGCGAGTCTTGGTCGCTTGTATTTAACGAACCTCCTGGCAAAATCACTGGTAACCTCCGGAGGGCCGCATCGAACACGCGCTTGATCTTCCACCATCTTCACTGTCACTAGAGCATCAATGACCACCTACGCGACGCGCTCTCCGCTACAGCTTCTGTCTAACCCGCATATGATGAGTGAACCGCGACGGAGCTCCAGAAGACTTAGCGCAAGGCAGCCAGAGAAGGAGGACCTACATGTTGCAAACGGCGTTGGTCATGGCACAGAACGAGCAAAGGGCGGTCAGAGCAATGGAGTGGGTGGGAAACAAGGGAAGGCATCTATCAATGGTACTGGTACGAATGCGAAGGGAGGGCGAGGGAAGAGGAAAATTGGTCCGTCCACCCCCAGAGCAGGTTATCAGACTACGAGACCTTATTGGGCGCACACAGCCTCTTAATACGGGCGCTCTGCTAGTGATTGGATGGTAAAGCTAACAACATGGGCAGTCTACGACGAGGAATCTGATGGCTTCACGTTCAAGAGGGCGAAGGCCGAGCCTAAAGTACCACCAATTGAGGAGGAAAGACCGGAACCGGAACCAAGAACAGCACCTGTGAAGAAAACGCGGAAGAAATCCCCTGCTCCATCCAGCAATGTCCCTGCAGTGAAAGAAGGGGTTGAAAAGCCGCGGAGAAGAAGTGCGAGGCACAGTGGGGAACACAGTGCCCCGAGTCCACCGCCGCTTAATCCCAAGAAGAGGAGGGTGAAGGAGAAAGAGCCTGACCACGAGGCAAGGGAAAGAGAGGAAACGTCTACTACCGCACATGATCGTGAAGAACCCCAGCAAAGAACTGAGCCTGTGGAAGGATCACCGCGGGTGGAAAGGTCTCATGAAGTTACCAAGGTTTCCTTGCCATTCGCAGATACCCCGGTTATCCGCAGGAATCAAGAGATGAGAAAAGGATCCGGTGACGGGCAACGCAGGAGCAGTCTAGGCATGCGGGGGCGGAGAGCAAGTTCACTGATCGATGGCGGGAAATCCAACGGTAGGAAGCCTTTGCGAATTGGCTAGAGAAGACCGCTAACTGAGACCTAGCTTTACCGCATGATGAAGTAGAGAGTTCGGAATTTTATAAGCACATTGAAGCGAACGGACTTTCGGAACCACGGCGAATGAGGCAGCTTCTAACTTGGTGTGGGACGAGAGCTCTGGGCGACAAGCCATCGTTTTCGTCAGCAGATAGTCATGCCAGACTAGCAGGTATGTTTAGCTGCTCTAGGGCTGAGAAGCTAGATGGTAACGATAGATAGCGCGGGAGATACAGCAGCAACTGCTAAAGGATTTCTCGACAAAGTCCGAACTGTCGGACTGGTTCGGGAGGGTATGCACTACTTGTCTCTAGGAGGTGTATAGAGGGCGTTAACAATTGCACAGAAGGATTCCACCCCGCCTCCGCAACCTCCAGGGCCTAATCCCAAAAACATGTCGAATCTCGCCAAAATCCAAGACCTAGAGCAACAGATCGCCCGGTGAATACCTCTTTAACTCTCTGCTCCTGCTTCTTGAACAATTCACTAATGACACGCTATCCACAGCCTCCACACCGAACGGCAAACCTGGGAATCTCTCCTCCGCCCTCCCACCTCAGAACCCCTTCTTCCCCCTCTTCCGTCAAACAACCCCAACGTCACCTCCATCGACCCCACCCTCCTCTCATCCGAATCACAAATAGCGGCCCTCACAGCCCTCCCCTTCACTACAACCGACCTACCCGCCACTTCTTCAAAAGCCACCACTGACGACTCAAAATCTACCACCACAGCCTCTTCCACGTCCCTCCAATCAACCACCACAGCCCGCCTCTCTAAAGTCACCTCCGCCCTCGAATTCGAGATTGACAAATTCGCAGGGAACGTGCACGCGCTTTCAGCATACAAAGACGCAGCCGAGCGGGTCGCGGATGAAGTCCTGGGAATGAGCGCTGAGGCCTTGGAGGAGAGGGAGGGGGAGGGTGTCAGGAGGGCGAATGGGGGTGAGGAGGGGGTGGGCATGAGAGGCGTGTTGAGGGGCTTGAGTCGCGTCATTGAGAGGTAGAAGTGTGCAGACGGCGTGCGATTGGCGTCGGAGTGGGAGATGGGTTGCACATCCTCGAACAAAGCAACAACGGACGCAGGCGACGCATATACTCCAAACCTTTCTAATACGTTGACACGAACCGGCGTCCGGAGTCCCCTCTAGGGACCTCTTTTTTCCCGTAGTGAAGATATTTCCAACCCTCTTTGTTTTATATAACCCACGAGCCCATCCATCTAGGAATCTCCGTCATGAAGGCGTGCGTGTTTCATTTATTTACCTCATTACGAAAAGCCGCACGTTATGTACTCAAAGCAGCGCTGCCTTTTTTTTCTCGCTCAAGAGAAGAAAGAAAGAAGAAAGAACCCCCGTTGAAAATGACCGTTTTGCCCCTAACCCCCGTCTTTATATAATTTAACGCTTGTTTTCCCATTTTCGGCAACCGCTATTCCTTTTTTCTTCTCAAAAACCAACCAACTAGGATTTACTGTTTGGGTGCATGTGTGTATGTATGTATGCACACACGCCCTTTTTGCGATTACGAATATTTACCTCCTCCTCCTCCTCCTCCTCCTCCTCCTGGTGACGATTTGGGAGGGTGGGGGGGACGTCATTGTTGCTGCTGCTGGGTTTTTAGGGTAATTCGATTCGATTCGATTCGATGTCTCTCTCGTTTTGGTTCTCTTTTTCGTGTGCATGCAGTGTCGTCCGCTTTTTCTTGTCTCATGCCTTCTCTCTCTGTCTTGTATATCTCACCTTTTGTCTCTCTCTCTCTCTTACATAGCATCCCACAACCACAACCACCACCACCACCGAGGTCAGTTTCCACCTCTCCCCCCCGTTCCCAGTTCGGTTCTGGCCCGCCCTTGTCCTTCCCTGTTTTTTTTGACGCAGCTAAAACGATGATGGTGATGGTGAGGTTTTGGTTTTTTAATGGTTGTGCGTGGATGGGTTGGGGGTGGGTGGGGATTGCATAGATTCATGCTCCGCTCTGCCCTCCCCCCCCCGGGCACATCCGGGCCCGTTGGTGCCCTCGTCGTATAGAAAACACAGCCCTCTTTTCGGTAAATGGTCTTTTGGATCTCTGATGGGCTGGTAGCTATCGCTCTGCCTCCAGACGTGCGGGGGTGAGCTTTGTTTGTGATTTTTTGTGTAGGAGGTTGTTTTTTTGGATGGGAATGCGGTTGCTGGGGAGAGAGAGAGGTGGTGGTGGTGGGTGGATCTTTTGGATTTTATATAATTTATACTTTCGGATCTTTCATTCTATTGCCCGCCCTCACCTTTCTTTATTTGTTTTTTAAATTAAATTGCCCGGTTCCCAGGTACAGAAGGGTTTGGGGGGTTTTCCTTGGTGTATGTAGGTGGCCTGGTTTGATCTTTCGAGGGTGAGAAATGAGGTAAGAGGCGTGCGTGCAGGAAGTCGATTGGGCGGGTTGTTGGGGGGGGGGGCGGGGGGGCGATGAGAGTCGGTGGATTGGAAGTATGCTTGAGGGATAGAGGTTCGAGGGCACGAAGGGATGGATAGGTCGAGCTCGACATCTCATTCTTCCCTGTGCAAAAGCCGAAAACTCCCACCCTCCCCCCGAAACCCCATCCATCTCCAAGAACGCCACTGTATATATATCAAAGATCCGAAACCGTCCTTATTCCTTTCCTCCCCCCCCAAAAAGCTTCGCCGACGTGGAACGCGCAGACAAGGGAGAAGAGGGATACCGCGAGCTGAACCGGGGTATTTCGCATGATTGTTGTTGTTGTAAAAAGATTGAAGAGGAGAGAGGAGAGTTAGCTGGCGTGTTGGCAATCAAAGCGCTCCCGTACTACTGTACTCCACTCCACTTCATTTTTTTGAACACCTACACTGGTAGCATAAGCCTGCTTCACCTATCAGCGAGGGCAGCTCATGGTCGGAATTCGTTGATGGAGGGCAGCAACACTACGGATTCTGGACTTTAGGCTCCAACGATCGTCGAAGACGTGAATGATGGGTTATGAGATGGAGGGTTCGTTGTCGGATGGGATGGTTTTTTCGAACGGTATGATTCGGACTCTTGAACCGTGAGTATGAATGGGGTGGGGCTTGGGTTTTGGAGTATTAGGATTGTGGGTTTGCGTAGGTAGGTCGGGTGGAGGAGGAGAAGGGGGTTGTGGAGGGACTGGTGGTGATTGTGGTTTTGGAGGGGCCGGGAGAGGGATCAACTGGACAAGTGAGCATAGGATAGATCATTTGTGAACGTAGGGTTCATGTGTGCTTTTGTGATAGCAACGGGCGAAGAAAAGGGGGTTTGAAAGTTCCTGTCTTGGTATTTCAGTATTCTATGCTTCTTCTTGTTGCTTGAGAAGGCAGGGCGTCATGTTCAGCAATATTCATTTCTTATTTTCGTATTCGGTAGGATGTGGATCAGTCAGCTGAAGCAGGCTTCAGAGCGTATACAAGATAGGCGATGGCATTATCATTAGAGCATATGCGTTGGAGAGCAATGATATGAGAGGTATGAGGTATATTGATAGGCCGTGAACATGGTTGCAGGGCTGGATTTTCAGGGGGTCTGGAAAGGTTGAGAGCTATAGACTGTGTGAGAACATGAAGAGGAGCAGCAGACAGGAGGCCTAGGCGGGTTTCTGGAAGAGGAAGAGATTGGAAGGAGAATCTGAAAAGATTCTGCCATGGATACAGAGTGTATACAGTTGAGCCGGTCATCGTTCTCGTGGTGTTTCCTGAACTAGGACACAACCTTGTTCGAGTCTCCGGGACTTTGGTTCCAAATCATCCCTTTGTCGACCCATAGGATATCTCCGAGGGAAAAGGGGCACGCAAAACACTAAAGGTGCAATGACACAAGAAGAGCAGTATTCAGAAGGGGTAGGCTTACGCGGCACCAAGCACAAGAGGTCGCAGAAAGGAGAGTCTATTTCTGTATATTCTAAACAGATGTCCAACCTGAATCCTAATCGGGGGCCAGATATATTAAAATGAAGAGCTGCAACTCGTAGAGAACTTCCCTCTCGGCAGTAGACTCGGATCGAACTGCTGGTTCTTACGCTGTTTTGTAGATCATGCTGGAAAGTTGTTGGGCAAGCCTTAGCGGAGGCAGGTCCGGCGTAGAGTTAGTTTGTGTTCGGGCCATTAAGAAGTGAGATCGATGATGTTCAGTGCGCGTGGTTCGTATTTCAGCACCGAGATATTAATTATGAAAGCGGAGCGGAGTGGGCAGAGAAGGCTCCACGGGACTACTCCGTATTCTATATTCACCAATGACCGAAACGAATGACCAATGGTTGGAATCGCTCGACATTGTTTATTTCAGCTTGTTTAGTCCCGCTCCCTGGATGGGACTGGCGCATCGATGAAATAGATTGCTCGCTTGAGTTCGGACCTTCTCCAGGCAGCCACTAAATATGGTGAGGATATCTCGGATTGAGTTGTTTACGGATCTCTCAATGCCATTGTCACTACTTGGCACTTTCTTACATGCAGCTACTGCTACTTACTGTACGGTAGTCGGATACGACGGATGGCCTTCCCGCTCTCCTCGGTTGGGGGAAAGCAAATCCCGCTTCTCTGGCCGGCGACGACTGGCCACGGTGGCCACATCCGAATATCCCACGCTTGAAAACATTTCAATCAAGATCGAGATCTATATCGGAACGGTAAACCCGTTCTGCAGGTGCTGCAGGACCAATAACCGTTCGACCCGACGATGCCCCCATATTCATTTGCTGAAAAGGGGAATGTTAATGCGCAAAGTCAAACTGCTCCGGTAGAAGGGGGGGGTGCAACGGCGACAGGAATCAGGGAAAGTGATGTCCAAGCGCAGCGATGCAGTGACAGCACAGTGGTGGCGCGTCGGTTGGGGATGAGGATCAAGGGGGGGATGATAGCGACGGGTAGAGAGATTCCTGCAGCTTTGACAGCTGCATCTGCACGTATGCGGCGTGGGGTGATTGCCAGAAGGGATGGAAAGGAACGAACAAATTGGATTGGCGTCCCCCCACATTGGATCGAGATGCGCATCAGCTGCAGCTGCGCAAGGCCGAAAGAGAGGCATGCATACCTATGTGTCTAAATCACTGGCCATACCTACAGTGCTGGTCATGCAGGACCAAGGCATGCTTGACAAGTAAAAGTGTAGATCTGCGATTGGCCGTCCAACCCACTGCGCTTGAAGAGAGCCGAAAATGCGTTCTGGTGGAACGGCAAATTGCACGAGCATGAACACTGCGCTGCCGCCGATGACCTTGGAACTTTCTTCTGTCAAAGCTGCAGCAGGGCGAGGGTGGGTGATCTCGTGGCAGGCCCACACCGAAAAAAGTGGGATTTTTACCATATCCCTCCAGGAATCAGTACTCTCAAAGTTACAACATAATAACCGTCTTTAACACGCTTAGATATCACTAATAAACGTTCTATACATCTACATTCAGACCATTAGATAATTAGACAATTAGACATTCCCTCTGGCACAAGTATGAAAGTCGACTACGAGAGAGTGAAAAGGAGGCGGCAAGCTTCTCGCTAAAATCCCCAATGATTCTTTGAGTGCGCCTGATGGTTAGTAGTATCCATGATGGTGGATGAGATTTCTGTGACATATCGGAACCACGATGCGCATCGCAACAACCCCCAGGGTCTATCGAACTTTAATAAACCGTTGAGTGGATTTTGGATTTTCACTTTCACATTTCGCGGTTTCTATTCAGTCAGGGTGCATATCCTGGCGCCACGCTTGACCGTTATGGGATTCTCGTGTGAAAATGGGTGCAGCAAGCCACAGCCCACACGTCAAGAGCCTGATTCCGTTGTATCTGCGCTGATCAGGGGAAATGAAGCCTATCATTGCCATCCTGAGCACTTGAGGCTGCCCGAAAGAGATTGCCTTTCGATGGCGTGATGGTTGGGGCGTCCCTAAAGTCAGGTAGAGCGAAAGAGCTGTCACGAGCAGAAGCTTAAAACGACCCCTCCACCCTTTTCTCCCCCAAGGGTAAGCCATCGCAGCGTCGGGTACGGAGAGCGGGAATTAGTGGTGGTGGTGGTGGTGGTGGTGGTGGTGGTGGTGGTGGGATGGTCTGTTCTCTGCTAGTAGTATCAGTCTGTGCCGTAGTTTTGGGGAGTCGCATGCAAATAATAATTAATAATTAATAACAACAATATTAATGATTTCGAATCGCCTTATTGTCACTGCCTATTTCGATCAAATATCGAGTGGTCCAAGGTACCATACTATGATACTCTTTTACTATTTTACTGAGCCGTACTGTGTCGTAGGAAGATGCCGTCGCTGAAGATCGGGAGGCAACGATATTGGATCATCGTTGGAATCGGTTGTGCTTGGCCTATTACTCTACAGTAGTGCAGCTGCTACACGCTAGGTGTTTGTTGATGCCCAAATATCCGCGGTCCACAAATGATTTTCCTGTATCGACTACCTAAATTACAGCTGTTTGCGAATATGAGATCAAATAATGATGGTTCTGAACAGCCCGGCGCCTACCTTAGTTTAATGCCGATCAAAAGATCTGAGAGCAGAATCCATCCATGCGCTAGTGACCGGCAAGTTGCTCTGCGCTTTAGCGGACGGCTGAGGTAGGTAAGGTAGGGGAGTTAGGTTTAAGCCACAGATCAGAGATCGACATGCGATCTCTTCATCTGAGACATCATCCCTGTCATGAATCGGATTACCAAATCTAAACCTCCCGATAGATTTCCTGTCACCTGATGTTTACATTACCTTACTTCGTATTCCAAAAATACCCTCATATCAAAAATCCAAGAGTAACGACTGGAGCCATGCTGGAAATGCGCTCAGGAGTATATCGACTTCTCCCGAACATTCTAATTTCTCAGATGGACCGATAGCTGTCATCTGACTGCTTTCCGGCTACGTCCAGCAGTACGATACCTTAGTTGTGCCAGCTCCGGCACAGAGGGTCAAATCCATTTCACGTGGTTGGAAACAAAGGTACGGCCTCCTGCATCCTTATCTGCGGCAATGACAGCTTCAGACACGATGCTCCAGTATACTGTATGTGCAGCAAGTGACGCACGAAGCTCGTGACCATGGGAATCCTAAACAAGAACAATGCTCCACTGCATGCAATTGCAATACAAATCATACGACTGCAATGTCGCAAAAAAGGTCGTTTCACAACTTGTTCCAACACGATAAACCGAATGGGTTGTTGCGCAAACCCTCGCCGACACTGCCTCAAAGTATCAGCGGCCTGCCGGCGTAGACCCAAGGCGCCGGGATCTTGAAGGGATCAATATATTGCACCAAAGAACCCACCACCAACTAACTGGGTGGAACATTCCGAAAGGTGTCAGGTCGATCGACGGTGAATTGCCAGTTTACAAAGTTTCAACGGAGTAGTACTAGTAGTGTCTCTTAGTAGATAGTCGAAGCTTACCTTACCGATGGGTATCCCCCAAACCACATGCTACCATGCCCGACTTTGTGGCAACGCCAAGCGACTACCCGTTGGTACAGAGGCTAAGGTTGTCTTCGGAGACCTGAGGGGGCATGAAGCTGTTACCGCCAACAAAAATAAAATACCAGTAGATTTTTCATGGATATGACCAAATTATTCATTACAATTCACCAATTCACCAGCTCACCAGCTGTACTATTCATCGCCACCGTCTCGATCGCATTGCAGCCTCTGTTTTTCGGATTGGGTTCCCCCAACTTGCATGGAAGTCTCGAAAAAGGCCATAATTACGCGCACCAAAGTTTGGCCGCTTCTAAGACGCTTGTGACTGCTGTTTTCTCTCAAGTTCTCCTCCATTAGGAAACCTGTCCGCGATGCATCTCCTGTGCAAGCGAAAGCAGAAGTTGAGGCATCCAAGTATCTGCCTTACTTTGCATCGCGAGTATAATGTACATCTGTGAGCTGCAATTGAGATGAAAAACTTTTAAGGTTGTGGGAAAAACCAATTGATAAAGTGTTCAGATCGGCCGATAGAATTCAAGATGGTGAAACAAGATCCACTAGATACTTTACGGTACAGCTAGATTAGTGGATGGGACGAATAAATGATGATGATGATGATAGTGATGATGATGATGATGATGATGATGTTGTTAATGATGAAGAAAGGCTTGTTTGCCCACCATACAGTGTACGTAGAGGTGAAAAGGCTACCTTGACATACTTTAGGGTTATGCCACCAAAAAGCAGTGGTGGATGGGAGGTGTCTCTGTAAGGTAAGGTAGTAGTAAGGTATGGTAGTCAGTATTCCGTACCGGTAGTGCAAGAAAGCGCCCTGCTCGGAAGATCAATGATTCAGTGCGATCCAACCAACCCCCATGAACCATGTCGGAGGAGCACCCCTGTCCAATGATGACCTAAACGCTCTCGCGTTTTCAATCTCCGATCTGTCTATCTGCCAAGCATTTCGGCGGTTTAAGGTCGTTGCGGATACGTACCAACGAACCCTACCTTACACAGTAAAGCACCCCACTAGTCCCTACTACATACTCCGTAGCGTCACTGCTGTACCTTCCCTACCGTCTTCTGCGTTAGAATCTAATCCCAGCAATCTGTGCAGGCATCTCCTGTCAATTAGTGTACGCCATCGTATCGATCTCTCGCCATCCTCCGCTTCCACCCTCTTGCAGTCTGCACACCCCCCATCTCGGTATCCGAGGGAAAAGATTTCAGAAACCTCTCAGTCTTGTATCGCGACAACTACGTTCACAAGCAAGCCTTGTCGTCAACGCAATTAATATCACCGATTCCTTTTCTAGGTAACGAGCAGTTTCCGCCGTCCTGGTTTAGACATCGTTCCTCCGCCTTGGATCCGGTCGTCCCACACTTCGCACTCGCCTGTCACTGTCAACCAACCTCACGGATCCAACCCAGAAATTCTACAGAGGAGTTGATTACGCAGTCGGAGCATCTGATAAAGTCGAGGCTGCGCACAATCTCACCGCAAATTATCCGTTGGACGGCACCTGGTCGACATTGTAACGGCAAGGCCCGCACGATAATTGTTCGTCTGAGGTTGCGGCAAGCGACAGTCGTATAAACACGATACAAGATCGTAAAGCCCGAGGGATGTTGGCGGCGGAGCATTGATAGCAAAGCGTTTCATCAATCTTCTACATCGCTCGGGAATGGCAATGGCAGACGCAATCAGGCAAAGGTGGGTTTCGTCACAGATCGTCAACAGGCTTCTTTCGGGCGAGTGTAATTAATCGGCTTCAGCAGTACTTTGCCATCGATCGGTTACCTAGATTTGGACAAGATCAAGAGGGAAAGTCTGATTTACAGCCAAAGCCTCCCGGTTTCAGCGGCCCTGAACATGTCAGCTCCACCTCTCGCCAGCCCGACAAATATGTACTCTGGCCCGCCACCTCCATACTCATATCAGTCTACCACTGCCAACTCAGTGGCCGCTCTTAATGCCTACATATCTCCGCCAGATTCTCGCCGAACTTCTGGTGACGAGAAAGAGCCACCGCTACCGCATCATCAGTCACTACCTTCAATACACGAAGCTCTTGGTACCGAGCAACATCTCTCAATCCCTTCATTATTATCCAAGGCTGGGCCCCCAGCAACATCGAACCCCACCCCTCAGCAAAGTTCCACCACTGCTGCCCCTCGATCACATCTAGAAACGTCGTCGATAGCAGCTCCGAATTCGTCAACCCACGCTCACTCTCCGATTCATCCCTCTCATGATTCTTTTGAAAAATCGCGACCACAATATTCTTCGTATCTCCAAATCGACCCTGGCTCCGCACGGTTTTCGGCCATAAATTCCCAAGAATCTAATTATATGTCGACACAACCATCGCGAACAGGGCCGAGCCCTGTGAATTCATTCAGACAGCCGATGCAGTCCTGGCCAAGACATCAATCACCTATGCATGATCAACTGCCACGCCCCTCTACCCACACGAACTCCCAATATGGCTGCCCCCCATACCAATCTACGCACACCTCATACGCTCCACAAACACCTCGCCTAGCCTCATATGAACATGCATCGGTACCACACCCAAGTTGGCGTTGCGCCGGATCTGAGATTGACCGGGCGGAAGAAACAAGGAGGGCCGCCGTCAAGCAAAGTCCTGTGCCACAGGCTTTTGGAGAAACAGTGAAGAGGCATCTAGATATCTTTGAACTCGAGACTTCCCTCAACGAGGTGTGTACTTCATGGTATATTTTTCATCCCATCTAACATGTTTTCTAGATCGCTGAAGGTAGTGGTCGTGCCCTGGAGTTCTCCCGGCTATACGGATCTCGCGCGCATCAAACACAACGATCTGGCCCAGTACCTGGCTCAGTCCCTACAATCGCCGAATGTGACGAAATGATTCGACAGCAAGAAAAGGTCTTAAACTCCGTTGCTCGTATACGAGAAGTCATCGTCACGCAGCAAGCAGCTCTGGCAGAGCAGCGGAGTTATGACTACGCTCATAAGCCGGGCAGTGAAGTGGATGAAGACGGGAGCATGTATCAAGACAAGCTGGACGGGTCGGGAGGTTTTGCAGGGTCAGATACGAAGAAGAAACGAGGAGTATGTCCCATTCTCTCAATCTCGAGTCTGTATGCTTACGATTTCAAGCAGAGAGCCGCGCCTCCTGGACGATGCCATAGTTGTAACAGAGCCGAAACACCAGAATGGCGGCGCGGTCCCGATGGCGCTCGGACATTGTGCAACGCTTGCGGGTTGCGTACGTACTGCTCTTGGAAGTTTTAATTGTTCCACGACTCACAAGAAGTTAGATTATGCGAAATTAACTCGCAAAATGGGATCCAAGGCGTCTTCAACCAGCTCGAACTTGCGACCAAAAGAAATGGACCTGAGTTCGCCTCACTAATATAATTCCTTTCCTCTGATATACTCACCACCACGTTTACGGCCTTTACACGTGGAAAATTCATTTTATTTATATGGGATCTGCCTCTGAGCGGCGTCGGACAACATTCGCATGAAATGACAACCGGGAAATGTCTCTTTCAGGGGACTATGCAGGAGCGCCGGTGTTATTTGGACAATGACGAAACGACAAACCGTATAGTTTGGCTTTTTCTGCCCACGGAGTCTTTTCCATTTTTCTAGTGTATGGCTTTCTGCCTTGCCTGTACACTCCCATCTTTCTTTTGCAAAAAATCCTGCTTCACCGTCATCTTTTTTCATGTAATGATGTTTTTACGCGAAGATACCAGCCTTATTAGAGGCCCGCTTGCTCTTCGTAGGTGTACATCTGCCCTGTCTTATTAGAGGCATATATCTACGATTTATGGGGGTGTTTGTGGGGGCGATCAACTACCTTTGGGATCTGCTGGCTTCTCTTCTACGATTCTGGGCGATTGGAGTGCTTTGGATGGCACTTTTGAGAGTCAATAAGGGGGAAGCTGCTGATGAGGGTCGATGTGTTTTGAGCGGGGGTGGCGCTTGAGAAAGAATAGCTTGTGCTTAGAATAGAAATGACCTCTGTGATCTCTCACTTGTATGTTTTTTCGTGTCTTTGAACAAAACTTCCCTACCACCCAAAATAACCCTGTCGTCGTCGTCGTCGTCGTCAATTCTCTCATCTCGAGCCCTTCCCTTTTACACATGTGCTCATCTCAACGACGCTGCAACCTAGCGACATTGGTTCGTGCAAGTACAGTACCCCTAAAAAATCCATGAAATCCAGAGATTCGTCATCTCAATTAACGGTTTACGGACCTTTTTCTTCTTCTTTTTTCCCCCCCTTGGATATGTAATCGGTGGTGGTGCCAAGGAAAGTCGGGGGAAGTCGTGCTTTTCTTTTCACTTTTGGATTGACTCGAGGTTTGAAAGCCTATCTATCCTCATCAATCTCTTCGCACCACAGAAAAAAAAAGTTATTGCCATTTCTAAAAAAAAAAAAAAAAAAAAAAAAAAGGGGAGGGGGGAGATATGTGTATGAGTTCCACCGGCGCCTTCCCCACTCGCACTTTCCCCTATCTATCTACTGTATCCCTATCTTAGCCTTTACATTCCTTTCCTCTTTCCTCTTTCCTCTCCTAATAGGGGGGTGATTGCGTGCCTTTTTTGTTCTGCCCATGTTTTGGTTTTTGGGTACTGGTCTGGTCTGTTTGTTTGGGGTTTGTTGGTGGGATGGGGTGGGATTGGGGGGGCGCTGTTTGTTGAATAGAGGGATTGGGAAGGTGGTAGGATGGTTGTTTATGGGAGGGGAGTGGGATGGGGGGGGATGGCGGGATTGGCGAGTGTGAGAGGGGCGGGGTGGGATATGTAATGACATTGCCCTTTTGTTTTTTCCAACATTCGATTCTTTTGATATTTTTATTTCGGTGTGATAATACAAAGCATCATAGCCCCAGCCCAGCCCTATGAAACCCCGGTCACTTTTCCCCTACATTAAACATTTCCCATTGAAAAACTATCCAAAACACACTTCTTACTACGGAGAACTTTCGTGAATTAAAGAAACTCTCTTGCCCATCTCAATCTACTCCCATCTCCGTCATTCTCCAACCAACCCAACCCAACCCCCCCCCCTTGGATTACTCCATTCTCAACATCACACCAATCGCCTAATTCCCTTCCTCCCCCCCCTTCCATCTTCAATTACTTTGTTCAGTGCAGAATGTATACGCCCATTACCCGACTCAGGCGGGATTTATTACTCTTGCTACCGCTCTTCTAGCGCCTGGCAGGGTGGTTTGCCTTTTGTCTGGCAAAAAACGGTGGGCGTGAGGGGATGGAGGGGGGGATGGATTTGGGTGTGAGAGTGAAGGGTTGGGTGGGTTGGGTATTTGGGGGGTTTAGGTGATGGATGTGGGGGAATGGAGGAATGCTACTGATGTACAGATAGTTTTCGTTTTCGTTTTGGTGGGGCATTGGTGTTTAGGTTGTATGTGTGAAGGAGGAGTGGGATGGGTATTGATGGCTTTGGAGATGTGCGGGGAGGAGTGGTAGCTTGGCTTGCAAGGCCGGGGGTGGGAAGGGAGGGGGCGGTGGGGTGGAAGGAATGGGGTTAAGGGGGAATGGGTGTGAGGGTGAGGGGTAGGGGTGGGAAGGGTTTGTGTCTGCCGGGGCAGAAGATGGATATTTGAGTTTGAAACGCGGATGCACAGAGAAGCAATGGGTGTGATTGCAGTTGGTAGGCGAACGAGGCTTTTGATTTAAGAGGTCGATTGGACGTGTTTGGGATATAGGTGAGGAGCTGAGCCAGAGAATGAGTGTGCTTCCAACTTTAGACGATGGCAGTGTTATCGAGGCGCCTGGGTCCGGGTTTAGATACTAGTTACGTCCAGCGGTTGCTTGAATACCGGACGGACATGCCGAGAGACGACAGGTGTTTATGCGGTAAGAACCAGACTGAAGAGCAGTGGCGGCTTGCGGTGAAGAGCATCGGAAGTGGAATTGCCAGACTGATATCTCTGTGTATGGTCGAGTATGGTTTAAGTTGCCGTGCAAGCGTAACGGTATGTTTCATCTGTAAGCTGCGTATACCGGGAGAATTCACAATCACATTGTGGTATGCAGAAGCGGGCAAAATATCTAGTTATGCTTCGGAAGAGGAGGTGGCTGTAACGCGGTGGGTATACTTGCATTGTGATATACTCAAGTAATTGAGGGATCCTATAGATGAAGATGCGGATGCGGATGCGGAGATTCAGTGTAAATGCTTGGAGTCGAGGTGCATATGCTGGAAGATTGACAGATGTGCTGGCGGTAGATGGAAAGGAGGAGAAACGCTAGAGTCAAAAGGTATTCATGTCCGTTGTGACAGGCATGCTTGTGGTATGTCTATGCGAAGAAAAAGGCAAAGTAAGCCTTGTATGTGGACGGTCAGGAGGCGTGATGAAAGTGCATGTGGAGGGTGCTTGCGGCAGCGAAGTTTGATAAATAGACGCAGACCGTTCACATTAGAAAAAGTCCGAGGTTCTAGCAAAGATCCCCAGATATGACAGGTTCGTTACTCCGGGATTGCAGCTGCCTGCATGAAATTGGCCAAGAAGACTTTGGCTAGCTCCTACTGCAGAAGATAAGTTGAACACGCCCCCTCTATATGAGGAGAAAGGAAGCCGGTCTGTCGCTCTGATACGATGGGTTAATGCTTCTGGGTCGCTAACCAGCTACTTCTCCTACCCGGGTTGTCGAGTTTGCGTAATGTGTAAGAGCACGCAGGAGTAGACGATAACTGACCTTTGAGGTGGGGAACCAGACCGTGGCAGAAAGGAGCAGAGAAAAGATTGGACGGAGAGGAGTAGAAAACTCTCATAAGTGAGGTCCGGACGCAACGAGTGATGATCGGGCAACACAACGGCAAACCTACACCGGCGGCAGGTGGCCGAGAGACCAATTGATTCTTATTTGGAGCACCTACTACACGTTGTGTTCGCAGGCCTGCAATCGATTTGGGTGCTTTGTGGGCCAGATTGATCCCGAAGATCACAAAGGCTGTACCAAACGCATCGGCTCGCAGATCGGGCTGTGTGTCCATGACCCGCATGGACAGTGCGTTAAAGTCGTTCCGGATGCGGTTACCTACTGAGATCAAGATCTTTGGCCAGTGTAGCTATACATGTATGCCGGGAAAATTGACAGCTGACCAGAAATATGGGAAGGCAGGAGACAAGGAGGAACTAAGGTTCTGTCAGCGTGCCTGTTTGGGGATTTTAGTCCGAACTGTACTTGCAGGGTTGGTTCGGGTGCGAGGCTTGCGAATGGTACGGTAGGGGCTGGCAAGCTGGTAGCGAATAGGTGGATGAGAGGCCAACGCCTGCAGTGAGATGGCGAAGTGCATGGCCTGTCAGAATAGTTGGGTTAAAGAAGTCGATTACATTCGGATGTTCCGTCCGCGATGAGCCGCCAACCTGTTAATTGGTAAGATTGTGTCAAATATGCATCGAAACTCCAGGCGGAAGCATGAACCACCTGAACCACCATTGTTGACATGGGGCTGGAAATTCATGGTTATAATTCCTCCCGCTCGGAAGACTCAATAACTAGCACAAGGTCATAGACGTGATTTGACAGGTGCGGAGTGTACCAAGACGCGCAGCAAGACGATAATCTCATTGAGTAGGTCCCCGCCTTCACATGATCATCTTCGAAGATTCTCGCGACCGATATATAGACATTATAGAATAGAATGATAAAGGTATCGCCGATACAATGCTTCCAGAAGGGTATAATGCTATCAAAATCCAACAAGTAAAGTATAACGAGAGTATTAGAATAGATCTTAGAGATTAAATAATCAAATCACATCATCATCAACCGAGTAGTCCTCCGCTCTGGGTGTCTACGCCCAGGTCCTAGCATGGAGGTCTGTTGTGCAGCGCGGTAGGCATGTTGCTCGCAATAAGTCCTGCCGTTCATTTCAAAGTAATCATCACGAAGTATCTTATGGCAGTCCTGAGCTGACAGTTAGTATGCGTGTCCTTTTTCCCTCCTAGTTGCTTCAACTTACTTGACAGGTGAAGCAGTGTGGGTGGCATTTCTGCTTCACATCCGTTTCAACGTACTGCCCTTCGATACCTCGGTCGCAGTGCTTGCACAACGAGCCATTAAGCTGATGATAGTGTCTGTTGCAATAAGGGTGATTGCCAAGAACGTAAAAGTCTGCCGTAGGGAAAGGAGCCCTGCAAGTCTTGCAGACAAAGCAATCCCGGTGATAGCGTCCCGAGAGCTGACCGTCCTTTGAACTGACGGACTTTCCCTTGATGAGCTCTCCACATCCTCTGCAATTGCCTTTGTTGGCAGTCGTAGGTCTTCGCGCTGGAGACAAAGGAGCACGAGACTGGGCTGGTGGTGCGGGAGACACTTGGAGGTTACCAGAATTTAGAGGGGGCTCAGGGAGAAAGGACTCTTGTGGCGATCCAATAGGAGGACGTCCACTCTGGATTGCTGGATCGGTGCGCACATCTGGTGCGAGCAGCGCTGGCTCGCGTCGTGGTGGAGAATCCATTGGCCTGGAGTACATCGGTCTGCTGAAACTTGGAGGTGGACCACGGCGTCTCGATGTTGGCTCCTCAGCCGCCGGCGTTATACTCATACTATTCTGGAACCCTTCCATTATACCTGTGCCCTGGTGTATGTCAGATGATCGTCGCTTTGCTTGTTGTGGTGAACTCGGCAGCGGAGGTGTAGACCGTGAGCTGCCACTCTTGGCATCTGAACCAGAAGACTCATTGGATGAAGTTGATTCAGTTGGCGTATGATATGGATTCCCTATACTAAATTCTTGTGCGCGAGTGGGTAAGGGTAGCGGGGGTGCAACTTCAGGTCGTTGATCACTCCTTGTTCCCGTCCTACTTGTGCTCCGAGAAGATCCCAGTTCTCTTTTCTCTGGGGCAACGGAGTTCGCTCTGCCTCTCATTGATCGGTTGGGCTTGAAAAAACTTGTACTTCCTATCTCCTCAAGTGGCCTATTAGCAGCAGCTACAGAAGGCGTAACCTTGTGAGAAACGAGTGTAGGTTCGGAGGGTCTTCTTCCTTTGATAGACATAGAGGAATCCGCAGTGTAGCGAGTACGCTCGTCCGTCGGATAAGTCTGCGATCGGATTACAGGACGGTCTTGTTGTAAATTTTCGTTAGGAGAGACTGGATCTTCGTAACCGGTGGAGGGTCTGCGGAGCATGGGAAGAGCAGGTACAGCTGGCATATCAAACCTACCTCGGTCTATAGTGCTTCGGGGACCTCCTGATATGCTCGATAGCGATGGGTTCCGGGTATAGTTCGAACTCGAGGTTGATGGCCGCTGGACATGGGCTTTCCCACCAGCACTTGACGAGCGCGTGTAGTCCTCACTACTGCTCATAGTTACTGTCCTCTTGAGTCCTGGATGGCGATGTTCTCCCTTATCCCTCACGTTAAAAGGTCCTGGTGCAATCGTGTTCATCCTTTGTAAGACGCTACCCCCTCCATTCCCTCGAGGACTGAAGGGCGCAAATGTAGCACTCGACTCCGCTTGCGTATTTGAATTGTCGCTGCCGGGTGTAAATGGACGTTTTATCTCTGACGGCGTGGTTGGGGTAGCGCTGCGTGGTTTTGACATGGGGAAGGGCGGGAAAGCACAATCCTGAGGTAGCGAAATGTCCGGGGATGTCGGCCTTGATGGGAGTGGGGATGTCGCACTCCTGGGTAGCGACCGATAAGTGGACCTAGGGCCATTTCCGTACGGGCCTGGAGAGGCGCTGCGCGAGTGACTGGAGCTACTCCTGGGTGAGAATTGATTTGGAGGACGCAATGGATGTTCATTGTCTGCTGCAGTCAGCTTAGGTTCTCGATCTTTACAATATCGGTTTCACATACTGCCAACCGATGCATTGATCCGGGACGGTCGAGGTATTTTGCGAGACTTCAATAGTGCTGGGCCGTTTGGAGGATTTGAAGCGGGCGGTGCGAACGGGCTATGTAGGGCTTGGAACCGGGAATCGGGAAGAGGAGGTACTGCCATGTCGTCTCAGCGCCATTCAAGGGACGAGGAAATTATTGAACACGGGGCATACCGTTCGAGCAGACGTGATCCCCCATTAGCGATATCTCGATAGAAGCATTACAGTTCGAACATTTGATAGACGGCAAGAAGCCCGACGATCGTGCTGCTGAGTCCATGATGACTGCCCTCGCCCTTCCGTACTCTTCACAGTCCAAAGGTTCCGGTCCAGAAGTGAGGACATGCAGCAATGCAGCAATCCGTGTTTATTCCGCGTTTATCCCGACTTCCATGCGAACCTCGAGTTCATCTCACCAGGCACGCGCTACTAACGAAAGAGCGCAAAGTCCACGCAGAACAGATGAGATGTATATGGACAGCTGCAGACGCCGGAGTTCGTAGATTTGTGTCGTTGATCGCTCATTCGACAACTACCGCCGTGGGAAATGAGGTCAAGCTTTACACCCCTGATTCGAGCAACGCAGGGATTGGCCAGGACTAGTACTCCGCACGGTGTGATCGATTGTGATAATTAGATCAAGTCAACCAGGACTATATCAACCAATTATCCATATTATTCAGTTGTCGCCCTCGTACGAAGATGATGATGGCATGAGGGTGTGAGGGTGTGAGGGTGTGAATAAAGGTGGGAAAATCTACGAAACCTTCGTTGTCAAGCCCCTCCGATTCTGATACACGTCGACCAAAATGCGAAGCCAGTAATATTGGTGCCAAGCATGCAACTCCACGGTAAGGTAAGGTAAGTTACCTAGGTAGCTCTAAGGTTGGTAGGGTAGGGTACTTTTACTCCGTATTTTTTAGTCCTTAGAATACATGCCCAATGGAATTCAATTGGTACCACCAGATCTGCTCATCCGCAATCGGACGTCCTTGACAAGCCAAAAGCCACCGCGATAACTGTCGAATGTTTTTTATGCAACACAAGTTCGTCCACGATTGAATGGGTCTCATCCCCCACTGCCACAATGAGATCTGTAGACCTTGCGTTTTGCTGTTGTTGAATTCCTCTCGTGACTGCAGATCATAGGTACTGTGTACTTGAGGTGTCATCTAACAAGATGCAGGGTTCAACAAGTCGCAAGAAACGTTCTAGCCCGGAAAAGTAACTTCCCCTGGCGATCATTTGACTTTGCCCTAACCACCGATGCCCTAATTCAAACCAATTCCGGCACTTGATTTGGTACAAACCACGGTTACTTCCCCTTTCCAGAACACCATGGAGAATGAAAGTGCCCGCACCTGCAATCTGACTGAAGAAGTCCACGTCCACGGCGTGCACTTCAATTACCTAGTTGTAAGGTATTGTTACAGTAGTAGTGATTGACTGATAAGGTACGGTATCTTAGCATGATATCGCTAGCTTGCCCTCGATTTTGTGGGGTGATTGCGGATACCGGAGGCAGATTAGGGTATAAACATCTCGAGTGGGGGCTTTTCTCTCCACGAACCAACAGCAAATTCAAACACCAGAACTCATCAACCAAAAGTTCTCACCACTGCCTCCAAGTCGGGTTACACCCTGCATGTATTCGAACACTCTCAATTCGTAGGTTAAGCTGAGCTTACCATGATAGCGAGCAATGCGAGATTTGCGAACATCAAAAGCCATGGAAATAAGTCAACATACGCTGATAGGTAATTACAGTGTTCACCACCCTTACAATCACGGACGTAAATCATCTTCTGGTGGTGATTCGAGTAGTTTTCCAAAGACCAGATAAGAACAACGTCCGAGATCCCTAAATCACTGGATCGATCTGAATCAATTATAATCATTTATGATGGCTCCTCATGCAGAAGGCCCTAATGGCTCCGTGAATGGTTCCGGTTACGCAAGTATCAACGGCGACAACAAGGGCATGTTCACTGTGGATTCTCCCAACGTTGTCTACACGGAAAATGAGATCAAGACCAAGTACACCTACCGTACAACGTCTGTAACCAACGCTGGTAACGGCAAGTACATCGCCACACCCAAAGAGACAGTCTATGACTTCAAGGTGGAACGCAAAGTGGGGAAGGTGGGCATGATGCTCGTCGGATGGGGTGGGAACAACGGTACGACTGTCACAGCAGGGATCATCGCCAACCGCCGTGGTCTTTCCTGGGATACTCGTGAAGGCAAGCGGGCCGCTAATTACTATGGATCTGTCGTAATGGGATCCACGATGAAGTTGGGTACGGAAGCGAAGACTGGCAAGGAGATCAATATCCCTTTTCATGACGTCCTCCCAATGGTTCACCCCAACGAGCTTGTAGTTGGTGGGTGGGACATTAGTGGTATGGATTTGGCTGCGGCCATGGACAGAGCAGCAGTATTGGAACCTACCTTAAAAAGCATGGTCAAGAAGGAGATGGCCGGAATGAAGCCACTTCCCAGTATCTATTACCCTGACTTCATCGCGGCAAATCAAGAGAAGCGTGCGGACAACCTTCTTGAGGGATCCAAGGCTTCTATGGCTCACGTAGAGAAAATCCGCAAGGACATTCGGTATTTTTTCTAACATGTGGCTAGATGACCGTGCTAATCTGTGTTAGCGACTTCAAGGCTACCCACGGCCTTGAGAAGGTCATTGTCCAATGGACAGCTAACACCGAACGCTATGCCGACATCGTTGAAGGGCTAAATGACACTGCCGAGAACCTCATGAAGTCGGTCGAGTCCGGTCATGAAGAAATATCTCCTTCAACCATCTTTGCTATAGCTTGTATCCTGGAGAATGCCCCTTTCATTAATGGATCTCCTCAAAATACCTTTGTACCCGGTGCCATTGAGCTGGCCGAAAAGCATGGCTCTTTCATCGGAGGGGATGACTTCAAATCTGGTCAGACCAAGATGAAATCTGCTCTTGTAGACTTCATGATCAATGCTGGGATCAAGCTCACCTCAATCGCCAGCTACAACCACCTTGGCAACAATGATGGCATGAACCTGAGCTCCCAAAGGCAGTTCCGCTCCAAAGAGATCTCCAAATCCAACGTGGTAGACGACATGGTGGAGGCAAACAGCGTGCTTTACAAGCCTGGAGAGCATCCTGACCACACTGTGGTGATCAAGTACATGCCTGCGGTTGGCGACAATAAACGTGCGCTCGACGAGTATTACGCCGAAATCTTCATGGGCGGACATCAGACCATTAGCCTGTTCAACGTTTGCGAGGACTCTCTCTTGGCTTCTCCACTCATCATTGATCTTGTGATCGTTGCCGAGTTGATGACCCGTATCACCTGGAAGGCCAATACTGGGGATGGAGCTACTACGAAGAACTACAAGGGTTTCCATAGCGTGCTTAGTATTTTGAGCTACATGCTGAAGGTATGATGGCCAATAGTTGGTTCCAAATTTTTGCTGATTTTCATAGGCCCCTCTGACGCCTCCAGGCACCCCTGTGATCAACGCGTTGGCGAAGCAGCGTGGTGCTCTGACCAACATCTTCCGTGCATGCGTCGGTCTTCAGCCAGAATCTGACATGACGCTTGAACACAAGCTTGTCTAGCTATCAAGATATTCTATTTATGACAACCGCCCCTGACCTTCAACAGACGAGGGATGGATCAGTTCATGTAGAAAGGCGGTACAAACGATCAATCTGCGGTTATAGTAGGTAGAGATTTCCCCGTGCTCTTATTCTGTGAAGGATTCAACTCCTATGCATGTACATTCTCCTAAGTCGATAGAGTGTGACATACCGTACTCATTTCCTGCTCCTAATGCTACCTGAATGTTGTGACAACATGCTAAGCTCGAGTACTGCCCACAAAGAGCTCCGGACTTCGTCAAGAAGTCATTTACGTCTGTTTGCTTGGAAGCTTTTAGTGCACATTCAGCATGATTGTGATTTTCTCAACTGGAAGATCAGACTTGTCGAATACACATCGAAACGTGTGTAATATTAGCAGAACAACGATAGCGCGATTTCTACCCACACGGCTCGACCTTACCGCAGAACCTTGAGCTTTAGCCATTTGACCTACTCCGTCTTTTCCTTTGCATCTGGCATCCTTCCCAACATGTTGCCACAATCCCCCTCGATCCAGTCTTTCTTCCAAACAGAAGTATCTCCTAAGAAAAGACCAGCAACGACCGGCCCACCATCCGAGGCTGGTGATGGCTTCACTCTCGAAGAGATCGAAGCTACACTACAACCAGAACTCCATAAATGGCATCCCCGTGTGCATTATGAGGAAGTCGAGATTGATAGTTTGGTGCCCGGACCAGGCTGCGTTGCATTAATGGGTAGAGTGGTGAACTTTTACAACCAGGCGATACTCAGCAAAGCGCCGCAAGCTGCGAAGGGTTGTTTGAAGCTTGTGGTCAAGGATGATACTGGGGTTCTAATGGTGCCATTTACCTTCAGTCTCCCTGCTGCTGTCGTTGATCTATTTGAGTAGGTCAAGCTATGGTACGCAAAGATAGACTACCAACCGCGCATCGGTCAGTTAGTATCGGTTTGGACTCCCCATGTCTCGAACGCCGAATCGAATTCTTTGATACTGCAACATGCTTCGCTTGTCACTTCGATATTTCCCGAGCGAGACAATAGCTGCTACTTCCTGGTGCAAGAGAAGAGTGATGAAGGGATCTTGTGCAAGACCCCACTGGGTTATAAAGACGATGAACAGCTGGATGGGCTCATCACATTGAAGAACTTTGTGGACGGTGGACATGAAGTAGCTGCAGGGAAGGTACTGGTCTGCGTCAAGAGTATTGGGGGTAGAAAAAAATGTAGGCATACTTTCTCCGGGAGCCAGAGAGAAGTTGCTAATATACAGAAGTCACAACAAAGAAGGGAAATCCCGCAGAAAAGGTGGATATAAATATCTTTGATGATACGTTCGAAGCTACACTTACACTATGGGGCCACGTTGCTGCATCTGCCAGCTCGTGGAAAGCTTCGGATACCATACTTTTGCTTTCCAATCCTGGCTTCAAGGGTGATAGAAGACCTACATTATCGATTGGTACTGAGACTCACGTCGACGTTGACCCACACATGAGTGATGCCTACTGGCTGAGAAGTTTTGCGCAGCGACTTATCAAAAGGGAGCATGTCAACCAACCATTCCCAGAAGACAGTACGTTCCCGTTAGGTCTCCAGAAATCATCGTCTACTGATAGGTTTAGTCTTCGATGTCGAGGAAGCTGCTTCGTCTGAGGTAAGAATACTATTCACATTAGCCGACATTGACGAATTGTAAGTGTGGGTTTTCTGTTGATCTCTAGGCCACGGCTGACCAGGCCGCCTAGCGTTAGAACAGCACCTGCAGGTATATATATACATGGACAGTCTTTCCAGTTGCTAAAGGTGGATAGAACACTTCATAGGGTACCTCAGTGTCATTATCATCGAGTTGAACATAATGACACTATACCAACGCAACAGGATGCTCTGTACTGAATGGTAACACTCTCTAGCATACTTTCGAGAGTCCTCTAGTGACTCCAATAGCTGTGGTGTCCCCTTATTCGGCAATGCAATCACAGCAAAATGCAAACAATGCAAGAAGGAAATCCCTCTCAGGATCAACCCACGTTTGGTACATATGGCTAGCTCCGCCATCCCTCTCAATCTCCACAACTAACTTAACCCTACTCCAACCAGGTTGGAACGCTCATCGATGAATCCGGAGCCATCAGCTGCGGCAAACTTGTCTGGTCAAGCGATGCCTGGGAGCAACTTCTGGGTAGGACCGAAGAAGATCTCGTCGCCTCTAGCACCCAGGTGCTGAAGTATCTGGAGCAACGATTGTTGTTTCTGAGAATGACCTTAATGTTTGGATGGAGCGAAGACGTGGGTAAGCTTTCAATATTGCGGGTTCAGATGAGCTGATGTCTTAGAGTGTTGTACTGAAATCTGTTCTGAATTGCTGTTTTTTGTTGTTGTTGCTTCTTCCTTATTGTGCTGGATCTATGAATATGGTTCTACTAAGGGGAAGAATATTTGCTTAGCATGCCTTGCTACATCGCTGTCTCCAGCAGTTTGAAAGATACTCGAGTTCCACGTGTTGTGAGATCAAAACGTTGAGTTCTTCAAGTACCTGTAGCGAGAACATAATATCTCCGTTCACTACACAACTCTATCTTTACCGGCGAAATCAGCAGCAGCGCCGATTTGGGTCGGGTAACCGTTACGGGCGCTCTGTGGTGGAGCTTTACGGATCTTGACGATGGGGGTGGCTGGGCGGGATGCTA